>Ga0335070_10008170_pt1 | contig 12266 bp, 12 predicted proteins | sample Lox_Sample_13_FD_206722 | JGI IMG/M metagenome (GOLD analysis project Ga0335070, IMG submission 206722) | Soil microbial communities from Loxahatchee National Wildlife Refuge, Florida, United States - Lox_Sample_1.3 | ecosystem: Environmental > Terrestrial > Soil > Wetlands | place: USA...
GAGCTTGTCCGGCTCCGACATCGGCGGCATCAGGCTGCTGATGCGCTGGATGATGCCGCTGTTCGCCTCCTCCCAGGCGCGCTGGATGGCGACCTCGAAGGCCACTGCATCGGCCGAGCCGTGGCTCTTGACCACGATGCCGCGCAGCCCCAGCAGACTGGCTCCGTTGTACAAGCGCGGATCGACGCGGTTCTTGAAAGCCTTGAGCACCGGCATGGCGATCGCGCCGCGCAGCCGCGACAGGAGGCTGCGCTTGAATTCCTCGGACAGGTAGCCGGCCAGCATGCGGGCGAGCTGCTCCGAGGACTTCAGGAACACGTTGCCCACGAAGCCATCGCAGACCACCACGTCGGTGGTGCCGCGATAGATGTCGTAGCCTTCGACGTTGCCCACGTAGTTCAGGCCGCTCGCCTTGAGCATGTCTCCGGCTTGCTTGACCACCTCGTTGCCCTTGATTTCCTCCTCGCCCACGTTGAGCAGCCCGACGGTCGGGCGCTCGACCTTGCCGACGATCGAGTAGAGCGTGGAGCCCATGATGGCGAACTGCAGCAGGTGCACCGGCGTGCAGTCCACGTTCGCCCCCAGGTCGAGCACGCACGAGCGGCCGCGCATGGTCGGCACCATCGACGCGATCGCCGGGCGCTCCACGCCGGGCAGCATCTTCAGGACGAAGCGGGCGATCGCCATGAGCGCGCCGGTGTTGCCGGCGCTCACGCAGGCGTCGGCCTCGCCGGACTTGACCAAGTCGATCGCCACCCGCATGGAGGAGTCGCGCTTGGTGCGCACGGCAACGGCCACCGGATCGTCCATCGCGACTACTTCGGATGCGTGCTGCACCCGTGCGCGCGCTTCGCCTTTCAGTCCGTGGCTTTCGAGATGCGGCTCCAGGACTTCGCGCTGGCCGACCAGGATGACTTGTGCGTCGGAGACCCGCTGTAGAAAGCGTGCCGCCGCCGCGATCGTGACCGTGGGGCCGTGGTCGCCCCCCATACAGTCGAGGGCGATGCGCACAGCCATTACGCGCTGGCGCGCGCGGCAATACCGCCCGCGCGCGGACTAGGCCAACGGCCTCGCGTGTGCGCGCGAGGAGTGCAGTTGTGGGGCTGCACGCGGGACGACCGGAGCCGGCGTGGACTCGCTGCTCAGTCTTCTCGCGATTTGATCACCTTGCGACCACGGTAGAAGCCGTTCGGGCTCACATGGTGGCGCAGGTGGACTTCTCCCGAGACCGGTTCGATGGCCACCGGCGGCGCGCTCAGCGCATCGTGCATGCGCCTCATGTTACGGCGCGAGGGTGATTTCTTGTTCTGCTGAACAGCCATGGTGCTTTCTCCTGTCTCGATATTCCGCCGGGCGCGCGCCCGGTCCCCAATTGTGCCCTACCCGCGGCCCGCTCTGCGCTTGAGCCCAGCCAGCGCAGCGAACGCCGAGGGCTGGTCGCTGAGCTCGCCACCCGGCTGCCCGGTTGCGGCGGTCGCAGCGGCGACGCACTCGCCGCCGGCATGGCATGGTGCCGGCGGCATCGACAGCACCGCTTCCTCTTCGGCCAGCGCCCACAGATCCAGCTTCGCGGTCAGCGGAATGAGGTCGGTCGTGTCGTCCTCTCCTTCATCCTGCTCGAACTCGCTCGCGCCCGCGACCATGACGATGTCGCGCCGGCTGTCCAGTTGCGCCGTCAATGGCTCGAGGCAGCGCCGGCAACGAACATGCACCGCTGCGGTCACGTGCAGGTGCAACCCGGCCCGCCCCTGCGGGTCCACAAAGCCCTCGGCTTCGTAGCACAGTTCGCCCTCACGATCGGCCAGCAGATCCCAGAGCTTTTCGCAGGCCGACACGGGAATACTTCCCGCGGCCCGCGCCGCGTCGCGCGCGCACCGCAAGCTGTCCCACATCCTCTCGGACCCCGCGGTCGGCCCGCGTTTCCCCGTCGCGCCGCTGCGCGCGGCCGTCGGGTCGGGCGCTGGGCCTGCTGCACGCCGGTGCTGTTCGTACATAAACCGCGCAGTGTATTATTTTTCACTCTTACTGTCAAAACCTTAGCATCGTATGCTGATCCTTGCCTCAAGCTCGCGCTACCGCCGCCAACTGCTGGAGCGGCTGCATCTCGCCTTCGAAATCGCTGCGCCCGCGGTAGACGAAGCCCCGTTGCCGGGCGAAACGCCGCAGGCTACCGCTGTGCGCCTGGCGCAGACCAAAGCCGCAGCTGTGGCCCGCGCCTTCCCCGACGCACTGATCATCGGCTCCGACCAGGTCGCCGAATTGGATGGCAAACGCATGGATAAGCCCGGGTCGCACGCGCGGGCCGTCGAGCAACTGCGCATGCTAAGCGGCCGCACCGCTAACTTTCATACCGCTGTCGCGCTGCTGAACAGCGCGACCGGCACGTTGCGCGCGCGGCTGGTTCCGACGCGCGTGCGCTTTCGCGAGCTGAAGGACGCGACAATCGAGGCTTACCTGCAGCGTGAGCAGCCCTACGACTGCGCCGGCAGCGCGAAATCCGAGGGCCTCGGGATCGCGCTGCTGCACGCCATCGAATGCGACGATCCGACTGCCCTGGTCGGCCTGCCGCTGATCGCGCTCACTGACCTGCTGCAGGCCGAAGGTGTCGAGGTGATCCGATGACCGGGGTCTTGTACCTGATCCCCACCCTGCTCGGCCCCCACAGTGTGCCCGCGGCGATGCCGCCTCAGGTGCTCGAGGTCGTTCGCGCGCTGACCCACTTTGTGGCGGAGAACGCGAAATCCGCGCGCCAGTTCCTCAAGCAGGTCGGCATGCCGCTGCCGCTCGTCCAGCTGCCGATCGCCGAGCTGAATGAGCACACGGGCTCGCAGCGCATCACGGAGCTGCTGGCCCCGTTGCGCGACGGACACGATGTCGGCCTGCTGTCGGAGGCAGGATGTCCAGGCGTCGCCGACCCGGGAGCGGAGCTGGTCGCGGCGGCACACCGGGCAGGCATGCGCGTCGCGCCCCTGGTGGGGCCCTCATCCCTGCTGCTCGCTCTCATGGCCTCCGGCCTGAACGGCCAGCACTTCTGTTTCCACGGCTATCTGCCGGCGCAACGCGGCACACGCGAGCAGGCGATCCGCCAGCTCGAGATCGACTCGGCAACGCTCGGCGTCACGCAGCTGTTCATCGAGGCGCCCTACCGCAACAATCAGCTCGCAGCGGCGCTGCTTGCGACGCTGCGCCCCACGACGCGCCTGTGCCTGGCGACCGACCTGATGCAGCCCACCGAAGCGATCGCCACACGCACCGTGCGCAGCTGGAAGGCAACAATGCCCGACCTGGACCGCCGGCCGACTGTGTTCCTGCTTCTCGCCTGATGCCAGCGCGCACCGGCGGCCGCGCTACTGCAAACGAGGGGCGGCGAAGGCCTTGACCAGAGCTTGCGCCATGGTGGCGCCGAACCGTCGCGCGAAGCGCTCAACGACGCTCTCGCGCGTGGTGTAGTCGACGATGGTCTCCGCCTTGAGAACTTCCCGCGCAACGTAGTCGACGCTACCCACCCCATCCGCCAGCCCCAGCTCCACGCTACGCGCACCGGTCCATACCAGACCGCTGAACAGCTCCGGCGACTCCTTCAAGCGGGTGCCTCGCCCCTGCTTGACGACGCTGATGAACTGCTGATGGACTTCGCCGAGCATCTTCTGGGCGTACTCGCGCTGCGCCGGATTCAGCGGCGAGAACGGGTCGAGGAAGCCTTTGCTCTCCCCGGCGGTAATCAGGCGCCGCTCCACCCCCAGCTTGTCCATCGTGCCGGTGAAGCCGAACCCGTCTATCAGCACGCCGATCGAACCAACGATGCTGGCCTGATCGACGTAGATGCGATCCGCGGCGGCGGCCACATAGTAACCCCCCGATGCGCAGATGTCCTCGATCACCGCGTAGACTGGAATCTTCGGGTGCAGCGCGCGCAGCCGCTTGATCTCCTGGTTGATCTGACCGGCCTGCACCGGGCTGCCGCCCGGGCTGTTCATCCGCAGGACCACGCCCACCGTGTCGCTGTTCTTGAAGGCGGCCTTCAACCCGGCGTTGACCCGCTCGGCGCTGGCTTCGGAGTCGGGCATGATCACGCCGTTGACTTCCACCACGGCGGTGTGCCTGCCCGGAAGCGGCGTCTCCTTGCCCCCGATCAACCCCAGCGCCAGGAACAGGATGACGAACAGATAGATGAAGGTGAGCATCTTGAAGAAGATGCCCCAGTGCCGGGCGCGCCGCTGCTCTTCGAGCGCGGAGCGCGCCAGCTTCTCGAGCACGCCGCGCTCCCAGTTTTCGCTGGAGGCGGCAGGCTTGTCGCCGGTGCTGCTGGAATCGGTCTCAGTCATGGTGCATCTCGGAGTTCTGGTCGACGAGGAACACGCCGCCGTCGCGTTCCTCGACTTGCAGCGCAATCAGGCCCCGGCTGCCGCACGGTCCGCCGCGGCAACGTCCGGTCTCGGGATCGTAGGCGGCCCCGTGAGTGGAACACACCAAGTATAGTCCGCTCAAGTCGAAGAACTCGCCCTCGGCCCAGTCCAGTTCTATCGGCACATGGGCGCACCGGTTGAGGTAGGCGCGTACGACACCGCCGAAGCGCACGGCGAAGGCGGCCTGCTTCTCGCCATAGCGCCGTACCGTGAAGCGCACGCCCGTGCCTCGCTCGCGCAGATCGGCCCCCGCGCAGATCAGCCGTTCCGGTCCAGCCATGCCATCACCTCGCCGAAGGAATAGGCCAGCGCCAGCGGCCGCTGGTTGCGCAGCTTGTCGCTGTCGTGCGCGCCATAGGCCGCCGCGAGGGCGCTCACACCGGCGTTGCGCGCCATCTCGAGATCGTGGGTGGTGTCCCCGATCATCAACGTGCGCTCCGGCCGTACGCCGAAGGTGTCCATCAGTACCTGCAGCATCTCCGGATGGGGTTTCGGAAAACCCTCGTCCGCGCAGCGCGTGGCGTGGAACTGACCAGTCAGCCCCGAATCCGCCAGCGATCGCTCCAGCCCTTGGCGGCTCTTGCCCGTGGCCACCGCAAGCAGGAAGCCACGCGCCTGGAGCCGGGCTAGGCCTTCCCTGACACCGTCGAACAGCGTCACCCGCTGGTTGCCCGCCAGAAAATGAAAGCGGTAGCGCTCCACCATCCGAGAGTAGTCCGCCGCCGGCAGGTCCGGAAGGAGATAGCGCATCGCGTCGTGCAGGCCGAGGCCGATGATGTGCCGCGCGCGCTCATCGCTCGGCACTGGCAGGCCAAGGTCCCCGCACGCAGCCTGGATCGACTGCGCGATGTGCGCGGTCGAGTCCATGACAGTGCCGTCCCAGTCGAACACCAGCAGCTCGAAGCGCAGGCTCATGCTGCGGCCTGCGCTCGCAGCCGGTCGAGGAAGCCCGCCAGATCGGGAGGTAGCGGGGCTTCCACCGCGATACGCTCGGAGCGAGCGGGGTGTGTGAACTCCAGGCGCGCCGCATGCAGAAACATCCGCTTCAACCCCTCCCGCGCCATGGCTCGGTTGCGCGCGAAGTCGCCGTACTTGTCGTCCTGCGCCACCGGACAGCCCAGATGGGCGAGGTGCACGCGGATCTGGTGCGTGCGCCCGGTGAGCAGTTGCGCCTCCAGCAACGCATACTCGGCAAACTTTTCCCGCAAGGTGAAGATGGTGTGTGCCGCCTGCCCTTCGCGATCCACGCTGACCCTTCGCTCGCCTTGCGCTGTGACCGATTTGCGCAGCGCCAGCTGCACTTCGCGCCGCCGCGCTTGCCAATGGCCGGTCGCCAGCACCAGGTAGCGCTTGTCGACCGCCCCCTCCCGCAACTGGTCCTGCAACGCAATCAGCGCCGAGCGCTTCTTCGCCACCAGCAGCACGCCTGAGGTTTCGCGGTCGAGACGGTGGACCAGTTCGAGGAAGCGCTGCTGCGGGCGCTCGGCGCGCAGCTGCTCGATCACCCCCCGGCTGATGCCGCTTCCCCCATGCACGGCCAGTCCCGCCGGTTTATCGATCGCGATGAGCCAGTCGTCCTCGAGAAGCACGCGCTGCGCCAGGAGCGGAGCCGCTGGACGACGTTGCTCGAGACTTCCCAGCCGGCGAGCGGTCCGGACTGGCGGAATCCGCACCCGGTCGCCGATTTGCACCCGATACGCCGCGTCCACCCTGCGGCTGTTCACCCGCACCTGCCCGGTGCGCAGCAGACGATAGAGGTGGCTCTTGGGTACCCCTTTGAGGATTCGGGTCAGGAAGTTGTCGATACGCTGATCCGCACCGCCCTCATCGACGTCTACCCAAGCCGCTTCCGAGGCGTTTCTCTGCCCTTTGCTTAAGCCATTCATTTTGCTTATACTATTGTATGGCACTGAACCTTGGTGTCGGAACGGCTGCGGCGCGTGACGCCGTGGCGGCGATCGACAAACGGGGCGAGTGTCACGCGGAGTGCGCGAGTACCTGGCCCGAAGGCGCCGGCGGCTCCCCAGGTTCGTGACCTGAAACCTTCATGACGGGTTAACTTCGCTGACCCGACGACAACTAGCGATCGACACCTGTGTAACGCGCTCGAGTCTCAAGCGCCCGAGTCATGCGCCCCGCGGTGCAACGCGGGGCTGGCAAGGCAACCCCGACACCACCAGTTCGAGCCGACAGTTGATTATGACTGCAGCGACGACCCGAAATCACGCCACATGGGAGGTGCGGGAATAGTAAGACCTTGACCCCGACCGCCGCATCGAGCGCGGGGGTAACTGAATGAAACGCATGCTGTTCAACGCGACCCAGGCCGAAGAGCTGCGGGTCGCCATCGTAGACGGTCAGAAGCTGATTGACCTGGACATCGAAACCGCAGGAAAAGAGCAACGCAAAGGCAATATCTATAAGGGTGTCATCACCCGTGTCGAACCGAGCCTCGAAGCCGCCTTCGTCGAGTATGGCAGCGAGAGGCACGGGTTTCTTCCGTTCAAGGAGATCGCCCGCGCCTAGTTTCTGGGCGAGGACGTAGACGTCTCGCGTGCGCGCATCCAGGACGTGATGCGCGAGGGGCAGGAGCTGATCGTCCAGGTGGACAAGGACGAGCGCGGCAACAAAGGCGCAGCGCTCACCACCTTCATCAGCCTGGCCGGGCGCTACTTGGTGCTGATGCCCAACAATCCGCGCGGCGGCGGGGTATCGCGCCGGGTGGAGGGCGAGGAACGCAACGAGCTGCGCGACCTGATCGCCCAGCTCGAGGTTCCTGCCGGCATGAGCCTGATCGGCCGGACCGCCGGTCTGGGCCGCACGCTCGAAGAGCTGCAGTGGGACCTGAACTACCTGATGCAGCTGTGGCACGCGATCGACGGCGCGGCCGGTCCTCAATTCGAGCTTTCCGCCCCCGATCCGGCGAACCCGGGGCGCGAGCGCATCACCTTGGTCACCAGCGCCACCGGCCCCAACGGCGAGAAGCTCAAGCGCAGCAACCCGCCACCTTTCCTGATCTTCCAGGAGGGCAGCCTGGTCATCCGCGCGATCCGGGACTACTTCAGCCAGGACATCGGCGAGATCCTGATCGACACCGAGAGCATCTACGACCAGTGCAAGCAGTTCATGGCGCACGTGATGCCGGGCAACGTCAACCGGGTCAAGCTCTACCGCGACGACGTGCCGCTGTTCTCGCGTTTCCAGATCGAGCACCAGATCGAGACGGCCTACTCGCGCGTGGTGCCGCTGCCTTCGGGCGGGGCCGTGGTGATCGACCATACCGAGGCGCTGGTGGCCGTCGACGTCAACTCCGCGCGCGCCACCAAGGGCGCTGACATCGAGGAAACCGCCCTGCGCACCAACCTGGAGGCGGCCGAGGAGATCGCCCGTCAGTTGCGGCTGCGCGACCTGGGCGGGCTGGTGGTGATCGACTTCATCGACATGGAGGGCAGCCGCAACCAGCGCGACGTGGAGAACAAGCTGCGCGAGGCGCTCCACCATGACCGCGCCCGGGTCCAGATGGGCAAGATCTCCCGCTTCGGTTTGATGGAGCTGTCGCGCCAGCGGCTGCAGACCTCCCTGGGCGAGAGCAGCCATATCGCCTGCCCGCGCTGCCACGGCACCGGCCACATCCGAAGCATCGAATCCTCGGCGCTGCACATCCTGCGCATCCTGCAGGAAGAGGCGATGAAGGAGAATACCGCTGCGGTGCATGCGCAGGTGCCGGTGGACGTGGCCACCTTCCTGCTCAACGAGAAGCGCTCGGAGTTCCACTCCATCGAGGCCCGCCTGAAGGTCAGCGTGGTGCTGGTGCCCAATATCCACCTGGAAACCCCCAACTACACCGTCACGCGGCTGCGCCATGACGAGCTGAATGCGATGGAGCCTCTGCCGGTGAGCTATCGCATGGTCGAGCAGCCTACCGAGGAGGAAAAGACCCCGGCACTGGGCCTGGAGGCCAAGCCGCCCAAACCGCAGGCCGCAGTGCAGGGCATTACCCCCGAACAACCCGCTCCAGTGCCCCAACCGGCAGCGCCTGGCGTGAGCGCGCCAGCGGCCCCCGCACCCCACCAGCCTGGAATCCTGCAGAAGATCTTCGGCTGGCTCACGCGCAGCAAACAGGAACCTGCGCCGGCCCCGGTGAAGACCAAGCCGCGAGGTGAACCGCGTCGGCCTCCGCACGAAGGGGAACGCCGCGAAGAGCGGCGTGGCGGCGAGTGGCGCGAGCGTCGGCCGGCTGGCCGCGGGGAAGGCGGACAGCCCTCCCGGCAGCAGCGCGAAGGCCCGCGCGAGCAGCAGCGTGCCGCCCAGGGCGGGCAGCAGCAGCGGCCGCCACGCCAAGAGGGGGAGCGTAAGCCGGGCGGCGAGCGCAAGGAACGTGGTCCGCGCCCGGGCACACAACCTTCGGAGGCACGGGGAGAAGGCGCCGCGCCACAGCGTGGACGAGGTCAGGAACCCCGCGAGCGTCCACGGCCCGAATCGGCCGAGGGCGGCGCCGGCGGAGACGGTCGTGGCCGTCGCCGGCGCGGCCGGCGTGAGCGGGATGGCGACCGAGCGCCCGGTCAGGCCGGCGAGCCGACAGAGCGCGGCGCACCTGCGCAGCGGCAGCACGGGGGCATCGAACCGTCGGCTGGGGCACCGGCAACGGAAGCGCGACCCGAGCCCTTGCCGACCCCGGTGACCTCACCCCCTCCCGTGGTGGAAGCAGCGGTACCGGTAGAGCGGCCTGCGGCGCCGGCGGTAACTGGCGTCGCGCTGGAGGTCCCAGCCGCACCCGTGCCAGCCCACCCGGCGCCGCACGCCACCGTGCCGGTAGCGCCCGCCCCGCAGCGGCCCCAGACGCCGGTTGTTTCGTACGAATTGCCACCTGATCTGGTGCAGATCGAGACCAGCCACGCCGGTGCGGCGCCAGCCAGCGCCGATACATCGGGAGACGAGACCCAGGGGCGGCGGCCGCGTCGGTCGCGTCCCGCGCAACCGGTGGTTTCGGCACAGCCCGAGCCGCTGGTTCAGATCGAGACGAGGCAGGAGACATCCGCCTCGGAGTAGCCTTCCCGCAGGCACCGTCAGTGTAACGACGGTGCCTGCGCGTTACGTCCGCAGGCGCAGGGAAAGCTCTCGGCGCAGGTGATCCAGCAGGCCTTCTCCGGCGCGCTCCACCAGATCGAGCACCAGCTCGAATCCCTGGCTAACCCCGTAGTAGGGGTCCGGCACGTCGCGCCGGCCAACGTCGGGGGCGTAGTCGAGCAACAGCCCGATCTTCTGCAGCTGATCGGGCGCAGCTCGGTCGCGCAGCCAGGTCACGTGCTCCTCCGCCATGCCCAGCAGGTAATCGAACGTGGCAAAGTCGCGCGGCTGTACCTGCCTTGCGCGCAGGCGCCTGAGATCGTAGCCGCGTCTGTGCGCGGCAGCCTGCGCACGCGCATCCGGCGGCTCCCCGGCGTGATAGTCGATCGTGCCGGCAGAAGCCACCAATATGCGTCGGCCCAAACCGGCAGCCTTGACCTGATGGCGCAGTACCGCTTCGGCGGTGGGCGAGCGGCAGATGTTGCCGGTGCACACGAACAGGACGCGCATAGCGCTCATCGCCGCCCGCCGGCCTGCCGCCGTGCGCCTCTGGCCCGCGATGCGACTGGTGCAGGCTGCTCCCGAGGCACCCGGGTCACGGTCCCGAACAGGCGATCCTTGAGCAGGCGCAGTTCGTCGCGCAAGCGCGCGGCCTGCTCGAACTCCAGGTTGCGTGCGTGCTCCAGCATTTCCTTCTCGACCCGGCGGATCTCCCGGCTCAGGTCGGTTTCCGTGAGGCGCGCGTAGTCGCTTTCGGCCTGCGCCGCCTTGAGCTCGCGCTGCGCGCCGCGCGCATCGTACACTCCGTCGATGATGTCCTTGATCCGCTTGGACACCCCTCTGGGCCTGATCCCGTTGGCCGTGTTATAGGCCAGCTGCTTGGCCCGCCGCCGGTTGGTCTCGTCGATTGCCGTTTGCATGGAGTCGGTGACGCTGTCGGCGTACATGATGGCGGTGCCGTGGATGTGACGAGCGGCACGACCGATGGTCTGGATCAGCGAGCGCTCCGAACGCAGGAATCCCTCTTTGTCCGCATCCAAGATGGCCACCAGCGACACCTCGGGGATGTCCAGACCCTCGCGCAACAGGTTGATACCCACCAGCACGTCGAACTCGCCCAGCCGCAGATCGCGGATGATCTCCACCCTCTCGACCGTGTCGATATCGGAGTGCAAGTAACGCACCCGCACGCCGTGCTCGGCCAGGTAGTCGGTCAGGTCCTCGGCCATGCGCTTGGTCAGGGTGGTGACCAGCACCCGCTCGCCCGCGGTCACACGCGCGTTGATCTCGGACAGCAGGTCGTCCACCTGCGTGCTCGCCGGCCGCACGAGGACGTCGGGATCGACCAGGCCAGTGGGCCGCACGACCTGCTCGACCACCTGCCCCTGGTGCGTGCGCTCGTACTCCGCGGGCGTGGCGGAGACGAAGATTGTCTGCGGCATCAGCCGCTCGAACTCCTCGAAAGTGAGCGGCCGGTTGTCCAGCGCGGAGGGCAACCGGAAGCCGTAGTCGACCAGGTTCTCCTTGCGCGCGCGGTCGCCGCGAAACATGCCGCCGATCTGCGGCACCGTGACGTGGCTCTCGTCGATGATGAGCAGGCCGTGGTGCGGCAGGTAGTCCATCAGCGTCGGGGGCGGCTCGCCCGCCTGACGGCCGGAGAGGTGGCGCGAATAGTTCTCGATGCCCTTGCAGAAGCCCAACTCCGCGAGCATCTCGAGGTCGAAGCGTGTGCGCTGCTCGATGCGCTGCGCTTCCAGTAGCTTGCCGGCGCGCTGGAAATACTCGATGCGCTCGCGCAGTTCCGCCTTGATCGCCTCGACCGCGCGCAGCGTCGTGCCGCGGGAGGTCACGTAGTGATTGGACGGATACACCGTGTAGCGCGGCACCTGCTGCAGCTGCTGCCCGGTGAGTGGATCGAACAGGCAGATCGTCTCGATCTCGTCGTCGAACAGGCTCACCCGCACCGCCACCTCGGCGTTCTCCGCCGGAAAGATGTCGAGCACATCACCGCGCACGCGAAAGGTGCCGCGGCGAAACTCCAGCTCGTTGCGCTCGTACTGCATCTCCGCTAAGCGCCGGATGATGTCGCGCTGGCCGGACTTCTCGCGGCTGCGCAAGTGCAGGATCATGCTGTGGTAGTCCACCGGGTCGCCGATCCCGTAGATGCACGACACCGTCGCGACGATCACCGTGTCTTGCCGCTCCAGCAGCGACTTGGTGGCGGACAGCCGCATCTGCTCGATATGCTCGTTGATGCTGGAGTCCTTCTCGATGTACAGGTCGCGCGAGGGAACGTAAGCTTCGGGCTGGTAGTAGTCGTAATAGGAGACGAAGTACTCGACCGCGTTGTCGGGCAAGAACTCGCGCATCTCCGAGTACAGCTGCGCGGCCAGCGTCTTGTTCGGCGCCATGATCAGCGTCGGGCGCCCCAGCCGCGCGATCACGTTGGCCATGGTGAAGGTCTTGCCCGAGCCGGTGACGCCCAGCAGCGTCTGGAACGACAGGCCGTCGCGCGCACCCTCGACCAGTCGTTCGACGGCTTCCGGCTGATCCCCGGCGGGGGGGAAAGGCAAGTGCAGGCGGAACGGGCTGTCCGGAAAGGTCAGCACGGCGGTGTCGGCGGTGGCGGGCTGCGCGGCGGCGGTCATCGGGCGAGGCAACCCAGGCGGGGCTGCGAGGGCGGGCATAACAAAGCGACATTTTCCCACTTCCCTATCGGTACATCCACCACGACGCAGCGACAGGTAAAATAATTGAGCGCCGCCTAGCGCTTCCCCTCCCCCCTTCGAGACC
>Ga0335070_10008172_pt1 | contig 12265 bp, 9 predicted proteins | sample Lox_Sample_13_FD_206722 | JGI IMG/M metagenome (GOLD analysis project Ga0335070, IMG submission 206722) | Soil microbial communities from Loxahatchee National Wildlife Refuge, Florida, United States - Lox_Sample_1.3 | ecosystem: Environmental > Terrestrial > Soil > Wetlands | place: USA: Florida...
AGATCCTGGAAAATTACGTCCCGCAATACAACGCCACGGTCATCGACCGGCTGGCCGAGGCGGGTGCGGTCCTGCTCGGCAAGCACAATATGGACGAGTTCGGCATGGGTTCCTCGTGTGAGAACTCCGCTTTCTTTGCCACCCGCAACCCCTGGGACCTGGAGCGGGTGCCCGGCGGCTCGAGCGGCGGCTCCGCGGCCGCGGTGGCGGCCGGGTTGGGCACCTTCGCCCTGGGCGAGGACACGGGCGGATCGATCCGCATGCCGGCTGGATTTTGCAACGTGACCGGGCTGAAACCTACCTACGGACGCGTTTCGCGCTACGGCTTGATCGCCCTGGTCTCCTCGTTTGACTCGATCGGCCCGCTGGGGCGTGACGTCTCCGATTGTGCCGCCGTGCTGCAGACGATCGCCGGCCGAGACCTGCGCGACAGCACCTCGCTCGATGCCACGGTTCCGGATTATTTAAAAAACCTGGGGAAATCAGTGAAGGGCTTGCGCCTGGGAGTCCCGAAGGAATACTTCTCCGCCGGGATGGAACCAGGCGTGGAAAGCGCCATCCGGGAAGCCATCCGTCAATTCGAAAACCTCGGCATGGAAGTGCGGGAAGTTTCCCTACCGCATACCGCCTACGGCCTGCCAGTTTATTACCTGATCCTGTTCGCCGAAGCCAGCGCCAACCTGGCGCGCTTTGACGGGGCGCGCTTCGGCCTGTCGGTCAGGGACGAGGCGAAGAACGTGATTGAGATGTACCTGCAAACCCGGCGGGAGGGATTCGGTGAGGAGGTCAAGCGCCGTATCATGCTGGGCGCCTACGTCCTCTCCGCCGGATACTACGACGCGTATTACCTAAAGGCCCAAAAAGTGCGCACGCTTTTACGCCGTGACTTCGAGAAAGCCTTCGAAGAGTGCGACGCCCTGGTGGCGCCGGTCTGCCCCACCCCGGCGTTCAAGCTGGGCGAGAAGATCGATGATCCCTTGCAGATGTATCTCTCGGACATCTACGTCGTGGCGACCAACCCGGCGGGCGTGCCGGCGCTCTCGCTGCCCTGCGGCTTTACCGACGGGCTGCCGGTCGGCATGCAGCTGATCGGCAAACACCTCAGCGAAGACCTGTTGTTCCAGGTCGGTTTCGCCTACCAGCAGGCCACGGACTGGCACACGCGCCAGCCGGTGCTGGAAAACAGGGGATAGCATGACCACCTACGAACCCGTCATTGGTCTCGAAATCCACGCCGAGCTGCAAACCAGCTCCAAGATGTTCTGCGGTTGCTCCGCAGCGTACGCGACCGCGCCGGAGCCCAACACCCTGGTCTGCCCGGTGTGCACCGGTCTGCCCGGCGCCATGCCAGTCATCAACGCCAAGGCGGTCGAGCAGGCGATCCTGGTGGGCCTGGCGCTCAACTGCACCATCAACCCACTGAACACCTTCGCCCGTAAGAACTATTTCTACCCGGACTTGCCCAAGGGCTATCAGATCTCGCAATACGAACTGCCGCTGGCCTCCCACGGCTGGCTGGATATCCTCGAAGATTCGGATGGCAGCGCCCAACGCGTGGGGGTCACCCGCGCCCACCTGGAGGAGGATACGGCCAAGTTGTTCCACCAGGGTAACCACGCCCTGGTGGACTTCAATCGCGCTGGCGTGCCCTTGCTGGAGGTCGTCTCCGAGCCGGACATGCACTCGGTCGAGGCGGTGCTGGCGTATGCCACAAAAGTCAGGGCAATCCTGCGTTATCTTGGCGTGAACTCAGGAGATATGGAAAAGGGCGTTTTGCGCTTCGAGGCCAACGTCTCCGTGCGCCCGGCGGGCAGCGACGAGCTCAACACCCGCACCGAAATTAAGAACCTGAACAGCTTTCGTGCCCTGACGCGCGCCACGACTTACGAGATCGAGCGCCAGACCAGGCTGGCCGAATCCGGTCAAGCCGTCGTCCAGGAGACGATGGGCTGGGACGACGTCCGGGGCGTGACCGTGCCGCAGCGCAGCAAGGAGCACGCCCACGACTACCGCTACTTCCCCGAGCCGGACCTGCCTCCGCTGGAGATCGGCCGGTCGCAGGTCGAGGCGATCCGGGCGATGCTGCCGGAGATGCCCGCCGCGAAAAGCCAGCGCTTTATTGCGGAATTCGGCCTGACTCCCAAAGACGCCCACCTGCTGACCTCCGACCGGGCGCTGGCAGGCTATTACGAGTCTGTTGTGACCCGCAGCCAAAGCCCGGCGAAGGTGGTCAACAATTGGGTGGCCGGGGAATTCCTGCGCAACGTCAATGAGCTGGGCATCGACATGGACGCCATCCCGGTCCCGCCGGAACACATCGCCAGCTTGATCGATCTAGTCTCCGACAACACCATCAATGCCAACACCGCCAGGGAAGTCCTGGAAGAGATGTTCAAGACCGGGCGCTCCGCGGAGGAGATCGTCAAGGCGAAAGACCTGGGACAGATCTCCGACGTGACAACTCTCCAGGGGATCGTTAAACAAATTCTGCGCGACAATCCCGGCGAGGTGACGAAATACCTGGCCGGCAAGGAAACCGTGTTCCAATGGCTGATGGGCCAGGTTGCAAGGGCGACGAAAGGCAAGGCCGACCCGCAGGTGGCGCGCAAACTGCTGAACGAAGCTTTGGCAGCCGTGAAGGCTAAGAAGTAGGCTGGGAGCAAAGCCGTCGAATTGCGGTATCATTGGAGCGGTAAAAGGAGAACGGATGGCAGCCATCGTTCACGTCGATAAAATCGCCGACTACGTCGGAAAGGATGTGACCGTCCAGGGTTGGGTGTACAACCGCACCGACAAGGGCAAGCTGGTCTTCCTTCTGGTGCGCGACGGCACCGGCTTCGTCCAGTGCGTGGCCTTCAAGGGCGACCTTCCCGAGGCGGTATTCGACCAGCTCGTGCGCCTGCCGCAGGAGTCCTCGGTGGTCATCACCGGGCCGGTGCGTGCGGACAAGCGCGCCCCGGGCACCCCCGGCGGCTACGAAATCGGAGTCAAAGAGGTAAAGATCATCCAGGCCGCGGACGAAGACTATCCCATGGCGCTCAAGGAACACGGCGTGGACTTTGCCCTGGAGAACCGCCATCTGTGGCTGCGTATGCCGTCGCAGTGGGCGATCCTGCGGGTGCGCGCCACGGTCATCGCCGCGATGCGCGAGTGGTTTGAACAAAACGGCTTCATCAACATCGACACGCCCATCCTCACCCCCGCAGCGGTTGAAGGCACGACCACCCTGTTCGAAACCGAATACTTCGATGAAGGGAAAGCATATCTCTCACAGTCCGGGCAGCTCTACAACGAGGCGGACATCTTCGCCTTCGGAAAAGTATACTGCTTCGGCCCGACCTTCCGTGCCGAAAAGTCCAAGACCCGCCGTCACCTGACCGAGTTCTGGATGGTCGAGCCGGAGATCGCCTTCTGCGACCTGGACTGTCTGATGGAGGTCGAGGAGCAGTTCGTGGCACACATCGTCAAGCGTGTGCTGCGCGAGCGCCAGGCAGAGCTCAAGTCGCTGAACCGGGACCTGTCAAAGCTGGAAAAGATCGAGCCACCTTTCCCGCGCATCTCCTATGACGAGGCCGCCAACAAACTGGAGGCGCTCTACCAAGCCGAAACCGATCCGGAAAAGAAGGAGCTGCTCAAGTTCGAGTGGGGCATCGACTTCGGCTCGCCGCACGAAACCGCCCTGACCAACCTCTACGAGAAGCCGGTCTTCGTCTACGGTTATCCGACGGCGGTCAAAGCCTTTTACATGGAACCTTGGCCAGGCCGGCCCGAGGTCAGCAAGAGCGTTGACCTGCTTGCCCCGGAAGGCTACGGCGAGATTATCGGCGGCTCGGAGCGCATCTCCGACCCCAAGCTGCTGCTGGAAAGACTACACCAACACAAGCTGCCCGAGGCCGCCTTCAAGTGGTACATGGACCTGCGCCGGTACGGTTCCGTGCAGCACTCCGGTTTCGGCATGGGCGTCGAGCGGACGGTTGCCTGGCTGTGCGGCATCGAGCACATCCGCGAGACGATTGCCTTCCCGCGCACGATCAACCGAGTTTATCCCTGAATCAACGCCCTGCGCGGCAAATTTCTTACAATAACCTGACAGCCTTCTTAAATTTTCTTGGTTGTTTAATCTTTCCCTACCCGCTCTTTTGAGTTTGTGGTATAAGCTAATTGCCCTGCTGTGCGCGTGATGCTGCGCCCACCGTCCTGAGCCAACACCCTAAAATAGGGCTCCATCCTAACGGAAATGACGCGATAGGCCTGAGCCAAGGCGGAGTTTCCTCGGTGGAACCCATCCTGTTCCAAAAAACAGGTTCAGAACTCTGCAGCACACGGCATGAGCGGGGTATTTTATAACCGAATATGGAGAATAGCGGCTGAGTCTCGCCAGGGCGAGATGACGAGGTGGAGGTTCTCCTGCGCGAGCAGGACGCTACCCCCGTCCAAGCTTGGAAACAAGCGCGGGGAAAAATCGGATCGATCAGCGGATGCCTCCGGAACCCGATCACAGGTTCCTTTCTCCCTTCCGAAAGAAGCGCCGACGAGGAACGGGTTTAAAAAAAACCCTGTTCGTCCTCCCTCCCAAAACTGACCGGTGACGGTCAGGCCAAAGGATGGCGCAGTGGTCAGGCGAATCAGTTCGCCTGTTTCGTGTGGAAGGGCTGCCAGATCGCTGAGTTTGTCAAGGCACGCCCCGGCGTGCTTTTTTTATTTTCTGGGAATCGAGATGAATCAATTTTTCAATCGCCAATCATCTGCCAAGGGGATTTCAGAGTGTTCCCATCTTGTCGGGCTGGCGCGTTCGGCGTGCGGACGAGACATCCAGCCTCGGCCGGTCCTCTCGGCCTGAGGCGCATGCAAGAGGTCCGAGACGTACCGGCATTTTCCCTTGTCAGCTCATAGAGAGCAATTGCTTTCCATTACCAGTTTATTGCCAAAATAGAGAGGATAACATGGATAACAAAGATATTCTCGCACGTGCCAAAGAGGAAAATGTCAAGTTCATTTCCTACCAATTCACCGACGTGACCGGGGCGGTCAAAAGTGTGGACGCGCCCATCGACCGCCTCCAGGAAGCGCTCGAAGACGGTGTCTGGTTCGACGGCTCGTCGGTGGAAGGCTTTGCCCGCATCCAAGAAAGTGACATGCGTCTGGTGATCGACCCCGACACCTTCGCTGTTCTGCCCTGGACAGCACCCGAGGCGCGCCGGGCGCGCCTCTTCTGCGACATCTTTACTCCGGATGGCAAACCTTTCGAGGGCGACCCGCGCGGCGTGCTCAAGCGCATACTGGCCAAATTGGCCGAGCGCGGCTGGACCTACAACGTAGGCCCCGAACCGGAATTCTTCCTGTTCAAGCGCAACGGCGTCGGTGAAGGCGTGCATCCGGTCCCGCACGATGTGGGCAGCTATTTCGACTTCTCCGCCGACGACGAGGCCGTGCGGGTGCGTACCGCACTGATGGACGCCCTCAACAGCATGGGCCTGGAGGTGGAAGTCGGCCATCACGAAGTAGCCCTCGGTCAGCACGAGATCGACTTCCGCTTTGCCGATGCCCTGCGCACCGCCGATAACGTGTTGACGCTCAAGTACACGGTTAAGGCCATCGCCGCCGAACACGACCTGACCGCTTCCTTCATGCCCAAGCCGATCTTCGGGATCAACGGCTCGGGGATGCATTGCCACCAGTCCCTGTTCAACGCCAAGGGCGATAACCTGTTCTACGACGCCAAGGACGAATATCACCTCTCCCCGGTGGCACATGGTTTCATCGCCGGACAGCTGGCCCACGCGCGCGCCCTGGCGGCCATCGTAGCCCCCACGGTCAACTCGTACAAGCGTCTGGTTCCAGGCTATGAGGCGCCGGTTTACATTGGCTGGGCCCAGATCAACCGCTCGGCGCTGGTCCGCATCCCACGCTTCACCGAGGGGCGCGTCAAGGCCATGCGCGCCGAACTGCGCTTCCCGGATCCGTCCGCCAATCCATACCTGGCCTTCGCTGCCATGCTAGCCGCTGCCATGGATGGCATCGACCGTAAGCTCGTCCCACCTGCGCCACTCAACAACATCAACGTTTACCATCTGAGCGAAGCGGAACGGAGGAAGATGAAAATTGCCTCGCTTCCCGGCTCGCTGGCCGAAGCCCTGGACGAGCTGGCCAAGGACAAGCTGCTCCAGGAGACCCTGGGCGAGACCATATACGAAGCCTTTGCCCGCGCCAAATGGGAAGAGTGGGACCAGTTCCGCCTCCGTGTCACGGATTGGGAGCTGGAACACTACCTGGAGCTCGCCTAGCCTCGCTCCGGTTCTCTGCTCACCAAAACCAGCATCCAGCCGGGCGGCACGACGTCGCCCGGCTGAATGTTGTGTGTCTGGGAAACTAATCCGCCGGAGCGGCGGACGGTGCCGGGCCCTTGATCCGCGGTGACAGGTTGATCACCACCACCGAACCGACGATGACGAAGGCGGCTGCCAGAATGCGCGCGGTGAACCCCTCCCGGGCAAACAGACTGCCCAGCAGGATGGCGATCAGCGGGTTGACGTAGGCATAAGTGGAGACCAGGGGCAGCGGTGCGTTGCGCAACAGCCAGGTGTACGCGGTATAAGCCACCATCGAGCCAAAGACAGCCAGGTATACCAGCCCCAGCCAGGATCGCAGCGCCACGGATGGCAAGGCCAGAGCGCGCCACTCCCCGGTGGCCGTTCCGGCCAGGATGAGACCCGCCCCACCGGCGAGCATTTCCATACTCGTCGTGAGCAGGGGCGATTGGGGCAGCTCGGCGTGACGGCTGTAGATCGAACCGATCGACCAGGAGAGCGAGGCGAAGAGCAGCACGGCGATACCCAGCGGATGCAGCTCCGCCTTACTCCCGCCCGACAGCGACGGCCCGACCAAAATGGCGATGCCGCCGAAGCCGACCACGAGACCCAGAACGCCGATCCAATTCGGCCGCGTCCCGCCAGGACGCACCGCCTCGATGGCCGCCATCCAGAGTGGCACAGACCCAATCAACAAGGCTGCCACCCCTGAGGGGACATTCTGTTCCGCCCAGGAGAGCATGCCATTGCCTCCCAGCAGGAGCAGCAGCCCGATCAGTGCCGGGGACTGCCACTGCCTGCGGGTCGGAACGGGATCCCCAGCCGCACGCCGCCACAGGTACAGGATGGAACCGGCGATCAGGAAACGCGTGCCCGCCATCAAGAAAGGCGGGATGGTCTCCACCGCGAAGCGGATGGCAAGATAGGTCGACCCCCAAAGAATATACACCAGTAACAGGGAAACCCAAATTTTTACCTTCATTTTTCTCTTCGCCTCATGATGTGCCTAATTATAGAAATAACCCGTCCAACCGCAACCCGTTTCTTGCGATTTTTGTATAACTATTCTGGGATTGGATGCAATCAAGGTGAAACATCGATCAAGTCCTAATGGTCAGCAGCAGATCCCACGCATTTTGGACGGCGGCTACAAGGAGAAAAACGATCGGCAGCGCCTCCGACGAGCAGGAAAAAAGTATGCCAACCAAGCAGGATGTCATTATAGTTAGCCATCCGAGCGTCTCCAGTGGACTTCCAGGGCAAATTTATCTGACGATAAAGGGATTGAAATCGGTGTCGCGGTCGTAGTAATCCTCATTTTCGGCTTTTTTCAGGGCCGCCACGACTGCGTAGGTAACCGGGGTCATCAACGCCTCGACCGCGCACTTGAACAGATAATTGGTCACGGTCAACGTCAAAAACAAGCTCCAGGGAAAGACCTTGAAGAGTGAGGCGACCGTCACGAAAACGGCCGTATCCACCAGTTCGCCGACGAGGGTGCTGCCGATGGTGCGCGTCCACAGCCAGCGGCCGCGGGTCAGGATTTTCATCTTCGCAAGCACGAACGAGTTGGCGAACTCCCCGGACCAGTAACCCGACAGGCTGGCCAGCACAATCCCGCCGCTGCTCACCCCGCCCAGGATAACCAGGAAAGCCTTGTCACCGGCATATTGCTGCCAGGTAGTTTCGCCCGGAAGCACGCGCACGACCCACAGGATCAGCGAGGAAAGGGCCAGGCAGGCGAAACCGGTCCAGATGACGCGGCGGGACCGCTGGTAACCGTAGACCTCGGTCAGCACGTCCCCGAAGATGTAGCTGACGGGAAACAGAATCGTTCCGCCGTCGAAGGCCATGCGGACCCCGAAGAGGCTGAAGCCCAGGTCCACGATCTTGGCCGATGAGGCAATGTTACTTACGATCAACACCGTCACAAAGACAGCCATGATCAGGTCGTAATAGCGATACGGTCGCTGCATGAATACTCCAATAAAAGTTTGCTATCAGAATAAGAGCAGGCTTATTCCCTTTGCGATGACTCCCGGGCTGGCTCTGCCTGTACCTTCTCGATCATGCGACAAAACGAGCACAGCCCGTCAGACGAGGTCGGCTGGCCGCAGCGCGGGCAGGGGTGCAGCTCCGCCTGTACCTCATCATGTCCCGCGAACAGACCGGATTTGCGCGCCTCCAGGAAGGACAGGTAAAAACTTAATTTGACCCCAGGACGGTCATTTTCCAGTTTATTGAGCAGCTCTTTATAGTAGATGGAACTGGCACCTTCCGCAAACGGGCACTCCTCGTAAATGTATTCGATCCCACGCAGCAAGGCATAGGCAAGCATTTCGCGCTCGTATAGGCGGCATAGCGGCTTGGTTTTGCGCGCCAGGCCCGGGGTCCCGGGGAGCACCGGCCCCTGGCGCAGCAGATATTCACCCGACCAAGAAAGCGTGTTTCCGAACAACGTAGCCGCCTCGTCGTCCAAGTTATGACCGGTTGCCAGCACGTCATAACCCAGGTCGCGCGCAACGCGGTTCATCTCATGGCGCTTGATCAACCCACACACCGAGCAAGGCTTGGCCTGGCCGCGGTGGGTGCGACCGGCAAATTGCGGTACCGTCAGTCCGTAGTCTTTTTGAATATCGACCACGTGGAGCTTCAGACCGCGGGCGATTGCGAAGGCTTCCGTCAGGTGCTGTGACTCGCTCGAGTAACCGATGCCCTCGTCGATCCCCAAGCAAATATACAGGCCGTCCGCCCGATAGCCGAGCCGGGAGAGGATGTCCCAAAGAGAGAGAGAATCCTTGCCGCCCGAAACCGCTACGAGAATCTTTTCCTGGCGGGTGAACATGGCGTATTTCTCGATGAAGCGCTCGACCTGGGCGGGAATCCAATCCAGGTAATGCTCCTTGCACAAGGCCAGTTTGTGCTGGCGCATGTTGACGGCGGCCTTTTGGCCGCAGGTTCGGCACTTCATTCAGCCTCCTGAGATCGCCGCGATCAGCTTGATCGTTTCGCCATCCTTCAGGATCTCGTCCTCTTCGATCAGCACGCCGTCGTGTGTGGCAATAACGGACTCGGGCAGGATGTCAATCTTTTGCAAGGTCGAAAGCAAGGTCATTCCCGAATGGACTTCAAATTCCTTGTTGCGCAGGATAATCCTGACCATATCTGTCACCTTTGGAAATTGCATTCTACCACACGTACCCCCAATGGGGTCCATCATGTCTATTCCCGCTGGATAGCAACCCAGAATGCCCTGCTGGGTGGAAAACATCTCCGCCGGGCCAATTCATGCAAAGCGAAGATATTTAGTCGTCGATCCGAGACTGGTATACTCGCCGCGGTATTCCTCAGGCAGGAGCGCGGCAATCTGGCCCATTACTTCGTCCACCATCTCTTGGCGGATAACGCGGGTCGCTTTGACGCCCTTCGTATCCAAATAGAACGGTCTGCCGACTTTGATGTGAAAATCAGTCCGCTTTATACGCATGAGATTGCACGAGAGTTTCTCTCCCCCCCAATGAGCCACAGGCAGGATCGGCGCATCGGAATGCAGGGCCAGGGTGACCACACCTGGGCGGGCGCGCTGCAGACGGCCGTGGTACGAACGCGTCCCTTCGGGTGCCACCCCAAGCATTTCGCCGACCGCCAGCACGGCCAGCGAGCGATGGAACGCATCCATGTCGACCTCGCCGCGTCGGATCGGGATGGCCTCCCAGACATCGAACAGCCAGCCCATTAAAGGGTTGTCCCAAGTCTCGACCTTGGCGACCCCGATGATACGGCGGGGCTGGAGGTGGGAATAGAGCAGCGGCACCTCCAGGGAGCCGATGTGGTTCATCACCAGGATGAATGGGCCATGTGTCGGAACCCCTTGCAAGGGTAGCTGATCAATCCGGAACAAAATGTTCGTAATGCCCCGGATCAGCCACGAGACGGCGGGTTGGAATCTTTTCATGCAGCTGGTTTTTGGGTGATGAATTCGATCTGAGCAGGGAGCAACTCGATAGTCAGCTTGTCGCCTTTATAGCAAACAGTTTCTCCGTCACAATGGACGGGCAGCGTACCATTCACCGCAGTGGCAACCACCTTGCGTGCGTGGCCCATCTTGACTTCCTTCTGCGTGGCCTGGGTTCCCTTCATGAAGTAAGGGATGAGTCCAAAGATGCGCAACCAGCCGGGCGCAGCGGCAATGCACAAGTCGAACTTACCGTCACCTGGGTCGCCCTGAGGGGCAAAGAAGAAACCACCGCCCATGCGCCGGCCGTTCATGATGGAAATCATCAGCGAAGCTTGCGTGATCTCCTGGTCGTCGTAAACCAGTTGCACCGTGGGTGCTTTGTAGTAGATAAAGACGGTCTCGATGGCAGCGATCAGATAGAGCAGCAGGCCGCGCAACCGGCGAATTTTGGCGGCGACGAATCCGGTCTCGGCATCGAAACCGATCCCGACCCCATTGCCAAAATAACGGCCCTCGGGATAGTTTCCGCCCTTGACCAGGCCGACATCCATCCTGCGACGATAGTCTTCACCCAAGATACGGCAGCCAACCTCGATCCCGCCCGGGATGCCCATGCCATAGGCAAAATCATTGCCTGTTCCGACGGCGATCTGGCCCATAGCCGTCTTGTCATAGCCCTGCTGCCTGGCGCGCATCAGACCGTTCAAGGCCTCATTCGCCGTGCCATCCCCGCTGGCGACGACGACCGCAGCATATCCATCCTTGGCAGCTTGTTCGGCCAGGTCGGCTGCGTGCCAGGGTCGCTCGGTCATGACCAGAGCATAATCCAGTCGGTACTTCTTTAGCTCCGCCTCCAAAACGGGCAGTGAACGACCGGCAAAGCCCCGACCAGAAATCGGGTTGACAATGACATAATAACGGGGCATATCAATTTCTCCTCCAAACAGGATATATGCTGTATTTTACATGACAACACCCGGAAAAGAGCAACGTATCTGATAAAATATCCACGAATTATGCTGATCTTCGTTCCAATAATCATATTACTCCTGGTTGCGTCGATCCTGCTCGGGTTACATTTTGCCCGACCGGATTTTCGCTATCCCTGGATGATCGCCGCAGGTGGAACCTCCCTGGCATTGGTCTCTGTCTTTTTATGGCGTCTGGGCATGCCCAAGATCTTCTCACTACCCACCTGGCAACCGCAGGCCATCTTTCCTTACTCCCCATCCTTTTTGGCAGACGACACCTCCTGGACGTATGCCCTGGCATTGGCGATCCTGTCGTTTTCCGTCATCTGGACCTCGGTCGTACGCCCCGAGAGCGACGCAATCACCTGGGCCGGAACCCTGCTGCTGGTCGCCCTGGGAATCTTGACCGTCGCAGCCGGTAATCCCCTTACCCTCGTACTTGCCTGGACGGCCATAGACTTGGCGGAGGTGATCAACCTGTTGCGTTTCACCGAGGGGGAAAACCAGACGCAAAGCGCCGTGATCGCTTTCGCAGTGCGAATCTTTGGGACTGGCCTGGTTCTATGGGCCAGCACGGTAAGCCTCTCGACCGGCACGCCCCTGGACTTTCGCGCCATACCGACGCGAACTGGCATCTACTTGCTCCTGGCAGCCGGCCTGCGTCTTGGCGTTTTACCTCTGCACCTGCCGTACCACAAGGAAAATGTTCTGCGGCGCGGGTTTGGGACGACACTGCGTCTTGTTTCGGCCGCCTCCAGCCTGGCACTGCTCGCCCGCATCCCATCCAGCGCTCTGAGCAATCCTTTGACACCGGTACTGCTCATTCTCGCCTCTGCGGCAGCCCTGTATGCCGGGTGGATGTGGCTGCGCGCTTCGGATGAGCTCATCGGCCGGCCGTTCTGGATTATGGGGATGGCTTCGTTGGCGGTGGCTGCCAGCCTGCGCGCCGAACAATCGGGAAGTGCCGCCTGGGGATTTACACTCATCCTGAGCGGATCCCTCCTATTTTTATATTCCGCCCGCCAAAG
>Ga0335070_10008173_pt1 | contig 12264 bp, 12 predicted proteins | sample Lox_Sample_13_FD_206722 | JGI IMG/M metagenome (GOLD analysis project Ga0335070, IMG submission 206722) | Soil microbial communities from Loxahatchee National Wildlife Refuge, Florida, United States - Lox_Sample_1.3 | ecosystem: Environmental > Terrestrial > Soil > Wetlands | place: USA...
GCCGGCGGCGCGCGTCGACTCTGTCCAGCGCTTTACCGCCCGCGACGGCGGCGAAGCCGGTTTCACGCAACGTCCGACGGAATAGCGTGGACGCCGGCTTCGCGCTCGCCGATGTCGGCGTCTGGGACCTGGCGCTGGTCGCCGGCGTCGCGTTCGCCATGTCGGTGATCGGCGGCCTGTCCGGATTCGGCATCGGCCTGGTGCTGCCGGCGTTCCTGGCTCCGGTCGTCGGCGTCGTCTCCGTCATTCCGGTCATGTCCGTGGCGATGACCTTCGCCAATGGCAGCCGCGTGTGGGCGTATTGGAAGTCGCTCAGCCCGCGCAAGATGGTTCTGGTCATGACGACGGCCTTGCCGGCCTCGGTCGTGACGGCGCTGCTCTACACGCGCATGTCATCGGATGCGGTCGCCGCCATGCTGGGCACTTTCCTCATCGTGAGCGTGCCGATCCGGCGCTGGCTGCAGCGGCGCAAGTTCGTCGTCGGCGAGCGTGGATTGATGGCGGTCGGCGCCGGCTACGGCTTCCTCTCCGGTGCTTTGAGCGGTGTCGGGCTGATCATGGTCGCCGAACTTCTCGCCGCCGGTGTCGAAGGCGGCGCGCTGGTCGCCACGGACGCCGCGGTGTCGGCCGGCATCAATGTGCTGAAGATCGGCGTCTTCGGCGGCGCGTCGCTGCTCAGCGGCGAACTGGTCGTGGCCGGCATCCTCATCGGTCTGTGCACGGTGCCGGGCGCCTTCGTCGCGCGCCGGATCATGGATCGCCTGCCGATCCACGTGCATGTGTGGATCATGGAGGCGCTGATCGTCGCCGGCGGCTTGTCCTTTCTCTGGACCGCGATCCGGTCTTAGCCGAAGACCTCGTCGAAGGCCGCGCGCATCGCGCTGTCGACATCGGGCATCGTCGCGAGGATCCCGAGATCGAGCAGGGACGTGACCCCGTACTGCGGCGTCGCGATGCCGCACGGCACGATGCCGCCGAAATGCGAGAGATCGCAGTCCACGTTCAACGCCACGCCGTGATAGGTCACCCAGTGCCGGACGCGCACGCCGATGGCGGCGATCTTGTCTTCGCGGCGGCCGCCCGACGGATGGGGGCCGCGGTCGACCCAGATGCCGACGCGGCCTTCACGGCGCTCGCCTTTGACGTTGAAGCGGGCGAGGGTGGCGATCAGCCACTGTTCGAGGTCGTGGACGTAGGCGCGCACGTCCTGGCCGCGCCGCTTCAGATCGAGCATGACATAGCCGACGCGCTGGCCGGGGCCGTGATAGGTGTGCTGCCCGCCGCGGCCGGTGGTGTAGACGGGAAAGCGCTGATCGAGCAGGTCCTCAGGCCTGGCCGATGTCCCGGCGGTATAGAGCGGCGGATGCTCGAGCAGCCAGACCAACTCGGGCTCCCGGCCCGCGTGGATGGCGGCCACGCGTTCTTCCATCGCCGTGACGGCCTCCGGGTAGGCCACCGGCGTATCGCTGAAGCGCCATTCGATCGTCGTGGGATCGGCAAGGCAAGCCATTGGTCGAGAATGCCATTTTTCGCAGCGGGACGGTGCAAATTTCGCAGCCCCGTGCTTGCCAGTCCGGACCCGATTTGCTATGTCCCGCACCCTGTGCAGACAGCCGCGGCCAAGGATCCGCGGCGCTCTCCCAGGCGGTCGTGGCGGAACGGTAGACGCGCTAGCTTGAGGTGCTAGTGGGGGAAACCCCGTGGAAGTTCGATTCTTCTCGACCGCACCATTTCAGGTTTCCGCGGCCCAAAGTTCAGGGGCCCGGCTTTCCGAGAGGCGTATCGGCGATGGCGGATGACAGGCTGCGCGAGGCGGCGCTCGAGTATCACCGCCACCCGCCCGCCGGCAAACTCGCAATCCTTCCGACCAAGCCTCTCAACAACCAGCGCGACCTCTCGCTCGCGTACTCGCCCGGTGTTGCCGCCGCGTGCGAGGCGATCGTCGTCGATCCCGCGAACGCCGCCCTCTACACCGGCCGCGCCAACCTCGTCGCGGTGATCTCGAACGGCACCGCCGTCCTCGGGCTCGGCGCCATCGGCCCGCTGGCCGCCAAGCCGGTGATGGAAGGCAAGGCGGTGCTGTTCAAGAAGTTCGCCGGCATCGACGTTTTCGATATCGAGATCAACGAGCGCGACCCCGACAAGCTGGTGGACGTGATCGCGGCGCTCGAGCCGACATTCGGCGGCATCAATCTCGAGGACATCAAGGCGCCGGAGTGCTTCGAGATCGAGCGCAAGCTGCGCGCCCGCCTCAAGATCCCGGTCTTCCACGACGACCAGCACGGCACCGCGATCATCGTCGGCGCCGCGATCCTCAACGGTCTGCGCGTCGTCGGCAAAACTCTCGACAAGGTGAAGCTCGTCGTATCCGGGGCCGGTGCGGCGGCTCTGGCCTGCCTCGACCTCCTGGTCGATCTCGGCCTCAAGCTCGAGAATACCTGGGTCACCGACATCGAGGGCGTCGTCTACAAGGGGCGCACGGTTCTGATGGATCCGCGCAAGGAGCGCTACGCGCGCGACACCAACGCGCGCACGCTCGGCGACGTCATCGAAGGGGCCGACGTCTTCCTCGGCCTCTCGGCCCCCGGTGTGCTGAAGCGGGCGATGGTCGCCAAGATGGCCAAGCAGCCGCTGATCCTGGCACTCGCCAACCCCAATCCGGAGATCAATCCCGAGGAAGCCAAGGCCGAGCGGCCCGACGCGGTGATCGCGACCGGGCGGTCCGATTATCCGAACCAGGTGAACAACGTCCTCTGCTTTCCGTTCATCTTCCGCGGCGCGCTCGATGTCGGCGCCACGGTGATCAACGAGGCGATGAAGGTCGCGTGCGTGAAAGCGCTGGCCGATCTGGCGCTCGCCGAGCCGTCGGAGATCGTGGTGCAGGCCTATGGCGGCCAGCCGCCGGCCTTCGGCCCGGAAAACCTCATCCCCAAGCCGTTCGATCCGCGCCTCATCATCGAGCTGGCACCGGCGGTCGCCAAGGCGGCGATGGATTCCGGTGTGGCGACGCGGCCGATCCAGGACTTCACGGCCTACCGGCAGCATCTGAGCGAGTTCGTCTTCCGCTCCGGAATCTCGATCAAACCGGTCTTCGATCGCGCGAAACAGGATCCGCGGCGGGTCGTCTATTGCGAAGGCGAGGATGAGCGCGTGCTCCGCGCGGTCCAGGCGGTGGTCGACGAGCACATCGCGCGGCCGATCCTCATCGGCCGCACCGAAGTCGTGGCGCGGCGTATTCAGGCGCTTGGGCTGCGGCTCAAGGCCGAGCGCGACTACGAGATCTGCAATCCCGAAGCCGATCCGCGCTATCCCGAATACTGGCGGCTGCTGCACAAGATGCTGGAGCGGCGCGGCGTGACACCGGAAGGTGCGCGCGACCTCGTGCGCACGCGCCCCACCATCATCGGCACGCTGATGCTGCATCGCGGCGAGGCGGAGGCCATGCTCTGCGGCACCAACGGCGGATACAATAATCACTTCCGCGACGTGCGCGACATCCTCGGCCTCGAGCCGGGTGCCCACACCGCCGCGGCGCTGACGATGCTGATCCTGTCGAAGGGCATTTACTTCATCGCCGACACGCACGTCGCCTACGATCCGTCGGCCGAAGACATCGCCGAGATGGCGGTCATGGCCGCGCGCGAGGTGCGTCGCTTCGGCATCGAGCCGAAGATCGCGCTGCTCTCGCATACTAATTTCGGCAGCCGCGACACGCGGAGCTCGCGCAAGATGCGCGACGCCCGCGTCCTCATCGAGCGCCTCCAGCCCGACCTCGCGGTCGAGGGGGAGATGCAGGGCGATGCCGCGGTCTCCGAGACGATCCGCCAGCGCGTCTTTCCGAACTCGCGCCTCAAGGGCGAAGCCAACCTGCTGATCATGCCCGACCTCGACGCCGCGAACATCGCGTTCAATCTCCTGAAGCAGCTCGGCGAGGGCGTGTCGGTCGGGCCGATGCTGCTCGGCGTCGCCAGACCGGCGCACATCCTCACCTCGTCGGTGACGGTGCGCGGCATCCTCAACATGAGCGCCCTCGCGGTGGTCGACGCCCAGGTCTATGCCGCCTCGCAGAACCCCACGAAGTGAGAGCAGACCGGCTGGACCGGCGCCGGCGAGCTACGGCATCGCCGATCTCGCGCGCGAGTTCGACGTCACGACGCGCACGATCCGCTTCTACGAAGCCGAAGGACTGATCGCGCCGACCCGCCAGGGGCAGCGGCGGATCTTCCGGCCGCGCGACCGCGTGCGTCTGAAGCTGATCCTGCGCGGCAAGCGCCTCGGCTTCTCGCTCGGCGAGATCCGCGAGATCATCGATCTGTACGACCGGGCTCCCGGGGAAATCGGGCAGCTGCGTTTCTTCCTCGGCAAGATCCGTGAGCGCCGCGCCATCCTCGAACGCCAGCGCACCGACATCGCCGAGGCTTTGAGCGAGCTCGGCGAAGTCGAGCAGCGCTGCGCGGCACAGCTCAGGCAGCTCGAGCGCCGGCGCCGCCCGCCCCGCTAGGTTGACGTTTACGTCAACGTAAGGTATATATTCCGGGCCCATGGCTACCCTCACCCCGAGAAACCCAGATTTCGCCGCCCGCGTCCGCGACAGCTTCGGCCGGCAAGGAGCCATGACCCTGATCGGCGCCGAACTGACGCGGGTCGAGCCGGGTGCGGTCGACATTGCCGTGCGGTTTCGTCCCGATCTGGCCCAGCAGCACGGCTACTTCCACGGCGGCATCGTCGGCATGATCGCCGATTCCGCCGGGGGCTACGCCGCTTTTTCGCTGATGCCGGCGGACTCGTCGGTGCTTACGGTCGAGTACAAGATCAACCTCCTGGCGCCGGCCCATGGCGAGCGGCTCATCGCCCGCGGCCGCGTATCGCGCGCCGGCCGCACGCTGACGGTGGCGCAGGTCGAGGTGGCGGTGATCCGCGATGGCCAGGAGACGCTCTGCGCCACGGCGCTGCAGACGCTGATGGCCATGGCGGGAAAAGCGGACGGCCCCAGGATCTGACCATGGCCGCCGGAACCCGCGCCGCCTACGCCTTGCTGCTCGTATCGCCGCTGTTCTTCTCCGCGAACATGCTGACCGCGCGCGCCGTCCACGGCACGATCCCGCCGGTGGCGCTGGCGTTCTGGCGCTGGACCCTGACCCTTATCTTCCTGCTGCCTTACGCCGCGGCCGACCTGAAGAGATCGTGGCGCAGTCTCGCGCGCGAATGGCGCACGTTGCTGCTGCTCGGCGCGCTCGGCATGGGCGTGTGTGGCGCGCCGGTCTATCTCGGCGCCGAGACCACGACGGCCACCAATATCGGTCTGATCTACGCCGCGTCACCCGTCCTGATCGTGGTTTTCGCCTGGGCCTTCTGGGGCGAGAGCGTCTCGCTTCGGCAGGCGATCGGCATCGCCTTGTGTCTCGGCGGGGTGTTGGTGCTGATCGCGCGGGCGGACATCCGGGTGCTGCGCGACCTCGATTTCGTGTCCGGCGATCTTCTGATCGTCGCCGCCATGGCCGCGTGGGCGCTTTATTCCGTGCTCCTCAAGCACCGGCCGAGCCGGCTCAATGTGACGGTGCGCTTCATCGGGATCGTCATCGGCGGCGTCGCCGTCATGCTGCCGTTCTACGGCCTCGAGCTGACGATGGGCGGGCGGGCATCGTTCGATACGCGCACCGTGGGCGTGTTCCTGTTTCTCGCGATCGTCCCCGGGTTGATGGCCTATCTCAGCTATAGCTGGCTGGTGGCGAGGCTCGGACCGAGCCGGACCGGACTGCTGCTGTACCTGAGCCCCGTCTACAATGCCGGCTTGGCCTACGTCCTGCTGGGCGAGGAGCTCCATCCATACCACCTGGCCGGCACGGCGCTGATCCTTCCGGGCCTCTGGCTCGCCACGGTCGCCGGGCGCCGGGCGGCAGCGGACCGCCCGGTAGCGGCCGAGGCGCCGGAAAGTTAGACTTCACGGGAGGAGGGTTCGGCGATGAGCATCCCCAATCGGCTGCCGGACTTCGATTTCGGCCTTGGCGAGGGCGCGGACATGCTGCGCGACAGCGTGCGCGACTTCGCCTCCGCGGAGATCGCGCCGCGTGCCGCCGCTATCGACCGCGACAATGACTTTCCGGCCGACCTGTGGCGCAAGATGGGGACGCTCGGCATCCTCGGGGTCACCGTCGAGGAAGAGTACGGCGGCGCCGGCATGGGCTATCTCGAGCACTGCGTGGCGATGGAAGAAGTGAGCCGCGCCTCGGCGTCGGTCGGTCTGTCCTATGGCGCGCATTCGAACCTCTGCGTCAACCAAATCCGCCGTAACGGCAACGCGGCCCAGAAGCGCAAGTACCTGCCCAAGCTGATCTCGGGCGAGCATGTCGGAGCACTCGCGATGTCCGAGCCCGGGGCGGGCTCCGATGTCGTCGGCATGCGCACACGCGCCGACAAGAAGGGCGACCGCTACGTGCTCAACGGCAGCAAGATGTGGATCACCAACGGCCCGGATGCCGACACGTTGGTCGTCTACGCCAAGACCGACGTCAACGCCGGTCCGCGCGGCATCACCGCGTTCCTGATCGAGAAGGGCATGAAAGGGTTCTCGACGGCGCAGAAGCTCGACAAGCTCGGCATGCGCGGTTCGAACACGTGCGAGCTGGTGTTCCAGGACTGCGAGGTGCCGGAAGAGAACGTGCTCGGCCAGCTCGGCAAAGGGGTCAACGTGCTGATGAGCGGCCTCGACTACGAGCGCGCCGTGCTTGCGGCCGGGCCATGCGGGATCATGCAGGCATGTCTCGATGTGGTCGTGCCGTACGTGCACGAACGCAAGCAGTTCGGTCAGGCGATCGGCGAATTCCAGCTCGTCCAGGGCAAGCTCGCCGACATGTACACGACCACCAATGCCTGCAAGTCCTACGTCTACGCCGTGGCGCGGGCCTGCGACGCCGGCCGGACCACCCGCAAGGACGCCGCCGGCGCCATTCTCTATGCCGCGGAGAAGGCGACGCAGGTGGCGCTCGACGCGATCCAGCTTCTCGGCGGCACCGGCTACGTCAACGAAGCGCCGACCGGCCGGCTGCTGCGCGATGCCAAGCTGTACGAGATCGGCGCCGGCACGTCGGAGATTCGCCGCTGGCTGATCGGCCGCGAGCTGTTCGCCGAGACGGCGTAGGACCGGCGATGCTCTATCTCGTCGCCATCTTCTGCTCGCCGCTGGCCTTGCTGCTGACCGGCAAGTGGGTCCAGGCGATCCTGAACCTGATCCTGTATGTGTTGTCGATCGTCCTCTGGGTGACGATCGTCTTTCACGTCGGCGGTTTCATCTGCTGGGCGCTCGGCGTGCTGCACGCCGTCCTGGCGATCAACAGCCATCGCGCCGACAAGCGCCACCAGGAGATGATGGCTGCGATGGGTGGAGAGAAAACGCAATGACGCGACGCCTCATTTCCAGCGGTTCCGAATACGAGAAGAAGTGGGGCTACAGCCGCGCCGTCGTCGACGGCGACTTCGTCTTTGTCGCCGGCACGACCGGGTTCGACTACGCCACCATGACGATCTCGCCCGATCCGGCCGAGCAGGCCCGCCAGTGCTTCCGCACGATCGGCAAGGCGCTTGGCGACGCCGGGTCGTCGCTCGCCGACGTCGTTCGCGTCCGGTACTACCTGCCGGATGGCAAGGATTGGGAGGCGTGTGCCGCGGTGGCCGGCGAGGTGCTTGGCGACATAAGGCCCGCGGCAACCGCTTTGGTGTGCGGCCTGGTCGATCCGCGCATGAAGATCGAGATCGAAGTCACCGCGCGCAAGAGGAGCTGAGGCGTGCCGACTGTGCTGATCACCGGAGCCGGCCGCGGCTTAGGCTTCGAACTGGCCCGGCAATACGCGGCCGACGGCTGGACGGTGATCGCCACCGTCCGCGATCCCAAAGCCGGCGCGAAGCTGGCCGGTCTCGGCAAGACGGTGCAGGTGCATCTCGCCGACGTCACCGATCGCAAGGCGATCGCGCGCCTCGCGAGCGACCTCAAGGGCGCCGCCATCGACGTCCTGATCTGCAATGCCGGCATTTACGGGCCGAAAGGGCAGAGCTTCGGCGCGACCGACTACGTTGCATGGGAGGAGGTCCTGAAGGTCAATCTTTTGGCGCCGATGGCGGTGGTCGAGGCGCTGGTGGACAATGTCGCCAAAAGCGGGCTGAAGCGGATCGTCATGATGTCAAGCCAGCTCGCGTCGCTGGGCCTGAACATGGGCGCCGACACGATCTACAAGACGAGCAAGACGGCGCTCAACCAACTGACGCGCTGCCTGGCCTCGGATCTCTCCGGTCGCGGCGTCACCGTCGTCGCGGTGAGCCCCGGCTGGGTCAAGACCGACATGGGCGGCCCGGCAGCGCCGTTGACGCCGGAGACGTCGATCACGGGGCTGCGCAAGGTGATCGCGGGGCTCACGCCGCAAAAAAGCGGCACGTTCATCCACTACGACGGCTCGCAAAACCCCTGGTAGGAGGACCGGCTCGCATGGCCGCATGGCATATCGCGCAGTTGAACGTCGGCACGACCGTGGCGCCGCTCGACAGTCCGGAGCTCGCCGACTTCGTCGCGGCGCTCGATCGAGTCAACCTCTTGGCCGAGAGCTCTCCCGGTTTCGTGTGGCGCCTGAAAAGCGACAGCGGCAATGCGACGGACATCCGCGCGAGCGACGATCCGAACTTCATCGTCAATATGTCCGTCTGGAAGTCGGTCGAGGCTCTGTTCGAGTTCGTCTACCGCTCCATGCACACCAAGGTCATGGTGCGTCGACGCGAATGGTTCCAGAAGCCGGACCAGGCTTTCCAGGTGCTGTGGTGGGTACCGGCGGGCCACGCGCCGACGGTCGAAGAGGCCTTGGCACGCCTCGAACATCTACGGGCCCACGGTCCGACGCCGCAAGCGTTCACGTTCAAAGAGCGCTACCCGGCGCCCGGCGAAAGCGGCGGCCCCACCGACATGCAGCCCGAGCCCTACTGCGTCGGCTGGCGCTGAACCCGATGCGCCGCTCTATCAGACAGCGTCGTGCCCGGACTTGTTCCGGGCACCCACGTCGTGGCGAAAGAGCAGCGATCGTCTCTTTGCCCGCCGACGTGGAGGACCGGGACGAGCCCGGCCATGACGGAGAAGAATAAGGCGCCGCTGCCATGGAGCTCACCGAAACCCAGACCATGATCCGCGACGCGGCGCGCAGCTTCGCCCAGGAGAAGCTGGCGCCGAACGCCGCGGAATGGGACCGCATGCACACCTTCCCGAAGGAGGCGATCGCGGACATGGGCCGGCTCGGCTTCATGGGCATGCAGGTGCCCGAGGAATGGGGCGGGGCCGGCGTCGACCACGTCGCCTATGCGCTGGCGATCGAGGAGATCGCCGCCGGCGACGGCTCGTGCTCGACGGTGATGAGCGTGCACAACTCGGTCGTCTGCATGCCGATCCTCAAGTTCGGCACGACCGAGCAGAAAGAGCGGTTCCTCAAGCCGCTGGCGCGCGGCGAGATGCTCGGCGCCTTCTGCCTTACCGAGCCGCAGGCCGGGTCCGACGCCTCCTCGATCAAGACGCGGGCGAAGCGCGACGGCAACCATTGGGTGCTCGCCGGCACCAAGCAGTTCATCACCTCGGGTCGCAGCGCCGACCTCGCCATCGTCTTTGCCGTCACCGATCCCGCGCGCGGCAAGAAAGGCATCACCGCCTTCATCGTGCCGACCAAGACGCCTGGTTGGACCGTGGCGCGCGTCGAGAGCAAGCTCGGCCAAAACGCAACCGACACCTGCCAGATCGCCTTCGACGACCTGCGGCTCACGCCCGACCACATGCTTGGCCAGGAAGGCGAGGGCTATCGCATAGCACTCGGCAATCTCGAAGGCGGGCGGATCGGCATCGCCGCGCAATCAGTCGGCATGGCGCGCGCGGCCTACGAGGCAGCGGTCGCCTACGCGAAAGAGCGCGAGACGTTCGGCAGGAAGATCATCGAGCATCAGGCCGTCGCCTTCCGCCTCGCCGACATGGCGACCCAGATCGCGGCGGCGCGCCTGTTGGTGCTGAACGCGGCCCGGCTGCGCGACGCGGGCCAGCCGTGCCTGACCGAGGCCGCCATGGCCAAGCTGTTCGCCTCCGAGATGGCCGAGCGCGTGTGCTCGGACGCGATCCAGATCCACGGCGGTTACGGCTATCTCAACGATTTTCCGGTCGAGCGCATCTATCGCGACGTCCGGGTCTGCCAGATCTACGAGGGCACGTCCGATATCCAGCGGCTGGTGATCAGCCGCGCCATCGCGGGAGCATGAGGTGGCAAGGAACCACCTCATGCTGAGGAGGCGTCTCGGCCGCCGCGGGCGAGACGGCGTGTCGAAGCATGTGGCCACCCTTCGAGACGGCGCTTCGCGCCTCCTCGGGGTGAGGCTGTTCGTTAGGAGCTGAGCATGGCCGCGCCGATCGACTTCTATTTCGATTTTTCCAGCCCGCCGGGCTATTTCGCGTCGCTCAAGATCGACGAGCTGGCGGCGCGGCACGGCCGTTCCGTGAACTGGCGGCCGATACTTCTTGGCGCCATCTTTAAAGTCACCGGCCAGGCGCCGTTGCCGGGTATCCCGCTCAAAGGCGCCTATGTTCAGCGCGACTGGGTGCGTTTCGGCCGGCTCTTGGGTGTGAACTTCACACTGCCGGCGCAATTCCCGTTCCTGTCGGTCGCGTCCTCGCGCGCCTTCTACTGGCTGCACGGACGCGATCCGCAGCTCGCGCGCAACTTCGCGCGCGCCGTCTACCACGCCGCCTTCGCCGACGCGAAAGACACCGTGCCGGCCGAAGCGGTGGCGGGGATCGCCGAGAGACTCGGCGTGGCGCGTGCCGAGACGCTGGCCGCACTGAACGATGCCGGCGTGAAGGACAAGCTGCGGCAGGAGGTCGACGCCGCCATCGCCCGCGGCGTATTCGGCTCGCCGTATATCATCGTCGACAACGAGCCGTTCTGGGGCGCCGACCGCCTCGATCAGGTCGAGCGCTGGCTCGCCACCGGCGGCTGGTGAGGGCCCATGCCGGCCATTAAAAGCACGATCGACGCGCGCGGCGAGCCGTTCCGCGCCAATGCCGCGGCGATGGAAGCGCTGCTCGCCGACCTGCACGCGAAACTTGCCGCCATCAAGCAGGGCGGCGGCGCTGCGGCGCGCGACAAGCACACCGGGCGTGGCAAGCTCCTGCCACGCGAGCGTATCCGTCTGCTGCTCGATCCCGGCTCGCCGTTTCTCGAGCTCTCGCAATTCGCCGCCTATGGCATGTACGGCGGCGAGGTTCCGGCCGCGGGCCTGATCACCGGCGTCGGCCGCATCATGGACCGCGAATGCGTCGTCGTCTGCAACGACGCGACGGTGAAGGGCGGCACGTATTTTCCGATCACGGTGAAGAAGCACGTCCGCGCGCAGGAGATCGCGCGACAGAACAACCTGCCGTGCGTCTATCTCGTCGATTCCGGCGGCGCCAACCTGCCGAACCAGGATGACGTATTCCCCGACAAAGAGCATTTCGGCCGCATATTCTACAACCAGGCGACGCTCTCGGCGGCGGGGATCCCGCAGATCGCCGCGGTCATGGGTTCGTGCACGGCCGGCGGCGCCTATGTGCCGGCGATGGCCGACGAGGCGATCATCGTCAAGAACCAGGGCACGATCTTCCTCGGCGGACCGCCCTTGGTGAAGGCCGCGACCGGCGAGGAGGTGACCGCCGAGGAGCTCGGCGGTGCCGACGTGCACGCGCGCGTGTCCGGCGTCGCCGACCACTACGCGCTCAACGACGCCCATGCGCTCGGGATCGTGCGGCAGATCGTCGGCCGGCTCAACCGCACCAAACAGGCCATGCTCGACACACGACCATCGGTCGAGCCGCTTTACGATCCGCAGGAGATCTACGGCATCGTGCCGCAGGACGTGCGCAAGCCTTATGACGTGCGCGAGGTCATCGCGCGCATGGTCGACGGCAGCGAGCTCGACGAATTCAAGCCGCTCTACGGCGCCACCCTGGTCACCGGTTTCGCGCGCATCTGGGGCTATCCGGTCGGCATCCTCGCCAACAACGGCATCCTGTTCTCGGAATCGGCGCTCAAGGGCGCCCATTTCATCGAGCTGTGCTGCCAGCGCGGGATTCCCCTGGTCTTCCTGCAGAACATCGCCGGCTTCATGGTCGGCAAGAAATACGAGGCCGGCGGCATTGCCCGCGACGGCGCCAAAATGGTCACTGCCGTCGCCTGCGCCAACGTGCCGAAATTCACGGTCATCATCGGCGGCAGTTTC
>Ga0335070_10008175_pt1 | contig 12263 bp, 12 predicted proteins | sample Lox_Sample_13_FD_206722 | JGI IMG/M metagenome (GOLD analysis project Ga0335070, IMG submission 206722) | Soil microbial communities from Loxahatchee National Wildlife Refuge, Florida, United States - Lox_Sample_1.3 | ecosystem: Environmental > Terrestrial > Soil > Wetlands | place: USA...
TCACCGGCCTGATCCTCGCGGGCTCGACGCACGCCTTGGCGCCGGGCGCCACGCACGCGCACGCGGGCGGCCTCGCCCTCGTCTACCTTCTGAACGCGGCCTCCTTTGCCGGCGTCCTCGCCACGCTCGCGACGCTCCGCGCGTCCGGCCGCGTCGAGCGGGCCGAGGGCGCGCCGCCCGCGCACCCGGTCGAGTCGCTGCGCGAGGGCCTAAGGTTCGTCTTCACGACGCCGATCCTCGTCTGGACGATGACGCTCGATTTCTTCGCGACGTTCTTCGCGGGCTCGATGTCCCTCCTCCCGATCTTCGCGGACCGGATCCTCCTCGTCGGGCCCGCGGGCTACGGCTGGCTGCGCGCCGCGCCGGGGATCGGCGCGCTTCTCGCGTCCGGGTGGACGTCCGTGGTCGGCCTGCCGCGGAAGCAGGGGCGCGTGTTCCTGTGGGCGGTCGCCGCGTACGGGGCCGTCACGGTCGTCTTCGGCGTTTCGCGCAGCTTCGCGCTCACGTTCGCGGCGCTCGCGCTCGTCGGGCTGACGGACACGATCTCGACGGTCGTGAGGCAGACCGTGCGGCAGCTCGTGACGCCGGACGCCCTCCGAGGCCGGATGACGGGCGTGAACATGATCTTCTTCATGGGCGGGCCGCAGCTCGGCGAGCTCGAGGCCGGCTTCGTCGCGAGCCTCTTCGTGTCGGCCGCGGCGGGCGCATCCTTCGCGGTCGTCTCGGGCGGCGTCGGGACGATCCTCGTCGCCGCCTTCGTCGCGTGGCGCGCGAAGGGCGTGCGCGACTACGAGTGGTCGGCGGCCCCCGGCTGACGCCGGAGGTCCTTGCGTTCCTCCAGCTCCTCGAGGCTCTTCGGCCAGTCGCCGCGCAGGAGGCGCGAGAGCGACCGGTCCGCGAGGAGCTTCCCGCCCGTCTGGCACTTCGGGCAGTAGTTCGTCTCGTTCGACTCGTAGACGATGCGCTGGACCGCCGTTCCGCAGACGGGGCAGGGCTTCCCGAACTTCCCGTGGACGGCCATGTCCTCGCGGAACGCGGTGACCTTCTCCGGGAACGCGTCGCCCGCCTCGCGGCGCAGGCGGTCCGTCCAGCCGGCGAGCGTCGCCCGCGTCGCGTCGAAGAGGCGGCCGGCGTCCCGATCGGCGAGCCGCGACGTCAGGGCGACGGGGGAGAGCTTCGCGGCGTGGAGGATCTCGTCCGAGTACGCGTTGCCGATGCCGGAGAAAAGCGTCGGATCCGTCAGCGCGCGCTTGAGCGTGTGGTTCTCCGAGCGCAGGCGCGCGACGAACGCCTCGCGCGTCGCCTCGAGCGGCTCGAGGCCACCGGGGTCGAGCGCGGCGAGCGCGGCGCGTCCCTCGACGACGCGCACCCACGCGCGCTTCTTCGGGCTCGCCTCGCGGAGGAGCAGGGAGCCGCGGTCGAAGTCGAGAGAAAGGAGACCGATTTTCTTTGGAATGGGAATGGGCGCGGACGCGACGCCGGCCTTCCACTGCAGGCGTCCCGCAATCATGAGGTGCAGCACGAAGAAGAGCTCGTCAAAGGAAAATACGAGGCGTTTCCCGAGCCGCGACACCCCCCGCAGCGCGCGTCCCTCAAGGACGCCCGGGGGCGGCGCCACCGACCGCAGGACGAACGGGCTTGCGAGGCGGACCTTGCGGAGCGTCGCCCCCTTCAGGAGGCGCTCGAGGTGCTCGGCGTAGACCGTGACGTCCGGGAGCTCAGGCACGAGGAGAGGCTATCGCGCCTCACCCGCCGCGGGAATACGGGCGGGGCGGCCTTCGTTGACGAGGCGGTACAGAATGAAGGCCATGCCGCGCTGCCGGAAAGCCGAGACCCCGGCCGGGTCGAGCGCGTCTTCGCGCGCGGTCCGCGAGACGCTGCCGCCCGACCTGCTGGCCGCGGGCGTGCGTCGCCTCGGCACGGTCGCGCTCCTGACGGCCGCGATCTCCGTCGTCTTCTCGGTCGCGATGCGCCTTCTCGTCTCGCGCACGGGCCAGGCGCCGTACCACGGGATCGTCCTCTTCGGCGAGGTCGCCGTCGTCCTCGGCTCGCTCGGGATCTTCGCGCTCACGCGCCGCGCCGGCATGGATGCGGCCGAGCTCCTCGACCGCGCCCTCGTCTACGAGGTCGCGATGGGCTTCCTGCTCGGTCTCATCTACCACTCCGTGCCGAGCGACCCCGACCTCCTTGCCAAGGGCTGGTCGAACGTCGCGATGTGGGTGCTCGCGTTCCCCCTGCTGATTCCCTCCACGCGCGGCAAGACGGCGGTCGCGACGTTCGCGACCGCGGCGATGGACCCGGTCGGTCTCCTCGTCGCGGTTGCTCTCGGGTACACGCCCCTCCCGACGCCGGCGATGGCCTCCGCGATGTTCCTTCCGACGTTCATCGCCGGCGTCGTCGCGCTCGTCGGCTCGCGCATCGTCTACCGCCTCTCCGCGCAGGCCGGGCGGGCGGAGGAGCTCGGGAGCTACCGGCTCGTCGCGCCGCTCGGCCACGGCGGGATGGGCGAGGTCTGGCGAGCCGAGCACCGGATGCTCGCGCGGGACGCCGCGATCAAGCTCGTCCGGGGGCGCGACGGCGGCATCCCGCGCGACCTCGTGGCGCGCTTCGAGCGCGAAGCGAAGGCGACGGCGGGGCTCCGGTCCCCCCACACGGTCCAGCTCTACGACTTCGGCCGGTCGGACGACGGCGCCTTCTATTACGTGATGGAGCTTCTCGACGGCTTCACGCTCGACCGGCTCGTCGACCGGTTCGGGCCGCTCGCCCCGGAGCGCGTCGTCCACGTCCTCCGGCAGGCGTGCCGCTCGCTCGCGGAGGCACACGCCGCGGGTCTCGTACACCGAGACATCAAGCCGGGGAACATCTTTCTCTGCCGTTACGGCGGCGAGCCGGACTTCGTCAAGGTCGTGGACTTCGGGCTCGTCAAGGACGTCTCCGCGGGCGGGGCGAACCTCACGCAGACGGGCCTCATCGCCGGGACCCCGGCCTTCATGCCGCCCGAGATGGCGCTCGGCAAGGACGTGGACGGACGCGCCGACCTCTACGCGCTCGGCTGCGTCGGCTACTACCTCCTGACGGGCCTCCCGGTCTTCGACCGCAAGACCGCGCTCGAGACCCTCCACGACCACACGTCCACGCTGCCGGTCCCGCCGTCGCAGCGCGTCGCGACTCCGGTTCCGGCCGACCTCGAAGCCGTCCTCCTCGCCTGTCTCGCGAAGGACCCTGCCGACCGGCCCGACGGCGCGCGCGTCCTCGAGGCGCGTCTCGCGGCGACGTCCGCGGCGCCACGCTGGTCGGCCGCGGACGCCGAGCGCTGGTGGGAACGGAATTCCCCGGCGACGGGCGCGTTCCGGCCGCTCCCGACGGAGCCTGGAGGCACGCGGCTCGAGACGCCGGAGGGCCGCGCAGCCGCGGCCTCGTGACGCCATGTGCGGCCGGTACTGGCTCGTGACCCCGTTCGACGTCCTCGCGTCGCGTTTCCACGTGCGCGGCGAGCGGACGCCGCTCGTCCCGCGGTGGAACGCGGCGCCCGGACAGGACCTGCCCGTCGTGCGAGGCGACCCGAAGGTCAGGGGCGCGCGCATCCTCGAGCCGATGCGCTGGGGCCTCGTTCCGTCCTGGGCGGGCGGGCCCGAGGACGCGGGCCGGCCCATCAACGCGCGCGCCGAGACGGCCGCGACGAAGCCGACGTTCAAGGAGCCCTTGCGGAGACGGCGCGCGCTCGTCCCGGCCGACGGGTTCTTCGAGTGGAAGAAGGGCGATCGCGGCGGAGAGCCCTGGGCGATCCGGCTCAAATCGCGCCGGACGTTCGCGTTCGCGGGCCTCTACGACGAATGGAAGCCGCGCGGCGGCCCCCCGCAGCGGACGTTCGCGATCCTGACGACGCGTCCGAACGAGCTCGTCGCCGGGCTGCACGACCGGATGCCCGTCATCCTCTCGCCGGAGGGCGAGGCCCTGTGGATGGACCCGGACGCGCAGGATCCCGCGCGGCTCGCACCCCTTTTCGAGCCTCCGGACGCGGCCCTGATGGAGGCGTTTCCGGTCTCCCGCAGCGTGAACGCGCCCGCACACGACGATCCGTCCGTCCTCGATCCGCCCTCGCCGGAGCCGCCGCGGCCGTCGAAGGTGAAAAAGGACCGGGCGACGCAGCGCAGCCTCTGGGAAGATGGCGAGGATGAGGGCGAAGACGATGCGGGCTGACGGCGCGCGACGCGCGCGGGCCGCCGCGCTGGCGCTCGCCGCGGCGGCGTCGGCGGGATGCGCGCTCATCGGACGTCCTGCGTCGTCGACGTCGTCCGCGCCCGCACCCGTCGCGAAGCTCGGCAAGGAGCGGGCGGCGGCGATCGCGAACGGCTACACGGCCGGGAACCTCGCCGCCCGCCGCAAGTACTGGCCCGGCGCGGCGGAAGGCTACCAACGCGCGTTCTCGTTCAATCCGACCGACGACGGGGCGGCGTACCTGACCGCCGTCGCGTTCGCGCGCCAGGACGACACCCCGGCGACGCTCGATTGGCTGAATCAGCTCTTCCGGCTCAACAGCTGTCTCGTCCCGCTCCCGCAGACTTTCCGGCGCGAGGCGACGGACCCGCGATTCCAGGATCTCTTCTCGATGCTCCGGGCGCAGACGCCGAAGACCCACCGTTCGACCGTCGCCTTCACGCTTCCGATGGGCGACCTCCTGCCCGGGGACCTCGCGTGGGACGCGGGCGGCAAGGTCTTTTACGTCGCGAGCATCAGGCAGCGGAAAATCGTACGCGTGACGCCGGGCGCGGCGGGCGCGCCGGCCCTGGCCACCGACTTCGCCGGCTCCGCCTCGGAGCCCCTCGATGCCGTTCAAGGCGTGAAGGTGGACCCGGCCCGCCGCCGCCTCTGGGCCGTGACCGCCGCGGACCCCGCGATGGAAGGCGCCCGCCCGGACGACGCCGGACGATCGCAGCTCGTCGCGTACGACCTCTCGACCGGCGCGGTCACCGGCCGCTTCACGCCGGCGACGCGCCCCCCGCACCAGTTCGGCGGCCTCGCGGTCGGCGGCGACGGGAGCGTCTGGGTGACGGACACGATCACGGGGGAGGTCTTCGTCCTCCGCAAGGGAGCGGGCGAGCTTGCGGTCGTCGCGCCCGCCGGGACCTTCGTCGCACCGAAAGGGATCGCGGTCTCGCCCGACGGGACGCGGGTCTGGGTCGCGGACCTTGCGAGCGGCGTCTACCGCCTCGACCCGGCGACGGGCTCCCCGTCCCTTCTCGACCAGCCTCCCGGCCCGTGGCCGGCCGGCATCGACGGGCTCGTCCTCCACGGGAACGCCCTCGTCGGCGTCGAGGGCACCGTGAGCTTCGGGCGCGTCGTCCGCTGGACTCTCGAGCCCGACGGGAACTCGTTCTCGGGCATCGAGGTCCTCGACTGCGCCCACCCGTCCTACCGGGTGCCCGTCGGCGGGACGGTTGCCGGCGACGACTACGTCTACGTTGCGAACAGCCAGCTCGACGCGCTCGACGCCGGCGGCTCGCTCCCGCCCGGGGCGAAGCTCGACGACCTCGTGTTTCTGCGCTTGCCGCTCGGCGGCTGACGCTGAATCCGCGTTTCGGCATAATCCCGCCGATGAAAAAGCTCATAAAGAGTCTCATTCTCGTCGTGTGCGTCCTCGCGGTCGCCGCCGGCGCCCTGGTCGCGGTCCTCGCGGTGCGGAAGCCGGCCCAGCGGCCCGCGTCCACCGCGAAGATCGAGGCGACGCCCGCGCGCCTCGCCCGCGGCACCTACCTCGTCGAACACGTGTGCGACTGCCTCACGTGCCACTCGGACCTGCAGGTCGACCGCTGGGGCGTGCCGCCGAAGCCGGGAACGCTCGGGCAGGGCGGGCTGCCGTTCGGCAAGGACTTCGCCGTGCCGGGCGTCGTCTGCGCGCAGAACATCACTCCCGACCCCGAGAACGGCCTCGGGAACTGGACGGACGGCGAGATCCTCCGGGCGGTCCGCGAGGGCGTGGACAGGGACGGGAACGCCCTCTTTCCGATGATGCCGTACGAGGGCTACCGCGTTCTCTCGGACGAGGACGCTCAGTCGATCGTCGTCTACCTCAGGGCGCTCCCTGCGGTCTCGCACCGCGTGCCCGGCAAGAAGCTCGACTTCCCGGTGAACCTCCTCGTCAAGTCTGTCCCGAAGCCGCTCGACGGCCCCGTGACGGCGCCCGGCCCGAAGGACGGGCTCGCGTACGGGCGGTACCTCGCCGTGATCGGAGGGTGCATCGATTGCCACACGCCGCACGATCCGCACGGAAAGCCGATCGCGGGCCGGGAGTTCACGGGCGGCTGGGAAATGAAGGGTCCGTGGGGCCGGAACGTCACCGCGAACCTGACGCCGCACAAGGACGCGTACCTCGGCCGCGCGACGAAGGCCGAGTTCATCGGGCGCTTCAAGTCGTTCGAGAGTCTCCGGGGCGACGCGATCCCGCCGGCGCCGAAGGGGCGCAACACGATCATGCCGTGGCTCGTCCTCTCGGGGATGACCGAGGAGGACCTCGGCGCGGTCTACGACTACCTGAAGTCGCTTCCGCCGGTCGAGAACAGGATCAACTCTTTCCCGGACGCGCCGGAGCCGGCGCCCGAGGCCCCCGCGAAGACCGCAGAGAAGTGACGCGCGGCGCTCAGTCGCCGTCCTGAAACCTGCCGATCGGCGGCACGTCTGCCGGGCCGGCCGCGCCGCGGCGGCCGAGGAGGTGCGCGGCGATCCGGGCGGCATGCGCGCGCCCGTTCTCGATGAACAGGCGCCCGATGTGGCGGCCCGCCGCGACGACGCCCGCCACGTAGAGGCCCGGCACGTCCGTCTCCATCGTCGCGGGATCGTGGACGACCTCGAGGTCGGCCGTGATTCCGATGCCGCAGGCGCGCAGGAACGGGAAATCGGGGCGGTAACCCGTGAGGGCGTAGACGAAGTCGTTCGGAATCGACGCCGTCCCGCCGGCGGCCCGGAGCGTGACGGCGCCTTCCTCGACGCGGTCCACCGTCGTGTCGAAGAAGGCGCGGATCGAGCCCTCCTTCACGCGGTTCTCGACGTCCGGCTTCAGCCAGTACTTGACGCTCGAGCCGAAGCCCGCCCCGCGGATCGCCATCGTGACGCGGGCGCCGTGGCGGTGGAGGTCGAGAGCGGCCTCGACGGCGGAGTTCTTTCCGCCCACGACGAGGACGTCGGTCCCCGCGTGCGCGTACGGCTCGCGGTAGTAGTGCGACACCTTCGGGAGATCCTCGCCCGGAACGCCGAGCAGGTTCGGCGTGTCGAAAAAACCGGTCGCGACGACGGCCGCGGTCGCGGTGAAGAACCCCTTCGGCGTCGAGGCGATGAAGAGGCCGTTCTCCCGTCCGAGCGACGTGACCCTCGCCCCGAGGCGGACGTCGAGGTTCTCGCGCGCGGCGACCTTCCGGTAGTAATCGAGCCCCTCGCGGCGCGTGGGCTTGGGACCCGCCGCGACGAACGGGTGGCCGCCGATTTCGAGGAGCTCGGGAGTCGAGAAGAAGACGACGTGCGTCGGCCAGTTCACGAGCGTGTTCAGGAGGGCGCCCTTCTCGAGGACGACGTGCGTGAGGCCCCGCCGGGACGCTTCGAGCGCGCAGGCAAGGCCGACGGGCCCCGCGCCGACGATCAGGAGGTCGACGGGACCGGTCCTTTGAGCGTCCACGGCCGGAGCATACGGGAGGAGAATCGGCGCGTGCGGCGCGCCGCCGTCCTCGCGCTCGTTCTCCCGCTCGCCCTCGCGGCCGAGGAGAAGCCGGAGCAGCCGGCCGCGAGGATCGTGCGCTCCGAGCAGGTCGTGCGCCTCGTCGTGGACGCCTACGTCCTGGATGCGAACGGCGACCCGATCCCGGACCTCGTTCCGTCGGACTTCGTCGTGAAGGCCGACGGCAAGGCGCTCGAGGTCGAGTCCGCCGAGTTCGTCGCCGCCGGCGCCTCGGAAGGCCCGGCGGCTTCGGCGGAGCCCTCCGGCGAGGCCGCCGTGACGCCGGCGCCTCCCGCGTATCCGCCGGGCCGGCTCATCGTGCTCTTCCTCGAGGGGGACATCGGCCGAGAGCGGACCAAGGGCCTCATGCGCGTGAGGCTGGAGATGTTCCGGCTCCTCGACCGCCTCCAGCCGACGGATCGCGTCGCCGTCGTCCGCTTCTTTTCGCACCTCACGGTTCTCTGCGACTTCACGGCCGATCGAGCCGTCCTCGACGACGCGCTCGTCCTGGGGCTCGGTTCGAGCAAGGACCGCGACGTGAGGATCTCGCCCGCCCCGTCGCTCGCCGCGGTTCTCGATTTCGCCGCGGCGCGCAAGGCGGCGCACGTCGAGCGCGGCCTCGAGCTCGTCGCGTCCGCGCTCGCGTCGATCCCCGGCGCAAAGGCGATCATCTTCGCGGGGTGGGGGTTCTTCGCGAACCGCGCGCCCATCGAGGGCGACCTCTTCGACCGCGCGATCGAGGCGCTCGTGCGGGCGCGAACGACCGTCTTCACGCTCGACACGTCGGACGCGGACTGGCACACGCTCGAGACGACCCTCCAGGCGGCGTCCCTCGCGACCGGGGGGACGTACGCGAAGACCCACGTCTTCCCGGCCCAGGCGGTGGACCGCATCGCGCGCGCCCTCGAGGGCCGCTGGGTGCTCGTCTGCGTCGCCGAGGACGCACGGCCGCACGTCCTCGACGTCGCGCTCGCCGGCCGCCGCGGAAACGTCGTCGCGCGGGCGTACACTGCCGCCCCATGATGAGAGCCCGCGCCGCGGCCCTCGCCGCCCTCGCCGTCCTCGCAGCCGCCGCCTCGGCCTGCTCCTCCGCTCCTCCCGCGGCGACAGCGGGGGGGGCGCCGGCGAAGCGCCTCGTCCTCGTCGAGGCGAAGGGCCCGGGGCCAGAGCTCGACCGCTTCGTCCCGCATTTCCTGTCGGCAGCGAGCGACCGGGGCCTGGGCGCGATCGTGGACGCGCGCCTGACGGGGGCGCACCTCGCGGACGTCGGCGCGTCCGGCGAGGCGTCCGCCGCGTTCCGCAAGGAGTATCCGGGCGACGTCTACCTCGGCGTCATGCTCGCGCCGTGCAGGATCAACCGCCACGAGGGGCACATCTACGACCGCCAGATCAGCCCGGCCGGCCAGCCCCAGCGCATCGACAACGTCGTCGTGAGCTACGACGCGGACTGCACGGTCGCCGTCACCGTCGTCGGCGAGGCCGGTTCCGCCGTGAAGACGTTCGACGTCTCCGGGCGCAACGGGACCGCCGAGGTGAGCGCGTCCGACACGGAAGCCGAGGGGCAGGCCGCGGAGGACGCGGCGGACCGTGCCGCCAAGAAGCTCGTCTCGTTCCTGCGCTGAGCCGGGCCCGGTGCCGCCGCGCTCCCGCGGCGTGTTCCTTCTCGAGGCGCTCGTTTCCCTCGCCATCCTCGGGATCGTGCTGATGCTCGGCGCGGGCTTCCTCGCGCGCCGCCGCACGCTCGAGGCCGACCGGCGCGACCGGGACCGCGCGGCGCGGGCGCTCGCGAGCGAGTGGGTCTACCTCCGGACGGCGTTCCGAAGCGACCTGTACCCGAAGGACAGGCGGCCCTTCGCCGGCCCCGGCGTCTTCGTGGACGCGCTCGACGCGCGCAGCCCGGTCCTGAGCGTCCGGTCGACGGACATCGACGGGCTCTACCGCGTCACGCTCGACGTCGGCTACGGGACGGCCGTGAAGCGGCGACTCGTGGAGGAGGGGTTCGTGTTCCGCGGGGCGTCCCGGCCCGGCCGCCTCCCATGACGCGCCGCGGTTTCTCGCTCGTCGAGATGTGCATCGTCGTCATGATCGGCGTCGTCCTTCTCTTCGCGCTCCTTCCGGTCGCGACGGGACTCCTGCGCCAGCAGGCCGGCCTCAACGCGCGCACGCTCGGGATCGACGCGTGGTCTCTTCTCGTGGACCGGCTCGTGGCCGACGCGGGACGCTCCTCGGGCGCGCTCGTCTCGCCTCCGTTCCCGGCCGCCGTCTTCCGGCTTCACCTTCCACCGGACCGCGACGAGGACCCGGACGTGACGTGGACGTTCGGGGACGGCCGGGCCGAGCGCGCGATCGAGCGGAAGAAGCCCGGCGGCGAGGTCGTCACGGCGACGACGACGTGGGACCTGCCCGGCACGCTCGCGCTCGACGCCGGGGAGCTCGCGGAGGGGCGCCTCCTCTTCGCGTGGGACGACGGGTCCGGTCCGGAGCTCGTGGCGCTCTCCTGCGGCCGTCCGACGGAGGTCGCGCGATGAGACGGAGCGCGCGCGGCAGCTCCCTCCTCCTCGTCCTCGGCATCCTGACCGTCTTCGGACTCGTCCTCGGCGTCCTCGCGACCGTCCTGCTCGCCGACCTCGCCTCCTCGCGCCGCCGCGCGAACGCGCAATACGCCGCCGAGCTCGCGCGCTCGGGCACGGACTGGGCGCGCGGGGCGCTCATGGCGCGCGGCGGCCTGCCGTCCGCGACCTTGGAGGTAGAAGGCGGCGAGATCGCGGTCGCGGCCGAGGAGCTGCCGGACGGCGGTCTGCGCGTGGTTTCGACGGGCCGCGTCCGCGACGGCGGGGCGACGCTCGCGGCGCGCCGCGAGGTCACCGTGTTCGCGGCCGCGGAGCGGAGGCGTTGACGTGTGCCTGATCGTCCTCGCGTGGCGGGTCTCGCCCGCCGTTCGCCTCGCGGTCGCCGCGAATCGCGACGAGTTCTTCGCGCGCGAGGCCGCGCCGGCCGCGTGGTGGGCGGACGCGCCGGACGTTTTCGCGGGCCGCGACCTGCGCTCCGGGGGGACGTGGCTCGGCGTCACGCGCTCGGGGCGCTTCGCGGCCCTCACGAACTTCCGGGACATGTCCGTTGCGAAGAAGGATGCCGCGACTTCGCGCGGAGCGCTCGTCCGGGAGTTTCTTCGAATGGAAGAAAGCGCTGCGGACTACGCCTCGCGCCTCCGGGCGGGCTCGGGCGCATTCGAAGGATTCAATCTCCTTCTCTTCGACGGCCGGGATCTCGTTTCGTACTCCAACGTCGAAGGAGCACCCGTGGTCCTTCCCCCGGGCGTCTACGGCCTCTCGAACCACCTCCTCGAGACGCCGTGGCCGAAGGTGGTCGCGGCGCGGGAGCGGCTCGCGGAGGCCGCTCTGGCCGGGGCGGCGCCGCAGAACCTCGAAGCGAGCCTTCTCGCCCTTCTGAGCGATCGCGCCGTGGCGCCGGACGGGGCGCTCCCGGACACGGGGCTTCCTCTGGCCTGGGAGCGCGCTCTCTCGGCCGCGTTCGTCGTCCTCCCGGACTACGGGACGCGGGCGTCGACGGCGGTCGTCGTCACGGGGGAGCGCGTCCGTTTCGTCGAACGGAGCTTCGGCGAAGGCGGCACGCTCCTCGGCGAGGTGCGCGAGACGTTCGAGGTCAGCGCGGCGCCGAGAGCGTGACGTCGACGGTCATCTCGCGGTCGTCGCGCAGGATCCGCACGGGCACGGTGTCGCCGATCTTCTGCTTCTCGAGCGCGGAGACGAGGTCGTCGTAGCTCGCCACCTTCTTCCCCGCGACGCCCACGATGATGTCGCCGAGGAGGACCGAGCCGTCCTGGCCGCGGTGGAATCCGCGCAGGCCGGCCTTCGCGGCGCCCGTCCCTTCCTGGACGGACTGGACGAGGACTCCCTGGACGCCGAGCTGCCGGAGGTAACCCTCGTTCGCCTGCGCGATCCCGAGGCGGGGCCGGATGACGCGGCCGTGCGCGATGAGCTGCGGGACGACCTCGTTGACGGTGTCGGCCGGGACCGCGAAGCCGATCCCCGCGCTCGCGCCCGACGGGCTCGCGATCTGCGTGTTCACGCCGATGAGACGGCCCGCGCTGTCGAGAAGCGGCCCGCCCGAGTTCCCGGGGTTGATCGCGGCGTCCGTCTGGATGACGCCCTGGATCTTGCGGCCATTGAAGGCCCCGATCGTCCGGCCGAGCGCGCTCACGATGCCCGTCGTGAGCGTCTCGTCGAGGCCGAACGGGTTCCCGATCGCGAAGACCTTCTGGCCGACCTTCAGGTCTCGGCTCGTCCCGACGAGGATCGGCGGGAGCTTCGCCTCCGGCGCGCCGATCCTCAGGACCGCGAGGTCTTTTTCCGGCTCGGCGCCGACGACCGTCGCCTTCCAGTCGGACTGGTCCGCGAGCGTCACGACGAGCGAGTCGGAGTCCTGGATGACGTGGAAGTTCGTGACGATGTGCCCCTGCCGGTCCCACACGAATCCCGAGCCGGTGCCCTGCGCGACCTCGGTCGCCTCGAAGAAGTTCACGGGGCGCTTCGCGAGG
>Ga0335070_10008176_pt1 | contig 12262 bp, 6 predicted proteins | sample Lox_Sample_13_FD_206722 | JGI IMG/M metagenome (GOLD analysis project Ga0335070, IMG submission 206722) | Soil microbial communities from Loxahatchee National Wildlife Refuge, Florida, United States - Lox_Sample_1.3 | ecosystem: Environmental > Terrestrial > Soil > Wetlands | place: USA: Florida...
GACGCGCTGGTTCGCGCTGTTCCCCGAGGCGTCGCTGGCCGTCACCGCGCTGCTCATCTTCGCCGCGCTGATGACCGAGCGGCGCCGGACGGAGCGCGCCCGCGCCGCCGCCTTCACGGGCGGCATCCTGGTCCTGGCCGCCTCCCTCCTCACGCTGGGCGCGGGCCGGAGCGAGGAATTCTTCTGGGCGACCTACCGGGTGGACCCGTTCTCCCAGCTCGTCAAGGTGGCGGTGGCCGCCGGGTTCCTGCTCAGCGCGGCGATCGTGAAGGACGGGGAGGGGCAGCGCGAGGATGCGCGCGCCGAGGTCTTCTTCTTCCTGCTCACCTCCGCCGCGGGCCTCGTGGCGCTGGCCAGCGCGGTCGAGCTGATCTCCCTCTACCTGTCGCTCGAGATCGCGTCGTTCTCGCTGTTCGTCCTGGTCCCGCTGCGCGACCGGTTCGAGCTGGGGCGGGAGGCGGCCCTCAAGTTCATCGTGGTCGGCCTGGCGTCATCGGCCGTGACGCTGTTCGGGTTGTCGCTCGTGGTCGGGTTCACCGGCACGACGCGGATCGACGAGATCGCCCTCCAGCTGCCCGGCCTGGCCGGCGAGCCCGCCGCCGTGTTCGGGCTGGCCCTCTTCCTCGCGGGGCTGCTCTTCAAGCTCGCCGTGTTCCCGTTCCACTTCTGGGCCCCGGACGTCTACCAGGGCGCGTCGCACGGCGTCGCGGCGTTCGTCGCCACCACCTCGAAGGTCGGCGCGATCGCCGTGCTGGCCCGGCTGATCAGCCTCGCGGCGCTGGGCGGTACACAGCTCGTCACGGCGCTGGCCGTGATCGCGGCCGTCTCGATGACGCTCGGCAACCTGGTGGCCATCGTGCAGCGCGACCTGAAGCGGATGCTCGCTTATTCGGCCATCGCGCAGGCCGGCTACGTGGTCGTGGGGCTGGTGGCATTCACGCCGGACGGGACGGCCGCGGCGCTGTTCTACGGCCTGCTCTACCTCCTGATGAACTCCGCCGCGTTCCTGGTCGTGGCGCGCGTGGCGGTGGACGGCGCCAATCCGACCCTGGACGATCTGCGGGGCCTGCACCGCCGCTCGCCGCTGCTGGCGGCCACGCTGCTGCTCGCCCTGTTCGCGCTCGCCGGCGTGCCGCCGACGGCGGGCTTCGTGGGCAAGTGGTTCCTGTTCTCCGCCGCCATGTCGCAGGGCTGGTGGTTCCTGGTCCTGCTCGGCGCGCTCAACAGCACGGTCTCCGTGTACTACTACCTGGTCGCGGTGAAGCACGCCTACCTGCTGCCGGACGAACGGAACCGCGGCCCGCTCCCGCTGTCGGTCGCCGACCGGGCGCTCTGCTACGCGCTCTCGGGCGCCGTGGTCCTGTTCGGGTTCTTCCCCACGCCGCTGTTCGCCTGGGCGAGCCGCGCCGCGCAGCTGCTGCCGTAACATTCGCTTGCCCCGGAGCGTGACGGCGCAGTAAGCTGTTGGCGGTGTCTTCCAGCTCGCGATCTTCCGAGCCGCCGCGCCATGCGGTGCGCTGACCCGCGGGCGGCTCCCCGCCGGCGCCGGTGAGCGACCCCCTCGGACTGCTGGCGCGCGCCGACAAGTGGTACCTGTCGGCGGGCGAAGGTCTGGTGTTCGCGCCGCCGTTCCCGGCCTGGCTGGACGCGCCAGGGTTCTGGGACGAGGCCCACCTCTTCGAGTACCCGCTGCAGCCGCTGTTCACCGTCACCTTCCTCGACGGTCTGGGACGCGAGCTCGTCCTGACACCGGGCGTCCGGCGCTGGACGCCGGCGGCGCTGGAGATCCCCTACCTGGGGATGGAGGGGATCGAGGCGGTCGAGACGCGGATGGTGCTCCCCGGCTTCGTGCTGGGGAGCGAGTGGGCGGTGCGCAACACGCGGGTCGCGCCGGTGCTGCTCCACGCGGTCGCCTGGACCACCGCTCCCGGCGACGAGGTCCCGGAAGGCTCGGTGGGCTGGTCCGCGGTCGAGCTGTCGTGGCCGCGGCGTCTGGTCGACCGGAAGGCGCAGACGCTCGACGTGCAGCTCAGGCTCGCCTTGGCGCGCGGCACCGACACCTGGGGCGCCGTGCGCAGCGAGGCCACGGCCAACCTGCCCCGGTTCTCCCTCACCCCCTTCTGGGACCGCTGGGACCCGGGCCACGGCGGGCTGTCCGGCCGGGCCGTCCTCGGGGGGATCAGCGACGCAGGCCTCGTCTACCTCGGCGTGCACCGCGCGCTGGAGATCCCGCCCGGCGGCGTCGCGCGACTGGCCGTCGCGATCCGGATCGAGCCCAAGCTCGCGCGGACGCCGCCCGCGCGCGCCGCGGAGCCGCCGGCGGCGCGGAAGGCCTCCTCGTTCGCGGCGGCGAGCAAGGCCTCCTGGGAGGACCTGCTCGGGGTCTTCCCCCTGTTCCGCTGCACCGACCCGTACTTCGAGCGCTTCTGGGCGTATCGCTGGTACGGCCTGAGGCTGAACGCCATCGCCGGCGGCTGGGGCAACTACGCGTCGCCCACGGTGTGCGAGGGGATCGCCTACTTCCATCAGCCGATCACCTACAGTGCGCAGTGCCACGTGCGCGAGCTGCGCTGGGCGCGGGACCCGGAGCTCGCGCGCGGCGTCCTCCGGACGTTCGTGGCGCAGCAGCGCAGCGACGGCTCGTTCCCCGGCCGCGTCTATCTGAACCACGCCGAGGGCACGGACTTCTATCATGCCGACTGGGGCGGCGCGCTGCTCGCGCTCGACGCGGTGCATCCGAGCGACGACTTCCTGCGCGAGGTGCTCCCCGCGCTGGCGCGCTACGCCGAGTGGATCGTGGCGACGCGCGACGCGCAACGGATGCATCTCTACGACGTCGTCGACCAGTACGAGACGGGGCAGGAGTACATGTCCCGCTATCAGGCGGTGGACCCCGACGCCGACCTGTACGGGTGGGAGAACCGGATCCGGCTCAAGGGGGTGGACGTCACCGTCTACACCTACGCGCTGTTCCGGGCGCTGGCGCTGCTGGGCGCGCGCGGCGGGATCGACGGCGAGCCGTGGCGCAAGCACGCGGAGGAGACCGCCCAGGCGGTGCGGAAGCGGATGTGGGAACCCGCATCGGGGATGTTCAGCGACGTGAATCCGGCGACCGCGCGCCGCACCCGCGTGAAAGCGGCCGTCTGCTTCTACCCGTACGCGACCGACATCATCGGCCCCGAGCACCTGCCGGGGTTCGCGCAGAACCTGTTCGACCCGCGCGCCTTCTGGACGCCGTTCCCGGTGCCGTCGTCGAGCGCGGAGGACGAGCTGTTCGATCCCGACGCGGCGTGGAAGGGGAAGCGGCACAACTGCCCCTGGAACGGGCGCGTCTGGCCGATGACCAACAGCCACGTCGCCGAGGCGATCGCGGCCGTCGCGCTCGGTCCGGTGCCGGCGCTCCGGGCGCACCTCGCGGAGTTCCTCACGCGCTTCGTGCGGATGATGTTCTGGGACGGCGACGCGTCGCGCCCCAACAGTTTCGAGCACTACCACCCGGTCTCCGGCCGGCCCAGCGCGTACCGCGGCATCGACGACTACCAGCATTCGTGGATCAACGACCTCATCGTGCAGTACGTGATCGGGCTCCGGCCCGGCGGCGAGGGGCGCTGCCTCGTGGATCCCATGCCGTGCGCCCTCGACGGCTTCGAGGCGCGCGGGTTGCCGATGCAGGGCGCCGTGGTGGACGTCGTCCGCGACGGGGACCGGCTGACGGTCGCGGTGGGCGGCCGCGAAGCGGCCCGCGGCCGCGTCGGCGAGCCGATCGTGGTCACGCTGTGACCCTGCGGGTGGCGTTCGTGGCGGCCGCCGGCCCCGAGCGCGACGCGGCGCTCGCCTGGCTGCCGACGGTGGAGGGGATCCAGACGCGGCGCTTCGAGCCCGCCCAGATCACGGCGGCGATCACCGAGGCCGACGTCGTGTGGATCCACGCGACGCGTCCCAAGTTCGTCCCGACCGACGCGATCCGCGCCTTCCTGGAGCAGGGAGGCGGGCTCCTGCTCACGCTCCAGGCCGCGGAGCTGGTCGGACGGCTCGGGCTGGAGACGGTCCCGCCCAACGACTGCGGCGCCGAATCCTGGGCGCACCAGAGCGACGAGTGGTGGACCGACGAGCTGCGGCAGATGAAGGCGTACCCGCACGTCCGCGGGCTGGCGGCCTACGGCCCGCACCCCCTGATGGACGGCCTCCACAACGGCACCTACTGCTGGGCCCCCACCGAGCGTGAGCCGTACGCGTGGGCCTGCTACTCGGGCGGGGTGTGGCCGGCGGACGGGCGCGTGGTCGGGGTCGAGCGCGCCTACATCGTGCAGAACGCCGAGCGCGCGGTCGCGTGGGAATACGCGGTGGGCCGCGGCCGGGTCCTGTGCATCGGGGCGTTCACGTACTTCGCCGCACCCGACCGGCTCCTGAGGCCCCAGTTCGAGCGCCTGATGACCAACGCCCTGCACGCGGCCGCGCCGAGTGCGGAGCCGCGCGCCTGGTGGCCGTCGCCGGGGACCGCGGCGGCCTTCTCCGAGGCGGTGGCGCTGCCGGAGCACCTGGATCTGGACGGCGCGCTGCCGGCGCCGGCGCACGACCCGATGGCGCTGACGGGCCCGGTCAAAGGGGACGAGGCCTTCGACGTGGCAGGCCGCCGCGCGCTGCTCCTCGGCGCCGAGCGGAGTGGGATCCGGGAGCTGTGGATCCATCCGCATCGCGTCGTCGCCTCCTGGACCGTCCGGGCGGACGGGGAGCCGGCTTCCGGGGCCGATATCCAGGTGGGATCCGACGCCGTCACGCGGATACTCGAGACATCGGTCCGGCGGGTGCTCGAGACCTCGTTCGTCGCGCTGGAGCACCCGGTTCTCCTGGTCGACTACCGCCCGGGGCGCAAGCGGCGGGAATCGGTGGGCCGCGGGCCGGTCGACTTCGAGATCGAGCTGGTGATGGATCTCCGGCGGATGTGGCCGTTCGCCGCGGGATGCGGCGGGAACCTCCGCTATCGCGCAGGGAGCGACGGGCGCGTGGCCCTCGTCGAGTCGGAGAGCGGTGACGGGATCGCGGCGGTCTTCCTCAGCCGGCCCGGCGGGATCGAGATGGCGCCGATGCCGGGGAACGCGCCCGCGGTGCGGTGTCTCATCCGCGCGCCGCTGGGCACGCCGCTCACCGTGGCGGTCGTGGGGGGCGCGGACCACAGCGACTTCGAGCGGACGTTGCGTGGTGTGCGCCGCCTCGGCGTCGAGGGTCTCGTGCGCCAGCGCGTCCAGCGGTCGGTCACCCTGGCCGAGGCTCGGCTCACCGTGCGGGCCGACGACCGTCCCTTCGAACGCGCCATCGAGTGGGCCAAGCGGCGTCTCGACGCCTTCCTGGGGGACGCGCCCGGCGTCGGCCGCTCGCTGCTGGCGGGGCACGCCGCCTCCCAACCGGGAGGCGACGGACGCCCGGGCCGCGCGTGGTTCTTCGGGCGTGACTCCTGCTGGACGGCGCTGGCGCTCCTCGCCGCGGGGGAGTACTCGGTGCCGCGCCAGGTGATCCGGTTCCTCGGCGACTGCCAGGACGTCACCGGGAAGGTCCTGCACGAGGCGAGCACCTCGGGACAGTTCCACTACGACGCGGCCGACGCGACGCCCCTCTACATCCTGCTGGTGGCGCGGTACCTCGCGTGGAGCGGCGACCGCGAGTTCGTGGCCTCGATCTGGCCGCACGTTGAGCGCGCGTTCGCGTACTGCATCTCCACCGACAGCGACGGCGACGGGCTCATAGAGAACGCGCGTGCGGGGCACGGGTGGATCGAGTCGGGGCCGCTGGCCGGCGCCAAGGTGACGATCTACCTGTCGGCGATCTGGTATGCCGCGCTGCGGGACCTCGCGCGCACGGCCGAGGTGCTCGGCCAGGGGCGGGTCGCGGCGGAGTGCCGCGAGCGCGCCGCGCGCGTCACCGCCTCGCTCGAGGACCGCTTCTACGACGCGGGGCGGGGGGCCTACGCGCTCGATCTCCGGCCGGAGGGCTCCGTCACCTGGACGGAGACGGCCCTGCAGACCGTGCCGCTCGTGCTCGGCGCCGTCGATCCGATCCGCGTGAAGCGGTACCTCGCACGGCTGGGCGGCGAGGAATTCAGCCCCCGCTGGGGCGTGCGCCTGCTGGCGGCCGGCGATCCGCACTTCTCCCGGCAGGGCCATCACGCCGGCACCGTATGGCCGCTGTTCACGGGCTGGGCGGCGCTGGCGGAGTACCGGGCCGGGCTCGCGGACGCCGGGTTCGCGCATCTGACCGCGAACGCGAGCCTGGCCTGGGTCCGCCAGCGCGGCGCCTTCGACGAGGCGCTCGACGGGCTCGAGGACCGAGCCGCGGGCGGGTGCCCCGATCACGCGTGCTCGGCGGCGATGGTGGTGTTGCCGTTCGTCGAAGGGCTGCTCGGCGTCGAGGCGGATGCGCCGGCCGGGCGCCTCACCGTGCAGCCGCAACTCCCCGCGGCCTGGCCGCGCCTCGAGGTGGGCGGACTGCGCTGCGGCGAGAGCGCTTACGACCTCAAGGTCCAGCGGCGCGACGACGGGCTCTCGATCGCGCTGCGCCGCGCGCTCGGGCCGGGTCTGTTCGTCACGCTCGCGCCATGGTGTCCGACGCCGCCGCTGCGCGTGGAGGCGGATGGCGAGCTGGTGACGCCGGAGACCACGGCTTGGGGCAGCGGCCTCAGGTGCGCGGTCTCACTCGAGGCCGCCGCGGAACACGAAGTGCGCTACGTGCTCAAGTAGGCAGACTGCAGGCTACGCTCTCCTCGCCATGCGGCGCACCGTGTCCAGCGTCCGGTCGACGTCGTCCATCAGCGTATAGATGTGGCAGCACTGTCTCACGCCGAGCGGGTCCCCCATCGAGCGGCAGCGGATCTTCGCCCGGTCCCACAGCCCGTCCATCAGATCGCCGGCAGAGGTGCCCGCCAGGCTCCACACCGTCGTCGCGCTCGTCAGCTCCGGGTGGACGGGGGAATGGATCGTGACTTGCGGGATCTGCTGCAGGCCGGCGCGCAGCCGGTCGGCCAGCGCCATGATCCGGGCCTCGACGCGGGCCGGGCCGATCCGGTTGTGGAACTCGATCGCGGCCAGGTAGCCCTTGAGCATCGAGCGATTGCCCGTGCCGATCTGCATCAAGCGGTACGCCCCGGACTTGTAGTCGTCCCAGGTCGCCGATGCGAGCGTCGCCCACACGCCGGGGAGCTTGTCGGCGGTGATGTAGAGGAGGCCGCTGCCGGCGGGCGCGAGCAGCCACTTGTGCGGCGACGAGTAGTACGCGTCGCACCCGATCTTCTTCATGTCCAACTGGAAGTGCCCGCAGCACTGGGCGCCGTCGACGACGGTGAAGATCCCGCGCTCCTTCGCGATCGCGCACATCCGCTCGACCGGGAACCGGATCGCCTGTCCGCTGGTGAGGTGCGGGATGCTCCAGACGCGGGTCTGCGGCGTCGTGGCGTTGAGGTACAGGTCGATGAGCTGCTGCGGGTTGTCCGGCGGCACCGGCACTCCCACCTGCTTCACGTAGATCCCGTAGCGCTTCGACTTCAACTCCCAGCCCATCCGGCCGCCGGGATGCTCGAGGTTGGTGAGGATCACCTCGTGCCCCGGCTCGATCGGCAGCCCGTTGGCGATGTAGTTCATCCCCAGCGTCGCGTTCTGCGTGAGGGCGACCTCGTCGGGAGAGGCGCCGATCAGGGCTCCCAGCGCGGTGCGCAGGTCGGTCTCGGGGTTGTAACCCGAGATGTAGTCCGGCGTGCCGGCCTTGTAGTTCCAGTGCGCGACGGTGCCGGCGACCTGGTTCATGTCGTCGGCGATCGCCTGCAGCACGACCCGGGGTGTGCTGCCGAGCGTCCCGGTGTTGAAGAACGCCTCGTCGGACGGGATCAGGAACTCGCGGCGCAGCGTGCGCCAGTAACTCTCGTCGTCGTGGAAGACGGCCGGCGGCCAGGCCGGCGGCGCCTCGGGAGCGCGAGCGGGCGCGGCCGCGACGCGGGCGCGGGACAGGAGGGCGGCGCCGGCGAACGAACCCAGGAAGGTGCGGCGATCGAGCATGGCGATGGACCCGGTGGAAGGACGGCCGCGAATATGTGGCGCGGTCGAGCCGGTCGCCAGGTTGCTTGCCCGGCCCGCTCCGCGTGGTCACATTCCGGCCCGATGTCGCCACGCGTGCGCCGCGCCTTCTGTCTGACGGCCCTGATCCTCGTGGGCGCCTGCTCGATCGAGCGGGCCCCGGCGGGCCGGCCGGGTGCGGTGATCGCGCTGCCGGCCGACTCGGCGGCTTCTCCCGAGGTCTACGCGGCCCTGCGGCTTTACTACGCCCGCGTCACCGCGCGGGACTGGGCGGCGCTGGCGACCAGCTTCTGGCCGCGGGCCAGCATCACGGCGATCATGGGTGCAGGGGGAGGGACGCCGGCCGGGCCCTCGGAGCCGGGGCAGGTCGAGACGATCACGATCGAGCAGGCCATCAAGCGGGCGGCGGCGATGCACGACTGCCCGGTCGGTCATTCGACCGAGATGATCCGGGCCAACGTGGTCACCTACGGACCGCTGGCCGACGCGTGGGTCGTCTACCGGTACGAGTGCGGGGTGACCCGCGACTCGACGACGACTCACCTCGGCGTCGACGCGTTTCACCTGATGAAGCATGGCGGAGAGTGGCGGATCGCCGGCCTCACCTTCACCCACGAGATCGCCGACGCCCCACTCAGCCGTCCGTAGCGACGGCGGCGGACGTGACGGCGATCACACGCGTCACGGCCGTCCCTTTCGTGGCACAACGACAGGCTGTCCGGGTATTCAGCTGACGGGGATCAAATGAAACGACTCCTGTTCGTCGCCATGTTCGTTCCATCCGCGCTGCTGGCGCAGCGGGGACCGTTCGACCGACCGCGTCCGTTCGACGAGGATTCGAGCGGTGACACGGGGCCGAGCCGCGCCTACAGCCTGGGCATGGTGGCGTACACGGGCGGGCAGTGGCAGCCGTCGGGGCTCGAATTCGCGATGCTGTGGCGGCTCGGCGGCGCGCACTCCTCGACGGCGATCGGGCCGTGGATCGCGCTCGGCAGCTTCACCCAGGCCAACGACATCGCGTTCGGCTCCTCGCGCGGGTTCTTCACCGCGCTCGGCGTGAGCCTGCGGCAGCCGATCGTCTCGCTCCTGGAGATGGGGACCGAGCGCAGTCCGTCGCTCGTCAGGATCGAGACGGCGCTCGAGGCCGGCTGGTCGAAGGACTTCGACTCCCCGCTCGCGCAGGGGCCGTCCGATTTCCGCGCGGGTGTCCTGGCCGGCATCTCGCTCGGCTCCCGCATGCCCCTCGGCGCGTCGTTCAGCCTGATGTACGGGCCCTCGGTCTTCATGGGCCGCACCACGACGACGCACGGGCAGTTCGTGCTGCGGGTCCGCCTGCCCGGGCGTTAGGAGAACTCCACTTCCCAGCTCACCTCGTCGCCCGGCGGAGCCGTCAGCAGCAGGCGGACGGCCCGCGCGCCGGGCTCCCCGGTCGGGGCGACGGAGGCCCCGGCATCGGGATCGCTCGAGGCCCGACGCGGTGCGAGGCCGGGCGGCAGGGCGATGGTGACCGCGTAGGGCCGGCGGTCGAGCTGAACGGCCCTTGCCGCCAGCGTCCGCCGGCGCGGGTCCCACCGTTCATCGCGAACCTCGAGGCCCTGGACCACGTGGCGTGAGGTGCCGACCACGGCCGGGAAGCGCCGCCGACGCCGCAGCGACAGGGTGATTCCCGATCGGGGTTGCAGGGACACCGCGACCGCTCCGTCCACGTCGCGGCGGCGTTGCTCCGACCACACGTCGTAGACCGCCAGCGGACCGCGGATGCCGTGGTCGGCCAGCGGGAAGAAGATCCGGCGCTGCGTCTCACCCCAGTTGAACAAGGCCAGCATCCACCAGTCATCCGCGACCTTCCCGAGCAGCCACGACGGAGGTGCCGCCGCACCTCCGCGCTCCGGACCGATGTCCCAGGCCGATTCCCGGAGCGGAGCGACAGGCAGCGCCCGCTGGAGGATGTCGAGCCGCTCCGCCGACAGGCGGCCCGGGGCCTCGCTACCGATCGTGCTTCCGCCGGCCAGGGCCGCGAGCGTCGCCCGGAGACGGGCCTCGTCCTGCGTCACGGCCTCGCCTACGACCAACGGCCCGGGATCGGTGATCCAGGCGCCGTTCCCGTACTGGGAGCGCAACGCGACGGCGCGCGCGGCGGCGTGGAGCGCCTCGAAGTCGTCGCCGGTGTCGGCGACGACGCGCACGGCGTCCACGAGGCCCGCGGTGTGCTGGAGCGGTGCGTCGCACGCAGTGACGAAGGCGCGTCCGGCGCCTTCACGCATGGCCCGGATCGCGGCGCGAAACGCTTCGGACCGGCTCATCGCGCCGTGTCCCTGGGCGGCGGTGAGGCCGATACGCAGTTGATCGAGCGTCAGATCGTCGTAGCCCCACTCCGAGACGGCGCGCCGCGCGAGGTCGCGGAGGTGGTCCCGCACCCGCACCTGCGCGGCGTCCAGCGCGTAGACCCGATCTCTCCGGGCGGTCGGCTCTGCGACGACCAGCGGAGCGCCGTCCGGGCCGGGCAGCAGCCAGTCCGGGTGCGCCGCGGCGACGGGCGCTCGCTCGCCCACGAGGAACGGCGCCAGCCAGAGGCCCGCCTTGAACCCGGCCCCGTGGATGCGATCGGTCAGCCAGCGATGGCCGTGCGGGAAGGCGTCGTTCGTTTCCCAGTCGCCGGCTGCGCGCTGGTACCCGTCGCCGATCCGGATCGTGAAGGGGAGCGGCAGGTGGAAGATCGTGCGCGCGGCGCCGAGTCCCGCGAGCACGCCGGCTTCGGTGGTCGGCTCGGCGCCGGCCGACTCCTCGCCCCAGCCGGCCGGGACGTGCGGCCGCGTCGCGGCCGCCCCGCCCGCCCAGTGCGCGAGGACCTCCAGCGGATCGGAGGTGGGCAGCACCGAGAGCGTGGCGTCGGCCGGAGGCCGCGCCGCGCCGACGGTGCGGCCCCGGAATCGGGACGCCGCGACGACGTGCCCATCGGCGCAGTCGAACCGGCCCTCGCCCGCGTCGCCTCCACCGAAAGCGAAGGCCGTCGGGCGCGCGGCCGGGCCGTCGAGCGTCACGAGGGACCAGTGGCTGACCGCCTGCGTGCCGGGGCCGAGCACGACGACGCGGCACGGATCGGACGACAGGAAGCCGTTGATCCAGAGCGTGGGCCGTCCGCGCAGCGCGGGGATCTCGGCCGTCCGCGCGTCGAAGAAGCGGATCTCCTCGAGGCTCTGCTCATCCCCGAGCCCCCGCGCCGTTACGGTGATCCGGGGCGGCGGTCCGTCGAGGAACTGCGCCGACACCTCCACGCCGTCGGCCGTGCCCACGACCTGCCAGCCGGCGTTCGCGCCACCGGGGTCCGACAGCAGGAAGCGCCGGGCGCCCTCGAGCGCCGCGAGCGGGACGCGCTCCGCTCCCCCGACCGCGACGGCGATCTCGGCCCCGGTCACCACCGGGCGCCCGTCGCGCGCCGCGAGGGTCCAGCGGGCGGCACCGTCGAGGCGGAACGCCCACGGCGGGCGCGCCCGGCGCGGGCGGCGCTGCAGGCCCGCCGGCGGCCACAGCAGCCCCAAGGCCAGCGCGCCGAGCAGATCCCGCCGATTCACGCGGCCGTTCCCGCGGTTCTGCGATCGTACAACTCTTGAAGTCTCCCCTCGCGGCCCCTAGGTTCGGCCTTGATGGCCCAGCCGCAACCTAGTCGCGCCGGCCTCGCGCCGCTCGGATCGACGGTCCCGTCGCACCCCGGGCTGCGCCTGCTCGCGGACGTCAGCGCGGCGCTGCAGGAAGGCGTCTTCTCCGAGGCGGCGATGGTCTCGGTGGTGACCATCCTGCGCCGCGGGTTCGACGCCCTGCTGTGCCGGCTGTGGGTGCGCGAGGAGGGCGCCTCGTACCGCGCCATCGTCGCGGCCGGGGACGAGCCCGCCGCGGACGAGGCAGCACGCGTCGCGGACGCGATCCGGTCCGGCGCGATCGCGCCGGGCGACACCTGGGACGCGCTCGACCTGAGCGTGCCGCTCGTGCACCAGGAGGAGCGGCTCGGCCTGCTGCAGGTCCGGGTCCCGCGCGACGGGCGCGAGGCGATGGAGCGCGACGTGCTCGCCGTGGTGGCGAGCGTGCTCGCGCCGCTGCTCGCCTCGAAGGAGCTCTCGCAGGACCTGGCGTTCGAGATCGCGCGCCGCGCGCGGGAGATCGACAGCCAGCGCCGCTTCACCGCCAAGGTCATCGACTCGCTCCCGGTC
>Ga0335070_10008177_pt1 | contig 12261 bp, 14 predicted proteins | sample Lox_Sample_13_FD_206722 | JGI IMG/M metagenome (GOLD analysis project Ga0335070, IMG submission 206722) | Soil microbial communities from Loxahatchee National Wildlife Refuge, Florida, United States - Lox_Sample_1.3 | ecosystem: Environmental > Terrestrial > Soil > Wetlands | place: USA...
TTGTTTTTTATCGCCAAGAGCGTCCAGGGAAAGGTCCAGGCAAACTGGGCGATGACCGGATATATCACCGGTCTTATTGCATTTTCAGAGGTATACCTAAATAAATGGAAGGCGCAGAGGCCCCTTCTCAAGAAAATCATTATTGCCGGCCTTGCGTTGTCTTTCGTGGTGGCCGCCATTGCCCATTACCCGTCGAAGTTTCATGTTCCTGTAACGCTTGACCCCTCATCAAGATTCAAGGGATGGAAGGAACTCGGCCGACAGGTGAGTGATCTTCATGACGAGATGCAGAAAGGGGGAAGAGTGTTTATCCTTTCCGACAGTTACCAGATATCCAGTGAACTTGCGTTCTATGGAAAGGGGCATCCCATTACCTATTGTGTGAATCTCGGGAGGAGAATGAACCAATATGATCTCTGGCCTGATTTTTACAACCTTATCACTTCCGACGCCATTTTTGTTACAATAGGCGGTGCAGAACTGCACCCGGGGATCAGAGACGCCTTTCACCATTACGAAAAGCGTTTTCTGAGGGTTTATGATAAGGACAGACTCTTGAGGGAATATTCCGTTTTTTTATGCCATGGGTTTAAAGGGATGAAGCGAGAGGCGGCAGGGAGTTATTAATGACCGTATCGGTTGTGGTTCCGGTCTATAATGAGGAGGATAATGTTGAGACCCTCCACAAAAGGCTCAGGGCGAGCCTTGGCCGTCTTGGTCAGGAATATGAGATCATCTATGTGGACGATGGGAGCACAGACAAGACCCTTTCCCTCCTTGAACAGATGCAGGCACACGACCCCGCGGTAATCGTGCTCAGCCTGAGGAGGAACTTCGGACAAACGGCTGCCTTTGCCGCGGGTTTTGACTTTGCCAGGGGTGATGTGGTGGTTACCATGGATGGTGATTTGCAGAACGACCCTGACGATATCCCCAAGCTCCTTGAGCTTATAAAGGACAATGACCTCGTGAGCGGCTGGAGAAAAAAAAGGAAGGACCCTTTTTTCAGCAGGAGACTGCCTTCAATCGCTGCCAACTGGCTCATCAGCAAGGTCACAGGCGTCAAGCTCCATGATTACGGATGCTCCCTAAAAGCATACAGAAGGGACGTCATAAAGAATCTCAAACTGTATGGTGAAATGCACCGGTTCATTCCTGCAGTAGCGAGCTGGTATGGGGTAAGGGTTGCCGAGGTGGAGACCATGCACCACCCGCGTCTCAGGGGAAAATCGAAATATGGTATCACGAGAACCATAAAAGTGGTTCTGGACCTTATCACGGTCAAGTTTCTCCAGAGTTTTTCCACAAAACCGCTCCAGTTTTTTGGTTCCATCGGTATGGCCGGGGGGGCCATAGGATTCTTGATATTGTTTTATCTGAGCATCGATAAGGTCATTTTTGGCAATCCAATCGGGGGGAGACCATTGCTCCTTCTGGGAGCCCTGCTCTTGATTGTTGGTGTGGAATTTATCGGCATGGGGCTTCTGGGTGAGATGATTGTGAGGGTCTATCACGAGACACAGCGTAAACCCATCTATGTCATAAAGAAGGTCCTTGGCCCGTCCAAATAAGCTCATAGTCATCCTCGGAAAGCTCCTGGTGAGTTCAGGACTGCTCTATTTCGTCATTTCGAAGACAGGTGCTGATAAGGTCATTTCCACGCTCAAGGGCATAAATCCCCTCGCGTTCTTTCTTGCTGTTTTCATCTATATTTTCGCCATCTACCTATCCTCCGTGCGGTGGCGGCTTCTGCTCCATGAAGAGTTTGAGTTAAGAAAACTCTTCTCCCTCTATTTCATAGGGTCTTTTTTTAACCATCTTCTTCCGGGGATTATTGGCGGAGACGCGGTAAAGGCATACTATCTTTACAAGGATACCGGCAAAGGCGCGCCTGCCATTGCCTCGGTATTTATGGACAGGTATATCGGATTCACCGCACTTATGTGTGTGGGATTAACCGCCTTCCCCTTTGGATTGAGATACTTCAGGGGGTCGTATATAGAATGGATTCTGCCCCTTATGGTATTCCTCTTTATTTTGGGGAGCTTTGTTATATTCGGCCTCAAGGTGGGTAGGAGGATAAGGCTCCTGTCAGGATTTTATGACTATTTTTCCCTCTATAAAGGGAAAAAGACAGTAATACTGAAAACGTTCTTTCTTTCTCTTATCGTGCAGGTAGTCATCATTTTTGCCGTGTACGTGCTCAGCCTTGGATTGAAGGTCGATGTCCCCCTGCTTCCACTTTTTATATTCGTTCCCATCATAGCCACCATCTCCTCGGTTCCCATCTCCATATCAGGCCTGGGGGTGAGAGAGGCCTCCTTTGTCCTACTTTTCGGTTCCCTCGGGATAAAACCGGCCCAGGCGACTGCGGTCTCTTTTGCGTGGTTTCTCTCCGTAGCCACAGGAAGCCTCCCAGGTCTCATAGAATATCTGAGATACAAGAAGGGGATGTAAAGATATTCTTGTTCGCGCGCGCCTGAGTGAGCCCATCCCTTTCATTTTCAGATTCTTCTTTCGGGGTTACGCTTTATCTATAATGGAAATACATGTTGCGAGGAACCGCGTGAATGCGGTAGAATCCATAATCCATGGTCCTAGATAACAAAATAGTGAGGAGATATTTTACCTGGGCGCTGGATACAACCAGGGAATCCCATCTCCGCACACTGAGTGACGTTCCCCTCTTTACAGGTATGGGCAAGAAGCTACTCAGGAAACTGCTTATCGACCTCATCGAAAAAAAATACACAGCGGGCGATATCATCTTTCATGAGGGAGAAAGCGGAAAGGCGGTCTACGTCGTCATCGAGGGATCGGTCAAGATAATCAAAAAGTCGAATTCAGAGAGCAAGACACTTGCTGTTCTGGGGCCAGGGTCCCATTTTGGTGAGCTCTCCCTTATTGGCCAGTGTTCCCGTTTTGCGACTGCTGTCGCTGAAAAGGATTCGCTCCTTTTGATCATGTATAAATCATATTTTGACGATCTCATCCGGGGCAACAGTGCAATCTCTTCCAGAATTCTATTGAACCTCGCCGAGATTTTATCTAAGTACATTCAACGTGACCAGCCCGAATGAAGAATGAAAGGATGTCATCATGAATGAGGAAAGACATAAGGGTGGCACCTCGCTGACCGATCTGCGCAAGCTCCGTCACCAGATGCCAAGATGGGTTCTTGCGCTCCTGGTTTTCGGTGTCGCAGCAGTCGTCGCCTCGCGTATTACTCACCTCCTCATGATGCTGATAGCCGCGGCGATTATTGCCTATATCTTCAGTTCGGTTATCTGCGCCTTAGAAAGACTTGGAATCAAGAGGAGCGTGGCAGTCATTCTGCTTTTTGTTCTCGTTACCGTGTTCGTGATTGCAGCAGACCTTATCTTCATTCCCGATCTTAAGCAGGAAATCATGAATTCCTATGCAAAGTTTCCGGAGTTTTCGCGTCAGACACAGGACGCCCTCTTGTTCACTGCAGAAAAGTACCCATTCATTGAGTCAAGTATCACAAAACTTGTTGACGATGTGTTTGGTCCGAGCGGATTTCTCGAACGGACACTGAGCGCTTCAGAGATTCTCATGCAGGCGACACCATTTATTATGGCGCTCATCCTCGTCCCTTTCTTTGTCTTTTTCCTCCTCAAGGACTGGCCGGGCGTGATGAAGAGGGTCATGGATTGGATTCCGCCTTCCTACGTGGAGACGACTATCTCGGTCATTGCAGAGATAAATATCCTCGTGGGAAAATATCTCCGGGGGCTTGCCGGTGACTGTTTTGTTGTAGGGGTACTGGCTTCAGTGGGACTCTGGCTCATTGGAATCAACTATCCTATCATGCTGGGTATTTTGAGTGGTGTGGCAAATATCGTACCGTATCTTGGCCCCATTATCGGATGCACGATTTCCTCCCTTGTCGCCCTGATGCAGTACCGGAGCTTTGATCCCGTATTGAATGTCGTTGTCCTTTACCTCGCCGTAAAGCTCCTTGACGACCTCGTGATACAGCCGCTGATGATCGGCAAGAGCGTGCACCTCCATCCCATGCTCCTCGTCATCACATTAATCGTGGGTGAGAAACTCTTCGGCATAATGGGTATGATACTTGGGGTCCCCTTCGTGACCGCTGCACAAAAAACTGCCGCCATCCTGCTGGAACACCGCCGGGAGACACACAAAAGGGTGTGCGCAGAGAGGCTTATATTGCATCGCCTTGGCAAATCCCCTGTCAGGCCGATTTAGCGTTTCTTGAACAATTCCTTTTTTTGGATGACACGGGGAAAGATTCTGTCCTAAAGCGTTGGTATTGCTCCATACGTCTTTCACCCTGTAATGTGCATGGTATTTTTGCGCAGTACACCGACCTGATAGTTATTGCGAATCGAAACTATTGCGGGTTTCCGAAAGAAATGTGGAGTAACGCGTGAAATTCAGCCGGAGCTGCAAGCGCCGAATATACCAAAGTGATGTATCAGCAATTAATGTGCTCTGGAGGAATAACACATGGCTGCCTCATACCCTCAAAATACCGGGGGCGCTTCATTCTACCCTTCCCTATATCATTGATTAGACATCCAGTCTAATTCTGATGCGTATCAGGTGCCTTCGGTGAAAGGAATGCCGCCATATTTGCATGCTCTCTTTACGGGATACTTCCGGAACAACTCAAATAAGTATTTGACGGTGTATTTGTGGGACCCATACCTCTTGTTGAGTTTCTTGATAATAAATCTCGGATGAGGGCTGTTCTGGTAGGTTATGTAATACCACCGTACGAAATTGATAATCTCCCAGTGATCTTTTGAAAGTTCAATCCCATCTTCCTTGCTCAAGTAATTCGCTAATTCCTCGGACCAATCTTTGTCAGATTTCAGAAAACCCTCTTCATCGACCTCGATTGTTTTGCCTTGAAATTCGATATACCGCGCCGACGATGGCTCCATCCTTAACCTTCCCACAGTCTATAATTATAATTAATAGACATTGTTTGCATATGTGAGGCCGGAAAACCATTCAGGAGGTGGATTTATGGTAATCGAAAAGATGATCTTATTACCTCTCCATCCCCCACACGAAGGCTGCTTCCACGACGTCGACTGAAACGGCCTTAACACCAGAGACATGCTGAGCAATGTCAGTGACCCTCGGTACGATCGCCGCTTCCTCTTTGGACAAGGCCCTGATCACCACATGGACGATCCCCTCCCTAGCTGTCACGCGTTCCACAATGAATTCGTTTACGAGGGCTGCCTCCACTTGGGCTGCCAAGCAAATATCATCGAGGATCCCCTGGGAACGTGGCGTTGTATGGTAGCTGGGCAACTTCGATGCGCTCGCGATGATCTGGGCTGCCTCATCCACAGTCATGGTCTGAACATGCAAGACCATGTCGTAAAGATTGGGGTCTGACGTGTCTTTGCCGTACAGATGGAGACCCCACTTGCGACGCTCCTCGTCGTCTTTCTTCAGGATGTAGCGCGCGTCCTCAGCAGAGATCTTCTCCCTCTTCATCTCCTCCCCAACCCTGTCCTCGATGTCCGCAATAATACGTATCTTGAGCACATGGGGTATCCCCTGGAGGAAAAAATGGCCTGCGAGCCCATGATATACGACATTATCTTTCTGTAAGTGTTTTAGGATAATCGCCCGCATGATAGCGATGTATTTTTCCTTGCCATAGGTAAATCGTTCAAGAATTGATGGTGCATCATGAATCGCCCTCACAAGTTTTATCTCTGGTATATTGAACTGCTGAGAGGCCTCAAGAAGCAAATCCCGTGAGATACACTCGTACCCCAGGGTATGAGCGACCTTTTCCGCTATCTCTTTTCCGTGACTGTAAGAACCCCGCGAAATAGTTATGACTGACATACCGTTCCCCCTTTCTCCAAAACTGATTACATTGTTCCATTCAATGGGTTTGTTACCACATTATTGTAATCGTCTGCATCTCTTGTACCGAGAATAATCCAGTCCAGCTTGCCTATTTTGTCTACACCGAAAGGGGTATCAAAAGCGAGGTCCATGCCCCGTGAGACACCCGAAAAGCAAGAATAACAATCAAGGACAAAACGATAAAAGCAGAACGCCGCATAATCTGACTCCCTTTCAAGGGATTTGCCTAAAAGCCGAGGATACCTCAGTTTTGTCCTTCGGCAGCTTGGCCATCTCCTGTAAGACCCGCCGCTTTCCGTCCCTCCCTCTCGGAAGGTTTGGCTTTGTCGGGATTTCCCCTCTTAACTAGCTTCTACCATACATAGACGCAACTGTCAAATTATAATTTTAGGTTAGGTAACTGATTTAGAAGTTGAGACAAGAGGTCATTATCCTACTGACTTCTGCTTGAAACCTTCGGCGCTGATAAGACGATTGCAGATGTCAGGTATAGGGAGGACATTTCGTAGCATGTCTTAGGGTGCATCTAGTTTTCTCATTCTAGAAAAATGGGTTTCTCTAACAATCCGAGCGTCGTGGCATCTCGCTCTCCATGGCAGTACCTATCAAGGGCGAACGAGAACACAGAGCCTCTGCCTGCTATTTTCTCAAACAGCGTCATCGATGACTTAAACTTCAAATCATCAGGATAGCCAAAGATTTCTGAAATTGATCCGCCCTTGAGAGCTACCACCGCTTCCGTGCACTCCAACAGCCTTTTTCCGAGCACAGGATGGTTCAGATACTGCCGAGTTTCTTCTATGCTCTTGATGGAGTAACGCTTCGCAGTTGGGCTGTACCCCAATCCATCTATCTGCGGAAATATAAACCACATCCAGTGAGTTCGCTTCTGACCACCCTTAAGCTCTGCGAGCGCTCTTTCATAAACGCCTTCCTGAGCGCTCAGAAACCGATTCAGATCATATGGATCGTTAGGATTCATGTCACTTGCTTCTTGAAATGGTTTTGTCAGGAATACTCATCCTCCTCATTATACTATCATGAAAAATACAAATTTAGGCCAGATGACGCAGGGATAAATTTTAAACAAACCGTGACTTGCCTCAATGATTTCCGTTCGAAAGCTTAAGTTATGAGAAGTAATTTTGGGGTATCAGGTTCAGTCATCTATCCACAGACCTCCCTAAACATTGTTCTTTGAGTAAGCATCGCAAAGATAACGCGTATCAGTTTATGTGCCGTTGCAAAGACAGCTTTCTTGAACGGTTGGCCCTCGCTCTTCTTCTTCGTGAAGTAGGCCCTAAAGGTGGCGTTATGCTGGATAACGCAGGTCGTCATCATCCAGATCACCCGCCTGAGATGCCGGTTGCCCCTCTTTGATATCCTGCTACTGCCTTCAAACCTTCCTGATTGATACACGGTGGGATCTATCCCGGCAAAGGCAATGAGCTTCTTATATGAAGCATAGTTGCCGATACATCCTATCTCGGCAAGAAAAGTGGTCGCCGTACATTTGCTAATACCGTTAATCGACGTGATGATCTCGAAGTCCTCCAGCATGGACGCCTTGCAGTACTCAGTCATGATCTTCGTCAGTTCCTCATAGCGCTCCTGCAGATGCTGAAGCGTCCTTACCTTGCCCTGTAGTATGAGCTCCTTTGCCGGGCTTATTGTAGCGATGGACTGCTTCGCCGCCCGTATCAGGTCCTCTGCCGTATAAGTCAGCCGGGTCCCCACCCCTTTTCTCTGCAATATCTTCTATATGGCTTTTGGCCTTGCCATGTTAAGCAACCGAGCTGAGGGGAACACCGCGATGAACTCCTGCATCGCTCTGGTTGACAGATCGGCAATACGCTCCAACTCGGGAAAGGTACTCTGCAGAAGCCGCTTGACCGCGACCTTATGGGCGCTCAGCATGTTGCATACGGACTCCCGTTCCCTCGCGATATCCCGGAAGTCCTGCAGGTCCTGGGATAATGACAGCTGGCTGATACTCTCTCGATTCATCAGGAGAAACTGGGCGATAGTCATGGCGTCCTTCTTGTCGGTCTTGATCTTCCTCAGGGAAAGTTTGGCAAAGTTGGCAATGAGCAGGGGGTTGATCACCACGATGGATACCCCTTTTGCCGTGAAAAAGGAATAGAGATTGATGTGGTAACAAGCTGTCGATTCAACCGCAACCATGACCTCGGAGAGATCCTTGCTATGCGCCGCGATTGCTTTCCACAGCTGCATAAACCCTTCCGAGTCCATGGCAAAGGTCAGGGAAAACCGTCCCTTGCCGTTGCGGTCGATCCCCTGTGCTGAAGACGTGTCCTTGGCTACATCGATCCCCACAAAAAGCTCTCGCATGGCCTTACCTCCTTGGCTGGCTTTCCGACAAGACAGGGTGTGCCTCCCCACCAATCCTCCCGCGTTACCAGAGCTCTCAGACCCAATCATCCTATCATGGCTCAGGGAGGCAGGGAACAGACTGTACTTAGGGTTCTCTAACCCAGGAAGGACTTCGTTCTCCTGCCTTACCGCTCTTTTTCTCTTTATACCATATCTGTTGGTAGGAGGAGGGAGTCGATAATATGACATTCTGTGTCAGCATGACGAAAGAACTTTTGCATTAACACCTATGTCTGCCTTTATCGGGGAGCTAAGACATTGCTATTTTCTGGGGAGACAAATGACACACCGAATATTAAAGCTTTATCCCGGGCCATTTTTCGATGGGATCAGCAGACCTGACCACATGCATCCCCGCTTCCCCGAAACTCCTGAACGCAGCGTCAGCCTGCTCGGTGTAATCCATTATCCCCGGTACCACCACGGGTGAAGTGCAGTCCTCAAGGAGGTATACCTTCTCGACCAATCGTCTGTCCTTGGCGATGATGTCCTGAAGAAGGTCGTCTATCGTCCATGCCACGCAGTGGCTTTTGGCCTGTCCCGCGATGACCACCGCATCAAAATCCAGGAGTTTCCTGAAGAACTTGTCGCTCTTCTGGCCGATAGTCTCTCCATCCGGACCTTTCATCACCTCGGGACCCAAAACAGAGTAGTGTTCGGTAAAAGGCCTGTCTCCCTTCACGTGGAAATCCGGCTGACTGTAACGGGCCACGGAATGAAAAAAAATGGCTTCCTCCACAGAGGCAACAAGGGCATGCCCGATTCCCCCCAACATGCCGTGATAAGGCCATATGGTGAGATCATACTTCCCTCCTTCCTTCAGTCGCTTCGCATAGTGAAGAAGATGGCGCTGTCCGTACTCTTCGCCGATCTGAAAACTGTGACAAAGTGCAGGATTGAACTTCCACACGCCTTTCTCCACATCTTCCTTCGAAATCAGCGTGAACGGTTGAGGATGTTCCCCTCTCTCGTTGACAAGGTAGATCGGATGGAAAATCTGCATTACCTGGTGCGTATCCATGGTAGGGCAGATCTGGGTAATCGCATTGAGGTTACGGTAAATGAATTCCGAAAGCCTCCGGTTGTCGTCAACAGCGCCGCTGCCTGAACGGCCGGCCACATATAATTCAAATCCGGGGATGCAGAAGGTATTCTGTACATCCACCGCCACTACACAGACCTTAAATCGATCAGCAGCAGAGGGGGATATTCCGTATTTCTTTGCCCAACTCCTTGCCTCTTCAGCCCGCTGCTGATAGGGGACTTTCCAGACCCTGTCAACCTCTTCCGGATTGAAATAAGGGGGAATGGGAAGCGCGGTGCGCGGCATACGATATCCTCCCTACTCCACAAAATTCTCTATGACCCTGAATTTTTCCCTTAGGGCGATTCCCACCGCATCCGGGACAAGACCCGTGACCGATCCCCCAAACGAGGCTGCCTCCTTGACAATAGTAGAAGTAAGGAACGAGTACTCCTCTGACGGCATAAGGAAAACCGTCTCTACACTCATATCGAGTCTCCGGTTCATAAGGGCCATCTGGAGCTCATACTCAAAATCGGATACTGCCCTTAATCCCCTGATGATGGCAATACCCTCCTTTGCCTTCGCATAACCCACAAGCAATCCATTGAACGCCTCTACCCTCACATTCCGATAATGCTTCACGGCCTCCCTTATTAATTTCAGCCTCTCCTCAATTGTAAAGAGCGGCTGTTTTTTCGGGCTGGGAGCCACTGCAACAATAATCTCCTCGAATATCCTCAATGCCCTCCGCACAAGATCGAGGTGTCCGTTGGTTATGGGATCAAATGTCCCGGGATAGATGCCTCTCTTCATGCCTTGTTTCCCAGATAGTCTGTGCTTTGTTCTGGGCCCCCTTTCTTCAGTGTGTATGCCGTGAGGCTTGTATCACCATATTTGTAGCGTTTCCTCAGAGTAAGCCATTTGATGCCTTCAGGCATATCCGTTTTAGAAAAATGCTCGACAACAACCACACCGCCTTCCTTGAGAATCCTCCCCTCTCCCAGGAGAGGAAGCATCTCAGTGAGTTCCTCTGAATGATAGGGGGGATCGAGATACACAATGTCGTATCGGTGTTCCCTCATCCCTTCTCTCCGCACAAACTCAAGGGCGTTTCCCTCTATCACCTTCGAATGCTCCATAAAATGAAGCCGGCCGAGAATCTGGCGTATCATACCAGCACGGATCGTGTTTGACTCAACAAAGACCACTTCTACGGCTCCCCTGCTCATCGCCTCAATTCCCACACCCCCCGTCCCTGCATAAAGGTCCAGGAATGAGGATCCGGGCAATTCATTCCTCAGAATGTCAAAAAGGGCTTCCCTCACCTTTGAGGATGTGGGTCTCAGTTCATCATGCCCGGTCTTTTTCGCGAAGGCCTTCTTAACCCCTATTCTTCTTCCTTTCGCAATGCCACCGGATATCTTTATCATAAGCAGCCCTTCAGATCCTCAGATGACCATTATGGTTATCTCAATGTGTGCGAGGGACTCAAGGTCCCTGTTTTTTGGAAACAAAAGGAGTTCAGGGTCAGACATTGCCTCACTAACCCCTTAATGGGGGGTTCACGATAAGTCCCTCATCCAATCCGTAGCCTGATATCCTTACTACGCTCCCCTCAATCCTGAGTCGCCCCTCCGCATAGAGCCTTATGGCCTCAGGAAATATCCTGTGTTCCAGCTTCAGGATCCTCGCGGAGAGGGACTCCTCTGTGTCGTCCGGTGACACTGGCACCGCTGCCTGGATGATCACCGGTCCGGTATCCATACCCTCATCCACAAAATGCACGGTACACCCGCTGATCTTCACTCCATAATCAACCGCCTGCTTTTGGCCGTGAAGCCCGGGGAAAGAGGGGAGAAGGGCTGGGTGGATATTCATTACCTGGTGGGGAAAGGCATCGAGAAGGGGCCTTCTCACGATACGCATGAATCCCGCGAGGATCACCAATTTTACGCCCCTCATCTTAAGCTCATCTACGATCTTTAAGAAAAATGCGTCTTTTGAGGAAAACTCCCTGGGCTGAAGGCAGAGGTATTCAATTGAGTGCTTCTTCGCCCTTTCAACGGCAAAGGCCTTGGGGTCATCAACAATGAGGAGCTTTACTGAGGCATTAAGCCTTCCGGCCTCAATCTCATCAACAATCGCCTGAAAATTTGAGCCCCTGCCCGATGCAAGCACCCCGAGCGCCAATTTCTCCGGCATTAGAGTCTCACCTCCACAAATGCCCTTTCCCTCAGGCCCCTGATCCAGATTCTATACTCTTCATTGAAATGCTTTTCCAAAAGCTTCCTCATGGCAAGTTCCTTGAACTCAGCGGCGTTCTGCGCATCAACCTTCTCTTCAAGATAGATGATATGAAGGCCCTTCTCTGTCCAGAACGGGCTACTCGTACTGCCGACTGCCATGGAGGAGAGCACGTTGAGGAACTCCTTACTGAGAAGCTCTTTCCTGATAAAACCCAGGTCCCCTCCTGTTTTCGCCGTCGGGTCATCAGAGTACTTCTGGGCAAGTGAAGCAAAAGACTCCCCGCTCTTCAGTTTCTGTAACACTTCTTCTGCCTTTGCCTCCATTGCCCCTTTATCAAAATCCTTGTCCGGCTTCTTGAAGAAGATCTGCCGCACCCTGTACTCCGTACCCTGGTTCTTTGCCATGTAGTCCTTTATCTCTTCTTCAGATATCACAATCTTGTTCTTCACCTGCTGGTTAACCACCTTACTGAGGATAATCTGCTCCCCCAGACGCTTCTTGTAATCCTCCAGGGTAAACCCTTCCTTCTTCAGGGATTCCTGGAACTCCTTATCGTCCATTGCGTACTTTTTTCTTATTCCCTCAATCGCTTCCGCAATCTCATCCTTGCTCGCATCAATGTCCAGCTTCTTTGCGAGCTGTAACTGGAGTTTCATGTCTATCATTTTTTCGAGAAAAGCCACCTCATTTTCCTTAAATATCTT
>Ga0335070_10008178_pt1 | contig 12259 bp, 11 predicted proteins | sample Lox_Sample_13_FD_206722 | JGI IMG/M metagenome (GOLD analysis project Ga0335070, IMG submission 206722) | Soil microbial communities from Loxahatchee National Wildlife Refuge, Florida, United States - Lox_Sample_1.3 | ecosystem: Environmental > Terrestrial > Soil > Wetlands | place: USA...
GCGAGGGGATGTACGTTCTGCCCTCGCTCTTCCTCGTCCTGGTGTACGGGGAGGGGAAGTCAGTGTCGTTTCGGCGAGCCCTTGGAGTGCTCGCCGGCTTCGGGCTCGGCGTCGTGCTGGTTTCGGGCTTCGTCAATGTGCTTACCTGGGGGAGCCCACTGGCGAGTCTCGGAGCTCTCGGGCGGCTCATGCTGCTGGGCGAGGGTGCATCCGGTCTTTCGACGCATCCCCCATTGTTCTACTTCGCGCGAGTCGTGTTCTGGCTTCCGCCGACGCTGCTGCCCGCACTGTTCCTGGCCTGGCGCGTGCGCCCGGTGCGGCCCGCATGGATGTTTGTCGCGGTCCCCCTGGTTCTCCTCTCGTTGATCGCGCACAAGGAGCTGCGCTACCTCCAGGGGGCCATCCCCTTCCTGGCGATCCTGGGAGCCGGCGGCTTTGCCGTCATGCACAGGCGCTGGCGCCCGTGGCTGTCAACGACGCTCGTCGTGCTCACCCTCGCATCCGAGGTACTCGGGGTGCGCGTGCTCGCAGGCAAGTCGATGGCAGCGGTCACCGCCGCCCGTTCGATGGCCTCCGATATCGGCGTCCGGGTGGTGGCCCTCTCTCAGGCCTGGGCGTACGGGGACAGGCTGTACTTCGGCAACCGCGTGGAAGTTCGCGGGCTCCCGGTCCCCCCGCGCGAGGCGGACCTCGAGAAGGCAATCCCTGGCGCTGACCGCTTCGGGCTCTACCGCGACGATCTCGCGAGGGACCCTGCGCTCGCCGCAGTGCTGGCACGCCACGGCTTCACCTCCGAGCGCGTGGTGGAGTGGGGTGACAGCAAGGCAGTCGTGGTGTTCGCGAAGCCGGGATCGGTGAACTCCCGTACCCCATACGCTGGGTTCTGGTCTTCCGGCCCGCGGGACAGGAGCTGCGCTGGGTATTGACGCGGCCGGTGAGCAGGACTATGCTGCGCCTGAGTAATCACGGGCGTACCGGGCCGCTCCACGGACGGAAGGAATAGGCCCGTTGCGATTGGGGTTTCCTGCGATGATGATCGCTCGGCTCCGGTGCGGACGCTTCGTGCGGGCGGCGTTGCTGCTGGCCGCGGCGCTGAGCGTGGGCGGGTCGCTCGGGCTTCATGCCGAGCCTGCGTCCTCGCCCGTGGCGCTTGCAGGGACTTCCACCGCAGCTCTGGCGCCGGCCGCCCCGCACACAACGTCGGCGCCTCACGCGTGCCCGCTCTGCCTGCTCTATGGTTCGGCGTCGTCGGCCCGCGGCGCATCGGTTGTACAGGGGGTCCCGCACGCAGTTCCGAGGGCTATCACCGGCCGCACGACCCCGAAGCTCAAGCTCCTGCCCCTTGTGTTCAGTGGCCGCGCGCCCCCAGCCCTCCTCTAGGCGGCTCCATCCCTGATGACCCCGCAGTTCCGGGGTACATTCATCGGTACGCTGGGAGAGGAGGCACCTTGAGAACCCCCGAATTGCACGTTTGCGCACTTGTGATCGCTTTGATTGCGGGCAGGGGAGCGTTCGCCCAGGAAGCCCCACCGCCGCAGCCGACCCCGACACCGGCGCCCGCTCCGGCAACGACCCAGACGGCGAACTACTTCAATCCCGCGATCTCGGTGATCGGTAACTTCCTGGCGGTCGGCGGATCCAACTCCGTCGATGAGCGACCGAGCATGAGCCTGGAGGAGTCCGAGTTGGGCCTGCAGGCCGTCGTCGACCCATACGCACGCGCAGACTTCTTCATCTCCTTCTCGGACGAGGAGGTCGCCGTCGAGGAGGGGTTCCTGACGTTCACGGCGTTGCCCTGGGACCTGCTTGTCAAGGTCGGTCGGATGAAGCTCGCGTTCGGCAAGATCAACTCGCTGCATCCGCACGTCTGGCCGTGGGCCGACTCGCCGTTGACCCAGGACAACCTGCTGGGCGGGGCGGAGGGCTGGAACGGCGACGGCGTCTCGCTCGCCAAGCTGATCCCCTTGGGTGAGACGTTCTCGGAGCTAACGCTGCAAATCGTTGATGGCGACGGCGGGCCCTTCGCCGCGCCGAAGCGCTCCGACCTCGCCTACAACGTCCACTACCGCCTGTTTGGCGACCTCTCAGACTCCACTAACCTCGACCTCGGCCTCTCTTACGCCTTCGGCCACAACGGAGTCGCCGCCGACACCACGACGGGGATCGGCGCGCTCGACTTCACGTTCCGCTGGAAGCCGCTGCGTCAGGGCACATACCGCTCGGCCACCGTCCGGGGCGAACTGTTCTCCAGCCGCCGCGAGCAGGACGGCGGCACGCAGGACGCCATCGGCTGGTACCTCGCGGCCGACTACCAGCTCGCCAAGCGCTGGTTTGCCGGCGCGCGCGTCGAGGCCGCGGAACACGCCGACGACGCGGCCATCAAGGACGATGGAGTTGCGGCGATCCTCACCTTCTGGCCAAGTGAGTTCTCTCAGCTCCGAGCCGAGTTCCGTCAACGTCGCTACGGCGGCCCGAACAGCGTGTCGGCCGAAACCTACACCGCCAACGAGTTGTTCTTGCAGGTGCAGTTCGCGATCGGCGCCCACGGCGCCCACCCCTTTTGAGGTGATCCTATGAGAACCACACGCGTTGTCTCCATTGTCGTCCTCCTGGCGAGTCTGGCGGCGTCGGCGCACGCCAAGCTCCGCGTCGTGACCTCGCTGCAGGACTTCGCCTCGATCGCGGACACGGTCGGCGGCGACAGGGTCGAGACCTTTGCGCTGGCAAAGGGCTACCAGGATCCGCACTTCGTGGACGCAAAGCCGTCCTTCATCTTGAAGCTGTCGCGGGCCGACCTCCTGATCGTGGCCGGGCTCGAGCTCGAGATCGGGTACCTCCCCCCGCTCATCGACCAGAGCCGCAACGAGAAGATCCACCCCGGCAGTCCGGGCTACCTGGATGCCTCCATCGGGTGCGACATCCTCGAGCGCCCGACGCAGGTCGTGACCCGCGCAATGGGCGACGTGCACCCCTACGGGAACCCGCACTACTGGACAGACCCTGAGAACGGCCGCGTGATCGCACGTGCGGTCGCCGCCCGGCTCGCGGAGCTCGATCCCGCGGGGAAGGCGACCTTCGATGCGAACCTCGCAGCTTTCGAGGAGAGGCTCACGGCCAAGGAGTCGGAGTGGCGGGCCAAGATGGCTCCCTTCGCCGGCACCAGAGTCGTGACCTTCCACCAGTCGTGGCCGAACTTTGCCAAGGCCTTCAAGCTCGAGATCGTCGGAACCGTCGAGCCGAAGCCGGGCATCCCACCCTCGCCAACCCACACCCTGGAGATTATCAACTTGATCACCGCACAGAAGGTGCCTCTGATCCTGGTTGAGCCCTACTTCGACACCAAGACCCCCAGATACATCGCAGAAAAGACGGGGGCGGCTGTGCTCACCTTCTACCCATCGGTCGGTGGCATCCCCGAGATCAAGGACTACATCGATCTCTTCGACTACGATGTCAACGCCTTTGTCAACGCCATGAGAGGGCATCAATGACCGCCTTCCAGATCCTCCTGCCGGCCTTCGTGGCCAGCCTCATCCTCACCGGGATCCACGCGTACCTCGGGGTCCACGTGGTCGAACGTGGGGTGATCTTCGTGGACCTGTCGCTCGCCCAGATCGCCGCGTTGGGGCTCACCGTCGCGTACCTCGTCGGCTACGACGTCCACACGTCTGCCGGGGCGTACCTGTTCTCGCTCGGCTTCACTTTCGTCGGCGCGGCGATCTTCGCGTTCACCCGGGCCCATCGGAAGACGCGGATCCCCCAGGAGGCGATCATCGGGATCGTGTACGTGGTTTCCGCTGCGGTCGCGATCCTGGTGATGTCGAAGGCGACCGAGGAGACCGAGCACCTCAAGGAGATGCTGGTCGGGAACATCCTTGCCGTGAGCTGGTACGAGATCGGAAAGACCGCGGTCCTCTACGCGCTGATCGGGCTGTTCCACTTCGTCTTCCGAAAGCGGTTCCTGCTGATCTCCCTCGACGAACCGGAGGCGGAGCGGCAAGGCGTGAACGTTCGATTCTGGGATCTCCTGTTCTACATGTCCTTCGGGTTCGTCGTCACCTCGTCGGTGGCGATCGCCGGCGTCCTGCTCGTCTTCTGCTTCCTGATCGTGCCCTCGGTGACAGCGATGCTCTTCACCGAGCGCCTGGGCGTCCGGCTGGCGATAGGGTGGGGGATGGGAGCGCTCGTCTCCGCCGGCGGCGTTGGGCTCTCGTTCGTGCTCGACCTCCCGACCGGAGCCACGATCGTGGCAACCTTCGGCGCGGCGCTGCTTGTGCTCGCCGCCTACCGCACGCTCTTCTTTCGCACCGCCGCCGCCTGAGCGACCTGGAGGTCGGCCTGCGTACCTTACGTGCTCATATCCGGGAGACGTGAATCGCCACGTAGATGATGAACGCCCCGAGCATCGTCAGGAGGCTTGTGACCAGCTTGGGATGCCGATGCTGAGCCTCCGGCAGCAGGTCGCTGGCGCCAATAAAGAGGAAGAAGCCGCAGAACAGCGCCAGCACCAGGCCAAGCTCGGCTTCGTGCAGAGAGAAGAAGAAGGTCGAGATCACGCCGAGGGGCGGGGCCACCGCGTCGACCAGCAGCCAGCGGAACGCCTGTCTGCGCTCGCCGGTGTTCTTGAGGACCATGCCCACGGTGTTGATGCCGTCCGAGAAATCGTGTGCCAGCACCGCCATTGCCACCACCACGCCCACGGCTGTAGACGCCTGGAACGCCAATCCGATCCCCATGCCGTCGAGAAAACTGTGGATGCAAAGACTGCCCGCCCCAAGCCAGGTCGGTTTGCCCTCGGAGGTGATGTCATCCTCGAGCACATGGGGATGCAGCAGCACGACACGGTTGAGCAGCATGTACAACAGAAAGCCCACCGCAATAGTCGTGGCGACCGGCGAGGCACCGTAGCGTTTCGTGCCCAGCTCCAACGCCTCGGGCAACAGATCGAAGAAGGCCACGCCGATCACGGCGCCGGCGCTGAAGCCGAGGATAAGGTGGAGCTTGTCCTGCCGCTTCAGGGCGAACAGCCCGCCCAGCAGGGTCGAGAACACCGCGGCAACGCCTAGGAGCAGGGCCATGACGGCTCCAATTGCGCCACGGGCGGGAAGGGAACGATGACCGCCCCTCCCGGCACCGTCCGGGGTGCACTGAGGCGGAAACGGACGGCACCGCCACCGCGTCGGCAGCCTTCGATTCGGCCGTCGCTGCAGGCGCCTAGCTTGCCGTGGATGTTCTCAAGCGTTGCCATGTGGCTCTAGTTTGCCAGATTTGCGGGCCTGACGCACCTCCGGGAATTCTTGACAGGGGTCTCGGTTTCGAGTTATTGCGTGAACGTGCTGACGCGCCTCCGAGGGTGCCGGCGAGCTACTGGCCTGGTGCTGGCTGCCCTGACCTTGCTTGGGGCGGGAAGTGCGACGCTGCACAGGCATCCTGGCGGGAGCGTCGGCGAGCAATCCGGCCTGCTCGCGCACGTGCCCATCTCGGTAATTACCGACCCGGACGCCCGGTCGGCAGCGTTCCACCTGCATTCCGGCTCAACGGTGCCGAGCGAGCCCTGCGTCGCATGTGTGCTGTCCCACGCCTACGGCGACGTCGCGGGCGCGACCGCGCTAACGCCAACCGCGCCTTGCATCCCCATCGCCGTGGTCGCGTTGGCGGCGCCGCCGGCGCCTGCTCTCGTCTGCGCCGACTCGCGTTCGCCGCCAACTGCGGCCTGACCACTCCCCGCTTTTCCCGAGTTCTTCCGCTTGCTCTGCCGCGGGCTGCGGCAGGGTCCGAAAGCCGCATTGGGAGACCAGGCTATGTCAACCTCAACTCGTTTATTTGGAAAGCGTTTTCTCGCTGTTGCTTTCTTCTCGCTTTGGGTCGGTGTCTTGTCGGCACGCGCCGAGACCGCTGGCGCCGTGACGGGGCGCGTAGTCGATCAGGACGGGCGCGCGGTGGCCACCGTCACCGTCCTGCTCAAGAACGACATTGCGGGATTCAAGGCTGCAGCGTTGACCACGAAGGATGGCAGCTTCAGGTTCTTCAACGTGCCGTTTAACCCATACGAGCTCCACATCGAGGTCCAGGGGTTCAAAACCGTGCACCAGCGCGTCGAGGTGCGCTCGATCGTGGCGGTGAACGTCACGGTCCGACTCGAGCTGGCACCGGTGACCGCGTCGGTGACGGTGGAGGCCGAGCCGACTGCCGTTCAGCTCGAGACCGACACTTCGACGAGCCATGTCGACATCGACAAGTCGTACATCGCGAGGGCGCCGGCTACCATCTCGGCGCGGGCGATGGAGCAAATCATCACCGCGACGCCCGGCTTTGCCAAGGACGAGAACGGACGATTCCACTTCCAAGGGGCGCACAGTCAGAGCGAGTACGTGATGGACGGCCAGATCATCTCCGACCAAACAGGCATCACCTTCTCAAACTCGATCGATCCAGGCATCGCGCAGTCGATCGAGGTGATCTACGGCAACGTCCCGGCGGAGTTCGGCGAGAAGATCGGCGCCGTCATCAACCTCACCACCAAGAGCGGCCTCGGCAGCGGCGGCGTCAAGGGCGAAGCGTTTGTCGGCGCCTCCAGCTTTTCCACTTACGAAGGGGGCGCGTCCGTCGGTTACGGGACTAACTCGTTCGGCCTGTTCGGGTCGGTCAACGGCGCCCAGTCGGATCGCTTCGTCGACCCGGTCAACTTTGACAACCTGCAAAATAGCGGCAACACCGCCCGGGGTTTTCTGCGCCTAGATTGGGTCCCAGATCCCTCGAACACGTTCCGTCTCACGATGTTGGCAGGGCGCACGAACCGTGACGTGCCGAACACCTACACGCAGCAGGCCGCGGGCCAGGCTCAGCGCGTCTTCACCACCGACGCCAACTACAACCTCGGCTACCAGGGCGTGCTTTCTTCGGAATCCGTGCTTGACGTCCCCGGTTTCGTGCGCTTCTCAACCTTCGAACTCGATTCGTCGCCGGGCGACACGCCAGTGCAGGCGACGTCGAGGCGCTCGCTCGACAACTACGGCCTGGCACCTTCGCTCACCTGGGCCACCGGGGTGCACGAGATCAAGCTCGGCGGCGAGGTCAAGCGCTTCCCCATCGAGGAGAACTTCACCTTCGGGATCACGGACCCGACCTTTAACGACCCGTCCTCGCCGGACTACAACCCCAACCTTGCGCCGCACGACCTCACCCGTGGTGGAACTCCCTTCCTCTTCCATGACCAGCAGACAGGTACCTACTACGCCGTCTACTTGCAGGACAATATCCGTCTCGGTAACTTCACCGCCAATCTTGGCGTCCGCTACGACAACAACAACGTTCCGGTCAGCGAGTCCCAGCTCGAACCGAGGATCGGTGCGGTTTATCTTTTTCCACGAACCGGGACCGCGGTCAGGGTCTCGTATAACCGGGTCTTCTACACACCGGAGTACGAGAACATCCTTCTCGGTTCTTCCCCCGAGCTGGCAGCGCTGGCCCCGCCCCCGATCCAGGAATCACGGCAGCTGGGCGGCGGCTCGCTGCTCATCCACTCGGAGAGGCAGGACGCCTTCACCGTCGGCGCTCAGCAGGCGATCGGTTCGAAGATGCGCTTGGACGTCGACTTCTGGGAACGTCGCTCGACGTACACCGGCGACCAGGACCAGTTCCTCAACACCGGAATCGTCTTCCCGCTCGCATTCTCCAGTGGCGATCTCCACGGGTGGGACGTGCGGCTGGACCTGGCAAAGACCGGTGGTTTCCGGGGGTTCCTTTCGCTCGGTCACACCCGCGCGATCTACGTGGCGCCGCCCGTCGGCGGGCTGTTCCTCGACGTTGAGGTCCTCGATAGCCTTACGAGCGGTCCGTTCATCATCGACCACGACCAGGACCTCCAGCTCCAGAGCGGGGTGAGCTACGACCTTGGCAACACCGGCTTCTGGTTGGCGGCGAACGTGCGGTACGACTCGGGTCTCGTCACAGATGCCGACCCGGGTAGCTTGACTGCGGATCCCGACAACTCCTGGGCGGCCCCTTACGTTAAGGTTAACAGTGGATCGAACTTCGACCCGAATCGCATCAGGTCGCGGACCATCTGGGACTTCTCCGTGGGCGCCGATCTCTCACACTACCATGTTCCGTTCTCCGTCCAGGTCGACCTCCTCAATGCGTTCGACTGGAAGGGCGTGTACAATATCCTCTCCGTGTTTGGAGGAACGCACGTGATACCGCCGCGGAGCGTGGCGGTCAGGGTGCGCTACCAGTTCTGAATGACGATAGGACGCCGGTGGCTGGAACCACCGGCGTCCCTCTTCTCGCTGGCGTTCCTGAGGGCAGCGTGTTCCGAGTGGGTGGGCGCGCCCAAATTCCTTGCGGTGGCCGCCGCCATTCCCCGGAAAAAAGGAAGCCACCTGGGCTTTGACCCCGATGGCTGAAGAGAACTGGTACCACCCGCTTGACCCCGGAGAGGCGACCTCATCACCTTCCAGAGAGCGTCGGCGGTGCAGTCACCCGCACGCGCCGACGAAGTACAGCGGTTCGACTGCAAAGAAAGACCCGCGACGCGCGGGCTTACTTCTTCTTCCTCTTCGCGACCTTCTTCTTGGCGGTCTTCTTTGCTACCTTCTTCTTTGCAGTCTTCTTGGCGGCCTTCTTCTTCATTGGCATGTCGCTCCTCCTTGACTTGATTATACACACTTGTTGTGCTTGTCAAGTCCCCACCCCTCGAGCGGTGTCGATCGTCGAGTCGTCGGGTCGTGAGTCGTGATGATGACGCGTCGTCGTGTCGAGTCGTCGAAGACTTTCGATGTTCTGATTTCGCTCGCCTGAGCGATGAGGGCGCGAGGTGTTCTTCGGTCTCCTCGTGTTCCCTCGATGCTCATCTTCTTTCCGATGACGGCTTCGAAGAGCAGGTGTGAACACGGATGTGAATGGACGGACGAACTGGCGGCGATCGCTCTCGCGACCGCGGAGGACGGACCATCTTTGCTGGGGACCTCGACGCAGCGGCGGGATTCCGAGGCGAAACCTTTGGTGGGCCGGTGCGTAGAGTGACGCGGAGGTGGGCGATGGCTGCAAGCGCTCAGACATGCCACCGTTGCCAGCGCGAGGTTCCCGCCGGCGCGAGGTTCTGTCCCGTGTGCGGGGCAAGGGTCGCGGGCGCGCCCCGCATACTGCGCCGGAGACGCGAGGGCGAGAAGCTCGCCGGTGTGTGCGGGGGACTTGCGGAGTACTTCGACCTTGACCCGACCCTGATGCGCGTGGTCTATCTGGTTGCGACGTTCTTCACGGGCATTATTCCCGGCGCGATCCTGTACCTGATCCTGGCCCTCGTGATCCCGGCAGAGTGAGGACGCGGGGCCGGGTCGCTCGAGGAAGGCCCCGGCGTCGTTCCCCGGGATTTTGGCCCGAGCGCGTGTGCCCCCGCCGGAACCAGACCGGGGGCGGTATCGTATGGGCATGAGCGTCGATCGCATCCTTTCTGCTCACCGTTCGATCAGAGTCTTCCGGCCCGAGCCGTTGCCGGAAGGGATGTTCGAGCGCCTGGTCACGGAGGCGCAGCGCGCGCCAACGGACGCCACCGGACAGATGTACAGCTTCGTGCGGATCTGCGATCCGGCCCTGAGGCAGCGGCTGTCCGTGCTGTCGGGCGACCAGCGTCATATCGTGGAAGCCGCGGAATTCCTGGTCGTCTGCGGGGACCTTCACCGGCTGGCGCGCGTTCTCGAGCACCGCGGCGGCACGGCGGGACGTTTCCCGGCAACCGGCCTCCACTTCGCGATGGTGGATGCAACTCTGGCGGCGCAGCGCCTCATAGACGCCGCGGAGTCAGTCGGCCTTGGCACGGTGTGCGTCGGCGGAATCCTGAACGGGATCCAGGAGGTGGTTGAGCTGCTTGCGCTCCCCTCCGGCGTTCTCCCCCTCTTCGGCCTTTGCGTCGGCTGGCCCGGCGAAGAGCCGGGGGAGCGCCCGCGGGTCGCGATGGCCTCGGTTCTGCACACCGATCGGTATCACGACCAAGACGTGGAGGCGATCGAGCGCGATCTTTCCCTCATGGCCGCCACGACACGGAGCCGAGATTGGGCGCGGGTCCTGAAGAAATACTTCGGAGCAGATGGGATCATGGAGCAACGCGAGCCTGCCCTGCGTCAAGTTCTCGAGCGACAGGCCTTCGCCTGGTGAGAGGAGAGGGGACAGCGGACAGGTGACAGGGGACAGGGGACAGTGATTTCCTGGCAGCCATTCTCAAGATTGGCAGAGCCTGTCACTCGCCGACCCCTGACCCCTGCTTCCTGGTCCCTGTCTCTGTATACTCCCCGCGTGGCGCAACCGCTCCTGCTGCTGAGCAACGACGACGGGTACCACTCCGAGGGGATTCACGTGCTGGCGGACGCGCTCGAGAGCCTGGGCGAGGTGTGGGTCGTGGCGCCCGACCGGGAGAACTCGGCGGTCTCCCACGCCCTCACGCTCTCGCGCCCGCTGAGGCTCGCCCAGATTGCGGAGCATCACTTCACCGTTGACGGGACGCCGACCGACTGCGTCACGCTGGGTATCGGTCAGGTGCTCAAGGGGCGCACGCCAGACCTGGTCGTGTCGGGGATCAACTTCGGCGCCAACATGGGGGACGACGTGCACTACTCCGGCACCGTCTCCGCCGCCTTCGAGGCGGCGATCATGGGGGTGGCGGCGATCGCGGTCTCCCAGGTCGTGGGCAAGGAGTTTTCATACGTGCATGCGGGCCGCTTCGCCCGCCTGATTGCCAGCCGTGTGCTTGAGCGTGGCCTTCCGGCAGGCACGCTGCTCAACGTCAACGTCCCGCCGCAGGCGCCCGGAGGCGTGCGCTTCACCCGCCTCGGAAAACGCGTCTACACCGAGGGAGTGGTGGAGGACACCGATCCCCGCGGACGCAGGTGCTACTGGATCGGGGGAGGCGACCCGGTGTGGGAGGACATCCCGGGCACCGACTTCGCAGCGGTCGGCGCCGGGTTCATCTCGGTCACACCCCTTCAGCTCGACATGACCGACCGCGAACAACTCGCCCGCCTCGAGCAGGACATCGCCGGCTGGAAGCTGGAGGGTAGCTGAGTGAACGCTGCGGTGCCCGTTCGGCGCAAGGTCCTGGTCGAGTACCTGCGGGAAATCGGGGTTCAAGACCAGAAAGTCCTTGACGCCATCGCCGCGATACCGCGCGAGATCTTCGTGCCGACCTCGTTCCGTCACCAGGCCTACGAAGACTACCCGCTGGAAATCGGGGAAGGGCAGACAATCTCGCAGCCCTCGGTTGTTGCGCGGATCACGGAGCTCGCCGAAGTTGGCAGCCGCGACCGCGTGCTCGAGATCGGGGCGGGTTCGGGCTACCAGGCCGCGGTGCTCGCGCAGCTCGCACGCTTCGTGTTCGCCCTCGAGCGCCTCCCGCGCCTCGCCGAGGCGGCCCGCGCGCGGCTCTCCGAGCTCGGGTACACCAACGTCTCGGTCCAGGTGATGGACGGTTCGCTGGGCTGGCGCGCTCGGGCGCCTTTCGAGGTGATCGTCGTCAGCGCGGCGGCTCCCTCCGTCCCGAAAGCTCTCACCGAGCAGCTCACCGACGGCGGTCGTCTGATCATCCCGATCGGGGAGCTGCGCCGCCAGCAGCTCGTACGAGTCGTGCGGCACGGAAGCCGGTTCGAGGAATCGAGCCACGGCCCCGCCACGTTCGTTCCTCTCGTCGGGCGGGAGGGGTTCCGGGGGCAGCCATGAGCGACCGGCTCCGCGGCCAGGGCGCCGTTGCGAGGTGCTTCGTCGTCAACGGACGGGTGCAGGGCGTGGGTTTCCGCTACTTCGTCGTGCGCGAGGCCCAGGCCCTTGGTCTGGCCGGGTGGGTGAGGAACCTGCCGGACGGGCGCGTGGAGGTGCTCGCCAGCGGTGCTGCCGACATCGTAAACGCCTTCGAGGGGCGCCTCTGGCAGGGCCCACCGCACGCCAGGGTCACGTCGGTCGAGGCCAGGGAGGCGGAAACCCCGAGCTACGCAGAGTTCCGCGTCCTCCCGACCCCCTGGTGAGCTCGCGCGTTCCGAGGTAAGAGCGACGCCGGCGGGCTCACCGCCGGGGTTGTGAATTCGAGGCCCCGGGATTAGCATCGCCTCCGCGGGGCTGTAGCTCAGTCTGGATAGAGCAGCGGTTTCCTAAACCGCGTGTCGGAGGTTCGAGTCCTCTCAGCCCCGCCAATACTGTTTCTCCGAGACTCCCGCGTCGGACTCGTGATCGCCCCCCGACACACCCGGCCGCGATCGGCGAGTCCTCGCTCCGCCAT
>Ga0335070_10008179_pt1 | contig 12259 bp, 3 predicted proteins | sample Lox_Sample_13_FD_206722 | JGI IMG/M metagenome (GOLD analysis project Ga0335070, IMG submission 206722) | Soil microbial communities from Loxahatchee National Wildlife Refuge, Florida, United States - Lox_Sample_1.3 | ecosystem: Environmental > Terrestrial > Soil > Wetlands | place: USA: Florida...
CTGGAGCGCCGGGACGTGAGCGGCGCGGGCCTGCAGCTCCTCCGCCCGCGCGCGGGCCAGCTCGACCGCGTTCGGCGGGCACTGGTTGCGCCAGATGTTCCAGCCCTTGGTTGACAGCACGATGTCCGCCACCTGGCGCACTTCCTCGCGGTACATCCAGTCCAGCTCGAAGCCGAAGAAGTAGATCTGGAAGGGCGCCGCGATGGGGTTGCCGCCGTTGACGTCGTGCAGGATGGTGCCCAGCTTGTACCAGGCGCACACGCTCTTGTCGATCCACAGCGTGTCGATCGCGCCCTGGGACTTGTAGAAGGTCAGCCAGTGCCCGAAGGCCCGCGAGTCCAGCGAGCGGTACAGCCCGATGGGCTGCCAGATGGCCGAGTCCGGGTTGGGGTTGTACTCGGCGGGCCAGCCCCGCAGGCACTCGTTCCCGAGCGGGTAGGCGCCGAACTGGCCGGGCTGGCGGGCCGTGCCCAGGGTGTCGACGCGGCCCACGTCGAAGCTCAGCGTCGGCAGCTGGCGGCGCTCGATGCCGTAGGCCGTCTGCCGGGTGAACGGCACCGGGTAGGGATCCATGCCCCGCATCGCCGGCGAGGGCTCGCTGCTCTTGCGCAGGAACTCGGTGGAGAACATGGTGTCCCCGGTCACGCTGCGCAGGCCCAGCACGTCGAACATGAAGTCGGTGTTGGGATCGGAGCTCCCGGGCGTCCCCGGCACCACCGGGTAGCTGGGCAGGAAGCCCGAACTCCCCCTGCGCGAGCCCTGCAGCCACTTCCCGAACCCCCCGCCGAGGCCCCACACGTTCCCGCCGGCCACCAGGTAGGTGTAGAGGTTGTTGGACGTCGAGGGGCTGGCCACCAGCTGGCGCAGCGCGTAGTCGTAGCCGTTCCCCGGCTGGGCCTGCGGCACGTCCCACACCACCACCTGGTAGTGCGCCAGGGTGGACAGCGGCACGCCGTACTTGAGCTTGAGCTTCCCGTAGTTCTTGATGAAGGCCCAGCTGGTGTCCATGCGCGCGCACTGGCCCGCGGTGTTGATGTACCAGCGGTCCCGGGTCAGCACGTCCTTGTAGTAGTCGAGGCTTTCGAGGCCGGTCAGGCTCGGCACGTTGGCGCTGTCGGACGTCATGGTGTTGTCGAAGACGAACAGCAGCGGCCGGTCGAAGGTGACCGCGATCACCTCGATCGAGATCACCGCGATGCTGGAGTTGCCGGAGTCGTCGATGACCTTGATGTAGAACGAGTGCAGGCCGGCGGTCGGGAAGCCCGGGACGATGGTGGACTGGGCCCGGGCGTCCGATGCGCGCCACACGTACCCGCCCGGCTGGGTCACCTTGGGCTGGACCGCGGTCGGGTCGTCAATGTCCATCGAGTAGGTGTAACCGACGATGGTCCCGCCGTAGCCCGAGGCGTCCCCGGCCCAGGACACGCTCAGGTCGGTGTTCAGGGGCAGCTGCACCCGCAGCGGGTGGGACGGGTCGTAGCCGTTGAAGGTCTGCGACTGCGATCCCACGGTGACGCCCAGGGTGGGCCGCGCCGAGGTGGGCATGGAGGTGAAGAAGGCCGAGTTCCGCAGGGTGGACAGCTCGTCGACCCGGCACCTGCTGGTCTCGCCCGGCTTGTCCTGGGCCAGCGTGGGGATGGGGTCTTCCGCCCCCGCCTCGTCGATGCCCTTCACCACCAGGCAGTACTGGTGGTTCGGAGTCAGCGCGAAGGCCCAGGAGGTGGTGTCCCCGCCCACGTAGAAGTTGTAGTTGGGGCGCAGCGGCTGGCTCATGGTGGCGCGGATCAGCTGGCAGGCGTCCTCGGTGCCCAGCGTCGGCGGGCGGCCGGTGACGTCCTTGAACATGACGTGGTAGCGCACCGGCAGGCGCTTGGGATCCGAGGAGTCCAGGTCGTCGCCGCGCCAGCGGGCGGTCAGGATCGGGCCCACCACCCCGTTCTCCCCGGTGGGGAACACCAGGAAGGTCCGGGGCATGATGGTCAGCGCGGTGAAGTAGCGGTAGTCCCACGGCGACCTCAGGCCGTTGTTGTCCACGGCGCTCACGTAGAACTCGTGCTCCCGCTCGAAGGGGATCATGGCCGGGGCCCCGGAGTCGCCCGGCGTCACCGCGGCGCTGTCCGCGGGGTAGATGAGGGTCACCTGGTGCAGCTTGGTGGTCACCCACCTCGACATCGCCGTGTCCGCGGTGTCCGCGGCGCTGGTGACGTAGACGTAGTGGTCCACGTAGCCGTCCGGGTCGAACGAGCTCCACTTGAAGGTGATCTGGTAGGGCTCAAGCAGCGGGTTGGCCGGCTTCGAGTTGTAGGCGCCGGCGGTGATCTGGATCGTGGGCCGGAGATCCGGCGCCATGCTGCCCTGCAGCGCCTTCGACCCGCACCCGACCAGGATCCCGAGGAGGAGGAGGATCCCCAGGGCGGCGATTGTCTGACGGCTTTTCATGTCCAACACTCCTCGAACAGAACCTCTAGCGCTTGCGCTTGAAGTAGAAGGGGATCCGCAGCTTCGCGATCCGCCCGGCACCCAGATCCTGGCCCTCGCTGGACAGGTAGTCGTTTGCGGTCACCTCGATCACGTGCAGCCCGGTGCGGATCTGGATGTACCGGGTGGCGGTGGGGTCGGTGGGGTCCGGCACCCAGAAGGGGAAGGTGACGCCGGTCACGTTGGAGGGGGTCACCTGGTCGTAGGTCGTCGGGCTCGCCGTCTCCGGGTCCAGCGCGAGGTTGAACGCCCCGGGCGACGTGATCGGGGTCGACCCGGTCAGGTCGTTTCCGTCGTAGGCCACCGCGCGCACCGAGAAGGACGTGGGGTTGGCGGCGATGTACACCGGCGCGACCGAGCTGTCCACGAGCAGGGTGTCGCCCGGGAAGCTGGGGTCGAACGGGATCCGGGTGCGGCCCGACTTGTCGTGCAGCGGCTGCCCGTTCACCAGGAACGCGCACTGGGTCACGTCGCCGACCTTGAAGTACGGGCGGAACCCGCTCACCACGGTGATCCGGGCCCCGGTCGGGTCCACCTGGCCCTGGTAGTCGAAGGCCCGCACCAGGAAGCTGCGCACCCCCGCCTTGTGCCGCTCGAGGTCGGTGGAGAACTCGTAGGGCTGGTTCAGGAAGGGCTCGAACACCTCGATGGAGCCGGACGGCGGGGTGGTCGCCGTGGGCGTGGGCTGCAGGCCGCCGCCGCCCACCAGGCTGTTCCGGAACTCCACCGAGAAGCCCCGCACCTGCCCGTCGCGGTCCCACCCGCCGAAGGCCAGCCGGATGTCGCTCGTGCGCGAGATGGTGTCCCCGTCCGCGTGCGGAATCACCTTACCGTCCCGCAGCTCGTAGAAGCGCCTTTGGATCGGGCGCAGCTCGGGCGGCAGGGCCAGGGTGTTGGGGTCGGCGAACCAGGTCCCCGGCGCGTAGTTGTAGGCGAACACCCGCAGCGTGTCCGGCGCCCCGCCCGAGCCGGTCTCGCCGTTGACGGCGTCCACCCCCTTCAGGTGGAACTCGTTGCGGCCGGACTGCAGCTGGTCCGCGAGGTAGGTGACGGACGTGTCGGTGGTGAACACCTCGGTGGACCCGATCCGGACCTTGAAGCCGACCACCGGGGCCTGGTGCGGGTCGCGCGGCGGCGCGACGTGCCAGCGGAAGTGCACGTAGCTGCCCAGGGGGATGGTGTCGCGGGGCGAATGGCTGGGATCGCGCTCGCTGTCCGTCAGCCACACCTGGCGCCCGCCCGGGATGATGGCGTAGGCCGCGTCCACGACCGGCTCGGGCAGGTAGCGGTCCTCCGCGTTCAGGATCACGTGCGCCGGGTTGAAGTCCGACTTCCCCTGGTCGTCCACCGCGGCCACCCACAACGTGTGCGGGTAGCGCGGCGAAGTGGGGGTCACGGTGAACGTGAAGATGCTGTCGGTGCGGGTGGTGAAGTACTTGGGATTGTAGAAGTCGGTCAGGCCGGGCACCCCGTTGGTGTCGGTCACGATGACGTAGTAGCCCACCACCTTGCCGTCGGGATCGGAGCCGTACCAGTGCGCGTGGTAGCGGTAGACCACCGCCGTCGGAATCCCCCCCTGCGGCGTCTTGAGGAACGAGGTGTCGTAGGGGGCGGCCACCAGGACCGTCACCGGCGAGTGGTTCAGGACGCTCGACGGCGTGGTGGACTTCCTGCCACAGCTCCACGCTGCCAGCGCCAGCAGGGCAAGGACGAGAATCCGGCTCTGCTTCATCGGCTCTCGATCTCCAGTAGGAATGAACAGCTTTTCGGAGGGGTACCGAGGCTCCCGGGCACACCGCCCCACCGGATGCCATGTTACATGGCGGAGGGTACTAGGACCGTATCAAAGACCCCCGCGGGTGTCAACACCCGCCGCCCGCCGGCGCGGCACCGGCGAACGGCTGTTTCTGTTTGCAGCACGGTGAGTTAGCTGCCCGCCCCGGAGCCCGCGGGGCGCCCCGGCTGGGGCCGGCCGCAACGCCGGCGCGGGCCCCGGGAGCCGGCCGCCCGCCCCCACGCGCGCACCCCAACGCCTGGGGGCCTGCGCCTTCCGGCACAGGCCCCCAGGTTGCTGAGGAAGCGTCGAAGCTGGTTCAGAGGCTCGGCCGGACCCGCCCGGCCGGAGCCGGGCGGGTGGCCGGAGACCCTTACTTCAGCATCAACATCTTCTTGTTGGACTCGAAGTCACCGATCTTCAGGCGGTAGAAGTACACACCCGAAGCCAGGGCCATTCCGCGAGTGTCCCGACCATCGAACGTCGCGGTGTAGACACCGGCGAGCTTCGAACCATCCACCAGCGTACGAACCACCCGGCCCGCAACGTCCATGATCTTCAGCGTCACCGGCGAGGTACGAGCCACCGAGTAGCGGATCGTCGTCGCACGGGTCGGACGGAACGGGTTCGGCGTGTTCTGGAACAGAGCGTTAACCACGCCAGACTGCGGCTCACCCACTGCCACCGGGGAGACCGGGTCCGGACAGAACCGGTTACCGCTGCCATCCTTGAACCAGCCGTTGTACACGGTCTTCATCTGCAGGATGCGGCCGTACGAGGAGAAGCACAGCTCGTTACGGAGACGACGGAAGTCCAGCGCGTCGATCAGAGTCTTCGACGTGCCACCGCCGGTCGCCGCCACCGAGTTGATCACTCCCGCACTCATGTTGCCGACCGAGTACAGCTGCGAGCTGTTGGGTCCCAAGATGTCCGTACGAGGAGGAATCACGTCGTAGTTGAACGCACACAGGTTGCCAACGACTCCCATCTTCGTCGTGGCCAGCCACGGAGAGGTGGCCCCGATGATTTCCGGACAGTCGATGCTGTTCCCGGACAGCGTCCGGTAGTTGTCCGCCGAGCTCCCACCGTCCACACCGCCGTCAAGAACGCCCAGGGTGCCGGAGGAGAAGGTGCGCGACGGGCTGCCGATCGGACGCAGCACGCTCAGGTTCAGGGCCATCGAGGTCCCGTTCAGCCACAGACCTCGCTTGCCGCCAGACAGCTTCAGCCACGCGTCGAGCAACTGCACGTCGGCGTTGGCGTCCCCATCGTTCTGACCGTCAGACAGCGACGGAGAGTCCAGGGTGCCGCCGTTGTAGTAGATCTCGCCGTAGCCACTGAGCTGCGTGATGCTCGGACCGCTCGAACCGGCGAAGGTGTAGCCCGGTCCCGCCAGCGGACACACGTAGTTGCCGATTCCGGTCTCACCGGAAGACGGCGCCTGCGAGGTGTAGTCGTCCACGAACGGGGAGATCCCCACCGTGTCGAACGCACCGTGGTACTGGAAGTAGCACTGCGACAGGCCGAACGAGTGGTCCACGAACAGGACACACGGACGACCGACGTTGTGCGTGATCTCGTTCTTGGCGAGGTAGCCGAGTCCGGGGTTGGCGTCGTCAACCAGCTGACCCGTGCCATCCCCACCCAGCCAGCCCTTGCCATGCCACGGCGGCAGGCCGTACGTCGGGTCCTTCCACGCATCCGGCAGCACGCGCCAGATGAAGTAGTGCGAACCCAACGAGTACAGCTGCGTGGTGTCCGGAAGCAGACCCGGACCGTTGAGGTTGTCGAGGTAAGCGGAACGGTAGAAGTACGTGATCACCGTGCCAGGCGTGAACACGTAGTTCGGGAAGATGTTCGTGTGCTCCTGCGAGTACACGCCCGAGCACTCCGCCAGCCACTGACCGGTCAGCGTACCCGGGGTCGGGTCCACCAGCGGCAGACAGTGGTTCATCCCGAGGCCCGCGTAGTGCGGGTCATCCTCGTGGATGGTCGTGGCGTAGTACTGCGGCGTAGCGCCAGGACCCTGGACACGGTTGTTGGCCGTGGAGTCCCAGCTGTCGTACTCGGAGGTGTCCAGCTGCACGCTGTTCCACACCCACCAGCGCCACACGCCACCCGGGTGGGTGGTCTGGCCGGCAACGCCGGTCGTGCCGTACTGGCCGATGTTGTTGATGTACGCCTGGAACCACGGGCCGGTCGCGTTGGTCAGCGGGCCAGGCAGCACACGGAACACGCAGTCCATCCGACTCGGACGACCCGGGTCGAAGGACGACTGCACCGCAACCGAGTCGGACTGGTTCACACCGCCATCCGACCGGGTGTACGGACGCGTGTTGTTGGTCACACACGCGGTGATCAGCGCGGTCTTGGAGTCGATCGCCGTGTTGTTCGCCGGGATGTTCTTCACGTAGAAGTCCGGGCTCGACAGCGGGTTGTTCTGACGGTTGGAGCCCGGGGTGTCACTACGCTTCTGCATGCTCAGGTAGTGCGCGTACGGAATGGCAACATCCACCGGGTACGCGTCCTGCCAGTACTGCCAGTCGAAGAGAATGATCGCCGGAGCGTCCGGAGCGTTCCACATCCCGATCCGCAGGTTGTCCCACAGAGGCGAGAAGTTGGCGTGGCACGTCCCGGGGCCGCCCGGACCGTAGGACCAGCAGAACGTCGGCGTGCCGACCAGGAGCTCCATGTCCGTGATCGTCGTCGTCGGCATGAGCTGGGACTGCTCATCCTCGTTGACGCCGCAAGTCGGCTGCGGCTGGTAGTAGATCACCGGGTCACGCTGCCACGCGCTCCAGCCCGGGCAGGTGGTGACCAGGTCGTAGCTGAGTCCGGGCTTGTAACGCACCCAGATCCAGAAGAACACGGCGTCGTCAGCGGGCAGGTACAGGTAGGTGTCCCACTCGACGTCGCAGCCAGCGCGGCCGAAGCCCGGGGTGCCCAGAATGTGCACCGGCGGGGAGTAGGCCGACTGCTGCATGTCGCCGTTCACGATCGGCCAGTTCTGAGAGTACTTGTCGCGCGGGTTGGTCCCGGGCGAGGTACCGTTCATGTCGAACTGGGCCAGCACGTTGTTCTTCAGGTTGCAGAACGAGGAACCCGCACCCGGGACGCCGCACGGGTCAGCGTACTTGATCTCGGGCGAGCCGGTGTCGTACCCCAGGCCACCCACGTTCGGGTCGTTGTTCCCGACGTCGATGATCTGCGAGTAGATCGGCAGGACCTTACCACAGGGCGACCAGCCTTCCAGGTCGCCCGCAGTGTTGAACTTGTAGGCGTTGGTCAGGCCGAAGCCCTTGGGCGACTCGTTGTAGCCATTGGCGTTGCTGAAGTAGACCTCGTCCACTTCCGCCGCACCGATGTTCGAGCCACCCGGCTGGACGTGAGCCGCGATACCGTCGTAGCTCACCTGACCCAGCCACTGGTCCGAGTTGGTCCGGTTGGTCCGGACCCGGAACAGCACCCGGGCGTTCGGGCCGACGTTCAGCAGGCCCTGCCCGAACAGCACCGTCGTGAACGAGGTGCCGCTGGAGTCACTCTTGCCGCCGAAGCCGTTGCAGTCCAGGGCCGGACAGCTGGTGATGCCCGGGCTCAACGTGATCGACGGGCTGAGGTTGTTCCGCGACGCGTCGTTCAGCAGCAGGTCGTCGATGTCCGAGTTCGTCGGAATCGCCGCCCCGAGCGGCAGAGCCACCGTCGGCGTGCCAACCCAGACGGACAGAGCGTCAAACAGCGACCCGTTCTGCATCGGGGTCGCGCTGCCGCCCGCGTCCATCCGCACGTCCATGTCGGTGGCGTACTTGAACGTCAGCGTCGTGCCGCCGGTGCCGATCGAGATGTCCTTCACCACGTACTGGTCCCACAGGTCACCGTACCCCGGGAAGTCGATGGCACAGTAAGGAGTGGTCCGGTAGTCGTGCAGCACATCAATCGCCACGGCCGGCAGCATGCCGCACCACAGAGCGCCGGTGCCCTCGATGTTCATGTTGGCACCAAAGCCCGGAGGTTGCGGCACCGCGGTCATGTCCTGCTGGTGCCAGTAGGGAGCCGCGTAGCTGTAGTTGGCGGTCGTGTACGGGTGGTTCCCGTAGTTGAGCCAAACTTCAGGCGCGGTTGCCGGGGCACGCGTCAGGCCCGACAGGTACGGGTTGTGGTGACCCGTCCAGCCCTGCCAGGACGCGAGGCTCCCAGCCACCGGGTGCGAACCATCCGGCGCCCGGTCGAAGTCCCACAGCGCCGGGACGGTCTTCCCAGCGGGCGGGTAGTAGTAGTCAGTGGTGACCGGCGTGCCACCCGGCACGAAGCCGTACCACACGGTGTCCTGAAGCGCCGCGGGACGGTACTGGGTGGGCGCGAGCCTCGAAGAGTGGCCGTTGAGCCAGCCGCTCATCAACGCGTGGTCCTGGGGGACCAGACCCCCATCAGCCCATGCCACGCCGACGAACGACGCCAGCGCGAGCAGGCTAATGAGAGCCAGAGCGAGTTTGTTCATTGATACCTCCGTCGTCGCAATGCTGTTTGGCCCTGCAGACATCTTGCCGTGTTGCGAGCGAGGTTTTCCCGGAACCGGCCCGTCTTCGCTGGGTCCGCGGGCGAGAACCGGGAGGCACAAATGAGATCGCCCTGCTTCATCCCTCCTTTCGTACCAGTAGGAGATTCGAGTAGGTCTCCGTGACAAGATCAACCGCGGAACGAAGTGAACTGGACGATTTATCTTTCAGGCGGCAGCAACCGGCACCCGGGCGGCGCCACGCGCCGCTCGTCGGGCAATGCAGGACATGTCAGTTGTCCGGGCTCCGATGCATCGCCATGCCCTAGTCACGTATGTAAGAGCGCTGACAGGAATGGGGACACGGCGGACCCAGTTCTCCGCCGTGGGAATGTCACTGGAACGACGTTAAGAATATACGCCATTGAATGTTGCGTGTCAAGGCATATCTCTCCGCCGCCCCTGCGACATCCCCGATCACGCCAAGAACGAGCACTAGGTTACATAATTTGGAGTCGATTGTCAACCCGTCAGATTGACCCTGCCGGCACTCGTCCGTGGCGGCCGGGAAGGCGGCGCCGCGGTGAGATCCAGCACGCGTGGGAAGCCGCTGGAGGAGGGGCAGGCGGGCGGGCGGAGGCGCGCCGGAGTTCGGAGGGCGCACTGCCGTGCGGAGGGCGCACTGCCGTGCGCCCCTACGGGTGTTCCCCCGCGGGGCTGGGGCGATCCCGGCGGGCCGTCAGCCAAGACCCGTAAGCCCATGGAAGATAGTTCGTTGAGTCCAATAACCGGGGCCCGTCGAGGCGCGCCTCCAGCGCCGCTCCGCGGCGCACCCCCAGCCAGCACTCCACCGGCAGCTCCGGCACGTCGAGGTCCGAGCTGAGCACCCAGACCGCGCGCTCCCGGGCCTCGGCCGCGATCCAGCCCGCGGCCCACGCCACCCCCGGCCCGTCCAGCCCGCTCAGCGGCTCGTCCAGCACCAGCAGCTCCGGCTCGAGCGCGGCCAGCGCGGCCAGCGCCACCCTGCGCCGCTCCCCCGCGCTCAGCTCCTGCGGCGGGCGCCCCAGGAACTCCCCCGGCGCCAGCCCCACGCGGGCCAGCAGCTCCTCGGGAGTGGAGCGCGCCCGGCCCCCCGCCGCGGGGGTGAGTTCCTCCCGCACGCTGCCCAGACCCAGCTGATCCTCCGGGCACTGGAAGGCCAGCGCCGAGTGGCAGCGCCGCGCGCCGGCCACCCGCTCCCAGCCGAGCGCCCCGCGCACCTGCCCGGCCGCGGGCCGGTGCAGCCCCGCCAGCACCAGCCCCAGGCTGCTCTTGCCCGCCCCGTTGAGCCCGAAGAGCGCGGTCAGCCCGCGCGCCGGGACGCCCAGGTCGAGCGCCTCCCACAGCGCCACCCCGCCGCGCTCCAGCCGCGCGCCCACGAGCGCCGCACGCGCCTCGGGGGAGTCCGGCGGGCGGCACGCCGCGGCCCGCCCCAGCGCGCTGAAGTCGAGATCCTGCGGCGGCGCCGGCCGCAGCCCGGCGGCCCGCGCGACGGCCGGGTCCAGGACCTCCGCGGGGGCCACCTCCCGCAGCCCGCGACGCCCCGACTCCAGCAGCCACACCCGGTCGGCCCGCGAGGCCTCGGCCGCGCTGGTGGCGGCGGTCAGCACGCCCAGGCCGGCGGCCTTCAGCTCCGCCAGCCGCCCCAGCCACTCCGCGCGCGCGATGGGGTCCAGGTCCCCCAGCGGCTCGTCCGCCAGCAGGAACAGCGGCCGGGGCAGCGTGACCGCGGTCAGCGCCACCCGGCGGCGCTCGCCCAGGGACAGCGCCGACGCGGTGCGCCCGCGCCACTCCTCCCCGCCCAGGCCGCGGAGCGCCTCGGCCACCCGGGCCTGGATCTCGGGGCGCGGCACGCCGTGCCACTCCAGCGCCGCCGCCAGCTCGTCGCCCACGGTGGAGCCCAGCACCTGTTCCGAACCCAGTTGGGAGAGATAGCCCAGCGCGCGCCGGAAAGCCCGCTCGCCGGGCCGCAGCGGCGAGGTCCCCGGGCCGGGCCCGGGCGGCTCGATCCACACCTCGCCGCTCGCGGGCGGCAGCAGCCCGGCGGCCAGGCGCAGCAGGGTGGACTTGCCGCAGCCGTTGGGGCCGGCCACGCACACCCACTCGCCGGAGCGGACCTCGCCGCTGGCCTCCTGGGGACGGGGCTGGGAAGCCCGGGGGTAGGTGTGGCTCAGCCCGCGCAGGATCAGGCGGGCGGGCCTCGGGGGTGGGCTCATGGGGAGCCGATCAGGGCGCGGGCGGGGTGGGAGGCTCGGGATGGGGCCCGCGGCGGGCCGCGGCGCGGCGCGCCGCTTCGAACACCTCGGCCAGCGGGCGCCCGTGGCGGCGCGCCAGCTCGGCGCAGTCCTCGTACTCGGGCACCGCGCGCACCCCTTCGGGCAGGCGGGCCAGCTTCACCCGCACCGGCCCGAACTCGGTGGCCACCTGGACCACCTCCCGGGGCAGCTCCAGGCGCGCCTCGCGGCGCACCCGCAACCCGAGGCTGGTGGAGTGTCGGAGCAGCTCCGCCGCCAGCGGCGCCTCCAGGGCCGGCGGGGCCAGCACCGTGACCTCCACCCCGGGGCGGCTCTTCTTCATGGTGAGCGGGGTGAAGTAGACGTCCAGCGCCCCGCCCTCGAACAGCCGCTCCATCAGGAACGGCAGGTGCTCCGGGCTCATGTCGTCCACCGCCGCGGTCAGCACCGCCACCTCGCCCGGGCGCGGCGCGTCGCCGGCCTCGGCCAGCAGCACCCGCAGCAGGTTCGGGCGGTCGGCGAACTCGCGCGCTCCGGCGCCGTAGCCCGCCCGGCGCAGCACCGCCCCCGGCGGCAGCGGCGCGCACCGGCCCAGCGTGGTCAGCAGCGCTGCCCCGGTGGGGGTCACGGTCTCGCCCTCGGTGTCCACCAGTTCCACCGGAACGCCTTCGAGCAGCTCCACGGTGGCCGGGGCGGGCAGCGGGATGCGCCCGTGGGCCGCCTCCACCCACCCGCGCCCCAGGGGCAGCCGCCCGAAGCGCACCTCCTCCACCCCCAGCAGCGCCAGCCCCAGGCAGGCACCCACCACGTCCACCACCGCGTCCACCGCGCCCACCTCGTGAAAGTGGACCACCTCCACGCCGGTGCCGTGCACCTTGGCCTCGGCCCGCGCCAGCCGCTCGAACACCGCTCCGGCGCGCTCGCGCACCGGGTCCGGCAGCTCGGAGCGGGCCAGCAGGTCCCGGATGTCGCGCAGGTGCCGGTGCGGCTGCGGGCCGCCCTCCAGGCGCACCTGGACCCGCGCGGCCCGGATCCCGGCGCGCTCGGCGTGCCCGGCCTCCAGCGAGTAGCCGGAGACGGCCAGCCGCGACAGCCCCGCGCGCAGCTCGTCCAGCGGCGCGCCGGCATCCACCAGGGCGCCCAGGATCATGTCCCCGCTGGCGCCTCCCAGCGGGTCGAAGTAGGCCAGCTTCACCGCCGTCTCCGCGCGCGGGCCGCGGCGGCGCGCCGCGGCGCGGCCGG
>Ga0335070_10008181_pt1 | contig 12257 bp, 23 predicted proteins | sample Lox_Sample_13_FD_206722 | JGI IMG/M metagenome (GOLD analysis project Ga0335070, IMG submission 206722) | Soil microbial communities from Loxahatchee National Wildlife Refuge, Florida, United States - Lox_Sample_1.3 | ecosystem: Environmental > Terrestrial > Soil > Wetlands | place: USA...
CGGCCGGCCAGAAGGAATAAGACGTCATGAAGCTCTCGGTGACGAATCTGGACAATAAGCAGGTCGGCGAGATCGACCTGGCCGACGAGGTGTTCGGCCTGCCCGTCCGCAAGGACATCCTTGCGCGCGCCGTCAACTGGCAGCTCAACAAGCGCCGGCGGGGCACGCACAAGACCAAGGGCATCAGCGACATCCAGGGCACGACGAAGAAGCCTTACAAGCAGAAGGGCACCGGCAGCGCCCGCCAGGGCAGCCTGCGCTCGCCGCAGTTCCGCGGCGGTGCCCGGATCTTCGGCCCGGTCGTCCGCAGCCATGAGACGGACCTGCCGAAGAAGGTGCGCAAGCTGGCGCTCAAGACGGCCCTGTCGAGCAAGCAGGCCGACGGACGTCTCATCGTGCTCGACGAAGCCAAGGTAAAGGCGGCGAAGACGAAGGACCTGGTGAAGCGTCTCGACAAGCTTGGCTGGGGTCCGACGCTCATCATCGGCGGCGCCAGCATCGATGCCGAGTTCCTGCGCGCCGCGGCCAATATTCCGCACCTGGACGTGCTGCCTCAGCAGGGCGCCAACGTCTACGACATCCTGCGGCGTGACACCCTGGTTCTCACCAAGGATGCCGTCCAGCACCTGGAGGCGCGACTGAAATGAGGCAGGGCAAGCAGCAGGCGAAGGTCAGCCAGGCGCGCATGTACGCGCTGATCCGCTCGCCGATCGTCACCGAGAAGTCCACCATGGGGTCGCAGCACAACCAGGTGACGTTCCGCGTCCCGCTCGATGCGAGCAAGCCGGAGATTAAGGCGGCGGTCGAGGGCCTGTTCAAGGTCAAGGTGACGGCGGTCAACACACTGCGGGTCAAGGGCAAGATAAAGCGGTTCCGCGGGACCGTCGGCAAGCGCCCGGACGCGAAGAAGGCGATCGTGACTCTGGCCGAGGGCCAGTCGGTCGACGTGACGACGGGAATCTAAGGCCATGGCACTGAAGAGCTACAAACCGACTACCCCCGGCCAGCGGCAGGTCGTCATCGTCGAGCGCTCCGAACTGTGGAGCGGCGGTCCCGTCAAGTCGTTGACCGAGGGGATGCGCAAGACCGGCGGCCGCAACAACCACGGTCATCTCACGGCCTATCGGGTCGGCGGCGGGCACAAGCGGCGCTATCGCATCATCGATTTCAAGCGCCGCAAGTTCGATGTCGCCGCGAAGGTGGAGCGGCTGGAGTACGATCCCAACCGTACGGCATTCATCGCGCTCATCCGCTATGCGGATGGCGAGCAGGGATACATCCTGGCACCGCAGCGCCTGCGCGTCGGCGACGAAGTCGTGGCCGGCGAGCGCGCGGACATCAAGCCGGGCAACGCCATGCCGCTAAAGAGCATCCCGGTCGGCACGATCGTGCACAACGTCGAGCTCAAGCCGGCCAAGGGTGGTCAGCTGGCCCGTTCCGCCGGCACCTATGTGCAGCTGGTGGGCCGCGATGCGGACTACGCCCTGCTGCGCCTGGGTTCGGGCGAGGTGCGCAAGGTGCCGAGCGAGTGCATGGCGACCATCGGCGCCGTGTCGAACCCGGATCAGCAGAACGTCAGCATCGGCAAGGCCGGCCGCAGCCGTTGGATGGGAATTCGTCCGTGCGTGCGCGGCGTGGCCATGAACCCGATCGACCATCCGCATGGCGGCGGCGAAGGTCGCACCTCCGGCGGACGTCACCCGGTGACGCCGTGGGGCAAGCCGACCAAAGGCAAGAAGACACGGCACAACAAGAAGACCGACGGCATGATCCTGCGCCGTCGTCGCGCGGCGAAGTAGAGGAGGGCGCTGGCTCGTGGCCCGTTCAGTTTGGAAAGGTCCGTTCGTCGATGGGTTTCTGCTGAAGAAGGCGGAAGCCGCCCGCTCGTCCGGGCGCAACGAGGTGATCAAGACCTGGTCACGGCGCTCGACCATCCTGCCGCAGTTCGTTGGGCTGACGTTCGGCGTCTACAACGGCCACAAGTTCCTGCCCGTCCTCGTGACGGAGAACATGATCGGTCATCGGCTCGGCGAGTTCTCGCCCACGCGGGTGTTCCACGGCCACACCGCGGCCGACAAGAAGGCGAAGAAGGTCGACGCGAAATGAGCAAGAGCAAAAGGCCGCGTACGCTGGCCGACAACGAGGCCAAGTCGGTGGCGCGCCTGCTGCGCGGCAGCCCCCGCAAGCTCAACCTCGTGGCCGAGCTCATCCGCGGCAAGGACGCCGGCCCGGCGCTTGCCGAGCTCACCTTCTCGAAGCGCCGCATCGCCGGCACGGTGAAGCGCGTCCTCGAGGCGGCGATCGCCAATGCCGAGAACAATCACCAGCTCGACGTCGACCGGCTGTATGTGGCCGAGGCGACCGTTGGCCGTGGTTTCGTGATGAAGCGCTTCCATGCCCGCGCCCGCGGACGAGGCGCCCGCATCCTGAAGCCCTGGAGCAACCTCACCGTCGTCGTGCGCGAGCGCGAGGAGAGCAAGTAGATGGGTCAGAAGGTCAACCCGGTCGGCCTGCGCGTCGGCATCAACCGCACCTGGGATTCGCGCTGGTTCGCGGACAAGGACTATGCGGGGCTGCTGCACGAGGATTTGCGCCTGCGCGAGTATCTGCAGGAGCGCCTCATGCAGGCCGGCGTCAGCCGCATCGTCGTGGAGCGGCCGACGAAGAAGGCGCGGATCACTATCCACACGGCACGCCCGGGTGTCGTGATAGGCAAGAAGGGCGCCGACATCGAGAAGCTGCGCAACGATCTGCAGAAGATGACCGGCGGCGAAGTGCATCTCAACATCCTCGAGATCCGCAAGCCGGAGATCGACGCCAAGCTCGTGGCCGAGAACATTGCCCAGCAGCTGGAGCGCCGCGTCGCCTTCCGGCGCGCGATGAAGCGGGCGGTCCAGTCGGCGATGCGGCTCGGCGCCAGCGGCATCCGCATCAATTGCGGCGGCCGCCTGGGCGGCGCCGAAATCGCGCGGGTGGAGTGGTACCGCGAGGGCCGCGTGCCCCTGCATACGCTGCGCGCCGATATCGACTATGGACGGGCCACGGCCAAGACGACCTACGGCACCTGCGGCGTGAAGGTGTGGGTCTTCAAGGGCGAGATCCTGGCGCATGACCCGATGGCCCAGGACAAGCGGGCGCAGGAGCAGCAGGTCGCGCGCTAGAGCGCCGCGCCTGAAGGGTCGAAGGAAGAGACGAGATGCTGCAACCGAAGCGAACCAAGTATCGCAAGGCCCACAAGGGCCGCATCCACGGCGCGGCGAAGGGCGGCTTCACGCTCAATTTCGGCGCCTACGGCCTGAAGGCCGTCGAGCCCGGGCGCATCACCGCGCGCCAGATCGAGGCCGCGCGCCGTGCCGTGACCCGTCACCTGAAACGCGTCGGACGCGTCTGGATCCGCGTGTTTCCGGATGTGCCGGTGTCGCGCAAGCCCGCCGAGGTCCGCATGGGCAGTGGTAAGGGCACACCGGAATACTGGGTCTGCCGCGTGCATCCCGGCCGGATCATGTTCGAGATCGACGGCGTGGCGAAGGGCATAGCGCAGGAGGCCTTCGATCTGGCCGCGGCGAAGCTGCCGGTGAAGACACGTTTCGTTGCCCGACTGGGCGAGGGGCACTGAGCCATGAAGATCGAAGACCTGCGCGCCAAGACCCCCGACCAGCTCAAGGGCGACCTGCTGGCGCTCAAGAAGGAGGCGTTCAACCTGCGCTTCCAGAAGGCGAGCGGGCAGCTCGAGAACACGGCGCGGGTGCGCCAGGTGCGGCGCGATATCGCGCGCATCCAGACGCTGTTGAACGATCAGGCGCGGACCGCGTCGTAGGAGTTACGAGAATGCCGAGGCGTGTTCTGCAGGGCGTCGTTGTAAGCGACAAGATGAACAAGACGATTGTCGTCGAGGTCGAGCGGCGCGTGATGGATCCGATCTACAAGAAGTTCGTGCGCCGCTCCAAGAAGTATGCGGCCCATGACGAGAACAACGTCCACAAGGTGGGCGAAACGGTGCGCATCCGCGAATGCCGGCCGATTTCCAAGCGCAAGCGCTGGGAGGTCGTGTCCGACGCCGAGGCGGCCGCGAGCTAGGAAGGACCGCGACCATGATCCAGATGCAGACCAACCTGGAGGTTGCCGACAATTCCGGCGCGCGCCGCGTGCAGTGCATCAAGGTGCTCGGCGGTTCGAAGCGGAAGTACGCGACCGTCGGCGACGTGATTGTCGTGTCCGTGAAGGACGCGATCCCGCGCGGCCGGGTGAAGAAGGGCGACGTGCACCAGGCGGTGATCGTGCGTACGGCGAAGGAGATTCGGCGGCCCGACGGCAGCTCGATCCGCTTCGATCGCAATGCCGCCGTGCTGATCACGAAGCAGGGCGAGCCGATCGGAACGCGCATCTTCGGCCCGGTGACCCGCGAACTGCGTGCCAAGAATTTCATGAAGATCATCTCGCTGGCGCCGGAAGTGCTCTAGGCAGATGAGAGACAAGGTGCGGCGATGGCTGTGAAGTTGAAGATCCGGAAGGGCGACAAGGTGGTCGTCATCACCGGGAAGGAAAAGGGGAAGACCGGCGAGGTCCTGCATGTGCTGCGCGACGAATCGCGCGTGCTCGTGCAGGGCGTCAACATCGTCAAGCGGCATACGCGGCCGTCGGCGGCGAATCCGGGTGGCATCATCGACAAGGAGGCGCCGCTCCACGTCTCCAACGTCGCCCATGTCGATCCGAAGTCGGGTAAGCCCACGCGTGTCGGTTTCAAGGTTCTGGATGGCGGCCGGAAGGTGCGCGTGGCGCGTCGTTCGGGCGAGCCCATCGATCTATAGGCGGTAGCCATGGCCCGTTTGCAGGAACACTACGAGAAGGTCGTTCGTCCGGCCCTGATGAAGGAGTTCAGCTACAAGAACCCGATGCAGGTGCCGAAGCTCGACAAGATCGTCATCAACATGGGCGTCGGCGAGGCCACGCAGGACCAAAAGAAGCTGCAGGCCGCCGCGACGGACATGACGGCGATCTCCGGTCAGAAGCCGGTGATCATCAAGTCGCGCAAGTCGATCGCGAATTTCAAACTGCGCGAAGGTCTCAGCATCGGCTGCAAGGTCACCCTGCGGCGGGCGCGCATGTATGAGTTCCTAGACCGCCTAATTTCGGTGGCGCTGCCGCGCGTACGCGATTTCCGCGGCGTCAACGCCCGCAGCTTCGACGGCCGCGGCAACTATGCGCTGGGTCTCAAGGAACAGATCGTCTTTCCCGAGATCGACTACGACAAGATGGACAGTGTTCGCGGCATGGACATTGTGATCTGCACTACGGCCAAGAGCGACGCTGAAGCCAAGGCTCTGCTCAAGGCCTTCGATATGCCGTTCGCGAATTAACTGGCCCGCTGGAGAACGAGACATGGCTAAGACGAGCTCAATCGAGCGGAACAAGAAGCGCGTAAGGCTGGCCAAGAAATACGCGGCACGCCGGGCCCGCCTCAAGGCGACGGCGAACGACGAGTCACTGCCGATGGAACAGCGGTTCGCGGCGCGCCTGAAACTCGCGGAACTGCCGCGCAATGCCTCGCCGGTGCGCCAACACAACCGGTGCGAGCTTACGGGACGGCCGCGCGGCGTGTATCGCAAATTCAAGCTGTCGCGCATTGCGCTGCGCGAATTGGCATCGACCGGCCAGATTCCTGGCATGGTCAAGTCGAGCTGGTAAGGGAGGGCCGTGGGAAGATGGCGATGACCGACCCACTGGGCGATATGCTGACGCGCATTCGCAATGGGCAGAAGGCGGGCATGCAGAGCGTGCTGTGCCCAGCTTCCAAGCTGCGTGCGAACGTGCTGGAAGTGCTGAAGCGCGAAGGCTACATCCGCGATTTCTCGGCGGATGCGGCTACCGAGACCGGCTCTGGCTTCAAGATCGAGCTCAAGTACAACGAGGGTGAGCCGGTGATCCGCGAGATCAGCCGGGTATCGAAGCCGGGCCGCCGTGTCTACTCGCGTATTGCCGACCTGCCGCGCGTCTACAACGGCCTGGGAATTTCGATCCTGTCCACGCCGCGTGGCGTTCTGTCCGACAACGAGGCCCGCGCCGCCAACGTCGGTGGCGAAGTCCTCTGTCGGGTGTATTGAGGATCCGCCGATGTCACGCGTAGGCAAGAATCCAGTCACTGTTCCGGCGGGCGTTACCGTGCAGCTCGCCGGCCGACGGCTCTCGGCCAAGGGCAAGCTCGGTGAACTTCATCTGGATGTCAGCGAGCAGGTCACCGTGAAGGTCGAAGAGGGCAAGGTCGTCTTCGCGCCTGTCAACGACTCCAAGCAGGCGCGCATGATGTGGGGGACCGCGCGGAATCTGACCCGCAACATGGTTACGGGTGTCTCGCAGGGGTTCCGGAAGAACCTGGAGATCAATGGCGTCGGCTATCGTGCCGCGGTGCAGGGCAAGAGCCTGCAGCTGCAGCTCGGCTACAGCCATGACGTCAATTTCCCGATCCCGGACGACGTGACGATCAAGTGCGACAAGCCGACGTCGATCTCCATCACCGGTCGCGACAAGCAGCGAGTCGGCCAGATCGCGGCTGAAATCCGGTCCTACCGCGAACCGGAGCCGTACAAAGGCAAGGGGATCAAGTACGACAACGAAACCATCCTCCGCAAGGAAGGCAAGAAGAAGTAACGCACATGTCGACTCCGAACGAGCTCTTCACGCGGCGCCAGCGACGCGTCCGCACTCAGATCCGTCGCAAGGCCATTGGCCGGCCACGGCTGACCGTGTTCCGGTCCAGCAAGCATATCTATGCCCAGGTCGTGGATGACGGCAAAGGGGCCACGGTTGCCGCAGCGTCGAGCATCGACAAGGGGCTTAAGGGAAAGCTCAAGACCGGTGCCGATATCGCCGCCGCCAAGGAAGTCGGCAAGCTGATTGCCGAACGGGCGATCGCCGCCGGCGTGAAGGAAGTCGTCTTTGACCGCGGCGCCTACATGTTCCATGGCCGCGTCAAGGCGCTGGCCGATGCCGCCCGCGAGGGCGGATTGCAATTCTAAGGGATGCAAGCATGGCACGAGGCCCCAAGAGTGACCGCCGTGAACGAGACCGGGATCGCGACCGGTCGCGCGACGAAGTCGAGCTGATCGAGAAGCTCGTCAGCATCAATCGCGTCGCCAAGGTCGTGAAGGGCGGCCGGCGATTCGGCTTCGCGGCCCTCGTCGTCGTCGGCGACGGCAAGGGCCGTGTCGGGCACGGCGCCGGGAAGGCGCGCGAAGTCCCGGAGGCCATCCGCAAGGCCACCGAGCAGGCGAAGCGCCGTCTGATCCGCGTTCCCCTGCGCGAGGGGCGCACGCTGCATCACGATGTCTTCGGGCATTTCGGCGCCGGCCGCGTCGTGTTTCGTGTCGCCGAACCCGGGACCGGCATCATCGCCGGCGGCCCGATTCGCGCGATCTTCGAGGCTCTGGGCGTGCATGACGTCGTGGCGAAGTCGATCGGCACATCCAATCCTCACAATATGGTGAAGGCCGCGTTTTCGGCCCTGGGACGCAGCAGTTCACCCCGCGCGGTGGCAGCCCGCCGCGGCAAGAAGGTGAGCGAGATCCTGGGCCGACGCGACGGGGCCGAGGCGAGGGAGTAACCGATGGCGGGCAAGCATCCTCGGATCAAAGTGACGCAGATCGGTAGTCCGATCGGACGCGCCGACACTCAGCGTGCCACCCTGGTCGGGCTCGGCCTCAACAAGCTCCACCGCAGCCGCGAGCTCGAGGATACCCCGGCGGTCCGCGGGATGATCGCCAAGGTGCAGCACCTCGTGCGCGTGGAAAGCCAGAGCTAGAGCGCCTATTTGATCAGTTGCAGTACCGCGGCTCCCGGCGTCCGCAGACGATGGCCGCAGCAGAGGACGGAAACGACCATGAAGTTGAACCAGCTTTCCGACAACGCCGGCGCCCGCAAGGGGCGCATGCGGATCGGCCGCGGCATCGGCTCCGGCAAGGGTAAGACCGGGGGGCGCGGCGGGAAGGGCCAGACCGCCCGGACCGGCGTCCATATCAAGGGCTTCGAAGGCGGCCAGATGCCGCTCCACATGCGCATGCCCAAGCGCGGCTTCAACAACATCTTCCGGCGGGAATTCGTCGAGGTAAATCTTGGCCAGCTGCAGGCCGCCATCGATTCGGGGCGCTTGGATGCAGCGCAGACGATCAATGGCGATGTCCTGCAAAAGGCAGGGATCCTGCGGCGCGTCCGCGATGGCGTAAGGCTGCTCGGCAAGGGCGAGATCAAAGCCCGGATCACTGTCGAGGTGGCCGGGGCCTCCAAGAGCGCGATCGCCGCCGTCGAGAAAGCCGGTGGCCAGGTCGTGCTTCCGCCGCCCGCAGCCGAGCCCGCCGCCAAGGCCTAGCCGAGGCGCGCCATGGCATCTCCCGCAGAACAGCTCGCCTCCAGCCTGAATTTCAGCGCTCTGTCCAAGGCCACGGAGCTGAAGAAGCGGCTCCTCTTCACCCTTGGCGCCCTCCTGGTCTATCGCCTGGGAACTTACATACCGCTGCCGGGGGTCAATTCGGCTGCAATGGCGGCCGTCTTCAATCAGCAGGGCGGTGGCATCCTGGGCCTGTTCGACATGTTCGCCGGCGGTGCCGTTAGCCGCATGTCGATCTTTGCCCTCAACATCATGCCGTACATCTCGGCATCGATCATCGTCCAGCTGCTCAGCAGCGTGTTGCCGCAGCTGGAGGCCCTCAAGAAAGAGGGCGAGAGCGGGCGCAAGAAGCTCAATCAGTACACCCGCATGGGCACGGTTTTCTTGGCCGCGATTCAGTCCTACGGAGTCGCCGTCGGCATCTCCGGCAATAAGGCGATCGTGGCAAACCCTGGCTTGTTGTTCATTTTGGGTGCCGTGCTGACGCTGACGGCCGGCACTGTCTTCCTGATGTGGCTTGGCGAGCAGATCACCAGCCGCGGCGTCGGCAATGGCACGTCTCTCATCATCTTCGCGGGCATCGTGGCGCGCCTGCCGCTGGCGCTGCAGCAGGTCTTCGAGCAGGCGCGAACGGGCGCCATGGACGTTTTCTGGATCTTCGTGATCCTCGTCCTGGTGATCGGTGTCATCACCTTCATCGTGTTCATGGAGAGGGCGCAGCGACGCCTCCTCGTGCAATTCCCCAAGCGGCAGGTCGGCCTCCGGCAGACCTCCGGCGACACGTCGCACTTGCCCCTGAAGATCAACAGCTCCGGCGTCATCCCGCCGATCTTCGCCAGCTCCCTGCTGCTCCTGCCGCTGACGATCGTCAATTTCGGCGGCAACAACCCGAATTTCGACTGGATGCAGGGGATCGCCCTCTATCTCGGCCACGGCAAGCCGCTGTACCTAGCGCTCTATGTCGGGTTGATCATTTTCTTCGCCTTCTTCTATACGGCAGTGGTCTTCAACCCCATCGACACGGCCGAAAACCTGAAGAAGAACGGCGGCTTCATCCCCGGCTATCGCCCCGGCAAGAACACGGCTGAATACCTCGACTATGTGCTAACCCGCCTGACAGTCGTCGGTGCCGCTTACCTGGCCTTCGTCTGCCTTCTGCCGGAATTGCTGATCGCCTGGAGGAATTTTCCGTTCTATTTCGGCGGGACCAGCCTCCTGATCGTGGTGTCCGTCACCATGGATACCGTGGCCCAGATCCACTCGCATTTGCTCGCCCACCAATACGAGGGCTTGATCAAGAAGGCGAAGCTCAAGGGCCGTCGGGGATGAAGCTGATCCTGCTGGGGCCGCCCGGTGCCGGCAAAGGGACACAAGCGAAGCGCTTGGAGGACTCGCGCGGGCTGAAGCAGCTGTCGACCGGAGACATGTTGCGGGCGGCTGTCGACTCCGGAAGTGAGATCGGGCGCGAGGCCAAGCGCATCATGGACGCGGGCCGGCTGGTTCCAGACGATGTCATGATCCGCATGATCGACGAGCGAATTGGCCAACCCGACTGCAAGAACGGCATCATCCTGGATGGCTTTCCGCGGACCGTGCCGCAGGCGGAAGCCCTGGACGCCATGCTGGAACGGCGCGGCGAGCGGCTCGACGCCGTCATCGAGATGGCCGTGGACCCGCAGGCCTTGATCGAGCGCATTTCCGGGCGGTTCAGCTGCGGCAATTGCGGTGCCGTCTACCACGACAAGTTTCGCCGGCCCAAGGTCGAGGGCCGCTGTGACATTTGCGGTGCCAGCGACTTCCGCCGCCGCCCGGACGACAACCCGGAAACGGTCAAGACACGACTTAAGGCGTATACGGAGCAAACAGCGCCAATCCTGCCTTATTACAGGAGAAAGCAGCTGCTGCACCAAGTGGATGGGATGGCGGCGGTGGACGAGGTGACGCGCCAGATCGAGGTCGTCCTGGCGCCGATGGGATGAGGCGCTACGCGGTTGACTCGGGGGTAAATATTTCTATAATCCGCGCCCTCGGTCCGACCGCGACACCGGGGCGGATACACTTGTCTTTAGCATGGAATCAGAGGAGTTAGGGCGTGGCGCGTATTGCTGGCGTCAACATTCCCACGCAGAAACGCGTATTGATTGCGCTGACCTATATCCATGGGATCGGGCGGGCCAAGGCCGCGGAGATCTGCAGCAAGATCGGTATCCCTGCCGAGCGCCGGGTTCACCAGCTGACCGACGATGAGGTCTTGCGCATCCGCGAGCTTATCGATCGCGACTACCGCGTGGAAGGCGATCTGCGCCGCCAGGTGGCGATGAACATCAAGCGGCTGATGGATCTCGGCTGCTATCGCGGCTTGCGTCATCGCAAGGGGCTGCCCGTCCGCGGGCAGCGCACGCATACCAATGCGCGCACCCGCAAGGGCCCGGCGAGGGCGATTGCCGGCAAGAAGAAGGCAGTCTGAGTTTCAATATCGGATAGCGAGTTATGGGAAAACCTGCAGCCGCGCGGCCTCGGCGTCGAGAGCGCAAGAACATCACGTCGGGCGTCGCCCACGTGAACGCCAGCTTCAACAATACGGTGATCACGATCACCGATGCTCAGGGCAACACGATCGCCTGGTCCTCGGCGGGCAGCCAGGGGTTCAAGGGATCGCGCAAGTCGACGCCCTATGCCGCACAGGTTGCGGCGGACAGTGCCGCGCGGAAGGCGATGGAGCACGGCGTCAAGACGTTGGAAGTCGAGGTCAAGGGACCAGGATCCGGGCGCGAGTCAGCGCTGCGCGCGTTGCAGGCGGCGGGATTCATGATCACGTCGATCAAGGACGTGACACCGATTCCACACAACGGGTGCCGCCCGCCGAAGCGGCGCCGCGTCTGACCGCATCCAGGCGCCCGCCCGGGCGCGCCGGGTCAGCAATGGGGCGTCCACCGGTGGCCAACCGGATCGGACGCAGAGAACGGAGATGGCGTCTAGGCCGGACGCCCATAGAGGCGATGGAATAAGATGAACGTCATTCAGAGAAATTGGACCGAGCTGATTAAGCCGAACAAGCTCAACGTGGAATCGGGTTCCGACCCGAAACGCGAGGCGACGGTCGTCGCCGAGCCGTTGGAGCGAGGGTTCGGTCTTACCTTGGGCAATGCGCTCCGGCGCATCCTGCTGTCGTCGCTGCAGGGCGCGGCCGTAACGTCGATCCACATCGACGGGGTGCTGCACGAATTCTCGTCTATCCCCGGCGTGCGGGAGGACGTGACTGATATCGTGCTCAACATCAAGTCGATCGGCCTGCGCATGCATGGCGAAGGACCGAAGCGCATGCGGCTGCGCGCCGAGGGACCCGGCGAAGTGACGGCCGGCCGCATCGAGACGGGCCATGACATCGAGATCATGAATCCCGACTTGGTGCTCTGCACGCTGGACAAGGGCGCCAAGCTCAACATGGAGTTCACGGTCGAGAGCGGCAAAGGCTATGTGCCGGCGTCGCAGAATCGTCCCGAAGACGCGCCGATCGGCCTCATCCCGGTCGACGCTCTCTACAGCCCTGTGCGCAAGGTCTCCTACAAGGTCGAGAACAGCCGCGTCGGACAGGTCACCGACTACGACAAGCTCTCGATGCATATCGAGACCAACGGTGCCGTGACTCCCGACGATGCGGTGGCGCTCGCCGCGCGTATCCTGCAGGACCAGCTGCAGCTCTTCATCAACTTCGAGGAACCGAAGCCGGTCGGTGCCGAGTCCGCGCCTGCGGAGCCGCCGTTCAACAAGAACCTGCTGCGCAAGGTCGACGAGCTCGAGCTGTCGGTCCGTTCGGCCAACTGCCTGAAGAACGACAACATCGTCTATATCGGCGACCTCGTGCAGAAGACCGAGGCAG
>Ga0335070_10008183_pt1 | contig 12253 bp, 17 predicted proteins | sample Lox_Sample_13_FD_206722 | JGI IMG/M metagenome (GOLD analysis project Ga0335070, IMG submission 206722) | Soil microbial communities from Loxahatchee National Wildlife Refuge, Florida, United States - Lox_Sample_1.3 | ecosystem: Environmental > Terrestrial > Soil > Wetlands | place: USA...
TCGACTACCGTCTCTCGGACTACCTCGCGAAGCTCGCGGGCGGCGTGCCCTTCGTGCTGAACTGCACCGACTGCGCGGACGCCGTCACGACCTTGGCGAACCTCCTGGGCTGCGACCTGTTCGAGGGACGCTTCTTCAACATGGTCACGCGGAAGTTCCTCACCTTGGGCGGAGACCCCACCGTCGGGAGCGACTGGGTGAGCTGGAGCTGGGGCTACCACGAGATCGCCTGGCTCTCCCAGATCGGCCCGAACGAGCGCGTCTACGACGGCTGCCTGCAGCTCGACGTCGACGACGACTACACCGATGCGGTGCACACGCCGAAGCTCGCGGTGCGCATGCCGTTCGGGTCGAGCGGGCCGGGCGACTACCGCTACCGGCTGATCGAGTCCGGGACGGGCCAGCTCGAGAACGTCCCGCGCCGGCGCAGCGTGAGCTAGGAGACGCCATGCCCCTCGAGACCCGCCGTCCGATCGACGTCGAAGCGCTGCGACGGCGGCTTCCCACCCGCGACGCCTCGCCTCCGCCGGAGGGCGCGAGGACCGGCGCCGAAGCCGAAGGCTGGCTCGCCCTGGGCGGCCGCGAGATCGCCGCCGGCGCCGGGCGTCGCGCCACGCGCGAGGAGTGGCGGAGCCCGGAGCACCCCGACGAGTCCCTCGCGATCGAGCTCGTGCGCTGCGACTCGCCGGAGGACGCCCTCGCGGCGCTCCTCGAGCGCCTCGACCAGGACGAGCTCGCCGAGATCCCGCCGGGACCGAGCGAGCTGGGTCACGTCTCCTTCGCGCATCCCGAGGGCGTTCCGCCCGCGGTGTACTTCGTGCGGGGGAGCGTCTTCGTGGCGGTGATGTCCGCCGGTCCTCGCGCGGCGCCTGCGCTCGCGTGGGCCCGGCGCATCGACGCGCGGCTCGGCAGCGTCGGCTAGGACGGACCGCGGGCCTCAGGTCCGCATCACGCCGCGACGGGGCGTCGCGGTTCCGCAGGTCTCCGCCAGGAGCGGCGCGCCGAGCTCGGCGAGCGCTTCGCGCTGTCGAGGAATCGGAGTCCGGATCATCCGGTCTTCGAGGGGCGAGAGCCGCGCGAAGGCCGGGAGCGCCAGCACGCGCGCCACGAAGCCCGCGACCTTGGGCCAGCGCCCCGCGTCGACGGCGTAGCGCGAGAAGGTGGCGTTCCGGAAGAAGCACGCGATCGAGATGTCCGCGATCGAGGGGGCCCCGAACAGGAAGCCCCCGGCGGGAAGCTGGCCCTCGAGGTAGTCGAGCACGTCGGGCAGCTCGTGCTCGAGCGTGCGCTGCAAGGCCTCGGGGTCGGTCTCGACGCCGAACACGTAGGGGTTGATCGCCACCTGGTTGAAGAGCTGCCAGATGAACACGTCGCCCATGCGGGTGTCGGCGTACTCCTCGAGCCAGCGTGCCCGGGCGCGATCGGCCACGTCGGCTGGATAGAGCGCCGGCTCCGGATGACGGTCCTCGAGGTACTGGCAGATCACGGAGGAGTCGGCGAGGGTGACGCGATCGTCGATCAGCACCGGAATGCGTCGCAGCGGGGAGAGCCGAGAGAACCGTTCGTCGCCGAAGAAGGGCACGATCGGATCGATCTCGTAGCGCAGGCCCTTCATGTCGAGCACGACGAGCACCTTGCGCACGTACGGAGAGAGGTAGCTGCCGATGATCTTCACCGGGGCCGTCATCGGCTACGAGCTCGACTCGTGGACGAAGATCCTCTCCTTCGCCGCCCAGACGGAGGAGCGCGAGAAGTCGATGAAGCGCTTCTCGTCCTCGAGGAAGAGCTGGAAGGCGCGGGCGCCTTCGCCGTTCGGGTCGGCGAAGATCGCGACGAGATCGCCGCGATCGAACCAGGCCTCCGTCAGCCCGGCGTAGGCCGGGAGCGCCTTGCGCGAGGCGCGCAGCTCCGCGTTCAGCGGATCGTCGAGAGTGTGGCTCTGGACGTAGCGCGCGAAGCGGCTCGCGCCGCTGTGGCGCCGCAGCAGGGAGCCGTGGTCCATGTTCCAGGTCTCGTGGCAGTCGGCCCAGCTCATCGTGGCCGGCGGGTTCAGCAGGTAGCAGAACTTGATCCACGAGCTCTCCGGGGTGGCGACGATCGAGTTCTCGTGCATCGGATTGATCTGGGCGTGCTCCGCGGAGAGCCAGATCGAGGAGCGCTCGAGGTCGATGAAGCGCGCCTCGTCCTCGAGCAGCATCGCGCCCGCCTTGCGCCCGGCCTCGCCCTGCATCGCGGCCACGAGCTCGTCGCGCGTATCCCACCACAGGCTCGCGATGCCGTCGTGCGGCTCCTCCATCCCGACGCGCGCCGCGCGGAGCCCGTCGTAGAGGGGATCGTCGACGGTGTGGGACTGGACGTAGCGGCGAATGCGAAGCACGCGTCCCACGCTCGCGACGAGGGGCCCGTGGACGTCGCGCCAGTAGCGCTGGAACTCCTCGCGCGAGAGACGGCGCTGCCGGCGGAGCGGGAAGTTCAGACGGATCATCGGCACCTCCGGGCGCGGCCGGGCGGCCCGCGCCTCAGCGCGGCGGCGGGAAGATCTGCGTCAGGGAGAACGCGTCGGCGCTCGGTCCCTCGTCGCGCAGGCGCTGCAGCCGCTTCTTCGCCTCGTCGAGGCTCGGCAGCTCGCCGGCGGGAACCCACCAGAGCACGGTCGTCGGCGCGCCGCCCCGCTCGAACCAGCGCGAGCGGGCGCGGAGGGCCCGCACGTGATCGGTCCGGTACATGAACGCGTGGAGCGCCTCGAAGGACCGCCACAGCGACATGTTCACGAGCAGCAGGGGATCGTCGAACGCGCGGATCGCCGTCGAGTCGCCCTCGTCGGTCTGCAGCCTCCAGACGAAGCCCGGGCTCGTGTCGGCGAGGGCATTGATGGGCTCGAGCCACGCGACGAACTCGCGCATGAGCGGGTCGTCGAGGGGGGCCCGCATCCGGGCGACGTTGAGCTGCGCGAGATGGGGGTCCAGCGGAGTTCCTCCCGGCGCGTGCGTGGTGGCCGCGAGCCCCCGCTCACGGCGGATCCGTCGCGCCGCGCGCGGGCGCGCCGCCCTGGAGGGCGGAGAGGCGATCGAGGAAGGCCTGCGGCGCCGCGAGGCTCAGGAGGAGCGAGTAGCCCTCGCGCGTCGGGACGTAGGCCACGTGGCGCCAGTCGGTCAGGTAGACGAGCGCCCGCTCTCCGTTCGCGAGCCGGAACCAGCCGGAGGCGTAGCCCGGGAGCCCGGTGCCGAAGCGGCGCCCGACGGGCCGAAGCTGCCCCGCGGAGCCCAGGTCGAGGACGCGCGCGCCGGCGAGATCGAGGGAGCGCAGGGGCACCCGCCGGCCCCACAGGTCTCCGACCAGCCGGATCGAGTCGGGCCCCACCTCCACCCGGGAGTGTCGGGACGAGTAGGCCAGGTAGACCAGGAGCACGAGGGTGACGAGCAGCACCAGCGCGACGACTGCGAGGAAGATCGGCGCCCGGCTCGCCGCCGGCGTGATCGGGAAGATCTCGGTCAAGGGAGGCGCCTCCTCATGGGCGAGGCAGGAGCTCGAACGCCGGGTAGCGTCCGGCGAGCGGAACGAAGCCCTCGACGGGAGAGCCTGCCGGGAGCGGGAAGAAGCGCTGCACCTCGCGCGAGAAGCCGTCGAGGTACGCCTTCAGGATGGGCGGCTTCTCGGCGGCCGGGAGCGCCCGCAGGCCGAAGCGCTCGCGCCGGCGCCCCCGGCGCAGCGTGACCTCGCCGCTCGCCTCCGCGTTCCGCACCCACTGCGTGTAGCCGCGTGGCGCCACGAGGTAGAGCCGGCCCTCGCGGGCGAGGAGGTCGACCGGCAGCGAGAAGAGCTTCCCGCTCTTGCGACCGCGGACCTCGAGCACCCGCATGTGCGCGAGACCGATCCCGATGCCGACGAGACCCGCCACCGCGCGATTGAACAGACGCTCGAGCGCGTTGGGCCGATCGAAGGACGCGGGCTCCTCGGTCACGAAGGGCTCTCCCATGGCGCGGCAGGCGCCGTTCGACCCCTGCGCCTCGCAGCCTACCACGCGGCGCCGACGGAAGGCGTCCTCCGTGCTTCCTCAGGCATCCCACGAGCCGACACCGGGAAGCGCGCCGTAGAGGAGGCGGATGAAGAAGAACGCCGCGCCGAGGAAGTGGACGAACAGGGCGACGAGGTACGCGCCCGGCTCGCGGCCCGGCAGCAGGCCCGCCGCATCGGCACCGAGCAGCGACGCCTGGAGCGCCAGCGTGACGAAGAGGATCGCGGTGGTCGCGCCGGCCACGAGCACGCGGCCCATTCTCCGGCGGTTCCGCCGCACGCTGTGCGCGGCGAAGACGGCGCTCGCGGCCGCATACACGCCGCTCGAGAGCCGCCACGACGCGGGCTCGTCGAGCCCGATCGGACCGGGCAGGAACGGGAAGAGGGCGAACGCCGCGAGGAGGAGGCTCAGCTCGACCATGCTGCGGAAGCGGATCTGGTTGAGCTCCTCGCCGCCGCGCGCGCTCGGGCGGCCGAGCAGGGTGACGAGGCCCGAGAATCCGGCGAGCGCCAGGGCGATCTGCGCGATCGTGAGCAAGACGTCGGCCCGCTCCACGAGCGCCTCCAGCCTCGTCCCGGGACGGTCGACGACCTAGCTCCGCCTCGCGCCCCCGTCCACACCGCGGGGTGTGAGGGCGGCGAGAACGGCCGCCACGAGGAAGAGCGCCGGGACGTCTCCCGCCAGGTGGCCGTGCTCCATCGGATCGACGACCGCCTGCACCGCCATGATCCCGCCGTGCACCACGCTCGACACGATCGTGAACCAGATCAGGCTCCGGTGCGCCTCGGGGTCGGACGCCGCCCAGAGCAGGAACACCCCGAGGGTGGCGTAGATGCCGACGATCATCTGCTCGTACTCGTGCTGCTCCGGCTGCCACGCCCAGCCCGACGGCCAGACGTGCATCAGCGGGTAGACGAGCAGGAACGCGAGGCCCACGAGGCGAAGCGCCAGGGCCAGTCTCTTGCGACGCGTCTCGTCCATGCGAGCTCCTCCCGGCCGCGAGGATGCCGAGCCCGCAGGGGGTCGGCCACAGGCGGCGGCGGCAGGCCGCCTGCGCGAAGAGCGAGGCGAACTCCTCGCGCGTCCGCTCCCGGCCGCTTGGCGACACCATCGTGTCGGTGTCGAGCAGCTTGCAGTCTCGTCTTCCTCCTTGGGGCCGCGCGGCGGGCCGCGGCGCGCGGATCCTGGCTCACGCGCCGCGGCGCCGCTCGTCGATCACGCGCGCGGCCTTGCCATCGCTTCGGGGCAGCGTGCCCGCAGCGACGAGCTCGACCCGGACCGAGATCCCGAGGGCGCCGTGCAGCACCTCGCGCGTGCGCGCCTCGAGGGCCGCCCGCTCGGCGTGCTCGGCCGCGCTGCCCTTCGCCACCTCGACCCGCACCCGGAGCTCGTCCTGCCGATCGGCGCGGGTCGAGAGGACGATCTGGTAGTGGGGGTCGAGGCCGGGAATTCCGACGAGCGCATGCTCGACCTGCGCCGGGAAGAGGTTCACCCCGCGCACGATCAGCATGTCGTCCGTGCGACCGAGGATCTTCTCGATGCGCAGCGACGTACGGCCACAGGGGCAGGGCTCGCGCAGCAGCCGGCAGCGGTCGCGCGTGCGATAGCGCAGGAGGGGAAGCGCCTCCTTGGTCGGCGCCGTCAGCACGAGCTCGCCCACCTCGCCCTCGGCCAGCGCGTCGCCGCTCGCGGGGTCGACGACCTCGGGCAGGAAGTGGTCCTCGGCGAGGTGCATGCCCGGTGCGATGGCGCACGCTGCGGCGACGCCGGGCCCGATGATCTCCGACAGTCCGTACTGCTCGTAGACCGTGACGCCGAGCCGCGTCTCGATCTCGTGGCGCATCGGCTCCGCCATCGGCTCGGCCCCGAGGAAGGCGGCGCGCAAGGGCAGCGCGTGCGGGTCGATGCCCTCGGAGAGCGCCACCTCGGCGATCGCGAGCGAGTAGGAGGGCGTCGCGCCGTAGGCGGTGACGCCGAGATCGCGCATCAGCATCACCTGGCGCGACGTGTTCCCGGCGCCGGCGGGCACCACCGTCGCGCCGACGAGTGACGCTCCCTGATGGAAGCCGAGCCCGCCGGTGAAGAGCCCGTAGCCGTAGGCGTTCTGGAAGACGTCCTCGCGCGTGAGGCCGCCCGCGACGAGGCCTCGCGCCACGAGCTCCGCCCAGAGCTCGAGGTCGCGCTTCGTGTAGGCCACGACCGTGGGCTTGCCGGTCGAGCCGCTCGACGCGTGGATCCGGGCGACGTCCCGGGGCAGAGCCGCGAGCAGGCCTGCCGGGTAGTGATCGCGCAGGTCGGCCTTGGTCGTGAACGGCAGGCGGGCGAGGTCGCGGAGCGAGCGCAGATCGGCAGGTCGGATGCCGGCGAGCCGCTCGCGATGGAAGGGAACGGACGAGGCGGCGAGGCGCTCGACGCACGCGCGAAGGCGGGCGAGCTGGAGCGCCTCGAGCTCCCGGCGCGGCAGCGTCTCGGCCTTCGCGTCGAAGTAGCGCTCGCCGCCCGTCATCGGATCCCCGGAAGCCGCGCGTCACCGTCGCGCACCGGTCGAGGATCGCATCGGCGGGGCCGCAGGGCACGCCGCGAGCTCGACGCGGGGCACGCTAGGTTGTCGCCGGGAGGAATCCATGGCCGAACCGAAGGAACGTCTGCGACCCCACACCGAGGTGCTCACGCGCGGCTTCGATCCGACGCTCTCGGTCGGGTCCGCCCGGCCCGCCGTCTTCCGCAGCTCGACGTACGTGTTCACGAGCCCCGAGGCCGCGGAGCACGCGTTCGACGTGATGGGCGGTCGGGCGCAGCTCGCGCCCGGCCAACGCCTCGACCTCGTCTACTCGCGCTTCAACCATCCGAATGCCGAGATCACCGAGGACCACATCGTTCCGCTCGAGCAGGACGCGCGCGCGGCGCTGGTCTTCAACTCGGGCATGGCCGCGATCATGACGACGATCCTCGCCCACGCTGCGCCGGGCGACGCGATCCTCTACACCGTGCCGATCTACGGTGGCACGCAGCACCTGATCGAGGACTTCCTCGAGCCCTGGGGCATCCACGGCGTTCCGGTGCGCGCCGGCGCGAGCGCGCGCATCGAGGAGGCGATCCGCGACACCGAGAAGCTGCGGATCGTGCTGATCGAGACGCCGGCCAACCCGACGCTCGTCATGACCGACATCCGCCGCGCGGCCGAGGCGGCGAAGGCGCGGCCCGGCCGCGCGCCGCTCGTGCTGGTCGACAACACGTTCCTCGGCCCGACGTTCCAGCATCCCCTGAGCCTCGGCGCGGACGTCGCGCTCTACTCGGCGACGAAGTACCTCGGCGGCTTCAGCGACCTGCTCGCGGGCGTCGCGATCTCGGCGGATCCGGGGGTGCTGGCGCCCGTGCGGAGCAAGCGCGGCCTGTTCGGCAACATCCTGGCGCCCGACGAGAGCTGGATCCTCGACGGACGCCTGCCCACCGTCGCGCTGCGCATGAATCGACAGTCGAAGAACGCGCAGCGCATCGCGGAGCGCCTGGTCGGCCATCGCCACGTGGCGCGCGTCTACTACCCGACCTTGTTCGAGGACCCGGACCAGATGCGGATCCGGCTCGCCCAGTGCGACTACCCGGGCGCGATGCTGGCCCTCGAGCTGAAGGGCGGCAAGCTCGCGGCGTTCGACTTCCTGCGCCGGCTCCGGGTGGCACGCAATGCGGTGTCGCTCGGTGGCGTCGAGACCCTCGTCTGCCACCCGAAGTCGACCACCCACTCGGGCTTCAGCGAGGAGGCCTGCGCCCAGGCCGGCGTGACGGACGGCCTGGTCCGCATCTCGATCGGGATCGAGGACTGGCGCGACCTGCTCGACGACTTCAGCCAGGCGCTGGAGGCGCTCTGAGGGACGTCAGCTCCGGACGGAGGAGGGTCGCGTGGAACGTGCGCGACGGAGCGTGACGCCGACCTGGAGCTTCAGGATCTCCCAGAGCCACGCGTAGTAGCTGTCGTTCGGCCGCGCCGCGGCCGGTCGCGTGCACGACACCTCTCGGCGTCCGTGGAGGAGGAAGTACGGCTTCTCCTCCGCGCGCACGATGCGCAGCTCCGCATTGAGCCCGTCGGCCGTGTCGCTGCGCTCGCTGCAGATCACGACGACCTCGTCGATCCCGTCGAGCCTGCGACGGAACGCGCTCTCCCAGCGCGGCGTCTCGGCGTACGCGCCGGACCAGTCGACCACGTCGAACGGCGAGTCGGGACGGTGGGAGTCGCGTACGAGCCGCGCCAGGAGGTCGGCGTCGTGGAGGGGATCGAAGCAGACGTAGACGCGGAGGGCAGGGATGATCCACCTCGGAAGTCGGACCGCGGCGACCGCCCCGGTCCGACTTCGTGGGGTGCGCTAGCGCTGTCCGCCGGCGAAGCCGCTGCGGCTCGTGGCGGAGCGGTCGTTGGCCTCGTTCACGCGCAGTGCGCGGCCTTCGAGCGAATGACCGTCGAGGCGCGAGATCGCCTCGCTCGCGCCGCTGGCGTCGCTCATCTCGACGAAGGCGAAGCCGCGCGGGCGCCCGGTCTCGCGGTCCATCACGACACTGACCGAGTCGACGCCGCCATGGGGCTCGAACAGTCGCCGCAGCTCGGCCTCGCTCGTGGTGAAGGGAAGGTTTCCGACGTAAAGCTTCTTGCTCAAGATCACGTACCTCGGTGGCTGCCGGCGCCGTCGTCTCGACGGCACGCGCGCCACGATCGCCCGAGACGTCCATGGGGATGTCCGACGGCTCGCCCCGGGCTGCATTGCACCGCTTCGATGTCGTGCGCGTTCGTGGCGCAGCATCGCGGGTGACCAGCAGACTCGATTGGAATCACGTAAGAGAGGGGGACTCGCCCGAACGCTGTGCGTGGTCCAAAGAAGAAGGTGGCGCCGTCTGTGTAGCCCACTTCTCCTGGACCACAAGGCTTGACGGTCTTCACGCCCGCTCCCACCGTCCCGTCTCGTGCTCGGCGTCGACTTCTTCGATCGTCCGCCGCTCGTCGTGGCGAAGGACCTCATCGGCAAGGTGCTGCGGCGCCGCGCGGGCACGCTCTGGCTCGCGGCACAGATCGTCGAGGTCGAGGCCTACTACCGGCGCGAGCGCGGCAGCCACGCCTCGCTCGGGCGCACACCGAGCCGCGAGGCCCTCTTCATGCCGCCCGGGACGATCTACATGTACTACGCGCGCGGCGGTCCCTCGCTCAACGTGAGCTGTCGCGGCGCCGGGAACGCCGTGCTCGTGAAGGCGGGGCGCCCGTGGCTCGACCGTACGTCGACGGCGCAGAGCCTCGAGCGGATGCGCGCCGCGATGCCGCGCCTGGCGTCACCGCGCCGCGACGAGCGCCTCTGCGCGGGGCAGACGCTGCTCTGCCGGGCCCTCGACCTCTCCGTCCCGGACTGGAACCGACGGACCTTCGACCCGTCGCGCTTCTTCGTCGAGGACGTCGGCTACCGGCCCGAGCGGCTGATCCAGGCGCGGCGTCTCGGCATCCCGCACGGCCGGGACGAGCACCTGCTCTACCGCTTCGTCGACTACGACGCGGCGGGCTCGGCCACCGCGAACCCGCTCACCGCGCGCCGCGCGGCCGACGGGCGCGAGTACCGCGTCCTGCGGCCTCGGGCTCCCGCGAGCCCGCTCGGCTAGGGCGCTGCCGCCGCTCCGGCGGCGCGCGGCTCGAGCCGGAAGTACCAGACGTCGTCGGGGCGCGTCGGCACGCCGTGGCCGTACTTCGTGGCGGAGAGCTGCGCGAGCGTCCGCCACTCTTCCGCGTCGTCGACCTTCACCGCCTGCAGCTCGTAGCGCCTGCCGTCGATCCGCAGGACGACGCGCGGGTCGCGCGCGAGCTCGTGGGGCCACTGCTTGATGTGTCCGGCGTTGGGGAATCCGCAGGGGACGTAGGCTTTGCCCTCGTTCACGAGGAACCAGGTCGTGCGCGACCTCGCGGGCGTCACGAGCTGGAGCTCGACCTCCCGCACGTTCGCCAGCGCCGACCAGTCGACGTTCGCGTCGGCCACGAGCGGACCGGAAACGAGCGGGCCGCCCGGGAAGGGACCGATCGGGCCGTCGGAGAAGCGCGCCGCGACGCCCACGACCACGAGGCACAGCACGAACGCCAGGAGCGCGAGAACGAGCCAGCGCAAGAGCTTCATGGCGTCTCCTCGAACGTCCGGTCGATGCGCTCGAAGCGTCGCCGGACGAATCCACGGATCTCCTCGTGGGGAAGGATGTAGAGGCGATCGCGACGGATCGCGTCGACCACCTGCTCCGCGACCGTCTCCACGGGGAGCACGCGCCCGGCGAGGTCGGGGTTGTCCTCCGACTGGTCCTGCACCGGGGGGGACGCCTCGGGCCCCCCGAGCTCCCGCGGCCGGTTGCGCTCCGAGCGGGCGATGTTCGTCGCGACGCGCATCGGGCACAGCACCGACACGCCGATTCCGTGGGGGCGGAGCTCCTTCTGGAGCACCTCCGCGAGGGCGACGACACCGTACTTGGTCACGCAGTAGACGCCGAGCCCGACGTTCGGCACGAGCCCCGCGAACGACGCCGTGAAGAGCACGTGGCCGCCCTGTCCCTGGGCGACCATGCGCGGCAGGAAGGCCTCGACGCCGTGGATCGGGCCCCAGAGATTCACGCGCAGGAGCCACTCCCAGTCCGCGTGCTTCATCTCGATGGTCGGCCCGGCGACCGCGACGCCTGCGTTGTGGAACACGACGTGCACCGCGCCGAAGCGCTCGAAGGCGCGCTCCGCGAGCGCCTCGACCTGGGCGCGGTCGCCGACGTCGCAGCGCACGCCGAGGGCGCCGAGCTCGGCGGCCGCGCGCTCGAGCGGAGCGGCCTCGACGTCGGCGAGCACGAGCTGCATGCCCTCGGCGGCGAGCCGGCGAGCGCTCGCGAGACCGATGCCCGACGCGCCACCCGTGACGACGGCCGTGCGGCCTCGGAGCTCCTTCACGGGGCACCTCCCGCCGAGACCTCGTCGGCGCGCGCGCGGATCGCCGCGTGGAAATGGATCGTCCCGAACACCGTCGCGTGATGGCCGAGGGCGCGCACCTCGGAGAGCCCGGCCTCGCGCAGGAGCTCCGGAAGGCGCCCGTCCCGGTGGTCGCGCATGCGCTCGCTGGGCCCGAAGTGCAGCGCAGCGAGCCTGCCGAGGGGCGTCACCGCGGGCCCGAAGTCCGCCAGGTGGAACGAGCCGCCCGGCCGCAGCACGCGCCGGATCTCGCGCAGCGCCGCGAGCTTTTCGTCGTGGGTCAGGTGATGCAAGACGAGCGACGAGGTGACGCGATCGAAGCTCGCGTCGGCGTACGGCAGGTGCGTCGCGAGGGCCTCGTCGAGCGCGAGCCGCACGCCCGCGCGCTCGGCCTTCCGTCGCGCGCGGGCGAGCGCCTTCGGATCGCCGTCGACCCCGACGATGTCGGCATCCGGTCGGCTCCGCTTCACGAGGATCGCGAAGGTTCCCGTGCCGCAGCCGACGTCGAGCAGGCGATCGTGCGGCCCGACGTCGGCCTGCTCGAGGAGCCGCGTGCGGAAGGCGCGCTCGCGTCCGAGGACCCGCAGCATGGGATCGTAGAGCGGGAGGAGGAAGTCGTGTCCCGCGGCGGGCACGTAGCTCGTCGACCGATCCGGCATCGTCGCGCTCCTCCGATCCGGGATCGCCCCCACTATGCCACGACGGGGCGGAGCGGGGGACGTCGAGCGGAGCGCCGCGCGGTCTCAGCCCTCGGCGATCTCGACCGGCAGGCTCGCCGGCTGCCCCACGAGCCCCATCGGCTGCATCCGCACGAGGTCCTCGCGGACGCGAGAGCCGGGCGGGGCGATCGCGAGGAACGCGTCGAGCATGCAGGCGAGCTCCTGGCGCGCGAGGCTCGCGCCGAGGCAGTAGTGCGGCCCGTTCCCGAAGACGAGCGTCTCGCGCGTGTCGCGCGCGAGGTCGAGCGTGTCGGGATCGTCGAACACGGCCGGATCGCGGTTCGCCCCGCCGAGGGAGAGCATGATCATCTGCCCCTTGCGGATCGCGCGGCCGCGCAGCTCGAAGTCTCGGACCGCGTAGCGCAGGATGCCCGCGGGCCCGCCGAAGAACCGCTCGAGATCGGTGGGGGTGCTCATGGCGCGAGGATCGATCCGGAGCGGTTCTCCCGGCGAGATCCACTTTGCGCCGCTCGGCTGGTACCACGCGACGCGCCTCAGCCGACGAGGCAGAGGGCGAGGAACGGCACGAGCGCGAGCACGAGCGTTCCGATCTTGAAGGCC
>Ga0335070_10008184_pt1 | contig 12253 bp, 11 predicted proteins | sample Lox_Sample_13_FD_206722 | JGI IMG/M metagenome (GOLD analysis project Ga0335070, IMG submission 206722) | Soil microbial communities from Loxahatchee National Wildlife Refuge, Florida, United States - Lox_Sample_1.3 | ecosystem: Environmental > Terrestrial > Soil > Wetlands | place: USA...
TCGACACCTACTGCACCTACACCCACACCCTCGCGCGCACCTCCGCCGGCTGGAAGATCGCCAAGGTCAAGCAAACCGTCCACTGGAACACCGGCAACCCCGAGATCCACTCCGGCGCCCGCCGCTAGTCCGAATCTTTTCAGATTTCCGCCCGTACCATCGGCCGGGTGGCGTCGGGAGCAGCAGGGGCGCAGCCGGCGGAGTGGGCCCTTCGCGAGTGCGCGCAGCCCGCAGGGCTGCGATTCACGAAGCGTAGGGTGGCGAAGCCGGTTGCGCAGGCGAAGTCCCCGGCGACAGGACCCGCCCGCCTCGCGCTCCGAGCGTCAGCGAATCGTCCAGGCTAGACGCGCTCGACGCGAACCTGCGTCCCCGAGCGGACCTTCTTGAACACGGTGGGGTCTCCGACGATCTTGCCGAAGACGTTGACCGGGCTGGCCGGCCGGATCTCATTGCCGTGGCTCATCGGCGTCGGCCCGAAGAAGATGCAGAACGCCGAGCCCGGCGGCCAATAGCCGAGATCGCCCAGCTCGACGGTCTCGAGCGGCCTCTCGGGCTTCGCCTTCACGGGAATGGAGAAGTAGATCTCGTCGCCCCAGGTCTCGCCCGCCACGGCCAGCGGCAGCGCCTCCCAGACGCGCGCCGCCGTCGCCGAGTCGTCGAGCAGCGCGTCGGCGACGATGGAGCCCGCGGTAATCCGTATGCGTCTCGTGGGCATCGGCGCTCAGTGTACCTCAGCCGCCGCGGCGCCTGCGATACGCGCCGAACCGAGCGTCGAGTCCGGCACGGTCGGCGATGGCCGCCGAGCCCTCGGCTTCGACGGCCGCGGCCCCCGCGCAGGCCGCCACGGCCGCCGCCTCCCAGGGGTCGCCGCTCCGCTGGTACTCGATCAGTAGCGTCGTCGCGAAGACGTCGCCCGCTCCGGTGGGGTCCACCTCGGTCGCCGGATCCGGCATCACGTGATAGGGCTCGCCGTTCACGTAGAGCGTCGCGCCCCGGGCGCCTCGCGTGATGGCCCCGAGCGGCACCTGGTGCAGCCACGTGACGGCCTGCTCCTCGGAGCCGTCCAGGTCCTCGTCGCTCAGGACGAGCAGCTGAGCCCGCGCCAGCACCGAGTCCGCGTCCTCCCACGGCTGCGAGCCCATCAGGCCACCCGCACCCCGCTTGCGCATCCAGCCCTGAGGCAGGACCGCGAGGGCGGCATCGTCGAACTCACCGGCCAGCGCCGGATCGACCTCGTTGACGACGGGCCCTAAGACAACCAGCGACACCCCGCGCCACTCGGCGGGAAGATGCTCTGCCCCGATATCGGTGGCGCGCGAGAGCAGCGTGAGCGTACGCGCTCCCTTGGACTTGCCGAGCCGGTAGCGCGTGGTGTGCGGCGACGGCACCACCATCACCTCGATGCCCTCGGGGAAGATATCGAGCCCGTAGTCCGGGGCGACCGACGTCAGGAGACCGACGTGGAGCCCCAGGCGATGGGCTGCCAGCGCCGCGTAGTAGGCCGAGCCGCCAGGCCTCACGCCCGACGGCGTCTCGTCGAAGGTGACGTGCCCGATGGCAACCAGGTCGATCATGGATGTTCCCTCCCCTGCCGGGGGAGGGGTCGGTCAAAGCTCCAGCTGCTTGGCAATGATCTCCTTCATGACCTCCGAGGTGCCGCCGCCGATGGTCATGAGCCGCGTGTCCCGGAAGAAACGCTCGATCGCGTACTCGCGCATGTAGCCGTAGCCGCCGTGGAGCTGCACGCAGTCATAGGCGACTTTCTGTGCCATGTCGGCGGTGAAGAGCTTGACCATGGAGATCTCCTTCACTGCGTCATCTCCATGGGCGAACTTGAGGCAGGCGGAATAGGTCAGGGCCCGGCCCGCCTCGATCAAGGTCGCCAGGTCGGCGAGCTTGTGCCGGATCACCTGCTTCTCCGAGAGCGGTGAGCCGAAGGCCTGCCGCTCCCGGACATAGGCGATGGTGTCCTCGAGGGCACGCTGGCAACCGGCAATGGCATGGAGCCCCGCCACGAGGCGCTCGCGCTGGAACACGCGCATGACCTCGTAGAAGCCCACGCCTTCCCGGCCCAGCAGGTTCTCCGCCGGCACTCGCATGTCCTGAAAGGAGAGCTCGGCGGTGTCCGAGGCGCGCATGCCCATCTTGTCGAGCTTGCGACTCACGGTGAGGCCCGGCGCGCTCCGCTCGACCAGGAACATGGAGATGCCGCGGTGCCGCTTGCCCGAAGCGTCCCCCTGGTCGATACGGGCGGCCACGAAATAGATATCGGCCATGGCGCCATTGGTGATGAACATCTTGGAGCCGTTCAGCACGTAGTGATCGCCGTCGCGGACGGCGCGCGTCTTGATGGCCGCCACGTCCGATCCCCCACCGGGCTCGGTGACGGCGATGCAGCAGAGGCTCCGCCCCCCGCAGATATCAGGGAGGTAGCGCTCCTTGAGCGTCTCGCTTCCCGTCCAGTACAAGTGCGGTGAAGCCATGTCCGTCTGCACGCCCACCGCCATGGCCAGCGATCCCGAGCGCGAGCGCGCCATCTCCTCGCACAGCACCATGGTGGTCAGGAAATCGGCGCCGCCCCCTCCGTACTTCTCGTCGTACTCGACGCCGAGGAAGCCGAGCTGACCCATGCGCGGCCAGATGGACTTGGGAATCTGCCCCGCCTGCTCCCATTCCTCGATGTGCGGCTCGACCTCCTTCTCGATGAAGGAGCGCACCGCCTGCCGGAACATGTCGTGCTGCTCGTTGAAGATCTTCACGTGGCGTTCCCCCACTTCTCCTTGACGGCCTCCCGGTCCACTCCGCCCTCCGCGGTCCGCGGCACGGCGTCGGCGAAGGCCACGAGGTGAGGGCGCTTGAAGCGGGCGATCTTCGAGGCCACGAACTCGCTGACCTGATCCGCGGTGTACCGGCCCGGCGTCTTGACCTCGACCACGGCCTTGATCGCCTCGCCCCATTTCGGGTCCGGCACTCCGTACACACATACGCCGCTCACGCCGTCCATCTGCATGATGACCGATTCTACCTCGGCCGGATACACGTTCTCGCCGCCGGGCTTGATCAGCTCCTTCTCGGGCTTGCGCCTGACGTAGTGGAGGTAGCCGTCGCCGTCGAAGCGTCCCACGTCTCCGGTATGGTGCCATCCGTTCCGGAAGGTATAGGCGGTCACGTCCGGCTGGCCGAAATAGCCCTGGAAGACGAGCGGCCCGCGCACCACGATCTCGCCCGGCGTGCCCACCGCGACTTCGCGATCGTAGTCGTCCACGACGGCGACCTGGCTCGAGGGCACGGGACGGCCGGAGGCGCCGGGGCGCTCCGCCACGCGCTGAAGGCTCACGAAGCCACTCGTCTCGGACTGCCCGAATCCGGTCCAGAACTGAGCGCCGGTCTTCTCGTGCAACCGCTGGATGGTCTGCGGGGAATCAAGGCCGGACACGTGCGTCAGACTCGGGAGACGGCTCCCGAGCTTCTCGGCGGCGTCCAGCAGGCTGGCGAGAACCGGCGGGAAATCGGACACGTGAGAGATGCCGTGGCGATCGATGAGGCGCACAGCTTCCTCCGCGTCGAAGCGCGGTACCAGCACGCTGGCGCCTCCCGCGTGCAGATGCGCCATGGCCAGGCCGAGCGCGGTGATGTGGAAGAGCGGCAGCGCCAGGAGATAGCGATCCGTGGCGGAGATGCCCATGCCCGCCATGGCCGTCAGGTTGGCGGCAACGATATTGGCGTGGGTCAGGACCGCGCCGCGCGGCACGAGATCGACCGCCGCCGTGGAAATGGCCGCGAAGGCATCGGCCGGCGACACCCCGGCCGCGGCGGTGTCCGATCTGCCGTACAGCGAGTCGAAAGGCTTGAACCCCGCCCCGCCGGTCGGTCCGAATTGATACCAGTGAGGCACCTGTCGCTTGCTCTCGGGCCAGCCCGTGACCACGGGGAGCGTCGAGGCATCGGCCACCATCATCCGCGGCACCGCGCGGTCGACCACGCGGGCTACTTCGTCAGCGGTCAGCCGCCAATTGATCGGATAGGCGATGATGCCCTGCCGCGCGCAGGCACCGTAGAGCGTCAGATACGCGGCGTCGTTCTGCGCCAGGATGCAGATGCGCTCGCCCTTGCCGATACCGAGCGCCGCCAGTCCGCCCGCCAGCGCGTCCACCCGTCGCTTGAACTCCCGGAAGGTCAGCGACGTCTCACCCTGGATGATGGCGGGCGCCTCCCCGTGCAGGGAGGCGCCGCGCGCGATCATGTCGTAGACAGTGAAGTCGTGGACGCTCATCCTGGAGGCTGGCGTGGACTACTGTCCGACGATGTCCTTCTTCATTCCGCCGAGCGCGGCCAGGAGCTCCTGCTGCTCCTTTTCGCCGACCTTGAACTTGTTCAGCGACTTGACCAGGTCCTCCACCGTCGCATTCCATTCGGCTTCCGTGATGCCCATGCCCGCGTGTGCCGCCTTCATGTCCTTGCCCAGATAGGCGCAGGGCCCGCCGGTGGCGTCGCAGATCTGGTCGGCGAGATTGGTCTGGAGCTTCGCGATGCGTCCGGCGTCCAGGCCCTTGAAGCGCTGGTTGACGCGGGGATCGGCGGAAAGATTCGCCACGAAGTCGTCCACGACGAGCTTGATGGCCTCGCGGCCGCCCAGTCGCTGGTAAAGTGTCGGCTGGGTCGGGGCATCGGGCGGCGGCGCGGAGGCGCAGGCGGTGAGAATCAGGGCAGCCATCGGGATCAGGATGGCTCGGGTCAGAAGTCGCATCGGAACTCCTCCTCGGCGAGAGATTGGGTCTAACTCAGCCACCGTTTGCGGCGCTTGTAGTGCTTGACGTCCCGGTACGACTTCCGGGCACCCACCTCGGTGAGCCCGAGGTAGAACTCCTTGATATCCGCATTGTCCCGCAGCTGGTCGGCGCTGCCGTCGAGCACGATGCGTCCGTTCTCCATCACGTAGCCGTGATCGGCGATGGCGAGGGCGAGGGTCGCGTTCTGCTCGACGAGGAGCACGGTCAGCTTCTGCTCGCGATTCAACCGCTGGACGATCTGGAAGATCTCCTCGACCAGCATGGGCGCCAGGCCCAAGGACGGCTCGTCGAGGAGGATAACGCGCGGATGGGACATCAGCGCTCGCCCGATGACGAGCATCTGCTGCTCGCCGCCGGAAAGGTAGCCGGCCTGGACCGCGCGCCGCTCCCGTAGCCGTGGAAAGTACTCGAACACCCGCTCGATCCCGGCGGCCACGCGCTGGCGATCCGGCTGGATGTGGGCGCCGACGACGAGGTTCTCTTCCGTGGTCAGATGCTCGAACACGCGGCGACCTTCGAAGACCTGGACCACGCCGCGTCGGACCACCTCGTAGGGCGGCAACCGGTCGATGCGCTGGCCGGCGAGCTCGATGTGGCCCTTGGTCACCTCGCCGCGCTCGGTGCGGAGCACGCCCGACACCGCCTTGAGGGTCGTGGTCTTGCCGGCGCCGTTGGCTCCGAGGAGCGTGGTGATCCCTCCTTCACGCACCTCGAGCGACACCCCCTTGAGCACGAGGATGACGCCGTCGTAGATGACCTCGACGTTGTTCAGGTTGAGCATGGTCGTGTGGCATCGGAGGGGGCCGCGCGGCCCCCTCCGATGCGCTCCTCCGCGGGCGCCGTTACTTGGCCGCCGCGTCCTTGGTGTGCTTGGCTATGACATCCGGATAGGCGGAGAACCAGTCGGTGACCTTCTCGAACTTGCCCCCCTTGACCTGCCAGATCTGGACGAGCCCGCCCCCCTCGTGATTCTCCGGTGACATCTTGAGCGGCGGCACCAGCCCGCCGAGGGTGAAGTTGCTGATCTTCTCGAAGCCCGCCTTCGTGTCCACACCGGTGATCTTCCCGTTCGGCTTCGCCTTGAGCGCATTGCGAATGGCCTCGACGTGCACCGCGGCCTGGAACACGCCGCGGTTGTAGTACACGGAAGACTCCATCTCCTTGGGGGCCGGCTTGCCCTGCTTCTTGTACATCTCGCGGATCTCGTTGAGCACCGGGTAGTCGTGTCCTACCCCCGCGAACTGCATCGTGTAGTAGCCCTCGGCCACGCCAAAGCCGCCGGCCGCCTCGATGTTGACCTCGGCCGAGCCCCAGACGAGAGCAATGACCTTGCGCAGCGGATAGCCCTTGCTCTTGAGCTCCTTGATCGACACGGCGGGGGCCCCGCCGAACAGATGGGCGATCACGAAGTCCGGGCGGAAACGCTGCGCGATGTCGAGCACCTGGGCGCCCATCTCCACGCCGGGAGGCGGAACCGCGAAGGTCTTCAGCTGAAAGCCCTCCCGCCCCGAGAGGTCCTCGAGGATCTCGATGGGCTCACGTCCGGCCGGGTTGTCGTAGAAGATATACGCGATCTTCTTGCCCTTGAGGCTGCCGCCGAGCTGCTTCTTCACGAAGTCCACCGCCGCGGCGCTCTGCGACCAGTAGGTGGCGGCCATGGGAAAGATGTACGGGTACCGAATGCCGTCGGCGGAGGCCGCGCTGCCGAAGCCCGGCGAGGTGCCGGGGATCCTGTCTTCGGTCAGCTTCGCCGCCAGCGCATAGACCTGGGGGGTGCCGTATATGGCGATGGTGACGGCGCCTTCCTTCTTGTGGCGCTCATAGGATTCCACCGCGGGCGGCACCTTGTACTCGTTGTCGATCTCGGGGGCCTTGATCATGTGCCCCTCGACCCCGCCCTTGCTGTTGATCAGGGCGATGTAGTCGTGGAAACCGGGGCAGAGAACGGTGCCCACGATCTGGGTCGCCCCCGTCCGGTCGCACTGCATGCCGATGACGATGTCGGCCTTTGCCTGGGCGTGGGAGAGCGCGGGCGCGGCCAGACCTCCCGCGAGGACGAGGGCGGTGACGATGGCTAGTATCTGTCTCATGAGATTTTCTCCTTTCCTCGCGTACCTCAGTACGCGAATGGCCAGATGCGGAAGTAGTTCCGGATATTCCGCCACAGGCGGTTCAGGCCCTCGGGCTCGACGATCAGGAAGAAGATGATGAGGGCGCCGAACAGCATGAGGCGGAGGTTGGGGATGAGGTTGAGCACAGTCTGGGGAGCGAAGAAGAGCCCGCCGAAAGCCTCCATGGCGTAGCGGATCACGATGGGCAGCAGGGTGACGAAGGCGGCGCCGAAGATCGACCCCAGCACCGAGCCGAGGCCGCCGATGATGATCATGGCGAGATAGTCGATCGACACGCCGATCTGAAACTGCTCGTAGTTGGCGATGCCGAGATAGTAGGTGTAGAGGACGCCGGTCACCCCCGCATAGAAGGAGGAGATCGCGAAGGCGAGGAGTTTGTAGCGGAAGATGTTGATACCGATGATCTCGGCCGCGATGTCCTGGTCGCGGATGGCGATGAAGGCGCGGCCCACCCGGCTCCGCACGAGATTGAGTGTGGCCACGATGGCCAGCACCACGAAGACGAGCAGGAAGTAATACATCTCGCGCTGGGTCGAGATCACGAAGGATCCCAGCCGGGGACGGGGCACGTCGATGGAGGCCTGGACCCCGCCGCTGATGAAGGTGACGTGGTTAATGGTCCACTCGATGATGAGCTGGCCGGCGAGGGTGGCGATGGCGAGGTAGAGACCTTTGATGCGCAGGGAGGGAATGCCGACGACGGCCCCCACCGCCGCGGCCATGAGGCCTCCGGCGAGGAGATTGACCGGCCACGGAGAGCCCAGGCGGATGGCGAAGTTCGCCGCGGTGTAGGCGCCGACGGACATGAAGGCGCCATGGCCGATGGACACCTGCCCCGTGTAGCCGACCAGGATATTGAGGCCGAGGGCGCCGATGACGGCGATCCAGACGAGATTGGCAACAGACAGGTAGTACTGGTGCAGGACGAGGGGGATGATCGCGAAGAAGAACACAGCCACCACGGCTACAGTCCAGCGGGCGATGGGCAGCGGATACAGCGCCATATCCGCTTCGTACGTCGTCTTCAGCACGCCGGACTCACGATGGAACATGCGTTTAGATCCTCTCGATGATCTTCTTGCCGAAGATTCCGTAGGGACGAATCATGAGGGCGAGGATCATCAGGACGTAGGGCGCGAAGTCCTTGGTGCCGCCCCCCACGTAAGGATCGATGTAGCCCGCGGCGATGTTCTCGACGATGCCGACGATGAGCCCGCCCACCACCGCGCCGGGAATCGAGTCGAGCCCGCCCAGGATCACCACCGGAAAGACCTTGAACCCCACGAGGGAGAGATTCACGTCGACGCCCAGGAGATTGCCCCAGATGATGCCGCCCAGCGCGGAGACGATCCCGGTCATGGCCCAGGCCAGCCCGAAATAGCGCTCCACGTTGATGCCCATGGCCATGGCCACCTGCTGGTTGTCCGCCACGGCGCGCATGGCGATGCCCTTGCGGGACCAGAGGAAGAAGCAGGCGAAGCCCGTGAGGAAGACGATGCTCACCGTCGCGCCCAGTATCTGGATCGGCGGAATGAAGAGCGGACCGATGATGAAGGGCTCGTCGCTGATGGGCAGGGGCAGCGACTTGGTCCCCGCCCCGAAGAAGGTCGGGCCCACGCCGCGCAGGATCGAGGCGAGCCCGATGGTGGCCATGACCACCGCGATCACCGGCCGGCCGATGAGCTTCCGCAACACCACCCGCTCGAGGGCGAAGCCGAAGACGATCATGCTGGCGAGCCCGAGGGTAATGGCGATCCAGAGGGGTACCCCTGCCGCGCTCATGGCCAGCGCCACCACCAGCCCCGCGATCATCACGAACTCGCCCTGGGCGAAGTTCACCGCGTCCGTGGCCTTGTAGACGAGCACGAAGCCCAGCGCGATCAGCGAGTACATGAGGCCGATCAGCACGCCGTTCGAGAGCAGGAGGAGGAAGAATCCGAATTCCTCAGACATGGGCCGCCGCTCTCTCGACGTCTTCGATGCGGGCTCGCGACTGTATGGACGCCTGCCGCCCGTCCTCGTAGGTGATGGTGGTGGCCAGCTCGACCTCGTGTCCGCCGCTGTAGAACGCGTCGATGACCGCCGCGTACTTCTCGGCCACAAACTTCCGTCGGACCTTGCGGGTGCGTGTCATCTCGGCGTCGTCGGCCTCCAGGTCCTTGGTCAGCAGCAGGAAGCGCCGGATCTTCGTCGCCTCCGGCAGCGTCTCGTTGCCCTTCCGGATCTCGTCGGCGATGAGCTCCCGCACCTCGGCCTTCTGGGACAGGTCGTTATAAGACGTGTAGGCGAGACCGCGGCGCTCGGCCCAGTTCCCCACCGTACTGAGATCGATGGCGATCATGGCGGCCACGAAGGGCCGTTCGTTTCCGAAGGCCACCGCCTCCCGGATGAACGGGCTGAACTTGAGCTTGTTCTCGATGAACTGCGGCGCGAAGGGCGTGCCGTCGGCGAGGGCGCCCACGTCCTTGGCCCGGTCGATGATGACCAGATGCCCGCGCGGGTCGATGAACCCGGCGTCGCCGGTGTGAAACCAGCCCTCGGGATCGATGACTTCCCGCGTCGCATCCTCGTTCTTGAGATACCCCTTGAACACCGAGCAGCCACGCACCAGCACCTCACCGCGATCAGCGATCTTCACCTCGATGCCGGGGACGGGACGACCCGCACTCGTGGGGTTCGCCTCGGTGTCCGGCTGGAGCGAAACAAGACCGCTCGTCTCCGTGGACCCGTAGACCTGCTTGAGGTTGACACCGATCGACCGGAAGAATCGAAAGGTGTCCGGACCGAGCGGCGCTCCGCCGGTGAGCGCCCACTTCGCCTGCCTCAGCCCAAGCTGATCGCGCACCGGGCCATAGACGAAGAACTCGCCGAGCGTCGTCGCCAGGCGAAGCCCGGCGGGGACGGGCTTGCCGTCCGAGCGCAGGATCTCCGCGCGCTCGGCGGCGGAACGGAAGTAGTTGAAGGTGTGCCGCTTGAGAGGCGTGGCGTCAGCCGCCCGCACCTGGACCGCCGTGAGCATGTTCTCCCAGATCCGCGGCGGCGCCAGCACGGTGGTGGGCCCCAGCTCCCGCAGGTCCCGCTGCACCGTCTCCGGGCTCTCCGGGCAATTGGTGCAGAAGCCGGCGACCAGGCTCGCGAAGAGCGTGTAGGTCGCGTCCCCCGCCCAGGCCATCGGCAGATACGCCAGGGAGGTATCCTCCGGCACCACGTGTGCCTCCCGGCAGAAGACGTCCGCCACGGCAATGGCATTGGCATGCGTGATCATGGCGCCCTTGGGATGGCCGGTGGTGCCGGACGTGTAGCAGACGATGGCGACATCATCCGGTGCGCCCTTGTCGGTCTCGGCCTCGAAGTAGCCGCGGTGCTCGGCGCCGAACGTGCGCCCGGCTTCCTGCACGTCCTGGTAGGATTTGAGCCAGTCGTGCCGATACGCGGTCATGCCGCGTGGATCGTCGTAGATGACAACACGCAGGGCCGGGAGCTCCGGGCGCAAGGCAAGGATCTTGTCGACCTGCTCCTGGTCCTCGGCCACGATGACGCTGACCTCGGCGTGGTTCCAGACATAGGCCAGCTCTTTCGCGATGGAATCCTGGTACACCGCCACCGATACGCCGCCCAGGCACTGGACGGCGAGCTGGGCGGCGTAGAGGCGCGGCCGGTTGTCGCCGATGACCGAGAGCCGGTCTCCCCTCCGGAAGCCGAGGGCGGCCAGGCCCAGCGCGAAGTCACGCACCTGGTCGTGGTACTGGCGCCAGGTCCACGTCTGCCATATCCCACGGTCCTTCTCGCGGATGGCCGGCCGGTCTCCGAACTCCCGGGCATTGCGCAGGAGCAGTCGCGGAAGAGTCCCGAGGTCAGCCACGTCGGCCTCCATTGGTCGCGGCCTTGGGGTCCCCGAGATAGGCCTTGATCACCTCGGGATTGGCCCGGACCTGGTCGGGCGTGCCCTCGGCGATCTTCTGTCCCATGTCGAGCACCGCGATCCGGTCCGAGATGTCCATCACCACGCCCATGTCGTGCTCGATGAGGATGATGGTCGTGCCCCATTCCTGGTTCACATCGAGCACGAAGCGCGCCATGTCTTCCTTCTCTTCGTGGTTGCAGCCGCCCATGGGCTCGTCCAGCAGCAGGATCTTGGGCTCGAGCGCGAGCGCCCGCCCCAGCTCCACGCGCTTCTGGAGCCCGTAGGCGAGGGAGCCCGTGGGCAGGCGGCGGAGGTCCTGGATCTTGAGGAAGTCGATGATGTCCTCGACCCGCTGCCGGTGGGCCACCTCTTCCCTCTGCGCAAGCCCCCAATAAACGAATGACGCGAGCACGCCCGATTTCATTCGCACGTGGCGGCCCAGCATCAGGTTGTCGAGCACGGTCATCCCGCGGAAGAGCGCGATGTTCTGGAAGGTGCGAGCCACCCCGAGCTCGGCCACCTGGCTCGGCTTGATGTGGGTGATGTCGGCGGCCTCCAGCATGATTTGCCCCGAGTCTGGATGGTAGAAGCCGCTGATCATGTTGAGCAGCGTCGTCTTGCCCGCACCGTTGGGACCGATGACGGAGAGGATCTCACCCTGGCGCACGTCCAGGCTCACGCGTGCCACCGCCTGCACGCCGCCGAAGGCCTTGGACGCCTCGCGGATTTCGAGCTGGCTCACGAGAGCCACCGCTTCCGGCGCTTGTAGTGCTTCACGTCGCGGTAGCTCTTCCGCTGGCCGACGCCGGACAGCCCGAGATAGAACTCCTTGATGTCCTCGTTCTCGCTGATCGTCTTCCGGTCGCCGTCGAGCACGATCCGGCCATTCTCCATCACGTAGGCATAATCCGCGAAGCGCAGAGCGATGGAGGCGTTCTGCTCGGCCAGGAGTACCGATACGCCCTCTTCGCGATTCAGCCGACTCACGATCTCGAAGATCTCCTGCACCAGCATCGGCGCCAGGCCCATGGACGGCTCGTCGAGCAGCATCAGCTTGGGGTGCGCCATGAGCGCCCGGCCGATGGCGACCATCTGCTGCTCCCCGCCCGAGACGTACCCGGCGCCGACCCCACGACGCTCGCGGAGGCGCGGAAAGTATGCGTAGACCATCTCGAGATCACGCTTGACAGCCCTCCCGTCGCGCTGAGTGTAACCTCCGGTGAGCAGGTTCTCTTCCACGGTGAGGTGCTCGAAGACGTGACGTCCCTCCATGACCTGCACGATGCCGAGCCTCACCACATCGGAAGGATCCTTGCGCCGGATGGGTGCTCCCAGGAACTCTATGCTGCCCTTGGTCACCTCTCCCCGCTCCGTCCGGAGCAGGCCCGAGATGGCCTTGAGCGTGGTGCTCTTGCCGGCGCCGTTGG
>Ga0335070_10008185_pt1 | contig 12253 bp, 12 predicted proteins | sample Lox_Sample_13_FD_206722 | JGI IMG/M metagenome (GOLD analysis project Ga0335070, IMG submission 206722) | Soil microbial communities from Loxahatchee National Wildlife Refuge, Florida, United States - Lox_Sample_1.3 | ecosystem: Environmental > Terrestrial > Soil > Wetlands | place: USA...
TATATTGACCCAATCCCCTTTCTTTGTCTGTGAGCCCTCGTCTCAAGATCAATTCGATCTCTTCTTCTCTTAGGGAATTGAGGGTAAAGACTTTCGTCCGGGAGAGCAAAGGAGAGATGACTTCAAAGGACGGGTTTTCAGTAGTCGCTCCGATGAGGATAATTGTCCCTCGCTCGACGTGGGGGAGGAAGGCATCCTGCTGAGCCTTGTTGAATCGATGGATTTCATCTACAAAGAGAATTGTCCGCCTCTTATTAAATTTCCATTCTTCTTCCGCCTCTCGGACGACTTCTTTAATCTCCTTTACCCCGGAGAGGACAGCACTGAAGGCGAGGAATTGAGCTCCCGTGGTGGAGGCAATGATCATCGCTAATGTTGTCTTGCCAGACCCCGGAGGGCCCCATAAAATCATAGAAGGAAGATGATCGGATTCAATGGCTTCACGCAGAACCTTCCCCCGGCCCAGCAGGTGGTCCTGCCCGACAAACTCGTCCAAAGTTCGGGGTCTCATCCGGTCGGCAAGAGGGGCCTCTCTCCTAAATGGTTCTTTCTCCTTCTTCTCAAAAAGCTCCGTCTGCTTCTTCACTGAAAACCCTTCTTTATTGGGGTTAGGGATTTGGGATTGGGGATTGGCGCAACCCTTAAACTAAGCCCTAAACCCCAACCCCTAATCCCCTTTCTTTGAATTTACTTCTTCAATGGCCTGAACCATCTCTTCATGAATCAACCCATTCGAGGCTAGGATCTCTTCAGAATAAATAGTGTAAGGCCGGCCCCGAAGATCGGTCACCTTTCCCCCTGCTTCAGTGATCATTAAGCTGGCCGCTGCCACATCCCAAGGGCGAAGCTTAAATTCCCAGAATCCATCGAAACGCCCCGCTGCTAAATAAGAAAGATCGATCGCTGCTGACCCAGGTCTCCGAATCGCAAAACTCCTGACCATAAATTGACGAAAATAGCGGAGGTAGAAATCCACATCCTCGTGAACATCGTAAGGGAATCCGGTACAGAGAAGGCTTCTGTTTAATCTGTCGACGTGGGAAACGACGACCCTCTCACCGTTAAGAAAGGTACCTTTACCTTTCACCGTATGAAAAAGCTCGTTGAGAGGCGGGACGTAAACCACTCCCAACTTTGTCTCACCTTCTATTTCGAGTCCGATGGAGACAGAGAAGCATGGAAATCCATGGAGATAATTGGTCGTCCCGTCAATGGGGTCGATAATCCATTTCCACGAAGACCCCTTCGCCTCAAAGGGAGTTTCTTCTGTCAAGATATCGTGATCCGGAAAAGCTTCCGATATCATTTTTACGATGGCCCGTTCACAGAGCCGGTCTACTTCCGTCACGGGGTTGAATTCTCCCTTGTATTCGACGGGGTGGGAGTGGCCAAAATGGATCATCTGGATCCGGCCTGCTTCCCTGGCCGCAGCAATGCCCAATTCGAGATAGCGATCATCCATCTTCATCAGCTTCCCGTTTCTAAATCCCCCCTTTTGCAAAGCGGGAAAAGTTCTATATCCCCTTTGAAAAAGAGGGTCAAGAGGAGATTTAATAATCCGTAAAATTTGACAACGCTTTCATCAAAACTATATGATAGCTTTGACGAGCAAGTCAACCCTGCACCATTTTGTAGATAAGCAAACCTTGGTAGCTCCTTAACTCCTAATTCGTTGTCTTGACCAAAGGGCCGGATCAAGCGGAAAATAGGTGCAGGGTCAACGAGGGGAAAAGATGAAATTCAAAACCGACGGGAACTGTTTTGTTTGCGGAGCAAAAAATCCAAATGGATTAAAATTGAGTTTTGAAATCGACAAGGAGAAGCAGAGCCTCAAAACAAATTTTGTCGCAAGTCCAACATTCCAAGGCTGGGATGGCATCCTCCATGGAGGGATGATCAGCACCCTACTGGATGAGGCGATGGCAAAATTGGTTTACGAGTTGGGCTTCCAGGCGGTCACAGCTTCTTTGGAGGTCCGTTTCAAAAAGCCGGCCCCGATCCTCGAACCGTTATCTGTTTATGGAACGATTTCGGAAGTGAGCAAGAGATTGATTCGCGCAAAGGCTCATGTGGCGAGAGAGGATGGAACCGTTCTGGCAACAGGGATTTCTACCTTCCTCAGACAGGACCAATCATTTTTGAAAAATTGAGCCCAAGGATCTTCTCTTGATCCTGTTTCGAAAGGCCGCACTCTTCTAACTCCTCAAAATATCGTCTTGCTGAAATGAGTGGAAAGTCTGTCCCGAAAAATATTTTCTCCACTCCCACGATCTGACTCGCAATGGCGTAAATCTTCTTCGAATAGATAAATGGCGAAGCAGCCGTGTCATAATAGACATTGGTCATTCCCTTCGCTACCTCCGGCATCAACTCGTAGAAGAGAAGGCCTCCTCCCCAGTGGCCTAAGATGACGGGAAGGTTTGGAAAAGACAGAATGAGTTCATAAAAACGTTCGAGAGGCGTCCGTCCCTTCCCGGGGTAGGAATGGCCGATCGTCTCATTCGTATGCAGGAGAAGAGGAATCCCCTGCTTCTCCATCTGGGTGAGGACCGGCTTCATGGAACGGATATCCTTGAGACTCATCTCGTCCCGGTAGAAAGCGACCTCCCCTACCCCTTTTGCCCCGCTCTTCATGGCCCGATCCAATTCTCTTCCCGACCAATCCGGATTTGAAAAGAGAAGGATCACAAAAGGGATCAATCGATTTGGATAACGTGAGGCGGCCTCCAATAGATACCGGTTATGAAACGAAGAAAGATCAGGTTGGCTCCAGGGGAACCCGCAGATAACAGAGCGGTCTATTCCGGATTCATCCATTGCGCCAATCAAATCTTCCACCCCGACCATCTTTGCCTTCGCCTGATCATAAATGGATGAAAATCCTGAGTCCCTTTTACAGAAGGCTTCCCGACCTTTTCTTATTTCTTCCGGAAAGACATGAGTGTGGCAGTCGATGATCACGGACGTCCTTTTGTGAAACCGTAATGGCCAAGGCATTTCCCCAAATTCCAGTACTCGTTCGCACCAGGACAGAAGACTAAAGGGAAAGCTTTAGTAATATCAATTCGACCCTTCTCGTTTTGAACTTCTTCCTTGACATGAACGGCAACGATCTCGCCGAGAAAGAGATCGTGGCTCCCCAAGGAGATTGTTTCTTTGACCTGACATTCCATTTGGATATGGCATTCATCAATCAAGGGAGGCTTCACTTTTTCAGCGGGCACCTGTTTCCATCCCATCGAAGTAAACTTATCCGTCTCCTTCCCTGAAAGCACCCCGCAGGCATCCAACTTTCTGACGATCTCCTCCGAAGGAAGATTGACGACAAACTCTTTGGATCGCTTGACACAGGCGTGGGAGTATCGATCGGGCCGGATAGAGATCCCGATCATGGGAGGAGTTGAATTGACCACTCCAACCCAAGCCAGGGTAATGATGTTCGGCTTTCCAGCTTCATCCACACAAGTCACCAGGACGACTGGAGTGGGAAAAAGTAAGGTTGCGGGTGGAAGACTTTTTCGCCCCATCTTCGTCTCCTCTCTTGAGCCATTGCAGTTATTGGAAAAGGCTTACGTCCCCTTTCCCTTTTCGAATCACTTTGGGAGAATCACCGGTGAGGTCAATAATGCTGGAATGTTCGGCGACGATCACCCCGCCATCAATGACAAGGTCCAACTGTTTTCCGAAGCGTTCTTCAATCTCGGCAGGTTCGTTGAACAGCCCTTCATTCGGTTTATACACGCTGGTGCTGATGATCGGGTGCCCCAATTCCTTGACGAGTGTTAAACAGATCTTGTTGTCAGGGATCCTGATCCCCACTGTATTCTGCCTGGTCATGGCTATTTTGGGAACCAGCTTCGTCGCCTTCAACACAAACGTATAGGGACCGGGGAGCAGGCGTTTCATCATTTTGTAGGCATAGTTTGAAACATAAGCATAACGACTGATATCTTTCAAATCAGAGCAGATAAAACTCAAGGGCTTTTTTTCTTCCAGTTTCTTCAGTCGATGGATCTTTCGAATCGCGTCCTGGTTGAAGAGGTCGCACCCCACTCCGTAAATGGTATCCGTAGGATATCCGATCACCCCCCCTCCTTCAAGAACCTCCACAACCCTCCGGATCAATCTCCGCTGAGGATTTTTAGGATTGATGGCGATGATCATGACTCATTCCCCTTTATTGAATAATCAATTTCCAAAATTCCGATTAAATCTCCCTCTCCAATTCCTTCACCCGGACTCCCCTGAGAAAGCGCTTGCTGTAATAAGGGGCATCCAGACAATCTATTTTAACCTGCCGGTTGGAGGACGAGGCATGAACAAATTGATTGTCACCGATATAGATCCCCACATGAGAGCTATTTCCGTGCCGTCTAAAAAAGACCAGATCTCCCTCCTCCAATTGCTCCTTCCCGATCTTTTTCCCTATCGAGAACTGTTCTCGGGTGGTCCTGGGAAGTTCGATATTGAAAATCTCATAAATCTTTCTTACCAAGCCAGAGCAATCAATCCCCTTCAACGTCGATCCTCCCAATTTATAGGGAACGCCTAAAAAGGTCTTGACCACCTTCACTAGAAGGCTTCTCTCTTCCGAGTTGTTCCATTTTCCCAGAGGGTTCGAGGCGGCGGTCTCCCCTTTCTCAGCCTCAGTCTGTGTCACCCCGACAATTTCTTCTCCACCCCCTGACTCTTCTGCCTTCTCACCCAATCGATTCTGGTCTTTCGGAAAAGAGAGCACCTGACCAATCTTTAAGGCTGAAGTATGGAGACGGTTCATCCTTTTAATTTCGTCGACAGAAAGACCCACCTTCTTTGAAATGCTGGAGAGAGTATCCCCCTTCTCCACGATATAAGGATCCATCTCTTCTGAATCTCTCTTGAGGGTCTCTACGGAAGGCTTATTAGAAGGCGAGCTTGAAGGCTTTCCCTTAACCTGGACCAGCTTCTTTGCTCTTGAGGACGGGATGGAAAGAGCCTGTTGGGGCCTGATCAAATCTCCATCTAACCCATTCGCTGTTTTCAAGGCCTCAATGCTGATGCCAAACGCTTTCGAAATACTGTAAAGCGAATCTCCCGGTTTGACGATGTATCTCTCTTCTGTCCATCCGCTCTGGCAAAAGCAAACCAGCAGTAACGAGACGATCAAACTTGTCCCAAGAATTTTCAATGACCTGGTCATGAAACTCTCCTCCTTCATGAAGGACATTTCTTTGCGAAACACCAAGAAGGTTGAGAAAGGAGAAAACCGGATGAATCATACTAAAGTTAGGCTTAGAAGTCAAACTGAATAATCATATTTTTTCAAACGCAGAGATTATTTGCTAAAGAAAATCATTCTTGGATAAGCAGGATGCGGACAATCGTTCGACCTTCCGCGTCAGCGGCGCGCTTTGGCGATTCTTCTCCCCTTACCCCCGGGGCAGCCCTCAAGCTTCCCGCGGTCTGTTTTTTCTGAATCAATTTATCTTCCTTCGCGGGAGAACCTAACTCAGCCACCTCTTTCGCAAACTCTGAAAAGAAACCTGTGGGGAGTGAGGCCACGAACATATTTCTCTCCGTCACAACCACCTCTCCCCCAAATTGTCTGATTAGTTCTTGAAGTTCAGAAACCACCTTTTCCCGATCAGAGATTCTCAAAACGATTTCCTGAGGCGGTTTCAAAGTCACAACAGACTTTTCTTTTGCAGCAAAACCTTTCCCGGCCCTTTCCGGCTCTGCGGACGGACTTTTTGTCTTCTCCTGCACCTTCGAATCAAAAGCCTGATGGGCGATGATCTCGCTCTTTGGAGAAGGAACCTCCTCTTTTTTTGCTTCTGCTTTCATCTGGGGAGGAGATGCCTCCAGTCTTTCCTTTGCCGGAGCAGAGGTTTCAACCTGACCAACATCTTTCAGACGCTGTGTCTCAGCGGATTTTTCCAAAACCTTTCGTTCCTCGTCCGCTTCTTTATGAGCCAACATCTGCTCAGGCTTTTGCTCTGACGTAGGGAGGGAAGACGTCTGTTTCGATTCCTTCAGGTGGTATACTCCCGTTGGCATCATCTTGCTGAGGTAGAGCACTATAAAAACAATGGCTACCATGGCCACTGCCTGGACGGGAAGTCTAACAGAGGTTGGGAGATTGAACCATCTCCCTGCTGACATCTTTCCGGGGGTGGCCTTGGTCTTTCGCTCTTCTATCTTCTTATGCAGCTCGGGGAGAAATCCATCTGGTACTTCCACCTCCTCCACGGAGTGAAGCCATTGCATCGTTTTCTCAAATTGTTCAAATTCCCTACGGCACTTGGGACAAGAAGAAAGATGTTCCCTGATGTCTTTCTCCTCAAAAGATGTCAACTCCCTTTCCCACAAGGAGGAAAAATGATCTCGTACTTCTTTACAGTCCATAAACCCCCTCTAATGAATGGACCTCTCTAATACTTCTTTGAGATCCATTCTTGCTCTGTGGAGTTTTGATTTAATCGTCCCCTCAGGAAGACCGAGCAATTCACCCATCTCTTCGTAAGAAAATCCCTGAAGGTCTCTCAAGACCAGCAACTTCCTCTGATCGTCTTTCAGTTTAAGAAGCCCTCTCTGAATCAATTCTTGAATCATCTTCTTTTCATAGAGCGTTTCAGGATTATCAGATGGATCATAAATAGCCTTCGGCATATTCCCGTCTTCTGTCTCAATCGGATCTTCCAGTGATTCCGAATTGAAGTAATGCCTCCGTTTCAAATATTTCCAACGGTTCCGGCAATGGTTTAGAGTGATTTGCGTAAGCCAGGCATCAAATTTGACCTCTTCTTTCAGGTCCTTAATCGATTCAAAAACCGAAATAAAGACCTCCTGGGCCAAATCCTTCGCCTCTTCCAAGTTGCCCAACATCCGGTAGGCCATGTTGAACACCTTTTTCTGACGGTGGAGTACGATCTCTGCAAAGGCCTTTTGATTCCCCGCCTTGCAGCTTTCAATCATCTCTTTTTCAATCATCGGAGAAGCCATCACCAAAACCTATTCTTCCCCTTTCACATATAGACAACGCAGGGCCACTTTTTGTTCCGAATTCAGCTATTATTTCTTAAAGTTATGATTTCTGAAGAAGTCTGGAAATCTCTTGTTGGGCCCCTCCCCTTGATCAAAAACCGAAGAAAATCTATAGGATAGGATCGATCTCCAGTTGTTTCAAACTATTGCCCTAAATTCAAGGGGTTGTCAAGCCTAATGTCAAGCCTAATGTCAAGCCTAATTTAACTTGACAAACAGGACCGGATATGTTTAAATACAATAAGTTGGGGAATAGGTATGGCAGGGATCTTTAGCTTTTACTTCTTTTATTTTTACTTTGGGAAGGGTCACCCATAAACCCATCACGATAAGGATGGAAGCCATGGGTGACCGACAGGTCCCCATGGCTTTGTCATTTTTAATGGCCATAGGGGCAACCTTATGGCTTTTTTATTTTTAGAGGCGGGGGAAATTAGGAAAGGAGATTTCAAACATGGCCATTTCGAAGAAAGTAAAAAATGCATTGAGCGGTGCTTCCTGGGTGAGGCGGATGTTCGAGGAAGGGGAGGAATTGAAAAGACTCTACGGAGACGAAAACGTCTATGATTTTTCTCTCGGAAACCCAAATCTTGAACCTCCTGCTTCCTTGAAGGAGGCATTGAAGGCTCTTGCCGACTGCCCAATTCCAGGCATGCACCGCTACATGCCGAACTGCGGTTACAGCGATACGAGAAAGGCGATCGCCCAATACCTGGAAGAGGAAACCGGGCTTCCTTTCGATGAAAAACATGTCGTGATGACGGTAGGTGCTGCGGGTGGCCTCAATGTGGTCTTCAAAGCCATTCTAGACGAAGGGGATGAAGTCATCGTCCCCGCCCCCTACTTCATGGAATTCAAATCTTATATCGAAAACTGCGGCGGTGAAATTCGACTGGTCGAGACCAACGACGACTTCTCACTCAATCTATCCAAGATTGAGAAGGCGATTGGAGAAAAAACCAAGGCTATCTTGATCAACTCGCCAAACAATCCAACGGGCGTTGTTTACAACGGAGATTCACTTGAAAGATTAGGGAAGATATTGGAAGAGAAAAGTCGTGAGTTAGGCAAAACGCTCCATCTGATTACGGACGAGGCCTACCGCAGGATCGTCTTCGATCAGATCCGGCTTCCAATCGTTTTCCGTTGCTATCCTCATTCGATTCGTGTGACCTCCCACTCGAAAGACCTCTCCCTCCCTGGAGAGAGAATCGGCTATGTGGCAGTAAGCCCCCTCTGTGAAGATTTGGATGAAATGATGGCTGCCATTATCTTCGCCAACCGAACCCTTGGTTTTGTCAATGCCCCGGCGTTGATGCAGAGGTTGGTTGCTCCCCTCCAGAAGAACTCTGTAAACGTTAGAGAATATGAAGAGAAAAGGGATCTCTTTTACAATTCCTTGACAGCCTTTGGCTATGAGGTCGTGAAACCGCAAGGAGCTTTCTATCTTTTTCCGAAAGCTCCCATTGAAGATGACGTGGCGTTCGTCAAAGAACTTCAGTCAAAACGGATCCTGACGGTTCCGGGCAGGGGTTTTGGAAAGCCGGGCTATTTCAGGATTGCCTATGCGGTCGACAAGAAAGTGATTGAAGGGTCCCTCCCCGGGTTTAAAGAGGTGGCAGAAAAGCACAAGGCCGGAAAAAGATAGAACCGCCCCCACCCTCCCCTCCCCCTCATTGGGGAGGATTAGGGAGGGGGTGATGTCACTTCTCCAACCGCTTCCCTTCCTCTATCAAAAGCCTTCAAATTCTCGTCCAGCGTTCGTGAAGGCAGAAGTTCTCTGATGACTCCTTCAAACTCCTGCCGGTTGATGGGCAGTACGCCAATGGCACAAAGCGCTCCCAACATCACGATATTGGAGAAAATGGGATCGCCCATCTCCAGGGCAACCTCTGTGGCATTGAGCGTCCAGACCCGCCTGCTCAGCCCTTTTATTTCGGCGATCACTTTTGAGATTTCAGGATAGGTGGCATTTCCTGAGATAACGTCCAAAGGTTGAATGGGCCGGGTGTTGAGAAGGGTCATCACCCTCGGATTGCCATAGCGATCCAGGATTCTCAGCCCTTCAACCGGCTCCAATGCAACGAGGAGATCACACTGTCCTTCTGGAATCAGGGGTGAAAATTGGTCCTTTCTTGAAATCCGTAAGTGGCTCATGACCGCGCCTCCGCGCTGGGAGGCACCATAAGTCTCTCCAATCGTAATGACGTATCCCTGGGCCACCAACATCTCGCCAAGAATCTGCGAAGCCAAGACATTTCCCTGCCCGCCGACTCCGCCGATGATGATGTTGAAGGGATCTTTCGAGACAAACATACTAAGCCTTCTCCTTCCGAATCGCCGAAGCAGGACAGATCTCGCTGCAGACTCCGCAACCCGTGCAGATGGCCTCGTCAATATGTGCCTTTCCGGTCTGCCTATCCCACATCAATCCAGGACACTTGAAGACGCGTGTACAAAGCCGGTTGCAACCGCAGGTCTCACCCAGGCAGCGCTCCTCTTCGACGCTAACCCGGTAAAGTCTTTTTTGATGTTTCGCGCTGACCAGAGCGCATTCCCGTTTGAGAATTAAGACCTTGACTCCTTTCTTATCCTCAAGGAGTCTCAAAATTGTCTCGACCGTTGCCGCCACTTCAAAGGGATCAGCCACTTCCACATGAGCCCCAAAGACTTTACAGATGGCCCTGAGATCGATCACCGGGGCTTCTCTTCCCGTAGCAGTTTCACCCGTTCCCGGATGCGGCTGGAAGCCGGTCATTGCTGTGGCGCTGTTGTCCAAAAGGAGAAGCAAAAAGTTGGACCCATTGTAATAAGCATTGGCCAGAGCCGGCATAGCTGCATGGTAAAAGGTCGAGTCACCGCAAACAGCGACCACAGGCTGCTCTAACCCAAAACGATTAAGCTGACCGAATCCGCATGCGAGGCCAGTACCCGAACCCATGGCGTGCAAGGTCCGCATCTGCGCAAAACCGGAAGGACCCATCCCCAAAGAATAGCAACCGATGTCGCCGATCACAAAACCGTCCCTGCCGTCTAAAGCGAGTGCGTTCTTCACTGCCCAGTAAGTGGCTCGGTGCGGACAACCCGGACAGAAACCGAGTGTCCTGACAGGAATCAGTTGAGCAGCCACCTCATGGGCACGAAGGCTATAATCAGCAGGCCGCGGTTCATAAGAAATTTGAAGCAGACTCTGAATCGCATTCGTCACAATTTCAGGGCTGAGGTCGCCGACATCCGGAATGTGTTTGCTCGCCTTTCCGAAAAAGGTCTTGGAGCCCAGATCAAAACAGTTCTGAGCATATAATTCCTTGACATTATTCTCCAGAAAGGGGTCCACTTCCTCGACGAAAAGGATACGGTCCGCCTTCTTCAAATGCTCGATTACAAACTTTTCGGGAAGAGGCCATGTCGTCCCTAATTTGAGCACCCCGATTCTGTCCTGAACATTCAGGTTGATCAATGCCTCTAATGAATACATCCAACCGCTTCCGCTCGTGACAACCAGCAATTCGGGTTTTTCGCCTCCTCGATAAGAATTGAACGGCGATCGCTCGGCCATCTCCTTAGCTTTGTCAAGCTTTTCATGAAGAAGTTTGTGGGTTAATGTTGCAGGAAGAGAGGTGAATCGCAACCAAGTTTCGAACCTCGGCTTGGGGCTTGATCTGGGAAGTTCGTCGAGACAGACATTTCCACGCGCGTGGGAGACCCGGGTAACGCTTCGAATTAGAACGGGCAGCCCCAGCTGCTCAGACATCTCAAAGGCTGACCTGGTCATCTCTTTGGCTTCCTGGAAGTTGGCCGGTTCGAAAAGAGGTAGGTCGCCCAGCTTAGCATAGATGCGGGAATCCTCTTCATTGCTTGAGGAGACTCCTGCCGGATCATCGGCAACCACTATGACAAGGCCTCCGCGACATCCCGAGAGATTGAGGTTGAGAAGGAAGTCAGAAGCTACGTTCAGCCCGTTCTGCTTCATGGCACAGAGGCCCCTTAGTCCCGCAAAAGAAGCAGCGGTTGCCACTTCCAGAGCAACCTTCTCATTGATCGACCACTCCACATGAATGCCCATCTCTTCAGCGACTTTGGCCAAGCTGCCGATGATTTCAGATGAAGGATTTCCCGGATAGGCGGCACACACCTTCACCCCTGCTTCAAGTGCACCTCGGGCAATGGCCTCATTTCCCATCAGGAGGACAGTTTTCCCAGGAGCATTCTGGCTGATGGAACTCATTTCGCGGCCTCGGGTGCTTCAGAAAGGATGCGCTCAACCAAATTCGCTGAAAGACTGATGTAGGCTTTCTCCATGCCCCCCTTTTCATTGAGGACGTCGAGGGCACGTCTCTTCTTGAGGAGTGACGCTTCTTTAAGATGATCAAGATTATTCTCAGGAAGGGGTCGCGTTTCGATAACACCTGTCTTCTTAGCCTCTTTAAAGAGATTCTCGCCAGCTGCAGTGCGGACGATCACTGTGTTCCAGCCTTCCTTGCCTTCCACTGTCCCCACAGAGATGTCCGAGAGCTCGGCAGTCATGTCAAGGCAGACCCTGCAGCTTGGTCGAATAAATGACCGGATGTCATCAACAGGTATCTGATGTAATTTGCCCCCGGCCGTCACTTCCAATATTCTTTCAGGAGGTGGTGTGATGTTCAATTTTTTAATCGTATGACTGCCCACTCGTTCATGCAAGAACGCGGTGAACGGCTTGTAGTCGAGTGCCCACGTGCAAAAAAGTCCGATGACCAGATCCACGCGATCAATCGGAGTTTTCTTTTCAAGTGTGGAGGTCTTCATCCTTGCCACGGCAAGTACCTGACAGGGTAAGCCAACAATCCCTATCCTCTCCTCCCCCTTCCAGGGCCCTCTATTCAGCGCCTCCAGAGTAGGCCCGGAGACATAACTTGAACCGGCGGAATTGAGGATTTCACTGCGCTTCTTTAGAATCTTTCCTTGAGGTAGAAGATCTCCATCACGCGGCGTAAGAACTCCGCTCTGAATGATTCCTTTTCGCAAAGCAAAATCGATGAGACTGGAGACTACGCCCCCGGTTTGAGCTTTCTTTCTCCAGACGGGATCCTTGGCCCGCGCCATCACTATCTTCCGGATAGGACCTATCTCAATCTCTTCATAGCTCTTTCCAAAAATCTTGCCGTAGACCTTATCCAGATCGACCTCAGTTCGTGGACAGTAGGCAAAACATCGCCCTTCCTCAAGGTTGCAATTGTCAAGTTTAACG
>Ga0335070_10008186_pt1 | contig 12252 bp, 6 predicted proteins | sample Lox_Sample_13_FD_206722 | JGI IMG/M metagenome (GOLD analysis project Ga0335070, IMG submission 206722) | Soil microbial communities from Loxahatchee National Wildlife Refuge, Florida, United States - Lox_Sample_1.3 | ecosystem: Environmental > Terrestrial > Soil > Wetlands | place: USA: Florida...
GACCGCCAAAATCTGGGCCTCCCGAAGAAGAGACCTGGGAAGCGAGAGGGTCACGTTTTGCTTCTCCATGCCTATCCTCCTCCAAGGCAGCTTCTGATCACATGAATGCGTGTAGCACGTTTTTTGGGCCAGTCAATGATCTTCGCCCGATGGGTCGTTTGGAGAACTACGCTCCCGACAACTCCTGCCCCTGCTGCATTTGAGGCACCCGGAGCTCCTTTAGTTCCCCGAGCCAGGACATTTCCACCACGCCCATGAGCCACTTGCCCTGCGGCTTATTCGAGCCCAAAGTCCCAGGCCCCAGCCGAGCGCGACCGACCTCTTGCCTTGTGCGGCATAGTGCTTGCATTGAACGTGTCGACGCCAGGATGTAATGTTCTGGCGTCAGAAGGAGACACGGGTGAAGGTTCTGCGCGCGGGCCTTGAGCCCATGAACTCTTATGTCGGGTCAAGCCATGTCAGCCCCCAGATCCCTTTCAGATTGGATTGAATGCAAGCGGGGTGCGCACTCCGTGATGGGCGGGATAATCTCCCGCCGTAGAGGTCGGGGCTCACGGGGGGGGCTCGGTCTTCTGAGAACCCTCCTGTTCTTTTCCCTCGTCTCTGCCCTTCCTCTCCTCGTTGGGTGCGCGACGTACACGCCGGTCACTGTGCCACCTCCGGACCAGTTCCTCATGACGCCTTGGAGCCTCACGACGTCCGGCATCTATCAGGCAGTTGCGGTGGCCGATTTGAACGCTGATCAGAATCCTGACGTAGTCGCCGGCTCCTCTGTGCCGGGCGGCGTCGGCATCTGGTACAGCGACAGCCGTGGCGGTTGGTCGCCTCCCGTATTTCTATCCCTTAAGGGGGAAGTCCGCTCGCTGGCCATCGCCGACTTCGACGGCGACGGTCGCCCCGATATTGCTGTTAGCGTGAAAGGCGAGCTCACGGGAATCCAGATCTGGCTGAACCGAGGCAAGGGCAAGTGGGAAAAAGGCCAGCCTCCTGCGGAGTCCGTTGAATGCAACGGGATCCGAGCAGCGGACATCAACGCCGACGGTTATCCGGACCTTGTCGCAGCCGGGAGCGCCGGCGAGGGCCCGGGGGGCGTGATGGTCTGGCTCAACGACGGGCATGGCAACTGGTCCGAAAACGTTGGCCCTACGCTACGGGACGATTACAGCGACGTGGTGGCGGCGGACTTTAATGAAGACGGCCATATGGACATTGCCGCATCGGGCCGCGGCCTGCATGGCGCCGTCAGGGTGTGGCTGGGCGACGGGGCGGGCAACTGGTCTGAACTTCAGTCGCTGGAGGAGGGCACCTTCTACGCCCTCTCGGTAGGGGATTTCAACAAGGACGGGCACCTTGATCTCTTTGCCGGTACCTACCGGCATGGTGTCCGGATCTACCTGGGTGACGGCCGCGGTGGCTTTGTAGGCCTGAAACCTCCGATCGAGCAGGGAAACTTCTGGAAGGTGGTCGCCGTTGACGTAAACGGTGACGGTGCCCCGGAGATCGTTGCCTCCTCTCTGGAATGGAACGGGATTCAGGTCTGGAAGCTGGGGGAGGAGGGATTCTTTCCCCTTACCGATTACTATAGGTCCCCGGTGAGCTGCTATGACTTCGCCCTCGCCGACGTTGACGGTGACGGAATCCGGGATCTCGTCGCGGCGAGCAACGGCAGAGGCGTGCAGATCTGGGCCACAGGAGGTCGTGTCGTCCGGACTCTCCCGATGGCCGAGGGATTGGCAGGGAAGAGCGGCGTGGAGGAGGGTACCTCCCCTCGCGCTCCTCTCGAGAATAAGATCTTCATCGAAATGGACGGGCAGGCCCAGTACCGGATCGGTCCGGGGGACGTCCTGGAGATCTCTTTCTGGAGGGGTCTGAAGGAAGACAAGTTCACCGTACCCGTGAGGGGTGACGGCAAGATCTCCTTCGGGTTTCTGCAGGATCTTCCTGTCTCGGGACTGAGCGTTATCCAGGCGAACAAGCTCATTGCCGAGAAGCTCAGCAGCTATGTGAGAGAGCCGGTCGTAAATGTAGCAGTCAAGGAGTACAACAGCAGAAGCGTCACCTTCCTTGGCGAGATCAACATCCTCGGGACCAGGCTTTCGGGACCGGGGATCTACACCTTGAAGGGCAAGACGACATTGCTCACGGGCCTGTCGCTCGCCGGCGGTCCAACTTCGAAGGCCAATCTCCGCCAGGTCACCGTGCGGCGCGGGTCGGGGGAGATGTTCACCCTGAATCTCTACAAGACCATTACCCAGGGGGATCTGAGCCAGAACCTGGTGCTGGATGACGGCGACACGGTCGTGGTTCCCTCGGTCGCGGAGGGTCGGAACAAGGTCTTCGTCCTGGGCGAGGTCACCAGTCCCGGCGTCTATCCGACTCAGGGCGGTCTGACCGTGGTTGAGGCTGTATCCATGGCGGGCGGGTTCAAACAGACGGCCGTTCTCGGCAGCGCGAGGATTGTGCGAGGCGACCTCAGGAAGCCGGAGGTCATCGCCTGCAACTTGAAAAGCATTCTGAACAACGGGGACATGTCACAGAACATCACGCTCCATGACGGAGATATTCTGTATGTACCGAAGAACGTTCTAGGCAGCGTCAGTGATTTTCTGCGCGAGATTTCCCCGATTCTCAGCTTCCTCCTCTATCCGGGTGAGGTGTACCAGATTTATAAGGGTGAAGCGGCTTTCATAAGAAACAACCCGTGATGACGTCTTCTCTAGGAGCTAACCTCGGTGCCAGCTTGATGTGAGGACATTGATGCATGCCAAAGTATGACATCAATTTACGAGATTACTGGCGGACAATCCGGAAGCGACGAACGATCGTAATCCTCGCAACCATTCTCTTCACCGCCTTCAGCTGCCTCTTCGCCTTCATCAGTAATCCGGAACCGCGATACGAAGCGACCTCCGCGGTGAAGGTCGAACGGGTCACTGACCTTACGTCACTGCTCCTCGGCACGGTGTACTGGAGCATCCGGGATAATGTCGCGACCCAGGCGGTTATCATCACCAGCTTTCCGGTCATGGAGCAGGCGGCGCGGGAGATGGGGTTAATCCCTGCTGCCGTCTCCACCGCCGAGGTCCACAAGTCGGAGAAGTATGTCAGGATTGTGAATTCCCTGAGATCTCGGGTCACGACGGAACTCCAGGAAAACACGAACATCATCAATATCAAGGCCACGGCGCCGACCCCGGCGGACGCGGCGCTCCTTGCCAACACGGTCGCCGAGGTCTTCCGCCAGGCCAACATGGAAGACCGGAACAAGAAGATCCGAGAGACACGCGAATTCATCGAGAAGCAACTGGAAGTGGTGCAGTCCCGTCTCCAGGAGGCGGAGGATAATCTCCGGAAGTTCGAGGAGAGCACCAAGCTCGTGGCCATCGACGCCCAGACCGCCGCAGTGGTGAGTCGGCTGACAACGATGGAGAGCGAGGTCGCGCGCTTGCAGCAGCGGCGCGCTGAAGCTCAGCGGCAGCTCGAGTTCCTCGAACAGCATCGGACCGGGGCCCAGGTGGGTCGTGAAGGCTTCTACATGGAGAACCCTCCGCCCCAATTTGGCAGGTTAAGCGGTAAGCTTGCTGATCTCACCTTGCGACGAAGCGTGCTTCTCAACGACTACACCCCGGAACACCCGGAAGTGAAGGAGGTTTCCGTCGAGATCAGGAATGTGCTCTCCGAGATGGACAAGGAGCTGCGTTCCGTGCTTAGCTCAACGGACCGCCAGATCCAGGATGTGGAAAGCCGGCTCGCCACGGCGCGGGCCCAGGCCATGGCCATCCCCGAGAGCGCCCTCGCCCTCGCGAGGCTCCGGCGTGAAGTTGACGTCAACGTCCAGCTCTACTCTCAGCTCAAGTCCAAGTACCAGGAAGCGCTCATCCAGGAATCCGGCTTGATCGAAGAGGTGAAAGTGGTCAAGCCGGCGCTGGAACCGACTGCCGCAAAGGATAGCCGCAACGTTCCTATTAACACCGCCACCGGTGCGGTGATCGGCCTGGTCGTCGGCCTGGTTCTGGCCCTGGTCGTCGAAACCATGGACACATCCCTCGCGACAATCGAGGAGATCGAGGAAGTTCTCCATATTCCGGTCCTTGGCGTGATCCCATCGGCGGACGCCATCCTTCATCGCGATAAGAGTAAGGAAGAAACCAAGCTTCTGAACGACTGTCTGGTCACCCATTTTATGCCGCGGTCGCCGGTGGCGGAAGCCTATCGCTCATTACGCACGAATTTCCAGTTCATCCGGAAGGGTAAGAAGGCGAAGGTATTTCTGATTACCAGTTCCACCCTCCAGGAGGGTAAGACATACAATGTGGTCAATCTGAGCCTGAGTCTTGCTCAGACTGGCGAGCGGGTGCTCCTCGTTGATGCCGACCTCCGGCGGCCAATCATCCACCGCATTTTTGGGGTGGAGAAGCGACCGGGCCTCGCAGAATACATCCTGGGCGACTACGACGGGGGTTTCTGGGGGGGGGCGGAATCACTGCCCCCCGCAGGTGATCTCCTGGATCCCGACAGCGGGATGGGCACCTGGAAGAAGGTGGTCAACGATATCACCTCGGTTATGCTCGGCGAATTCGAGATCGACGAACTCCTGAGAACGCCGGGGGCGGACAACCTCCACATCATTACTGCCGGTGCGGCCCCGGTTAACCCCGGGGAAATATTCCGATCATCTCGGTTCAAAGAATTCCTGGGGCAGGTTCGGGATGCCTACGACATTGTCATCATCGATACACCCCCGGTCCTCCCCGTGGCCGACGCCTACGAGGTGGCCCCCCAGGTAGATGGCGTCGTTCTCGTGTATGAAGCCGGCCGCATTGGTCGTGGCATTCTTCGCCGCGCCAAGGTCCAGTTGGAGAACGTCAACGCCAGCGTCCTCGGCGTGATTCTTAATAACGTGAAACCGGAGGTGGCGCCGGATCTGTATCGGTACCGCACCGAGTACTACAAGAGCGAGTCTGACCGCGAGAGCAAGTCCGCTCGGCCTGCCGGTTGGCGCCAAGTCCTCGCCGGACTGATGAGTGGAACCGGCGCCAAGCTAAGGCGCCCTGCCTTTGCGGGCGGAAATGGTCGCGGTAAGCGCCTCCTTCTCTTGTCCCTTGGTGCGGTTTTCGCTCTCGTGGTCGGCTGGCAGATCTACCCTACCCTGCATTCGAGCTATCAACACCTCTCCAGCCCGGCGACAAAATCAACGGTGGCGGCGACAAAAGTCAAAGCGGCAAAGACTCCGGTGGTCAACCCACAGAAGGAAACCCAGCAGGTCCCGGCACCGAGTGCAAAGAGTAAATCTCCGGGTAAGTACTTCACCAAGGCCATTCTCCCTCCCAGCGAGAGGCATTCGGTATCACCCCAGGTGCTCACGGCTGAGCCAAGCGACACCAAACCGGCATCAGGCTCAGAGAATCCAGCCGTGGAGCCGACGACGGTCGAACCTGCTGCGGCCCTAGCCGCAAAGACGCCGTCTCCTGACAGGCCTCTTCCAGCCGAGGGAGAATCAAACCCGGTTCCGCCCCCGGCGGTGGCGGCTCAGCAGAGCCTGACCATGCCGGTATCAGGCACACGGCCTGAGCATCCCGCGGTAGAGCCGACTTCGGCCGGGCATGGTACCGTACAAGCCGCCCATGGCCCGTCTTCAGAGAGGCCCTTCCCACCCCATAGGGAATCGGTCCCAGTCCAGCCCCAACTGGTGACGGCTCAACAGGGGGACGCCACCCCGCCATCGAGTTCAGGTGCCCCAAGAGAAAACTCGCAGGAAAGAGCGGCTGAACCGGCTACGGTGCCAACCGAAACGGCCACACCTCCCGGTAAGCCTTCTGCCGGGGTCGAGCCACAGGACATAGCGACGAAGCAACCAATCCCGCCGGAACACCGGATTGTCTCACCCACTGCGACCATCGAAGCCCCGAAACACCCATCCGAGGGTAGTATTCCGCCCTTCCGGGAGTGGGAGCCGATCTCTCTCAAGGAGACCGATGCCCGCCAGGGAGGGGTTGAGGCGCCACAAGCCTCAAGCGTCTCCTCTCAGAATAGCCCTCACCCGGCTACCGAGCCGCCAGGGGCGCCGGCCGTCTCGGACACCGGGGTGAGGACTGCCAAAGGCACGGCCCGGGTGAAAGCGACCGTTCCGGCACAGACCCGAGGGCAGGGGCTCTACCGGACCACGCCGCAGCTAGCCATCATTCGGTCTGAGCCCGATGTGAACGCCCCGGTGCTCCAGCAGGTCGCCCTGGGAACCGAGCTTCACGTGGTGACAAGAGAGGGTGACTGGCTGAAACTGCGGCTTCGGAGCGGAGAGCTTGGCTGGATCCATCAGCGCCTGGCGGAGAAGGCCGCTCCAGTTCAATCGAGCTCGGTGCGGATCTATCTGACCGTGCCCCAGCTAGCGCGGATCCGTGTTGAGCCTGATCTGAACGCCCCGGTGCTCCAGCAGGTGCCCGAGGGAACAGAGCTCCGCGCGATAGCGAGGGACGGTGACTGGCTCAAGCTCGAGCTCCGTGACGGGGATATCGGCTGGATACACCAGGGCCTTGTCAAGGAGTCCGGGTGACGGCAGTACCCCGCGCCTGACGCCATGTGCGTTGATTACTGGCAGGTATTAGCCAGAACGTAAGAAAGTCTACCTTGAACAGAAGTTCACATCCTGTCGCATCCCCCTTCGAAAAGGGGGGTGAGGGGGATTTCTTCCGAGAGTCTTCAACCCCCCGCACCCTACTTCCTGAAATGGGGGTAAACGCTTTCGTGATTCGAGTACTATGAAAGGCAATTTCAGAGATGCGGCCTCCCCCTCCCCGCTGATGCCTGCTGCGGTGCTCTTAATCGGGGCTGTTGCGGTGGGTTATCTTCTTACCGTGGTGAACCCTCTTCACAGCCTCCTACTTGCGGTCTTCGTCGTCCTCTTCGCAAGCGCCCTGATCTGGCCTGAGTTCGGTATCTACGCGGTGATCTTCTCCATGCTCCTCTCGCCTGAGTTCGCCGTCGGCGCTCTTCAGGGCAAGGGCACACTCGGCCGTGGAGTCACCCTGAGGGCGGAGGACTTTTTCCTTCTCAGTATCGGCCTGAGCTGGTTGGCGAGAGGGGCTCTTGACAAGACAGCGGGCCTCATCCGCAAGAACCCCCTTAACAAACCTATCGTCGCTTATATTCTGGCATGCTTCATTGCGACGATCTGGGGCATCCTTACCGGAACTGTGCAGGGCAAGTCAGGCCTCTTCTTCGTACTGAAATACCTTGAGTACATGATCGTATTTTTCCTCGTGGTCAATTACATTCACACGGAAGATCAGGTCAAGCGTCTGCTCTTCTGTCTCTTTCTCACCTGTTTCATCGTCTGCATCTATGGGCTCACCCAGATACCGAGCGGCGTCCGGGTGAGCGCTCCCTTTGAAGGCGAACAGGGTGAGCCGAACACCTTCGGGGGTTATCTGGTTTTCATGGGGACTCTGGTCACCGCGTTCCTGGTGCACCTGAAGGATCTTCGCGTTCGCCTATGCCTCCTGCTTCTCCTCGCTTTCATCCTCGTCAGCCTGGTGTATACCCAGTCAAGAGCCTCGTACCTGGCTATCATTCCGGCTTGCGCGGCATTGGCTGTCTTGAGCCGACACAGATTCTACCTTTTCGCGGTCCTGACCGTCCTCATTCTGTTGAGCCCGGTGATCCTACCGAGAGTAGCCAAAGAGAGAATTAACGTCACATTTAGCCAGCAGAAACAGGCTGGACAGATTGCAGTCGGAGACCTACGTCTTGACACCTCCGCATCCGCCCGTCTTCGCAGTTGGCAGGAAGGGCTCTCGGACTGGCGCAACAGGCCGATCCTGGGGTACGGCGTTACCGGCTATGGGTTTATGGATGCACAGTATCCCAGAACGTTGGTAGAAACCGGCATCGTCGGCCTCGGTGCCTTTGTCTGGCTTATCTTCACCCTTTTTCGCGTGGCATTCAACACCTGGAGAGCCCAGTCGGGAGATCTCGGTTGGATCCTCTCCGTAGGTCTCCTAGCTGGGCTCCTTGGCCTCTTGACCCATGCCCTCGGAGCCAACACCTTCATCATCGTAAGGATCATGGAGCCATTCTGGTGCGTCACCGGGATCGTTATCATTCTCTCTGAACGATTAACCGGAGAGCGCTCCGCACCCCCCTCTAACCCCAGCACCGCCCCACACATCGCCGCGTAGCGGGATGATCGCTCGAGGAAGAATCTCCCCTCCCCGCCGGCCTTTCCAGACCTGTTGAACCCTTCCAGGAATAGATCTTGCAAGCCCACGGGATAAGAACGCACTGTCATGATGCGCACTTATCCGCCCTCCAAGGGGTCCGAGCTGGAAAGGCTCACATTCTTCCAGCAAGCTACCGGTCCTGGTCGGTCCGTAACCGAGTTGGCGGAGCTTTGTCCCGCACTTCGACCGAAAGCAACCTCCCAATAGGGAACGCAAGAGTTGTTAGACTGGGTCAAGAAAAAGCTAAGACCAACCTTTCATAGATACTTCCTCAGTTTCCATGCGGTGAAGGCTTTAGAGTGGCGCGCACTCAACGGATGGATCAAGTCCGGAAATACCGGTATGTTATTGGATGTTGGCTCAGGGAACGGTCAACATATACGGAAATTGCAGAATAGTGTTGATTATATTGTAGGTATCGATCGTAACGACAAAGGAATTTCTTCAGCACATTTGTATAACCATCCCAGGCGTTCCGATTACATTGTTGGTGATGCCCTTGCTCTTCCGTTCAGAGATAAAAAATTCGACCTCGCACTGAGCATTTGTGCTCTCGAGCACTTTGCCGACGATACTGCCGCCATCAGGGAGATAAACAGAGTGCTGAAGGAAAACGGCAGGTTTATTTTGACCGTCGACACCTTGAATTATCGAGGAATCAGTGCAGCGTATAGAGATGCTTGTTGCTCCAAGCATTTCGTTTACAGATTCTATACAAGGGAGTCGTTACTGACCAAACTAGTTGCCCTTGGTTTTACATTCGTTCGCGGCAGATATATCATTTCATCTCCCGCATCCAGCCTGGCATATAAAGCCAGTACTTTCTTTAGGTGGCGACGCATTGACTTCGTTGAGCCCCTCCTCTACCTGATTCTCTTTCCCGTTGCCCATTTGATAGAAAACGTCTTCAGCTTGTGCTTCACAAACGAGGGCTATATCTTCGTCGCTGAAGTCGTCAAGCACCGAGACGTGTGTTGAAGATTCTGATTGTTTCTCCCTTTCTCCCCTACCCACCGGACTCCGGCGGCGCGATCCGGATCTACAATCTGCTGAAACACCTATCCGCATCCCATAAAATTACCCTCCTTTTCCTCAGCGAACGGCAGCAGGAAGATTACCAGAAAGAACTCCTTCCCTACTGCGAGCCCATTACAGTTCCCCGAGACCATCGAAGCCGCCGCTGGATTTCCCACGCCCGCCATCTCCCTTCCAACTTGCCGTACTCGCTTGTCGAGCTCGACGTAACCTTTGAAAAGGCACTGACGACGGTTTGCAAGCGGGGGTTCGACATCGTTCAGTTTGAATTTCTGTCGTTGGCCCATTACGTGAGCCGCGTACCAGCGAGCGTGAAGACGGTCGTGGTGGAACACTACATTGCAACCGAATCCAGAGCGAGACTCGCAAAACTATTGAGGCCAGGTCTCAAGAAGATTTACTACGGTCTCGATCTGCTGAAAATAGCGATGTACGAGCGGCGCGTCTTGAATCAGTTTCATCTCTGTTTCGTCACGAGTAGAGAAGACGAGAAGAAGCTTCTGAATCGAGGAATTAAATCAAAGATTGTCTTGAGTCCAAATGGTGTCGACACGAAGTACTTTCGTCCCCTGGACGACACGAGACTTCAGCCGGGCAGCCATAGGAATCCATCGCTGGTATACATGGGCGCATTCCACCTGGAGCCGGCTAATGTCGATGGCTTGGAGTATTTGCTCAAGCGCGTGCTTCCTCTCGCCGAGCGGCAAATTCCTGGGATCAAATTTGAAGTGATCGGCAGGGGCTTGAGTGGTAGCTTCACGGATAAATACGCGCGTCGTAATGTGCGCTTTCATGGCTATGTCGAAGATGTGCGTCCGATTCTGGGAAGGGCCCATGCGCTCCTGCTGCCGTTACGGGGCGGGTCGGGCACCAAGATCCGCGTGCTCACCGCCATGGCCATGGGTGTTCCCATCGTCGCCACACCTATGGCTGCAGAGGGGATAGACGCGAAGCACAACGTGCACATACTGCTTGGCGATACCCCGGAAAACCTGGCCGAGTATTGCGTGAGGTTGCTGAGCGACCGCGAACTGAATCAGAACATGGGATCGGCAGGACGCAAGTTGGTTGAGGATAACTATCGCTGGGAGACGGTAGCACAAGACTTGGATAGGGTTTACCGCGAACTGTGACCGCTCACTACATGACTCGCTGGCACTCCTGAACCGAGTTATTCGACATGTCTAACTCGATGTTTGGTGTCTATGCCCCCTTCGGCCGGTTGGAGAATCTATCCATCAAAAGGCCAGGAGCAAACTGCATCAGGGAGTTCGCTGATCTCTGGGTTAGCGTAAACTCTCGCCGCGGCTCCTCGGAGCAAGAAATAACCGGAGCTCAGTCACACCATTATCTCCTGATGCTCCGGCCCGATCGTGGTTTCGATGGAACGGAGCCTCTCCTCCAGGTGTGCACGACCCTGAAAAATCTCCCGTCGCCTCCCTTGCCGTCTCTCCCGGAATCTCCCCTTCTCTCATCCTTGTCAAAGTGCCGCTGGAGAGGTTTGATTGTGCTCTACGAGCGATCCAATCATGAAGGCGGCAGGTCCCGACTCGCCCTGATTTCCGACAGATTAGCCACGTGCCGCCTCTACTATTCCTACAATACCCGAGCCTTCCTTTTCGCTACCGACTCTACCGAGTCATTGAAGCTCATCCGGCAACTAATCGGACCTCTCGCGCTCGATACTGCGAGCCTCGGTGGCTACCTCCGCTTCCTCCACCAACCCAGCCCGAGTACGTTGCTCAAGGGAGTCTCGATCTTACCTCCTGCAGCGTGCTTGACCGTATCCCAAGACGGATTGGAGATCGCCCGATACTGGACGCCGAGTTTTACCCCGGCAGTTGTATCAACGCGGGAGGCAGTCGACACGACGCGATCCTTGCTGGTGAAGAGCATCGAGCAGCACCTGGAAACCCCGGGGGAGAAGAGTGGGCTGCTTCTGAGCGGCGGCGTCGACTCTTCCATGATCGCCGCCGTGGCTACAGCACGGGGCGGTGAGCTGACCACATACACTGTGGGTTTTGACGGAATCGAAGACGAGAGAGAAAAAGCGCGAGCGGTGGCCCGCCATTTCGGCACCAGACACAGAGAGATAGTTATTAAACCGGGAGATGTTGAAAATTTGATCTGGGAGACAACACGTGCCTTGGGATTCCCCACAGGAAATCCATCAAGTGTCGCCACCTACTTGGCGACACGGCACGCTGCTGAGGATGTGGCCAGGATTCTCTCGGGACTAGGAAGCGACGAGCTCCTTGCAGGGCATCGGAAACACATCCTGGCCCGTCACTGGCCCATTGCCCGACCCATCTGGAACCTCGCCAGGAAGCTCGCGACCCGGACGGCAGGAACTCCGCGTTTTGGGCCAAGCGAGGTCTCGACCTATGCCGACCTCTATACCCATATCGACAACGAACAACTTCAGGCGCTCTTGCCGTATCCCTCGAACGGTTCCTGCTACACTCATTATCGCTCTGACGATTTCTCGGAAGAGCAATTCCTCGTAGATCTCTATTGCTGGCTCGTCGATAGCCTTCTCCCGCTGGTCGTAACCCTGACCTCCCGAGTGGATCTCCCTCTGGCTCTACCCTTCTGCGCCGATGAGATCGTAGAGCTTGGCGCGCGCATGCCGCTGCGCTGTAAGGTCCGAAGACTTGACGCGAAATGGCTCCTCAAGCAGGTGGCATCTGACGTCGTTCCGGCCTGGGTCCTGAGAGGCAGAAGAAGCGGATTCACACTACCTATCGCCCGTTGGTTTCGGGGACCTCTGCGCCACCTTCTCGATACGTATCTCAACGAGAGGGTGATGGAGCAGAGGGGTGTGTTAAGGCCTGAAGGCGTACGCGACTTGGTCCGGGCGCATTTGGATGGGGCGGCGGACCTCTCCTTGCCCCTCTGGGCACTCTTGACCCTCGAGGTCTGGCAGCGTATCTTCCTCGATCAATGAGATAAGTGACTTGCAGAGAGATCCCAACTGGTCCGTTCTCGTCCTCACCGATTT
>Ga0335070_10008187_pt1 | contig 12251 bp, 7 predicted proteins | sample Lox_Sample_13_FD_206722 | JGI IMG/M metagenome (GOLD analysis project Ga0335070, IMG submission 206722) | Soil microbial communities from Loxahatchee National Wildlife Refuge, Florida, United States - Lox_Sample_1.3 | ecosystem: Environmental > Terrestrial > Soil > Wetlands | place: USA: Florida...
TGGATGAACTGGAGCGTCGCCTCGTCGCGGTCCATGGCCACGATCCTCACCCGTCCCGCCTTCCCCGCCTGCTTCACCGCCACCGCGGCGCCCTGCCCGCCGACCGCCGCGACGCAGCCGAACCCGGCCAGGTTCGGGAATGCCTGGAGGATGGCCCGGCATTCCTTCTCGGCCTCGGTCTGGGATCCCTTGTCGTTCCCGACCTTGACGACCTTTATGTCCGGGTACTTGGCCAGGGCGGCCCTGTAGCCCTCGACTCTCTGGATAAGGTTGTCCCAGCCCGGGATGTACATCAGGGCGACCTCGCCCCGGCCGCCGAGCAATTTCGCCAGCTCCTCGCCGCCCCGGGAGCCCGCGTTGTAGTTGCCCGTGCCGATGAAGGAATAACGCTTGCTCGAGGGCGCGTCGGCGTCGGCGCAGACGACCGGGATGCCGGCCTCGACGGCCTTATCGATGGCCGGGGCCACGGAATCGGCCACGGCGCAGACGACGATCCCGTCCACCCTCTGGGCGATGGCCCGGTTGATGGCTTCGATCTCGGCGTTCGCGTCAACCGTCGGCGGCCCGGTGAAGACGGCGTTGACCCCGAGCTCCGTGGCCTTGTCGTGGAGGCCGAGCTTGGAATCGATCCAATAAGGTCCGCCCGTGACGGCCGTGATCATGACGTAGTGCTGCCTCGCCCGGCCCGCGCCGGCCGCCGCGCCCGGGACCTCCGGCCCGCGGGGCCCGACCTTGACGACGAGGGCGACGACGAGGGCGACGACGAGGAGGGCGATGATGATCCTTTCCATGGTCTTGTTCCTTGTCCGGAATAGGCGGGACCGGAGCCGGCGGCCGAAGCCGGAGCCGGTCAGGGCGATGACCGCGGCCAGGATGAGGACGAGCCCGACCGCGATCTGCTGGGCCTCGGCGGCGACGTCGATGAAGACAAGTCCCGTGGTGATGATCTGCATCAGGAGCAGGCCCAGGAACGAGCCGAGGATGGAGCCGCGGCCGCCCGAAAGGCTCGCCCCGCCGACGATGACCGCGGCGATGACGCGGAGCTCGGCCCCGACCCCGGCGTTGGCGTCGATGGCGTTGACGCGGCTGGTGACGATGACCCCGGTCAAGCCGGCCAGGAAGCCGGTCAGCATGAAGGCGAACGTCTTGACCCAGGCCGTGGGGATGCCCGTCAGCCGCGCCGCCTCCTCGTTGCTGCCCACGAAATAGACCTGGCGGAGGAAAGCCAGGCGCCTTAGCAGGAAATCGCCGGCGATCGTGGCCAGGACGAGCAGGACGACCGGGAAGCGGACCTCAAGCGGCCCCCACGGGAGATGGATGGTGAAGACCGTGCCCCAGGCGATCTTGAGGAAGCCCGGCGGGAAGCCCGTCGGTGGCGCGCTCCGGGTGACGACCTGGACGACGCCCCGCAGGATGCTCATCATGCCCAGGGTCGTGATGAAGGGGTTGATCCGCAGGCGGGTGACGATCGTCCCGTTGACCCAGCCGACGGCCGTCCCGGCGCCCAGCGCCGCGGCGACCGCCAATCCGACAGGGAAGTGGGATTGAAGGACGAGCGCCGCGACGAGGCCGCAGAAGGCCATCGAAGAGCCGACCGACATGTCGAACGCGCCGCAGATGATGACGATGGTCATGCCGATGACCATGAACCCGTCCGACGAGGCCCCCTCGAGCACGGCCAGGGCCGACTCGAGGCCGAGGAAGCGGGGATTAAGCGAGCCGAAGACGGCCACGGCCAGGACGACCGAGGCCAGGATGGTGAACTCCCGCATCTGAAAGCGGCGTCGGGGGGTCGTGGGACGCATGAGCTGGGAGGTCAATTATTCTCCAGCGTCGGGGGGGTGTCAAGCGCGAGGTCTTGACAGGCCTCGCCCCGCTTGGGAGAATCTGGGGAAAGCTCTTTGCTTCGAGTCCGGCAATTCGTGAGTGAGAGGCAGACATGAGCCCCAAGCCCAAGATCCAGGAATCCTCCCCGAAAGCCGCGCCGACGCTCCGGCCCGTGCCCAAGATCGGGCTCCTCGTCAACTCCATCGAGGGCTTCAACCCCAAGGCCAAGGACGCCGGGGAGAAGGCCATCCGCCGCCTCTTCGAGTCGCTCCTCGCCGCGGGCGAGATCGACCCCGGGTCGGTCATCACCGGGCGCGTCTTCACCCCCCACGAGGCCCTGGCGGCGGCCGACCGCTTCGCCGAGGCGCGGGTCGACCTCGTCGTCCTGGCCAACGTTGCCTTCCCCAACGGGCAGGTCTTCCTGACCGTGGCCTCGCACCCGCACTTGGCCCGCACCCCGCTCGCTGTCGTGGCCGAGCCGGAGCCCTCCGAGACGGAGTGGGCGACGAACGCCTGGTGCGGCGTCATCATGAACAACTACCTGGCGCGCCAGATCGGCCGGCCGGTCGTCGCCATCCCCGGCCCGTTCGCGAGCGACGGCTTCCGCGCCGCCTTCGGCCGGCTGCTGCGCGTCGCGGGCACGATCCGCTTCCTTCGCCGCGACCTCCTCGGCCGCTTCGGCGACGCTCCGAGCGGCTTTCACTCCGCGACCGGCGATCAGCTCGCCTTCGCCAAGGTCTTCGGGACGCGGGTCGAGACGATCGACCTCACCGCCGTGATGGACGCCTACCACAGCGGCAAGGCCAAGGGCTACCTCGGCGAAGAATCCTTCACCGATGCCGATGTCCGCCGCACGGTCGCCCGCCTCACTCGTGGGCGCAAGGTCCAGGTCGACGCGGCCATGCTCGAGCGGGGCGCCCGCCTCTACCACGCCTACCGGGCCATCATCCGGGCCAACGGATACACCTCGGGCGCCTTCCGCTGCTGGCCGGAGCATAACGAGCCCTTCATCGGCATTAGCGCCTGCCTGGCCATGGGCCTGCTCATGGGGAACGGCGACCTCGCCGCGGCCGGCTGCGAAGCGGACTGGCCGACGGCCGTGGCCCAGTCGATCGGCACGCTCCTCTCGGGGCGGCCTGCGGCCTGCCTCGACTGGGTCAATTATGCCGGCGGCTCGGAGATCGTGCAGCTCGGCCACTGCGGCATGGGCATTTGCGGCGAGATGGCCTCGGGCAACGGCCACGGCGCGGTCTGCGACGCCATCGCCGTCCACCCGGTCGTCCGGCAGGCCGGCGGGAAGAACGGGCCGGTCCTCATCGGTCAGTTCGAGTACGGCCCCAAGACCGGCCTCTGTCTCGTCCGCGACCCGTCGGGGAAGTTCAAGCTGTTGGCCTTCCGCGGCGAGAGCAGCCCGAAGACGGCGCGGGGTGTCGCCTACAGCGCGGCCGACGTCCTCGTCCCCGACCACGCTCGGCTCGACCGGCTCGTCCTCGAGGGCGGCTTTCCCCATCACCTCGCCGTGGCCATGGGCGACATCACCGAGGACGTCCGGATGCTCTGCATGCTCCTCGGCGTCGAATATGTGAGCCCCCACGAACGGGCGTGATCCGGGTTCCATGACGTCCCGCGAACGGGTCCTCGCCGCCGCCTCCCGCCGCCCCTCCGACCGCACCCCGGCCGATTTCAAGGCCGAGCCCGAAGTCGACCGCTACATGATGGAATACCTCCGGCTCGGAACGCGCGAGGACCTGCTGAGGCGCCTCGAATCCGACGTCCGGCGGCTCGAGCCGCGCTACGTCGGGCCGCCCTGTCGCACGTTCGAGGGCGGCGTTTTCGAGGATTATTGGGGGATACGCTCGAAGCGCCTCCCGGCCGGCCGGGCGAGCTACGACATGCACGTCCGGACGCCTCTCTGGGATGCCCAGTCGCTTGAGGACCTGGCCCGCCACCCCTGGCCGACGCCCGACATCTTCGATTATTCGGTCATGCGCGAGCAATGCCGCGAGGCCGAGGGCTTCGCCGTGATGTACGAGGGCGCCGACCTCTTCACCCGGCCCTGCATCCTGCGGAACATGGAGAACGTCCTCGTCGACATGGTCGAGCGGCCCGAGATGGCCCATTATCTTTTCGGCAAGTTCACGGACTTCTACGTCGAGGACATCACCCGAGCGCTCGAGGCGACCGACGGCGGCTTCGATCTCTACTGCGAATGGAGCGATTACGGGACCCAGCGGGCCATGCTCATCTCGGTCGGGATGTTCCGCGAGTTCATCGCGCCCTACCTCAAGCGGCTCATCGACGTCTGCCACGCCGGCGGCGTCAAGTTCATGGCTCACAGCTGCGGCGCCATCCGGCCCGTCATTCCCGAGCTCATCGCCCTTGGCGTCGACATCCTCGACCCGATCCAGGTCACGGCGGCGGGGATGGAGCCGGCCGGGCTCAAACGCGATTTCGGCGACCGGCTGGCCTTTCACGGCGGCATCAGCACGCAGCGGACGCTGCCCTTCGGGACGCCGGACGAGGTGCGCCGGGCCGTGCGCGAGACCGTCGCGGCGCTCGGTTCGGGCGGCGGCTATATCCTGGCCGCGACACACGACATCAGCGCCGACACCCCGCCCGAGAACATCCTGGCGATGTATGAACCGGAGCTGCGCTGACTTTCGATTCCCGAAAAAGGTCGGACGGGTCCTGTCCGTGCGCATCACCTTTGGGCCCGTGGGGCCTCGGGGTTGGCTTTCACTCCAGAGTGCGGCTTGCGCTAGGCCGCACATGACGTTCCGGCCAATCCCCGAGGCCCCTCGGGCAATCGGGCACCAACTCGCGCAGGTGGCGCCGAGGCCGCCCGAAAGCCCCCGTTTGGAGGGGGGCCCGGCGGGATTTCCGACGGGGGAACCGGGACAGGTTCCCGGGGTCGGGGGATAAGGACGGCCTCGGCGACGCCTCATATGGTGACGTGCCGTGACAGGATCCGTCCGACCTTGTGGAAGCGACTTTATTTTTGGCCCTGCCGCGAGTAACATGGAGCGGAGATGAAGACCCCCATCTTGTGCGTCGGGCAGCTCGTCGCGGACATCGTCGTCCGCCCTGTCGATTCTCTGCCTCCGGTCGGCCGGACGCGGCCGGTCGAGGAGATCGAGCTCTTTTCCGGGGGCTGCGCGGCCAACACGGCGGCCGTCCTGGCCAAGCTCGGGGCGGACGCGCGCCTGGCGGCGCTCATCGGCCGTGACGCGCTCGGCGACGCGGCCCTGGCCGACCAGGCGGCGGCCGGCGTCGACATCTCGGCCGTCGTCCGCTGCGGGGAGACACGGACCTCCGTGGCCATCGTCCTCGTCGACAGCGCCGGGCAGAGGTCCTTCTACTATCGGCCGGGCAGTCTCGAGAAGATGGCCAACCGGCACGTCCCGGATGACGCCCTGAAAACGGCGCGCCTCGTCCATGTCGGCGGCGCCATGAAGATGCTCGACCTCGACCTGGCCGAGCTCGTGGCCCGGGCCAAGTCCTTCGGCTGCGCGACCTCGCTCGACACCGACTGGGACATCTACGGCAACTGGATGCGGAAGGTCGGACCCGCTCTCGCCCGGATCGACTACCTCATCACGAACGAGGAGGAAGCGGCCATGCTCAGCGGCCGCGGGGCCCCCGACGCCGCGGCCCGCGAGCTCCTGACCCACGGCTCGAGGGCCGTGGCCGTCAAGCGCGGAGAGAAGGGCGCGCTGCTGGCGACGCGCGACGGCGTCACCGAGTTCCCCGCCTACCGCGTCGAGGTCCGGGACACGACCTGCGCCGGGGACGCCTTCGCCGCCGGATTCCTGCTGGGCGCAGCGTCGGGCCGGCCGCTCGACGAGTCGGTCCGCTTGGGGAACGCCGCCGGCGCCCTGTGCACGACCGCCCTCAGCCACCGGGCCATCGGCTCGCTCGACGCCGTCCGCCGGCTCGTCGAGGAGCAGATCGGATGACCCCGCGCGAGCGCGTCCTGGCCGTCCTCCGGCGGGAGCGGCCGGACAAGCTGCCGCGCGAGCTCAAGCTGACGCCGCCGCTCCTCGGGGAGCTCGAGCGCCGCACCGGTTCGAGCGACTCCGCCGAATATTTCTCGCTCGAGATGCGCGACGTCTTCTTCGCCCCGCCGACGGAAACAGCCGATTTCCGCGCCTACTATCCCGACGGCCTGCCGAGGTTCTGGAACCCGGCCGGCTGGGAGGTGGGGGAGTGGGGGGTCGGCGTCACCGACGGCTCGATGCACCACTTCATCCACCTCGAGCATCCGATGAAGCGCCTCACGAGCGTCGAGGAGCTCGACCGCTACCCGTTCCCCGACCTGACGCCGCCGGCGCGCCACGCCCACCTCGAGGCCCAGGTCCGGGAGCTCCACGCCCGCGGCCTCTTCGTCATCGGCTTCATGGAGTGGACGATCTTCGAGATCGCCTGGCACCTCCGCGGCATGACCGAGCTCTTCACCGACATGGCCTTCAACCCCGGGTTCGCCGGGCGGCTCCTCGACCGGATCACGGCCATCCGCGCCTTCGAGGCCCGGCGCTTCGCCGAGGCGGGCGTCGACATGCTCAAGATCGGCGACGACGTCGGCACGCAAAAGGCCATGCTCATGAGCCCGAAGATGTACAGGGAGTGGTTCAAGCCGTGTCATGCCGCTGTCATCCGCGCGGCGCGCGCGGCGCGGCCGGGGATTCCCGTCTGCTACCACAGCGACGGCAACTGCCGGGACGTCATCGCCGACCTCATCGACATCGGCGTTACGGTCCTCAACCCCGTCCAGCCGGAGTGCCTGGAAATCGCTGCCGTTAAGAGGGATTTCGGCGACCGACTGGCCTTCTGGGGCGGCATCGGCACGCAGACGACGATGCCGTTCTCGAGCCCCGGCGATGTCTACGCGACCGTCCAGAGGACGATCGATGTCCTCGGGCCGACGGGGTTCCTTCCGTGCCCGACCCACGTCCTCGAGCCCGAGGTCCCCTGGGATAATATCCTGGCCTTTGTGCGCGCGGTCGACGAGTACCGATTCAACTAGCGCTGGCGCCGCGAGCTTGCGCAGAGCGGCCCCCCTGTGCTATAAATGCCCGCTGTCCCCGCCATGAAAACGCTCCTCATCGTCAACCCCGTCGCCGGCCACGGCAAGGGAGAGAAATGCTACGAGCGGCTGGGGCCCGCCCTGCGCGAGAAAATGCCCGGGCTCGAGGTCCGCTTCTCGGAGTATGCCGGCCACGCCGTCGAACTCGGGAAGGCGGCCGCGGCCGGCGGCTTCGAGCGCGTCATCTGCCTGGGCGGGGACGGCACGCCGTTCGAGGTCATCGCCGGGCTCTACGCGCGGGGCCGGCCGGCCAAGGTCCCGGAGATCGGGCTCCTCCCGGCCGGGACGGGCAACTCCTTCCTCCGCGACTTTGGGACCGAGACGCCCGACGGGGCCCTCCGCCACATCCTCGACGGCCGCCGCCGCAGGGTCGACCTGGTCGAGTTCGAGGACGTGGAGGACGGGCGGACCGTCCGGCGCTATTCCCTGAACATCATCGGCGTCGGGCTCATCGCAGACATCCTCCAGCTGACCAACGAGCGGCTGAAGTTCCTGGGCGCGGCCGGCTACAGCCTGGCCGTCCTCGTGCGGCTCGTCCGGGGCATCAGGAACCGGGTCGAGATCGGCGCGGACGGGGAGAGGCGGACGGCGGCGAACAGCGCCCTCGTCGTCTCCAACTCCAAGTTCACCGGCGGCAAGATGATGATCGCCCCGGCCGCCGACGTCGCCGACGGCCGGGCCGACCTCGTCCTCTTCAACGGCGTCAACCGCCGCGAGATCGTCCGGATCTTCAGCGGGGTCTTCTCCGGGAAGCACGCCGCCCACCCCAAGGTCGAGATGCGGCCGGCCTCCGAGATCGTGATCGAGGCCGACCCGCCCCTCCGGGTCATGGCCGACGGCGAGCTCCTCGGGCGGACGCCGCTCAAGCTCAGGGTCCTGCCCGGCGAGCTGACCATCCTGGCATGAAGACCGCGTTCGAACGCCTCCGGTCCCTCCTCATCTGGTCCGTCGCCTTTCCCGTCTTCATCGCCGCCTGCGCCGCGGTTTGGGCCGGCGCCATCCTGCTCTCCGGCGAGCGGCTCGAGCGCCTGGTCAAGCGCGCCTGCCGGCTCATCCTCTTCTGCTGCGGCATCCGGCTCGAGGTCGCCGGCGCCGGGAACCTGGTCCCCGGCCGGCAGTACATCGTCATGATGAACCACGTCAACTTCTTCGACCCGTTCGTCTTCTACGCCGGGTTCCCGGGCTTCGCGCGGGGCGTCGAGGAGGAAAGCCATTTCCGCTGGCCGGTTTACGGGGCGACCATCCGGCGCCTCGGCCTCATGCCCATCTCCCGCAAGGACACGGTTCGGGCCGTGGAGACGCTGAAGCGGGCGGCGGATTGGATCAGGTCGCGGCCGGGCTTCTCGTTCGTCGTCCTGCCCGAGGGGACGCGGACGCGGGATGGCCGGCTGGGCCCATTCAAACACGGCGGCTTCCTGCTGGCCCTGGAGACGGGGCTCGACATCCTGCCGTTCGTCCAGGTCGGCGCCGGCCGCATCAACCGCAGGGGCAGCAAGGTCATCCGGCCGGGCCGGGTGCGGATCTCGATCGAACCCGCGGTGCCGACGGCGGGTTACGCCAAGGCGAACGTTGGCGAGCTCGTCGACCGCGTCCGCCAGGTGTTCCTCGCCCGGCTCGAATAAGAGGGGACGCGTACTCTTTGTACGTGTCCCCTCTTAATTGAGCTTGAGCCGCACGGTTCCCTTGACGGTCTCGCCGTTCTTGACGAGCCGGCCGGCGCCGTAGTGGAAGCCGAGGACCGACCATTCCTTGGGCCCGCCCGACCCGCCGTAGAAATCGAGGACCTTGAGGGAGACCTCGTGCGGCGAGAGCGAGCAGCGAACGGTCTGGCTCCCGTCCGAAACGACCCGGACCTTGCCCCAGCTGCCCGACAGCGCCGCCCAAAAAACATTCCGTTTGGCGCTCCGGAAGTCATTCGAGCCCCAGGCGTGGTCGTCGAGGGCGAAGGGCCGCGGCCCGGGCGGGACGAGCTGAGGCATCGCCGGGTGGGCGAGGGCCGTGCCGCTCGGCCGGCCGATGTGGTCCTCCGGATAGGCCGTGTACTCGGCCCGCCGCTCCCAGTCGAGCCGCTGGAAGGCGAGCGGCAGGTCGAACTTGAGGCCGAGCTCCCTCACCCACAGGTCCGGGCCGCGATAGGTGAACTCGTAGTCGAACTCGGCGTGGCCGTCGCGGTCGAGCCGGATCCCGTACCCGCCGGTCCACTCGGCGCCGAAGCTCCCGTTCCAGCGGACGGCGCCCTCGCCGTGGGTCTCGCCGGCGAATCTCCAGCCGGACGGGTCCTCGCCCGCCGGCGCCTCGCTCTTGAGGACGTGGAGCCGCGGCCCCTTGAGCAGAACCTGGTTGTTTGCGGCCAGCGCCCACATCAGCTCGCCGCTGACCCGGTCATAGGCCAGCTCGCACGCGCCGCCCCGCAGGCAGACGACCGAAGCGCCGGAGAGATAGCGGCCGGCCGGCTCTTCGGCGATGGCCGCGGGCGCGCCCCTCCTCCACTCCTCGGCCGGCCGCGCCTTGAACGGCAGCCGGAAGCTGTTGACCAGGCGCTTTCCGTCGTAGAACTGGAGCTCGAGAGTATCCTCGGGCCGCGCCTCGACCGGAATGACGATCGTCCCCTCCGCTCGAGGCGGGACGTCGGCCCGCAGGACGCCCCCCTTCCCGGCGACCACCCAGCGGCATTCATAGATCTTGAGGTTCTCGAAAACGTTCTGGTTCGAGACCGGGACGCGCACGGGTCCCGGAGCGAGCGGCGCCGTCGGGATCTGCATCGGCGAATAGACCTGCCGGCAGAGCTCCCACTCCGGCCGCGGACGCCGCCAGGCGTCGACGACGCCCCAGGCGCAATCGCCGACATAACCGTGGCCCGGCCCTCCGTAAACCGCGTCCATGTAGCGGATCGGCGTCATGTCGCGGCGCCAGTAGCCGATGCCTCGTCCCGGCACCCAGAAGGCGTCGTCGACCCAAGCCCAAATCATCGTCCCGACCTGGTTCTCCGTCTCGAAGCAGGCCTTGATGACGTCGGGGACGCGGTCGACCCAGTAGTCGTGCATGCCCGGGTCGACCTCGAGGCTTACGGCCAGGTCGCCCCAGCCGTGGAAGACCGTCTGGCACTCGTCCATGAAGACGGGCTTCGCGACGCCGTTCTGGCCGCGGATGAAATCGTTCAGATTGGTCGGGTGGTGGTGGACGACGAAGTCGGCTTCGTCGCTCGCGGGCGCGTAGGTGCCACTCGACGGCCGGGTCGGGTCGACCGACTTGATATAGCGGCGCGTCATCTGGAAGAGGCGCGTGTAATTGCTCTCATTGCACATCGACCAGTAGACGACCGACGGATGGTTGCGGTCGCGCTCGACGAACGCCGCGTAGATTCCCATGTAGAGCGGCACGTCACGCAGGTCGTCCGTGTCGGCCCAGCAGGCCGGTCCCTCGTCCTCGATGTAGAGGCCGATCCGGTCGGCGACCTCGGGCGTATGGGGGTGAGGCGGATAATGAGATGTCCGGATGGCGTTGAGGTTCGCGCCCTTGATGAGGTCGAGGTCCTTCTCGACGAGCGCCGGCGGGATGGCCCGGCCGTCCGTGGGGCTGGCCGCGTGGAGACAGACGCCGAAGAGCTTGGCCCCCCGGCCGTTGATGGTGAAGCGCTTGCCCTCGACCTTCATTTCCCGGAATCCGACGGGAGTCTCGACCGCCGCTCCGTTGAACGAGGCCTCGAGCGTATAGAGGCGCGGCCGCTCGGGCGTCCATGGCTCCGCGGTTTCCACGCGCAGCGTAACCGGGACCGTCTTCTCCTCCCAGGGAGCGAGAGACAGAATCGACGTCTCGGCCTTGACGACGCTGCCGTTCGGGCCGACGAGCCGGAGTTCGAGCCGGCCGTTCGTGACGCCCGCCGCTTGCGCGTTGGCTGCCGAGGCGGTCACGGCGAGGTCGGCGTACCTGTAGTCCTTGTCGAAAGCGACGGCCCAATGGACGCGCGAGACGTGGGCCGGCTCAACGGCGAAGACCTCGACCGGCCGCCAGATGCCGGCGATCTCGAAATACGCGTAGACGCTCATGTGGTCGATGTCCGCGGCGCGCGTGCGGGCGCGGATGAGGACCTCGAGCGTGTTGTCCCGGCCGGGCCGCGCGGCGTCGGTCAGGTCGAGCTCGACCGGCGTCGCGCCGCCGTCGTGGCTCCCGACGCGGACGCCGTTAAGCCAGGCCTCGCAGCCGCTGTAGATGCCCTCGGCCCGGAGCTTGATCCTCTTGCCGCGCCATGACTTCGGCACGGCGAACGTCCGGCGCATGACGGCGACGCCGCCCGCCGCCCGGAAGCCCTTCATCTCCCAGTTCGAGGGGACGTCGATCGGCTTCCAGCCGGGCGCCGCGCGCCAGTCGGCCGGCGGGTCGACGAGGATCTCCCACCTCCCCTCGAGGGACAGGCGGCCCGAGCGGGGCCTGGCGGTCAGGCGCAGCGGCAGGTCGGCGGCGTCGACCTCGATCTTTCGGCCGTCCGCCTCGATATCGATCCGGCCGCGGGCGCCGAGCGGCGTCCCGACGGCGAAAAAGCCGTTCTCGCCCGTCGTCGCCGTCCGCGTCCAGTTCTCACCCCGAATGCCCACGGCCACGCCGGAAAGGCCCGTCGCGCCCACGTCCTTCGAGACCGTCCCGATGAGGTTGCCTCGCGAGTCCCCCGATACGGCGATCTCGACCTCGGCGTTCATGCGATCGATGGCGGACCGGTCGGGGTAGACCTCGACCTCGTTGAAGGCCGGGACGCCCTCGGCCGTCCGGGCGAGGTTCGCCAGCCGGAGCGATCGCGTGCGCCGCGCCGGCAGGGGGACGACGATGCGGCGGAGCCGGGCGAGGTCGGGCGAGGCGACGCGGGTAAGACGCTCCCAGCCTGCGGCCGCGGCCACTTCGACGTCGAAGGAGGCCAGGTAGGGCCCCGGTGTATAGAGGACGATGCCCGCGACCTCCTGGGGCGAGGGCCAGTCGAACCTGACCCATTCGCCGGCCTTTGCGTCGAGCCGCGCGCCCCATGTCGTCATCCGGTCGCCGTCGTTCACAGCCTGGACCGGGTATCCCTCGCGGAATGAAGAGGCCGAGACCTTGGCCAGCGGGGCGATGCTGCGGCCGTCGCCCGAGGGCGATGCTGCGGCCGTGGGGGGGACCCCCACGAGAAAGGCCAGCGACAGGGCGGCGAACAGAACGTAGGCGCGGCCGGCCGCGCTCATCCGATCCCTCTTCATGTCAGCACCTCGCACGCGTTATAAGAGGGGACACTTACCAAAGGTACATGTCCCCGTTTTCATCCGCTTTTTCTAGCGCCGGATGCGGGCCGAGCCGCCGCCGGCGAAAGTCCGGACCT
>Ga0335070_10008189_pt1 | contig 12251 bp, 9 predicted proteins | sample Lox_Sample_13_FD_206722 | JGI IMG/M metagenome (GOLD analysis project Ga0335070, IMG submission 206722) | Soil microbial communities from Loxahatchee National Wildlife Refuge, Florida, United States - Lox_Sample_1.3 | ecosystem: Environmental > Terrestrial > Soil > Wetlands | place: USA: Florida...
TGGTCCTGTGCCGGGCCGACCTGGCGCACCGCTACACCGACACGCCGATCTACCTGCGCGCCGGCGAGGTGCGGACCCGGCGGCTCGGCGCGTTCGAGGTGCACAGCCCGTGGCTTCCGATCGAGGCGACGGTGGGCCCGACCGTCGACGCGTCCCGCGCCGCCTTCGAGAAGGCCGGGATCGGACCCGAGGACGTCGACGTGATCCAGCTGCAGGACACCGACGCCGGCGCCGAGGTCATCCACCTGGCCGAGAACGGGTTCTGCGCCGACGGCGACCAGGAGGCTCTGGTGGCGGACGGGGAACTCGAAATCGGCGGTCGGCTGCCCGTGAACACCGACGGCGGGCTGATCGCGAACGGCGAGCCGATCGGCGCCTCGGGTCTGCGCCAGGTCCACGAGGTGGTGCTGCAGCTCCGACGCCAGGCAGGCGATCGGCAGGTGCCGGGCGAGCCGAAGGTCGGCTACACGCAGCTCTACGGCGCACCCGGCGTCGCGGGCGTGTCAATCCTCTCCGTGTGAACGGCGCGCGGGATATGCCTGTATCGATCGGCCACGAGAAAGCGGGGGCACGCATGATGAGAATTCTCGACCGTATTCGGACGATCACGCTGGTGGCGTGCATCACGGCCTGGGGGGCCGCAGCCAAGGCGGAGCTCAAGCCCGGCATGGTGCTCAACCGGGAGACGTGGCAGCAAGCCGAAGGCCTGCTGCCGCCGGAGGTCCTCAAGCATTACGAGAACGGCGACTACGCCAATGCGATCGCCGATTGGCCCAACGGCCTGTACATGTGGCCGCCGGATTTCAAGGCTGCCAGCGAGAAGAACGCCGGTCAGCTCGATGTCAACGACAACGGCACGATCATCGAAAAAGGCTCCAACAAGCAGCCGCCCTACATCATGGGTTTCCCGTTCCCAATCATCGATCCGGCGGATCCAAAAGCCGGCGCCAAGATCCTGTGGAACTACTTCTATCGGACCTGGTACCTCGGCAGCCTGCACGCCCAGACGCAGCTGAACTGGGTCGCGCCAAGGAATCTCGACCGCCGCGCCGACGTCGCGGCCGATTTCGAACAGTACGACGGCGTCCCACAGGACGAACGGCTTCCCAATCCCGACAACTTCAGCGTGCGGATACTGGCGACGACGGTGTCGCCCGCCGACCTCAACGGCACCGCTGCGCTGACCTGGCGGTACCGCGATTCCGAGAAGCGCGATTCCAGCTGGGCTTATGTCCCCGCCCTGCGCCGCGTGCGTGCGGTCAGCCCCGCCAACCGTTCGGACGGCTTCCTGGGCTCCGACATGAGTCAGGACGACGGCCAATTCTTCGACGGCAAACCTGAAGACTTCACGTGGGCCTTGAAAGGAGAAGCCGATCAGTTGCGCTTCGTCGACCCACTCAGCTTGAAGGGGGAAGCCCAGCAAGTGTGGCAGCCAACCGGCGGCTGGCGCAACAACTGGCCGGATCTCAAGTTCCTCGGCTACATGGACCCGACGTGGAAGGGAATCGCCTGGGCGCCCATCGTCGGCGCCCTCGCCAAGCGACCATTCTGGGTGGTGGAGGGAATTCCGAAGGACAAGTACTACCTCTACGGCCGCATCCAGCTCTACATTGACAAGGAAACCTTTCAGGGCGCGTGGAACCGCAAGTTCAGTTGGGACGGCGAGCTGTTGAATACGCTGCAGGTCATGGCGTTCCTCATGGGAAAGTACACGCGGCCCGACGGTAAGGTCGACTACAATTCGGCCCAGAGCATGGCGTTCCAGTGCGCCGAGAACGTCAAACGCAATCAGGCAACGGCGGCCGGGATCAAGTCCAGTCCGAAAGCGGATTTCGACTTCCGGGTGAAATTTCCCGCGACGTTCTTCGACGTGAACTCGTTGGGGCGCGCCGGCAAGTGAGGGAGCTCTCATCGACACGGTCACGTTCCGGGGCGCCTGGAATCACAAGCTCACCTGGACCGGCGAGCTGGTCAATTCTGCTTCAGGTAGCGTCTCACAGGCCGGCTCGCGTCGATGCCGGGGGAACGGCTGGTTCGTCTACCCAGGGCGCACGAACATGGCCTTCGTGTGCACCGAGAACATCAAGTACAACCGGGCGACGCTCGGCGGAATCAAGTCGAGTGCCTGCTCAGATTTCGAACGCGACGCTCACCGGCTGGCTCTTCTTTCCGTTCAACTCCTACGTCCGCGCCCGCGTCGAGCTGATTGACAAGCAGACCGACGAGACGGAGGGGTTTTCGATTTTCGAGAAGACGTGCTCGTGTTCGTGTCCGCGCTCGTGAAGCAGGCGTTGGTCCCGTATCGAACACGAGCACGATCACGGACACGCATCACATGGCACGAACTTGGGCAGCGTCACTTCGTTGCTGATGTCTTCGAAGACAACCTTCACGGGCATACCGATCTTGATGTCGTGCGGCTTGATCCCGAGGAGGTTCGAGTTCATTTTCGCGCCTTCCTTCAGCTTCACGACCACCACCGCGTACGGCACCTCCTCGGCGAAGCCGGGATGGTAGACCTGATGCATCACGTTGTAACTGAACACCTCGCCCTCGCCGCTGACCGTCACCCAGGCGGCGTCGCGCGACAGGCATGACGAACAGATCTCGCGTGCCGGGAAGCGATGCGTACTGCACTGGCGGCAGCGCTGCACGACCAGCTGGTGCCGCTTGGCGGCCTCGAAGAACGGGCGCATGTCGGGGGTGATGGCGGGGATGGGTTTCTTGTAGTCGCTCATGGTTCCTCTCTCGTGCGCAAGCGCGTCTCGTCGGTTCCCGAGGCGTCACGCTTCCTGCGACAGCACCAGCGTCGAGTGCGTCGACAGGATCCCGCCGTTGCCGCTCACCAGCGCGATCGTGGCATCTTTGATTTGCCGCTCTCCGCCGTCACCGCGGATCTGAATCACGCCTTCGGAGACCGGGGTCATGCCCCACATGTAGAACGACGACAGCTGGCCGCCACCGGTGTTGACCGGCAACGACCCGCCGGGAGCGATTTTGCCGTCGGCCACAAACGGACCACCCTCGCCCTTCTTGCAGAAGCCGTAGTCCTCCAGACAGACGAGCACCGTGAAGGTGTAGCAGTCGTACAGCTCGACGACGTCGATGTCCTGCAAGGTGATGCCCGCCATCTTGAATGCCGACTCCTTGGCGAGCACCGCTCCCGAGGTCAGCGTTTCGGAGGGATCACCACCGGGATGCCCTTGGCCCATCCCCAAGATGTAGACCGGCGGCTGCTTGAGGTCGCGGGCGCGTTCGGCCGAGGTGACGATGACCGCCAGGCCGCCGTTGGAGACCAGACAGCAGTCGAACAGGTGAAACGGTTCCACCACCCAGCGCGAGCGGTGGTAGTCGTCGAGGGTCATGGGTGCGTCGAAGAACTGCGCCGCCGGGTTCTTGTTGGCCCACTGCCGTTCGGCGACGGCGATGGCACCGAGGTGGTCGTTGGTAGTGCCGTAGAGATGCATGTGACGCCGGGCCACCATGGCGTACATCGCGTTGACGCCAAACTGGCCGTAGGCGGCGTCGAGGCCGCGGGCGAAGCCGTACGCCCCGGCGGAGCCGCCGCTCGTCCCTTTGCCGCTGGTCTGTGGCTGCGGGGGCTTCAACGGCGCGTCGGAAAACACGCAGGCCACCGTGTGACAGAGGCCGGCGTCGATCGCCTCGGCGGCCTGTTGAATCATTGCGCAGGCGGTGGCGCCGCCGGCATTCATGGCCACCGACAAGCGCAGGTCATGCAGCCCCATCGCTTGCTGCAGCTGGAACGAGCCCATGCCGCCGTCGGCCCAGGTCAGTCCGGGGTTGACCAGCAAGCCGTCGAGGTCATGACGTTCAAGGCCGGCATCGGCCAGTGCCAGCCGCACCGCCTCGACGGCGAAACCGACGTGGTTGTAGTCGTACACCTTGCCTTGTCTGGTGATGCCGAGTCCGGCAATCGCCGTCTTGCCTTTTAGTGACATGTCAGTCCCATTCAAGTGCTGCGTGCTGCGTGCGGGGTGGGAGGCACCCCGCAATTCCTTCATCGGTGTCCCTCGCGCTGGAACAGGATGCGTTTGGCCTGCGATGACACGGTTGACGACACGTTCTTGCTCTTCGCCAGGAGGCGAATGTCGCGCTCCTGCAGCGAGCCGACGAAATGCATGGCCGTCGCCATCGGCGTCTTCGGGTTGGTCACCAGTGCCAGTCGTACCTGGTAGTTACGCGGCCAAAGCCGATGGTCGCCAATCTTACGCAGCAGCTCCGCGTCGGTGTTGCGGTTGCGTGCCAGCATGGCGATCTCATCGTCGGTGATGCGGGGGTTCTGCAGCACGAAGTTTTGGATGAGTCGATTGGCATCGCGGATGAGGATGGCGCGCGCCTCGCGGTTGCCCTTGAGTGCCAGTTTGATGCGCTCGCCGACGCTCATGTGCAGGATCTGGTTGTACAGACTCTTGTTGATCGGCTTGCCGTCCTCCGGTTCGTCGATCAGTTCCTGGGGAACCACGTACGGATCATCGCCGCGTTCGACGCTCTCGGCGATGGCCTGGAATTCTGCGGCTTCGTCACTCATGCCTTGGCGGCCTTTGCGGCCTCCGCCTCCTTGATCACCCGGTCGGCGAGATGCGCCGGGATCTCCTCGTAGTGTGAGAAGGCGACGGTGAACGAGCCGCGCCCGCTGGTCATCGAGCGGAGGTCGGGCGAGTATTTCAGGACCTCGGACATCGGCACCTGCGCGCGAATGACCTGGCCGCCCGGCTTCGAGTCCACGCCGAGCACCTTGCCGCGCCGGCTGTTGAGGTCGCCGATGACGTCGCCCATCGAGTCGTCGGGCACGATGACTTCCATCGACATGATCGGTTCCAGGATCACCGGCTTGGCCTTGGCGAGCGCAGCTTTGAAGCCCATCGAGGCCGCGATCTTGAACGCCATCTCGGAGGAATCGACTTCGTGGTACGAGCCGTCGTACAGGGTGACCCGCACGTCGACGATCGGATAGCCGGCGAGGATGCCCTCGTTCAGCGCTTCGCGCACGCCCTTTTCCACCGCCGGGATGTACTGTCGTGGCACGACGCCGCCGACGATCTCGTCGACGAACTCGAAACCGGTGCCGCGCGGCAGCGGCTCGACCTTCAGCCAGGTGTCGCCGTACTGGCCGCGCCCACCCGACTGCTTCTTGAGCTTGCCCTGCGACTCGGCGCGTCCCTTGATCGTTTCCTTGTACGGCACCTTCGGCGCCTTCAGTTCGACCTCGGCGCCGTACTTGCGCTTCAAGCGCTCGATGACCACTTCGATGTGCAATTGGCCGACCCCCGACAGGATCAGCTCGCGCGTCTGCGGGTCGCGATGCATCTCGAGCGACGGGTCCTCTTCCATCATGCGCGCCAACGCCTGCGTTGCCTTCTCCTCGTCGCCCTTGCTCTTCGGCTCGACGGCGAACGAGATCGCCGGCGGCGCTTGCGTGAAGCCGGGATAGAGGATCGGGGCCTTTTCATCTGCGAGCGTGTCGCCGGTGGCGGTGTCCTTGAGCTTGGCGACGGCGACGATTTCGCCGGCGACGGCATGCGGCACCGGCACCTGCTTCTTCCCCGCGAGCTTTGACAAGTGCCCCAGGCGCTCCTTGCTGTCCTTGTTGACGTTGAGGACGGTGGAATCGGTGGCCACCTTTCCTGAGAGCACGCGGAAGATCGACAGCTTGCCGGCAAACGGATCAACCGTTGTCTTGAACACCAAGGCGGAGAACACTTCGTCGGCTTCGGGGCGCCGCTCGATGGGTTCTTTGATCTTCGGATCCTGGCCGCGCAGCACCCCCAGGTCGCTGGCCGAGGCCAGATACTCGATGCTGGCGTCGAGCAGCGGCTGCATGCCGATGGCCTTGGCCGCGGCGCCGCACAGTACTGGTACGAAGCGGCGCGCCAGCGTGCCTTCGCGCAGTGCTTGGACAACTTCCTCGTTCGAGAGCGTGCCGTTCTCGAGGTACTTCTCGGTCAACGCGTCGTTGGCTTCGGCGGCGGCTTCGACCATCCGCTCCCGCGCCGCCTCGGCGGCCGCCTTGACGTCCTCGGGGACCGCTTCCTCCTTGAGACTGCCATCGGCCTGGCCGATCAGGGCACGCATGGTGATCAGATCGACAACGCCACGAAAGGCGTCTGCTGCACCGATGGGATGCTGAATCGGCACCGGGTTGGCACCGAAAAGTTTCTTCATGTCGTCGACCGCGGCCTGGAAGTCGGCGCGTTCGCGGTCCATACGACTGACGAAGGCAAGCACCGGCAACTGCAGCTCGGCGCTGCGTGCCCACATTTTCTCGGCTTCGACGCGCAGCTCGTCTTTCGCCGGCGCCAGCACGAAGACGACGCCGGTGCAGGCGCGCATGCAGGTGAGCGCGTCGGGCAGAAAGTTCGCGTAGCCCGGCAGATCGACGAGGGTGATGTCGTGCTTCTTCCACGTCAGGCTGTGGATCGCCGACGTCAGCGTAATCTTGCGGCGGATCTCCTCGGGCTCGAAGTCGAACACCGAGCTGCCGTCGTCCACGCGCCCCAGACGGGTCACGGCGCCGGCACCGAACAGCAGTGCGTCCGCCAGGGAGGTTTTGCCGACGCCTCCCTGGCCCGCTACGCCGACGCTACGGATCACTTTCACGTCATCAGCCATATTGCCTCCGTTTCAGTCTTGGGCGTTCCGTTCGTAAATCAGTCGTAATCCGTCCAACGTGAGGAACTCATCTACTTCTTCAATGGTCTCCGACTCCGGCGCCAGCAGCGGTGCGAAGCCACCGGTGGCGATGACCCGGGCGCGGACCTTGTTCTCCTTTTGAATGCGGGTCACCAGCCCGTCAACCAATGCGACGTACCCATAAATCAGGCCGGACTGGATGGCGTGCACCGTGTTGCGTCCGATAACGTGCTTGGGCTTCACCAGCTCGACGCGGTAGAGCTTGGCGGCGCGCTCGAAGAGGGCGTCGCTGGCGATGCCCAAGCCCGGCGCAATCACCCCACCCACGTACTCGCCCTTCTCCGACACGTAGTCGAAGATCGTCGCCGTACTGAAGTCAACGATGATCGTCGCGGCGCGCGTGCGCTCGTACGCCGCGATGGCATTGACGATGCGGTCGGCGCTCACCTCCTGCGGCTTGTCATAGAGGATTGGCATGCCGGTGCGAATGCCGGGGCCGACGAACAGCGGCGTGCGGCCGATGTAGGTGCGGCACAGGGTGTCAATCACTTGGGTCATCGGCGGTACGGATGACGACACCGCGATACCCCCAATGGCCGGGTTGCCCGCGCCTGCCAGCAAACTGCCGACGAGCACACCGTACTCGTCGGCCGTGCGCCCGGTGTGCGTCTGCAGGCGCCAGTGCTGGCGCAGCGTCTTGCCCTCGTACACGCCGAGGACGGTCTGCGTGTTGCTGACATCGATCGCGAGAAGCACCGCTGCGCTCATGCGTATCACTCGTTGCTGCCAACCTCTTTCCTAGCGCGTTTGCTGTCTCACTGGCCAGAGTTGCGGGCGTAGATCAAGCGCAATCCCTCGAGGGTGAGAAACTCGTCGACCTCTTCGATGGTGTCCGACTCCGGTGCCAACAGCGAGGCGTAGCCGCCGGTGGCGATGACCCGCGCCGGGCCGCGGATCTCCCTCTGCATCCGCGCCACCAAGCCATCGACCAGCGACACGTAGCCGTAGATCAGCCCCGACTGCACCGCGTGTGCGGTGTTGCGAGCCAGCACCTGCTTGGGCTTTACGAGCTCAACCCGGTAGAGGCGCGCGGCGCGCTCGAACAGTGCATCGCCAGCAATACCGAGCCCCGGGGCGATGACGCCGCCGATGTACTCGCCCTTGCGGGTGATGTACTCCAGCTTGGTGGCGGTGCCGCAGTCGACGACGATAGTTGCATCGCGCGTCCGTTCGTAGGCTGCCACGGCGTTCGCCACGCGGTCACTACCCACCTGTTGGGGGTCATCGTAGAGGATGGGCATGCCGGTGCGGACGCCGGGGCCGACGACGAGCGGCGCGACGGCAAGGTACGATCGGCACCACGCGTCGATGACTTGCGTCGTCGGCGGTACGACCGAGGACACGGCGATCGCGTCGATCGCCGGCTGGCCCACGCCGGCGAACAACAGGCGCAACAGGACACCATACTCATCGACCGTGCGCGCCCGATCGCTGGCCAGCCGCCAATGATGCTGCAGCCGGTCGCCGTCGTAGAGGCCGAAGACAGTGTGCGTGTTGCCGACGTCGATGGCGAGCAGCATCGGTAAAACAATCAGCCGTCAGCCTTCAGCTGTCAGCTCTCTCCCGTACCCATCGACTACCGTGACATCGCCGGCGACGATGCGCGTCTCGCCTCCGGTGGCGGCGCACAGGATCAGTGCGCCATCATCGCCGATGCCGGTGACTGTACCGGCGCAGCGCTGGCCGGCGCCGTCGATCTGCACCCTGCGTCCGGTCAAGCACGAGTGCGCTTCCCACAGCGGTCGGATGGCGGCGAAGCCGTGCGTGAGAAACAGCGTGTAGCGTTCTTCGACGTGGCACAGCAGGCGCTCGGAAAATGCGGTGCGGTCGATGGCTTGTCGAGTGACAGCACACAGGGATGTCGCCTTGTCGCGCAACTCCTCTGGGAAATCTTCGCGTGTGGCGTTGAGGTTGACGCCGATACCGAGAATTACACAGCGCACCCGATCCTCGTCGGCGTCCATTTCAGCGAGGATGCCGGCCACCTTGCGGCCGTCGATGACGATGTCATTCGGCCACTTGATCGCTGCCTGCGGCACCCACTCGCGCACCGCTTCGTCGACTGCCAATCCAGCCACCAGCGTGAGTTGCGCGGCCACGGCGACGCCGATGGGTGGCCGCAGGACGATCGAGAGATACAGGTTGCGCAACGGCGGCGACGCCCAGGTGCGCCCCAGGCGGCCGCGCCCGCTGGTCTGTGCTTCGGCGATCACGACCGTGCCCTCGACGGCGCCCGCGGCCGCGAGTCGGTGCGCAAGGGAGCTGGTCGAGTCGGTGCTATCGACGTACTCGATGCGACATCCCAGCCGCGAGGTTGCCCGTGCTCGACGCAGGATATCGATCGAGAGAGGAGCATGTGGAGCGGCGAGAGTCATCGGCCGATGGCGGAGCGTCCAGGATGCCGTCACCGCTCACGCAAGAAACAACGTCATGTGCAGATCGACGGCGGGCACCGAATGCGTCAGGGCGCCGATCGAGATGATGTCGACGCCCGTGGCGGCGACGGCGGCGACGTTGTTCAGCGTGATGCCGCCCGACGCCTCGACCAGCGCGCGGCCGCCGATGCGCTGCACGGCCCGCGTCAACTCGTCGACCGTCATGTTGTCGAGCAGAAGGATCTCGGCGCCGGCCGCCAGTGCCTCGTCAACCTCCGCCAAGGAACTGCACTCCACTTCGACCTTGAGTCCGTGCGGCGCGCCGACGCGCGCCGCCCCGACGGCCGCGGTGATACCGCCTGCCGCGGTAATGTGGTTGTTCTTGATGAGGATACCGTCATCGAGCCCGTTGCGGTGGTTGAAGCCACCACCCACCCGCACCGCGTACTTCTCCAGCACGCGCAGGCCGGGAGTGGTTTTGCGCGTATCGACGATCCGACAACCGGACCCGGTGACCGCCGTGACGAAGCGTGCCGTGAACGTGGCGATGCCGGACAGATGTTGCAGGAGATTCAGGATCACCCGCTCGGTGGCCAGCAGCGTGTGCGCCGGACCGGAGAGGGTGGCGAGCACGTCGGCGTTGGCGACCCGGGCCCCGTCGGATACCTGCTCGCGGACATCGACATGACCACCCGCCGCGGCGCACACCTTGCGAATCAGCGGCAAGCCGGCGACGACCGCCGCTTCCTTCGCGGAGATCTGGGCGCGGGCGCGCTTCTCCGCAGACACCGTGAGGCGCGTGGTCAGATCCCCGGCTCCCAGATCCTCGGTGAGTGCGGTTCGCACCAGCGCATCGACGGTGGGAAGGTCGAAGACGTCCATCGATCTCAGAAGAGAACGGAAAACCGGAAACCGGAAACGGAAAACGGGAAACCGGTCAACGACAGAGCAGATCTCTCAGCATTGACCGGTTTGACATTTCCGGTTTCCCGTTTCCGGTTTTCCATTCTCTCTAGCTCTCCGCGCGCAGCGCCGCCAGATGCCGCTGCAGCGTCCCCTGCCGCTCGCGCAGCGTGCTGGCCTTCTCGCGTTCCTTCTCGACGATGTCGGCCGGCGCACGGTCGACGAAGTCGGGTCGGCCGAGCTTCGCCTGGGCGGCAGAAAGTTCCTTCTCGACCTTGGCCAGATCCTTCTGCAGGCGTTTGCGCACATCGAGCGGATCGACGACGCCCCGCAAGGGTACGAAGATCTCACCGAGCCCTTCGACTAGCGCCGACGGCTCGCCCGACGGCCGCTCGCCAGCAGCAAGCAGGCCGACGGTTCCCACTTTCGCCAGCGCCTTGACGTACGGCTCGAACGCCGCAACCTCCTCGCCGCGCCCGTCCGCTGCGACGTGAATCGACACCGTCGCGTTCGGCGGTATGCCCAGCTCGGAACGGATGTTGCGCACGCTGCGCACCGCTTCGATGAGCCGATTGACCGCACCTTCGGCTGCCGTGTCACGCAGCGTGGCGTCGGACTGCGGATATGCGGCAACCATGATGCTCTGCGTGTCTTTCGCGGCGGGTAGCGCTTGCCAGATCTCTTCCGTAACGAACGGCATGAACGGATGCAGCAGCCGGAGCGCCTGTTCGAGCACGTGGAGCAACACCGCTTGGACTTGGTGCTTGCCTCCCTCATCGTTGCCGTACAGCGCGACCTTGCTGAGCTCGAGGTACCAGTCGCAGTACTCGTGCCAGATGAACTGATAGAGCGCGAGGGCGCCGTCGTTGAACCGGTAGTTGGTGAACGTGGCACGCACCTCGTCGATGACCGCTTGCAGCCGCGACAGCATCCAGCGCTCGGGCAGCGCCAACGTTGCCGCGTGCACTGTGGAGAAGTCGGGCGGCTGCGCTTCCAGGTTCATCAGCACGAAGCGCGCCGCGTTCCAGATCTTGTTGGCGAAGTGCCGGCCGAGGTCGGTCTTCTCCACCGCGTAGCGCACGTCTTCGCCCGGCGGCGCCAGCGACACGATGGTGAAGCGCAGCGCGTCGGCGCCGTAGTTGGCGATGACGTCGAGCGGGTCGGGCGAGTTGCCGAGGGACTTGGACATCTTGCGTCCCTGCAGATCACGCACGATGCTGTTGAAGCAGACTTCGCTGAACGGGCAGTCGCCCATGAACTCGTAGCCGGCCATCACCATGCGCGCTACCCAGAAGAAGATGATGTCGGCGGCGGTGATCAGCGTATCAGTGGGATAGAAGCGCCGCAGCGTCGGCGTGTCCTGCGGCCAGCCCATCGTCGAGAAGGGCCACAGCCACGAGCTGAACCAGGTGTCGAGGACATCGGGATCTTGCGAGATCGTGCCGCTGCCGCAGTGCGCGCATTGCGTCGGATCGGTGCGTGCCACCGTCTCCTTGCCGCACGTCTCGCAGTACCACACGGGGATGCGGTGTCCCCACCACAGCTGCCGGCTGATGCACCAGTCGCGGATGTTCTCCATCCAATGCAAGTACACGCCGACCCAGCGCTCCGGGTACAGACGCAGCTCTCCGTTGCGCACGGCGGCAATCGCCGGCACGGCCAGCGGCTGCATGCGCACGAACCATTGCTTCGAGAGGTACGGTTCGATCGCCGTGTTGCAGCGTTCGCAGCGCCGGATGGGCACGCGATAGGGGGCCGTCTCCACCAGCAGCCCGCGCGCCTCGAGGTCGGCGACGATCTGCTTGCGGGCCTCGAAGCGATCGAGTCCCTCGTAACGCCCGCCGTTCTCGTTGATGCGCCCGTCGGTGGACATGATCACCAACGGCGGCAGGCCGTGCCGCTGACTCATCTCGAAGTCGTTGGCGTCGTGCGCTGGGGTGACCTTCACGGCGCCGGTACCAAAGGCGGGATCAACGAGGGCATCGGCGATGACGAGAATGGGACGCTCCATGAGCGGCAGGATCACCCGCTTGCCGATCAGGTCGGTGTAGCGGTCATCCCCGGGGTTGACTGCGACGCCGGTATCTCCCAGCATGGTCTCGGGCCGCGTCGTGGCGACCACGACGCCGGCGCCACCGTCCTCAGCCGGATAGCGGATATGCCACAGGTGACCGGCCTCGCCCCCTTCGACCGTAATGGCTTCCTCATCGGAGAGCGCCGTATGGCAGCGCGGACACCAGTGAATGATGCGTTGGCCGCGGT
>Ga0335070_10008193_pt1 | contig 12249 bp, 10 predicted proteins | sample Lox_Sample_13_FD_206722 | JGI IMG/M metagenome (GOLD analysis project Ga0335070, IMG submission 206722) | Soil microbial communities from Loxahatchee National Wildlife Refuge, Florida, United States - Lox_Sample_1.3 | ecosystem: Environmental > Terrestrial > Soil > Wetlands | place: USA...
TTGGGGATGCTGAATCTCTGTCGAGAACTTGCATTTTCAAGACTTGCTCGAGGGAAGCCTTGGAAATGTGTCCCGGCCTCAGCAAGATCGGTTTTCCCGACGACAAATCCACGATCGTCGATTCGATGCCGACTTCGCTCGGCCCGCCCTCGAGGATGAGGTCCACCTTCCCCGCGAGATCTCCGCTCACGTGCTGCGCGGTCGTAGGGCTCACCTTGCCGAACTCGTTCGCCGACGGCGCCGCCACGCCGCCGCCGAACGCGCGCAGCAGCGCCTGCGCGACCGGGTGCGAGGGAACGCGCAGGCCGACGCGGTCCTGGCCGCCGGTCACGAAATCCTTCGCTTTCGGGGAGCGCTTCAGGATGAGAGTAATGGGTCCGGGCCAGAATTTTTCTGCGAGCATTCGTGCTTCCTCCGGTACCTCGCGGGCCCATTCGAAAGCGCTCGCGGCGTCCTTGAAGTGCACGATCACGGGATGGTCGGCAGGCCGGCCCTTGGCGGCGTACAGGCGCGCCACGGCCTGCGCGCTCGACGCGTCGGCGCCCAGGCCGTAGACCGTTTCGGTGGGGAACGCTACGAGGCCGCCCGCGCGGAGAATCTCCGCCGCGCGAGAGACTTCGGACGTCAAAGCTTGAGCGGCGGCGCTTTCAGTACCGCTTCTGTCTGTTTTGCCCTGAATTCCTGCAATTTCTTGTCAATGGAGGAATCCGACAGAGCAAGAATTGCGACTGCGAAGAGAGCCGCGTTCGCGGCGCCCGCTTCGCCGATCGCGAGCGTCGCGACCGGGATGCCCTTCGGCATCTGCACGGTGGACAGCAGCGAGTCGAGGCCGCCCAGGTGCTTGGAGGGCATCGGCACGCCCAGCACCGGCAGCGTCGTGTGCGCCGCGACCACGCCCGCGAGGTGCGCCGCGCCGCCCGCCGCCGCGATGATGGCCTTCATGCCGTTCGCCTTCGCCGCGCCCGTCCAGTCCATCACCGCCTTTGGCGTGCGGTGCGCCGACATCGCCTTCGCCTCGTAGGCGACGCCGAACTCTTCCAGGATCTTGGCGGCCGGCTTCATGGTCTCCCAGTCGGAGGCCGAGCCCATGACGATTCCCACGAGCGGCTTCATGCGAGTTTCTTTCCAGCGAGCTTTTCCAGCGCCTCGCGGTACTTCGCGGAGGTGCGGGCGATGACGTCGGCCGGGAGCTTCGGCGCCGGCGGCGTCTTGTCCCAATCGAGCGTCTCGAGGTAGTCGCGCACGAACTGCTTGTCGTACGAGGGCGGCGAGACGCCGACCTCGTACTGGTCGGCCGGCCAGAAGCGCGACGAATCGGCCGTCAGGACCTCGTCGATCAGGACGAGCTGGTGGTCGCTGTCCAGACCGAATTCAAACTTGGTATCGGCAATTATGATGCCCCTGGTCGCCGCGAACTCGGACGCTTCCTTGTAGAGGCGGATGCTGATGTCCTTCACCTTCTGCGCGACGTCCCTGCCGACGATCTGTGCCATGCGCTCGAAGGAAATGTTCTCGTCGTGGCCGCTCTCGGCCTTGGTCGCCGGCGTGAAGATGGGCTCGGGCAGCTTCTGCGCCTGCTTCAGGCCCTTCGGCAGCTCGATGCCGCAGATCTTGCCGGTCGCCTGGTAGTCCTTCCAGCCCGAGCCGATGATGTAGCCGCGCACCACCGCCTCGATGGGCAGCGGCTTGAGCTTCCTCACCACGATCGCGCGGCCGCGCACCTGCGCCTTCTCGTCCTCGCCCTTCACCACCGATTCCGGGTCGATGCCGGTGAGATGGTTCGGCACCACGTTGCGGAGCTTGTCGAACCAGAAGTTCGCGAGCTCGTTGAGCACGCGCCCCTTGTCCGGGATCGGGTCGGGCAGCACCACGTCGAAGGCCGAGAGGCGATCCGAGACCACGATCATCATCTTGTCGCCGTCCACCGCGTAGATGTCGCGCACCTTGCCCTTGCCGATGCGCTTCAGGCTCTTCAGGTTCGATTCGTAGAGCGCCGCCATCAGGCCGCCTGCTTCTCCAGCTCGGGCTTCCACTTGCCCTCGGCCGCCAGGCCGTTCATGTGCGCGCGGTGGTAGAAGGCGCGCTGCGCGGCGGCAACGTTGGCGCTCTGCCCCTTCCAGGCGCTGAGCGCCGGGTTCTGCAGCGCGCGCGAGTACGAGAAGGTGAGCGGCCAGGGGAGATTCTTCATCGCCGCCATCGCGTTCAGGTGCGCGGTCGCCGAGACGTCCGACTGGCCGCCCGAGAGGAACACGATGCCCGGCTGCGCCGCCGGCACCGTGCGCTTGAGCACGCGCACCGTGCGCTCGGCGACTTCCTCCACGCCCGCCTGGCGCGCGCTGCTCTTGCCCGAGACCACCATGCTCGTCTTCAGGATCAGGTGCTCGAAGGAGACGTTGTGCGCCGCCATCGCGGCGTAGGTCGCACGCAAGGTGGCCTCGGTGACCTCTTCGCAGCGCTCGATCGAGTGCTCGCCGTCGAGCAGCACCTCCGGCTCGATCATCGGCACGATGGAAGCCTCCTGGCAGAGCGCCGCGTAGCGCGCGAGCGCGTGCGCATTCGCGTAGAGGCAGGTGTGCGTGGGGATGCCCTCGCCGATGGTGATCACCGCGCGCCACTTGGCGAAGCGGCAGCCGGCCTTGAAGTAGCCCGCCAGGCGCTCGCGCAGGCCGTCCAGGCCCTCTGTCACCTTTTCGCCCGGGCAGAGCGCGAGCGCCTTCGCGCCCGTATCCACCTTGATGCCGGGCAGGATGCCCTTCTTCGCGAGACAGTCCGGGAACAGTACGCCGTCCCCGGTCTTCTGGCGCGTGGTCTCGTCGAACAGGATCACGCCGGAAATGAATTTCTCGATGCCCGGCGTCGTGAAGAGCAGGCCGCGATAGGCGCGGCGGTTCTCCTCGGTGCAGGGCGTGTTGATGGTCTTGAAGCGGGTCTCGCAGGTGCCGCTCGATTCGTCGGCGGCGAGCACGCCTCTGCCTCTGGCGACCATCGCGGCCGCCGTCTTCGCTAGCAGGGATTTGTCCATTGTGCGGGAAGGTTTCGGGTGAAAAGGCGCAGAAATTTTACACCGCGGCCGCGCGCGGCTTGAGCCCGACACCGCGTCAGGCGCGGATCACTCCACCTTGACGCCGGCGTCCGTGGCGACCTTCTTCCAGACGCCGATCTCCTTCTTGATCGTCGCGCCGAACTGCTCCGGCGTGCCGCCGGCCGCCGAGACGCCGTCGTTCTGCAGCTGCTCGTCGGTCTCCTTCAGCTTCAGCGCCTTGTTCACTTCGCCGTTGATCCGGTCGACGACCGCCTTGGGCAGCCCCTTGGGCCCGATGAGGCCGTGCCAGAGGATCACCTCGTAGCCGGGCAAGCCGGACTCCTTGACGGTGGGCACGTCGGGCAGCGCCGGGATGCGCTTGGCGGTGGTCACGCCGATCGCCTTCAGCTTGCCGCCCTTTACGTGCGGAAGCGCGGTGGCGGTGCTACTGAAGAGCACCTGCGTCTGCCCGGAAATGGTGTCGGTGAGCGCCGGGCCCGTGCCCTTGTACGGCACGTGGCTCATCTTGATGCCAGCCATGTGGTCGAAGTACTCGGTGGCCATGTGGATCACGCTGCCCTGCCCCGGCGAGGCGAAGTTGAGCTCGCCGGGCTTGGCTTTCGCGAGCGCGATGAGATCCCTCGCCGTCTTCACCGGCACCGAAGGATTGACGACGACGAGCAGCGGGCCCTGCGAGATCTGGACGATCGGCGTGATATCGGCGACGGGATCGAAATTCAGCTTGTAGACGCTCGGATTGACGGTGTAGCTCGAGGCGATCAGCACCAGGTTGTAGCCGTCGGGCGCGGACTTCACGCCCTGCTCGATGCCGATCACGCCTCCCGCACCCGGCTTGTTCTCGACGATGACCTGGCTGCCGAGCGTCGCGGTGAGCTTCTGCGCGATGAAGCGCCCGATGAAGTCCGAACCGCCGCCCGGGGCGAAGGGCACGATGATGCGCACCGGCTTGGTCGGGTACTGCTGGCCGTAAGCCGGCAGCAAGCATAGCGAAAGGAGCAGCGCGGCGATCGATCTCATGGAACCTCCCGGGATCCGCGCATTCTAATGGCGCGGCGGCGTTTTGCGTCATAATGCGCCCCCGCGAGCTGGACCCCCCATGATCAGGATCGAGAATCTGGTGAAGAATTTCGGCGCCAAGCGCGCCGTGGACGGCATCTCTTTCAGCGTCGAGCGCGGCGAGGTCGTCGGCTTTCTCGGCCCCAACGGCTCGGGCAAGTCAACCACCATGCGCATGATCACCGGCTACTACGCGCCCGATGCCGGGCGCGTGAGCGTAGGCGGGCACGACGTCGCGGAGGCGCCGCTGGAGGCCAAGCGCCTGATCGGCTACCTGCCCGAGAACGCCGCGGCCTACGGCGAGATGACGGTGCACGGCTTCCTCGCCTTCGCCGCGGAGATGCGCGGCCTCGCGGGCGACGCGAAGAAACGCGCCCTCGCGCGCGCCGTGGAGCGCTGCTTCCTCTCCTCGGTGCTGCACCAGACGATCGACACGCTCTCCAAGGGCTACCGCCACCGCACCTGCCTTGCGCAGGCGCTGATCCACGACCCCGAGGTGCTGATTCTCGACGAGCCGACCGACGGCCTCGACCCGAACCAGAAGCACGAGGTGCGCAACCTCATCCGGGAGCTCGGAAAAAGCAAAGCGGTGGTGTTCTCCACGCACATTCTCGAGGAGGTGGACGCGGCCTGCACGCGCGCCATCATCATCGACCGCGGCCGCGTCGTCGCGCAGGGCACGCCCGACGAGCTCGGCCGCCCGCTCGACGAGGTGTTCCGCCGGCTCACGACCGCCGACACGGTGAAATCATGAAAAGCGCCTGGGCGATCACGAAGCGCGAGCTCGCGGGCTACTTCAGCTCGCCCGTCGCCTACGTGTTCCTCGTCATCTTCCTGATGCTCATGGGCTTCTTCACCTTCACCGCGGGCCAGTTCTTCGAGCGCGGCGAGGCGAGCCTCGGCGCGTTCTTCGGCTGGCACCCCTGGCTGTACCTCGTGCTCGTGCCCGCGGTGGGCATGCGCCTGTGGGCCGAGGAGCGGCGCTCGGGCACGCTCGAGCTCCTGTTCACGCTGCCGATCGCGCCCTGGCAGGCGATCGCCGGCAAGTTCCTCGCCTCCTGGATCTTCATCGCGCTCGCGCTCGCGCTCACCTTCCCGGTGGTGGTCACGGTGAACGTGCTCGGCTCGCCGGACAACTGCGCCATCGTCGCCGGCTACCTGGGCAGCCTGCTGCTCGCGGGCGCGTACCTCGCGGTCACCTGCGCGACCTCGGCGCTCACGCGCAACCAGGTGGTGGCGTTCATCCTCTCTGTCGTCGCCTGCCTGTTCCTGATTCTCGCCGGCTTCAACCCGGTCACCGATCTGATGGCGCGCTGGGCGAGCCCCGCGCTGGTGGACACGGTTGCGGCGTTTTCCGTAGTGACCCATTTCGACGGCTTCCAGAAGGGCGTCATCGACACTCGCGACCTGTACTTCTTCCTCGCGGTGATCGGCTTCTCGCTGTTCGCCACCGGCGTGATTCTGCGCAACCGATGAAGCCCTTCCTGAAGAAGAATGAGGCGGTGGTGTACTCGGCGATCGGCCTCGCCGCGCTGTTCCTGATTCTCGTCGCCGCTTATTACCTCGTAGCGCTGCGCGCGCCGCGCCTGGACCTCACCGAGGGCAGGATCTACACGCTGTCGGAGGGCACGAAAAAGATGCTGCGAGGCCTCGCCTCGCCGATCCGGCTGCGCCTGTACGTCACGAAGGATGAGTCGGTGCCGGTGCAGCTGCGCAGCTTCGCGCGCCGCGTCGAGGACCTCGCCGGTGAGTTCAAGGCGGTGGCCGGCAGCAAGCTGATCGTAGAGACCTACAACCCGAAGCCCGACAGCGAGGACGAGGAGCGCGCGCAGGACGACGGCATCGAGGCTCAGCAGCTTTCGTCGGGCGAGCAGTTCTACCTCGGCATAGTCGTCAGCCAGCTCGACCGCCGGCAGACGCTGCCGGTCGTGTCGATGCAGCGCGAGCGGCTGCTCGAGTACGACCTCGCGCACGCGATCGCGCGCGTTGGCAGCGCCGAGCGGCCGGTGCTGGGCATCCTGTCGGCGATGCCGGTGCTGGGCGAGAAGTTCAATCCGATGACGCGCCAGAGCGCCGATCCTTGGGTGCTCGCGAGCGAGCTGCGGCGCGATTACGACGTGCGGCGTGTCTCGCTGATCGCCGATTCGATCGACCCGGCGATCCAGACGTTGCTGGTCATTCATCCGCGCGACCTCCCGGAGGCGACCGAGTACGCGCTCGACCAGTTCGTGCTGCGCGGCGGCAAGCTCATCGTCTTCGCCGACCCGTACGCCTTCTTCGACCAGCAGCCCAGCCCCATGCCCGGCATCGGCGGCGGCGGCACGAGCTCGTCGCTGCCGAAGCTGTTCAAGGCCTGGGGCGTGGAGATGAATCCGGGCAAGGTGATCGCCGACGTGGTCTACGCCTCGGGCACGGGCCAGCGCTACACGCCTACGGTGCTGACGCTCAACCGCACCGCGTTCAACCGCGACGAGGTGGCGACGAGCCAGGTAGAGACGCTGCTCTACGCCTTCGGCGGCGCGTTCGACGTAAAGCCCGTTGCCGGGCTCAAGGCGACCGAGCTGCTCAAGAGCTCGCCCAACTCGATGCTCGTGGACAGCATCGTCGCGACCACCTCGGGCGACGCGGCGATGAAGGGCTTCCAGCCCGACAACAAGTCTCGGCCCCTCGCGCTGCGGCTCACGGGCAAATTCAAGACCGCGTTCCCCGAGGGGCCGCCGAAACCGAACGATTCGAAGGCGCCGCCGGCGAAGGACGGCCTCAAGGAGGGCGCGGGCGAGAACTCGGTGGTCCTCGTCGCCGACGCCGACATGCTGAACGACGGCGCCGCGGTGGACGTCCAGGAGGTGTTCGGCCGCAAGGTCGTCGTGCCGTCTAACGGCAACCTCGCGTTCGCCGAGGGCCTGGTCGAGCAGGCCGCCGCGGGCGACGCGCTCGCCTCGCTGCGCAGCCGCGCCGACGCGTTCCGGCCGCTCACGGTGGTGCGCGAGATGCAGGCGCGCGCGCAGGAGCAGTACTTCGGGCGGCTGAAGGCGCTCGAGGACGAGCTGCAGAAGACCAGCGACAAGCTGCAGCAGCTGCAGAAGGCGCGCGGCGCCGCCGCCAAGGGCGCGCTCATCATGACGCCGGAGCAGCAGGCCGAGATCGAGAAATTCCGCAAGCACGTGGTCGAGACGCGTCAGGAGCTGAAGGAGCTGCGCAAGCACCTGCGCCAGGACGCCGAAGCGCTCGTGTTCTGGACCAAGGTCGCCAACATCGCGCTGATGCCCTTGCTGGTGATCCTCGGGGGCCTCGGCGTCTTCTTTTTCCGCCGAAGGAAGCAGACGGCCGCATGAACGCGCGCGCCGCTGCGGTGCTCCTCGTCCTGCTCGCCGCGCTCGGAGGCGGCGCGCTGCTCGTGCGCCAGCAGGCCGAATCGCAGAAGCCGGCCGAGTCCGCGCTGCTCGGCCAGCCGCTGCTCAAGGGCCTGCAGGCCGCCGACGTCGCCGCGATCGCGATTCGCCAGCCCAAGGCCGGGCTCACGATCGCGCGCAAGGACGGGCGCTGGACGCTCGCCGAGCGCGGCGGCTTCCCGGCGGACTTCGACAAGGTGCACGACTTCGTGCTGAAGGCGATCGAGCTCAAGATCAGCCAGGCCGAGCCGATCGGCGAGAAGGACCGCGCGCGCCTGCAGCTGGACGCGAGCGGCACGGCGATCGAGTTCCTCGGCGCCGACGGCAAGGCGCTCGCGCGCCTCACCATGGGAGAGAAGTACTTCAAGACCGCGCCCGAGAACGCCGGCAAGGCGCTCGGCGACGGGCGCTACGTCATGCTGCCGGGCGACGAGCATCGCGTCTACGTCGTCGCCGATCCGCTCGCGCAGGCGTCGACGAAGAGCGCCGACTGGATCAGCACGGCCGGCATCGGCGCCGACAAGATCAAGTCGCTGGAGGTGCGCGACGCGGCGGGCGCGGCGTGGAGAGTCGAGCGCTCGGGCGACAACGCCGACTGGAAGCTCGCCGGGCTGCGCGGCGGCGAGAAGCTCGAGATCACCAAGGCCAACGCGGCCGGCTACACCTTCGGCCAGATCACGCTCGCCGACGTGGCGCCGCCGCAGACCAAGCCCGAGGACGTCGGGCTCGACAAGCCGGCCACGGTCACCGCGACGACGTTCGACGGCCTGACCTACGTGCTCAAGGTCGGCAAGGCCGAGGGCGACAACCTCTACGCGAGCGTCGCGGTCACGGGCGAGCCGAAGGCCGAGGGCAAGGACGCCGCCGAGCGCCAGCCCAAGCTCGCCGAGCGCGTCGCGCGCGAGAAGGCGCTGGCGCCCTACATCGTGCTGATTCCGAAGCAGAAGCTCGACGACATCCTCAAGAAGCGCGCCGAGCTGCTGGCGAAAAAGGAAGAAAAGAAGAAGTAGTTTCTGGTATAAAAAAAGGCCTCCGCAGACCCAGGCAGGAGACCGGCGTGACCACCGCAACTTCGGGCGCTGCAGCGAGCGCCACTTCGAAATTTCCCATCAAGCGCATCCGCACGCTCGCGCTCGTAGGACAGGCGGGCGCGGGCAAGACCATGCTCGCGGAGGCGCTGCTCGCCGCCGCGGGCGCGATTCCCGCCGCCGGCAGCGTCGAGCGCGGCAGCACGGTCTGCGACTACACGCCGCTCGAAAAGTCCTCCGGGCATTCGCTCAAGCTCGCGGTGGCCAGCTTCGAGGCGCAGGAGCACCGCGTGCACCTGCTCGACACGCCGGGCTATCCCGATTTTCTCGGCCACGCGCTGCCGGCGCTCGCGGCGGTGGAGACCGCGGCGGTGGTGATCAATGCGCAGAACGGCATCGAGATGATGACCGGCCGCTTCCTGCAGTGGGCGGCGAAGCGCGGCCTGGACCGCCTGGTGGTGGTCAACAAGATCGACGCCGACAACGTCGACCTGCCGGGGCTCCTGGACAAGATCCAGCAGGCCTTCGGCAAGGAATGCCTGCCGCTCAACCTGCCGGCGGCGAAGGCGAGCAAGGTCTCCGACTGCTTCTTCGCGCCCTCGGGCGAGGCCGACTTCTCCTCGGTCGCCGAGGCGCACAAGAAGCTCGTCGAGCAGGTGGTCGAGGTGGACGAGAAGCTCATGGAGGTCTACCTCGAGAAGGGCGAGGTCGCGCCCGAGGAGCTGCACGAGCCGCTCGAGCGCGCGATGCGCGAGGGGCACCTGATCCCGGTGGTGTTCACCTCGGCGAAGACCGGCGCCGGCGTCGCCGAGCTGCTCGACGTGATCGTGAAGCTGCTGCCCAATCCGGCCGAGGGCAACCCGCCCGTGTACGTCAACGTGCCGGCGAGCGGCGCGCCGAGCGAGCTCGCCGCGCTGCCCGACCCGGGCCTGCACGCGCTCGCGCACGTGTTCAAGGTCGAGATCGACCCGTACATCGGGCGGCTGGCGGTGTTCCGCATCCACCAGGGCCGCATCACGCCGGGCACGCAGCTCTACATCGGCGAGGGCCGCAAGCCCGTCAAGGCGGGGCACCTATACGTAATGCGCGGCAAGACCCAGATCGAGGTCGCGGAGGCGGTGCCGGGCGACATCTGCGCGATCGCCAAGATCGACGAGATCCAGTTCGACCACATCCTGCACGACTCGCCGGGAGATGCGCACATCCATGCGCGGCCGCTCGAGCTGCCGGTGCCGGTGTTCGGCCTGGCGGTGCAGCCAAAGAAGCGCGGCGACGAGCAGAAGGTGTCGGACGCGCTGCACAAGCTGATGGCCGAGGATCCGTGCTTCCGCCTGGAGCACAACGCGCAGGCGAACGAGATGGTGATGCGCGGCCTGGGCGAGATCCACCTGAAGACGATGCTGGAGAAGATGCAGTCCCAGTACAAGATCGATCTCGACACGCGGCCGCCGTCGATTCCCTACCGCGAGACCATCGCCACGCGCGCCGAGGGCCACAGCCGGCACAAGAAGCAGACCGGCGGCGCGGGCCAGTTCGGCGAGGTGTTCCTCAAGGTCGAGCCGCTGCCGCGCGGCAAGGGCTTCGAGTTCGTCGACCAGGTGAAGGGCGGCGCGATCCCGAACCAGTTCATTCCCGCCGTGGAGAAGGGCGTCCGCGGCGTGCTCGCCTCGGGCTTCGTCGCCGGCTTTCCGATCCAGGACGTGCGCGTGATCGTCTACGACGGCAAGCACCATCCGGTGGATTCGAAGGAGGTGGCCTTCGTCTCCGCCGGGCGCAAGGCGTTCCTCGACGCGCTCGGCAAGGCGCGCCCGATCGTGCTCGAGCCGATCGTCAACGTCGACGTGATCGCGCCCGAGCAGAAGATGGGCGACATCGCGGGCGAGCTCTCCGGCCACCGCGGCCAGATCAAGGGCTCGGACTCGCCGCGGCCGGGCACCGTGCAGATCCTCGCCCAGGCGCCGCTCTCGGAGCTCGAGCAGTTCCCGGCGCGCCTGAAGTCGATCACCGCCGGCCACGGCTCCTACACGTTCGAGTTCAGCCACTACGACCCGGCGCCGCCCGTGCTGCAGCAGAAGCTCGTCGCCGCGCACCGCCCGGCCGCGGCGGCCGAAGACTAGCGCGCGAGGCGCCTGGGCGCGCTCGCGCGCAGCCAGGCTGGCAGATCGGCGATCGAGTCGAGGATGGCGTCGGGCGCGACGCCGGAGCGCTCTAGGTCGGCCTGGCGGAACTTGCCGGTGCGCACGAGGATGCCCGCGAGCCCCGAGTCCTTCGCGCCCTTCACGTCCGCGTCGATGTCGTCGCCGACCACCGCCACGCTCTCGGCGGGCAGCCCCAGGCTGGCGAGCGCGGCCTCGTAGAAAGCGCGCGCGGGCTTGCCGATCACGACCGCGTGCGCGCCGGCCGCCTTCTCCAGGCCGAGGATGTAGGCGCCCGAATCGAGCGTGTGCCGGTCGCCCATCTGCCAGTAGAGATTGCGGTGCATCGCCACGAGCGGCACGCCCTGCTGCAGCAGGTGGAAGGCGTGGTTGAGCGAGTCGTAGCCGAACTCGACGCCGGCGCCGCCGATCACCACGAGGTCGGCTGGCTCGCCGGGCCCGGTGATCGTGACGCCTTCCAGGTCGGCGGTGACGTCGCCGCTCGTCAGCACGAAGCAGCGCGCGCCCGGATGCGCCCTGCGCAGGTAGGCGCCGGTGGCCGCGGCCGCGGTGAGGATCTCGCTCGCCGCGATCTCGAATCCGGCGCTGGAGAGCGTTTCGCTCAGCACCCGCCGCGAGCGCGACGTCGTGTTGGTGACGAAGAGCAATCGGGTGCCGGCCGCGCGCAATTCCGCGATGGCGCCGACGGCGCCCCGCAAAGGGCGCCAGGAGACTGTCAGCACTCCATCGATATCCAGCAGTAGGCCTCGATAGGCCATCATTGACAGACCATGCTGCGCTGCGGCACCGCGCGAATCTACGCCTGCGGCGGGCCAGCGTAAAGGGGCGCGCTCAGCGGCGCTTCCTGGCCGGCGTCCTTCTCGCGCGCTTCGCCCGCTTTTTCGGCAGCGGCGCGGGATTGGGCACTTCCTCGGCGACGCAGAACGCGCCCCCCTGATACTTCTCGGCGACGGGATCGCCGCCCGGCGGCTCTTTCGCCAGCACCTCGGCCGCCCACTGCTCGGCGTCGTCCTGCGGCCGGTAGCCCAGCCGGAACGCGTTCGCGTTGTCGTACCAGGCGCGCGCGTTGCGCGAGATGCCGTAGACGATCTCGAAGCGGATGCCGGGATGGTCGACGCCAATACGCACAAGCTGCGCCAGATCGCGCGGTGACACCCAGATCGACAGCCTGCGTTTGTCGACGGGCTTCATGCTGACGTTGCCAATGCGCAGGCACACGACTTCGAGCCCGTACTTGTCGGCGTACAGGCTGCCGACCTGCTCGCCGAACACCTTGGAAAGACCATAGCGGCTATCGGGGCGCGGATAGACGCGGTGGTCGATGGTCTCGTCGCGCCGGTAGAAGCCCACAGCGTGGTTGCTGGTGGCGAACAGCACGCGTTTCACGCCGTTCTGGCGCGCCGCTTCGAACACGTTGTAGCAGCCGATGATGTTCCCCTCGAGGATCGGCTCCCAGCCTGCCTCCGCCGACACGCCGCCGAGGTGCAGGATCGCGTCGGCGCCGGCGGTGACCCGCAGCATGTCCGGCATTTGCGCGATGTCACCCTGCGTGAACGTCTCGCCCGGGTTCAGAG
>Ga0335070_10008194_pt1 | contig 12249 bp, 12 predicted proteins | sample Lox_Sample_13_FD_206722 | JGI IMG/M metagenome (GOLD analysis project Ga0335070, IMG submission 206722) | Soil microbial communities from Loxahatchee National Wildlife Refuge, Florida, United States - Lox_Sample_1.3 | ecosystem: Environmental > Terrestrial > Soil > Wetlands | place: USA...
ATCGGGCGCGCCGGGCTGCTGCGGGTGCGCGACGTGATGCGCACCGGCGAGGCGCTGCCGCTGGTGGGGAGCGACTCGCCGCTGCGCCAGACCCTGCACGTGATCCTGGACAAGGGCCTGGGGCTGGTGCTGGTGAGCGGCCCGGACGGCAAGCTGGAGGGCATCCTCACCGACGGAGACTTCAAGCGGCTCATTCTGCGTGACCCGCAGTTCCTGGAGCGCACCGTGGGCGAGGTGATGACCCGCGGGCCCAAGACCGTCGCCGCCGACGCCTACCTGACCGAGGCGGTGCGGCGGATGGAGGAGAACCCCGGCGGCTCGATCACCGCGCTGGCCGTGGTGGACTCCCGGGGCCGCCCCCTGGGGGTGGTCCACCTGCACGACTGCCTCAAAGCGGGGCTGCGCTGAACGCCGCATCCGGCGGCGCGCCGTCTGCCGGGCCGCCGCCGGACGCGCCACCCGGCGCCCTCTTGGGTGCGTGAAGGAGCGGGCGTCCGCGGCCGATAACACGTATGGCATAGATTATGCTTGATTTCACGATCCGGCCTGCGATATGGTTCCCGCGAGCGATGGTGCGCCCATGAGTCCGTTCGGTTGGAGCCGCGTCCGGGTGCTGGCCCTGGTGTCGTTGGTGGCCCTCTCGGGCTGTGCCCGCCAGCCCGGCACGCCCACGGCCGCCCCCGCGGTCCGGCGGCCCGACGAGATCCTCGAAGACCTGCAGATGACCGAGACGTCGTCCGGCTCGCGCAGCTGGGTGCTGCACGCGCGCAAGGCGTACGTCTACGACGCCGAGAACCGGGTGGACGTCGAGGTCGCCGCGGTGGACTTCTACGACGACACCGGCAAGCAGTACTCGCACCTGACGTGCGACCGCGGCAGCCTGAACCAGAGCAGCAACGACATGCGCGCCGAGGGCCACGTGGAGATCCGCACCACCAGCGGGATGCACGTGGAATCCGAGCTGCTGTGCTACTGGAACGGGCCGCAGCGGATCACCTCGGACCGCTTCGTCAAGGTGACCGACGCCCACGGGAGCGTGCTCTCGGGCACCGGCTTCGAGAGCGACGTGCGGGTGGAGCACTACCGGGTGGGCAAGGTGGACGCGACGCTGCGGCACCCCGGCGGCGAGGGATCGGACCGGTAGATGCTGAGCGCCCGGGGGCTGGTCAAGCACTTCGGGAAGTGGCGGGTGCTGGACCGGGTGGACGTGGAGGTGCAGCCCGGGGAGATCGTGGGGCTGCTGGGGCCCAACGGGGCCGGCAAGACCACCACCTTCTACCTGCTGGTGGGGCTGCTCACGCCCGACGGCGGCTCGATCACCCTGAACGGGCAGGACGTCACCGGCGTGCCCATCTACCGCCGCGCGCGGCTGGGGCTGGGCTACCTGGCGCAGGAGGCCTCGGTATTCCGCCGCCTCACGGTGCGCGACAACGTGCTGGGCGTGCTGGAGGTGATGGGCATCCCGGCGGCGGAGCGGCGGCAGCGGCTGGAGGAGCTGCTGGCGGAGCTGGGCATCGCGCACCTCGCGGACCGGAAGGGGTATAATCTGTCCGGCGGCGAGCGGCGCAAGGTGGAGATCGCGCGGGCGCTCGCGGTGAAGCCCAGCATCCTGCTCCTGGACGAGCCGTTCGTGGGCATCGATCCGATCACCGTGGCCGACATCCAGGACATCGTGGTGCGGCTCAGCCAGAAGGGCATCGGGATCCTGATCACGGACCACAACGTGCGCGAGATGCTCTCCACCACCGACCGCGCGTACCTGCTGTTCGAAGGCAAGATCCGGGTCCAGGGCACCTCGCGCGAACTGGCCGAGGACCCCTGGGCGCGCAAGGTATATCTCGGCGAGAGGTTCTCGCTGCCCTAGAGGTCCCCGCGCCGCGCGCTTCGGGCGCCCGGCGCCGCCGGTCTGGAAGACATGGAAATCAAGCACGGACTGCACCTCTCCCAACGGCCCGCCCTGGTGATGACCATGCGGCTGCGGCAGGCGCTCAAGCTCCTGCAGCTGCCGCAGCTCGAGCTGAACCTGGCCATCAAGCAGGAACTCCAGACCAACCCCATGCTGGAGGAAGTGGACGACCTCGAGGAGGAGGCCAAGGCCGAGGAGCGCCCCGGCGAGGCCGACGGCCCGCTGCCGGCCGACCCGCCCGAGCCCCAGCCGGAACCCGAGCCCGCCGACCCGCGCGAGAGCGAGGACGACGTCTTCGACCTCCTGCCGGGCAACGACCCCGACAGCCCCTATATCCCCGCCGAGGACCACTCCGCCGAGCGCTACGAGCGGGTGGCGGTCACCACCATGGGGCTGAACGAGCACCTGGAGACCCAGCTGCGCCTGCTGCCGCTGTCCGAGGAGGAGGTGGAGGTGGGCACCTACATCATCGGCCTGCTGGACGAACGCGGCTTCCTGAGCAGCCCGCGCGGCGACGGCGAGGGCCGGCCCGAGATGGTGGTGCTGGACGTCGCCGCCACCCTGGACAAGCCGGTGGAGCTGGTGGAGCGGGTGCTGGCGGTGATCCAGTCGCTGGAGCCCTCGGGGGTGGGCGCGCGGGACCTGCGCGAGTGCCTGCTGATCCAGATGCGGGCTCGCGGCCAGGCCGACACCCTGGCCTACCGGCTGGTGGAGGAGCAGTTCGACAACATGGTGCACCGCCGCTTCCACGACGTGGCCCGCCACTTCCGGATCACCCTGGAGCAGGTGCAGGAGGCGGTGGACCTCATCGCCACGCTGAGCCCCAAGCCCGGCCTGGACGTGTCCGCGGAGGAGCCCAACTACATCATCCCCGACCTGGTGGTGGACAAGGTGGCCGGCGAGTACGTGGTGTACCTGAACGACCGCCACGTGCCGCGCCTGCGCATCCGGTCGGACTACGAGCGGCTGCTGCGCGAGAAGCGGCGCGGCGACGAGACCCGCGCGTTCGTGCAGGGCAAGCTGAGCTCGGCGCGCTGGCTGATCCAGACCATCGAGCAGCGCCGCCGCACCATGATCAAGGTGATGACCTGCATCGTGGAAAAGCAGCACGAGTTCTTCGAGAGGGGCATCTCGCAGCTCAAGCCGCTCACCCTGCAGGACGTGGCCCGCGAGATCGGGATGCACGAGTCCACCGTGAGCCGGGTGACCTCGGGCAAGTACGTGCAGACCCAGCGCGGGGTGTTCGAGCTGAAGTTCTTCTTCTCCAGCGGCCTGAAGCAGGAGAGCGGCGAGGACATCTCGGCCAAGACCGCCAAGGACATCATCTCCCGCCTGGTGGGGGAGGAGGACCGCAAGTCACCGCTGAGCGACCAGCGGATCGCCGAGCTGATGAAGGTGCGCGGGGTGGACATCGCCCGGCGCACCGTCGCCAAGTACCGGGAGCAGCTGCAGATTCCCCCCGCGCGGTTCCGCAAGCGCGTGTGAGGTCCGCCAGCCCAAGGAGCGCACTCATGGAAGTCGTCATCACCGCCCGCCACTTCAAGCCCAGCGCCATGCTCCGCGAGTACGTCGAGGAGAAGTTCGGGCGGCTGTCCCGCTTCGCCGCGCGCGGCCAGGAGGAGCTGCACGTCACCCTGACCGTGGAGCGGCGGGTGCACCGGGTGGAGGCCACCCTGGGCCCCGCGGTGGTCAAGCACGAGTCCGACGACATCATGGTGTCCATCGAGAAGGCCGCCGACCGCCTCAAGGAGACGCTGCGCAAGCACCTGGACCGGCGCCGCGAGCGCAAGGGCCGCATCGCCCTCAAGGACGGCGCCAACGGCCGGCTGACCTCCCGGCGGGTGGGCGCGGCGCCGCGGGTGCGCCGCGAGGCGTCGGGGGCGGAGGAGATTGATGTGGACGAGGCGGCGGACCGCCTGGCGAAGAGCCGGAAGGACTTCCTGGTGTTCGTGAGCAGCGAGACCGGCCGGGTGAACGTGATGTACCGCCGCAAGGACGGCCAGTTCGGCCTGATCGAGCCGGAGGCGGAGAGCGCCGGGCGCTGACCGCGCCGCGCCGCTGCCGACCTCCTGGGGGCGCCCATGAACAGCCTGCCGGTCTCGCGGTTCTTCGAGGAGGAGCGCGAGGAACTCAAGCTCGAGCAGCTCACGGATAGCCTGGACTCGCCGGTGGAGATCACCACCAGCGACGTGAACCGGCCCGGGATGGCCCTGATGGGCTTCCTCGAGAACTTCCTCGCCGAGCGCATCCAGATCCTGGGCAAGACCGAGATCAGCTACCTGGAGCAGCTCTCGGACGCCGAGTGCCGCGCGGCGGTGGAGCGGCTGGTGCAGTTCCAGGTGCCGTGCCTCATCGTGGCCAAGGCGCTGGAGGTGAACACCGGGCTGGTGGCCCGGTGCAACGAGCTGCACATCCCGGTGATGCGCACCCCCATGTCCACCACGCCGTTCATCCACGACCTGACCAAGTACCTCGATACGGTGTTCGCCCCCAGCATCATCATGCACGCGTCGCTGGTGGACGTGTACGGGGTGGGGCTGCTGTTCACCGGCAAGAGCGGCATCGGCAAGAGCGAGACCGCCCTGGACCTGGTGGAGCGGGGCCACCGGCTGGTGGCCGACGACGTGGTCACCCTCACCCGGCGCCAGGGCGACGTGCTGATCGGCACCGGCAACCAGGTGCTGGCCCACCGCATGGAGATCCGCGGGCTGGGCATCATCGACGTGCAGAGCATCTTCGGCATCCGGTCCATCCGGCACCAGAAGCGCATCGAGGTGCAGGTGAACCTGCACGAGTGGGGCTCGCTCGACAACATCGAGCGCCTGGGCCTGGAGGACCGCCAGACCACCATCCTGGACGTGAACCTCCCCTACATCGACATCCCCATCTTCCCGGGCAAGAACATCACCGTGATCGCCGAGGTGGTGGCGCTCAACTACCTGGTCAAGGTGTACGGCTACAACCCGGCGGAGTTCTTCAACCAGCACCTGCTGGAGACCATGCACCGCCGCCAGGTGGGGCGCAGCTGGGTGCGGGACGACACGGAGTGAGATGGTCCGGGCGCTGATCGTGGCCCACGGGGACCTGGCCCAGGCTCTGCTGGACACGGTGGAGTCGCTGGCCGGGCCGCAGCCGGGCCTCGCCGCACTGTCCAACCGGGGCTTTGGGCTGCCCGAGCTGGTGGAGCGGATCCGCGCCGCCGCCGACGCCGGCGGCCCGGGACCGGTGTTCGTCTTCGCCGACCTCCCGGGGGGCTCCTGCTCCCAGGCCGCCTGCATGGTGCTGCGCGACCGCCCGGAGTGGCGCGTGATCACCGGCGTGAGCGTGCCGATGCTGGTCAACTTCTGCCAGAACCGCGACCGCCTGGAGCCCGGACCGCTGCTGGAGCAGCTGGTAGATCGGGCGCGGCGCGGGGTGCAGGTCTTTCCGGAGGGCCGTGATGGGCTGGGCACTGGTGCGGCTGGATGACCGCCTGCTGCACGGTCAGGTGGCGATCGGCTGGGCCGGCCGGCTGCGGCCGCGCCGGATCGTGGTGGCCGACGACGAGCTGAGCGCCTCGGAGCTGGGCCGCGAGCTGGCCGAGGCGTCCGCCCCGCCGGGGGTGGAGGTGCGGGTGGTCGCGCTGGACGAGGTGGCCGGCCTGGCTCCCGGGACCGAGGACGGGGCGTTCCTCCTGCTGCGCGGCCCGCACGAGCTGCAGCGCCTGGTCCGCGCCGGGGTGCGCCCGGCCGAGGTGAACGTGGGCGGGCTGCACGCCGCGCCCGGGCGGCGGCGGGTGCTGGACTACCTGTACCTGGACGCCGGGGAGGTCGAGGCGCTGCGCGCGGCGGCCGCGGCGGGCTGCCGGCTGCGGGCCCAGGACGTGCCCGGCAACCCGGAGCTGGACGTGCTGCCCCTGCTGTCCAAGGCGGGACTGTGAAGCGGGTGTCGCTGCTGCTGGCGCTTCACAACCACCAGCCGGTGGGGAATTTCGACTGGGTCATCGAGGAGGCCGCGCGGCGCTCCTACCGGCCGGTGCTGGAGACCTGGGCGGAGTTCCCGGAGGTGCCGGTGGCGCTGCACAACTCCGGGGTGCTGTGGGACTGGCTGGGCCGGCACCAGCCGGCGTACCTGGACCAGGTCGCGGCGCTGGTGGACCGCGGCCAGCTGGAGCTGCTCACCGGCGGCTACTACGAGCCCATCCTGGCGTCCATCCCGGACCCGGACAAGGTGGGCCAGGTGCGCAAGCTGAGCGCCTTCCTGAGCCAGCGCTTCGGGGTCGAGCCGGAGACGCTGTGGCTGGCGGAGCGGGTGTGGGAGCCGGGGCTGCCGGCGCCGCTGGCCCAGGCCGGGGTGCGCGCGGTGCTGGTGGACGACGAGCACTTCCACGCCGCGGGCGTGCCGCACCGCGAGCTGGCCGGCCACTTCCGGACCGAGGAGGGGGGCGCGCCGGTGGCGGTGTTCCCGATCCTCAAGGAGCTGCGCTATCTGATCCCGTTCGCGCCGCCGGAGAAGACCCTGGCGTTCCTGCGGGAGTGGGCGGACGAGAGCGGCGAGCGGCTGGCGGTGCTGGGCGACGACGGCGAGAAGTTCGGAGTGTGGCCGGGGACCTACAAGACGGTGTTCGACGAGGGCTGGCTGCGCCGGTTTCTGGAGCTCCTGGGCGAGAACCGGGACTGGTGCCAGCTCACCACGCCGGGCCGCTGGCTGGCGGAGCACCCCGCGCGCGGGCTGGTGTACCTGCCCACCGCCGCCTACACCGAGCTGACCGAATGGGCCCTGCCGACGCCGGCCCAGGCGAAGCTCGAGGCGGCCCGGCGGTGGGCCAAGGACGAGCCGCACGCGGGCCAGTTCCTGCGCGGCGGCTTCTGGCGCAACTTCCTGTCCAAGTACCCGGAGAGCAACCGCATGCACAAGCGCGCGGTGGACCTCTCGCGGCGCATCCGGGAGCTGCCGGCGGAGCAGCAGGCCGCGCCGCTGGACGCGCTGTGGCAGGCGCAGTGCAACTGCGCCTACTGGCACGGCGTGTTCGGCGGGCTGTACCTGCCCCACCTCCGGGACGCGGTGCACCGGCGGCTGCAGCAGGCGGAGAGCGAGCTGGACCGGGCGCGCGGCCTGTCGCTCTCGGCCCGGGAGCTGGACCTGTTCAACGAAGAGGGGCGCGCCTGGGTGCTGCGCAACGCCGCGGTGAGCCTGGGGGTCGCGCCGGAGCGCGGCGGAATGCTGTTCGAATGGGCCGACCTGCGCACCGGGCACGATCTGGGCAACACCCTCACCCGGCGCCGGGAGGCCTACCACGCCCGGCTCCTGGAGACCGTCCCGGAGGACGGCGCCCGGGCCGGCGCGGTGAGCATCCATGACCGGGTCGCGTCCAAGGAGCCGGGCCTGCAGGCGCTGCTGGCCGAGGACAGCCACGTGCGCGCCTCGTTCCTGGACCACGCCCTGCCGCCGGACGCGGCGTTCGAGGACTTCCAGGCCGGGCGCCCCGCAGAGCGGGGGGGCTTCGCCACCGGGCCGTACGCCGCGGAGCTGGACTGGGACCGCGGGCGGGTGAGCCTGGAGCTGCGCCGCCGGGCGCGGGCCGGCCCGGCCGGCGATGTGGAGCTGGAGGTGCACAAGCACTACCGGCTGCTGGAAGGCCAGTCCGGCTTCGAGGTGGAGTACCACGTGGTGCACGCGGGCGGGCCGGCGCTGGCGGCGCGCTTCGGGGTCGAGTGGAACATCACCTTCCTGACCGCGCAGGCCGAGGACCGGTGGGCCGACTTCGGCGCGCACGGCGGTCGGGTGGGTCTGGGGGAGAGCCTCAGCCTGTCCGGGGTGGACTCCCTGGTGTTGGGCGACGAGTGGCTGGACCTGGCGGTGGAGACGGAGGTGGAGCCTGCGGCCAGGGTGTGGATGCACCCGGTGGAGACGGTCTCGCTCTCGGAGGCCGGCTTCGAGCGCAACTACCAGGGCACCTGCCTGCTGTTCCACTGGCCGCTGGAGCTGGCGGCCGGGCAGAGCTTCGCGGTGCGCTTCGCGCCGCGCCACCGCCGCGCCCGCCGCGCGGCGGCCGCCGGGGCGGAGCGCGCGTGAGCCCGCTGGCGGCGGGCGCCGGGCTGTTCGCGCTGGGGGCGCTGCTGGGCGCCGACCAGGTGGCCGGGCCGCAGTGGATGCTGGCGCAGCCGGTGGTGGCCGGGGCGCTGGGCGGGCTGGCCTGCGGCCAGCCGCAGCTGGGCCTCCTGGTGGGGGTGTGGATGCAGCTGGCGTGGAACGGGGCGGTGCCGGTGGGGAGCCGCCCCACCCCGGACACCTCCGGCGGGGTGCTGGCCGGGGTGGTGGCGGGGTCCCAGCTGCTGCCGGCCGAGGGCCCGCTGCGGGCGGCGGTGGCCGGGCTGCTGGTGGCGCTGCTGGCGGGTTGGGCCGGCATCTGGCCGGCCTTCTGGAACCGGCGCCTGAACGCGCGTTGGACGGCGTGGGCCCTGGCGGGCGCGGACGAGGCGCACCGGGCCCGCCGGGTCGAGGCGGCGCAGCGGTGGGCCTGGCTGGCGGCCGCGGCCCTCTCAGGCGCCTGGGTGCTGCTGGCGGCGGTCGCCGGGACCGGGCTGGGGCGGGCGGTGCTGCGCTGGATCCCGGACTCGGGCGGGCGCGGCGGGGCGCTGGTGGCCCTCGGCTGGGGGCTGGGCGTGGGAGGCGCGCTGCTGACGTTTCGCGGCGAGCTGCGGCGGGACTGGGCGTGGCTGGTGGGCGGGGCCGCGGCGGCCGGGGCGCTGAAGCTGGCGGGGGCCTACTAGCCGTGTGGTGGCGCACGTTCTTTCTCCAGGCGTCCTGGAGCTACGCGTTCAAGCAGAACCTGGGCTTCGCCGCCCTGTACCGGCGGCGCGCCCCGGGCACGCGCCTGGGTCTGGCCACGCTGGCCGAGCCGTTCAACACCAACCCGGTGGCCAGTGCGTTCGTGATCCCGTTCCTGGCGCGGCGCGACCCGCCCGAGCCGGCCGCGGCGCTGGAGGAGTTCCGCCGCGACCGCGGGTTCCTGGCCTCGGCCTTCGCCGCCGCGGGGGACCGGCTGGCGTGGCAGCTGCTGCGGCCGCTCGCGGGCCTGGCCGGGGCGGGCGTGGCGTGGCTCTCGCAGCAGGCGTGGCTGGGGGCGGCGGCGCTGGTGCTGGCCTACGACGCGCCGCAGCTGGCGCTGCGGGCGTCCCTGTGGCGGGCGGGCGCGGCCGGCGCCCCGCCCGGGCCGCAGGTGCAGCGGCTGTCGGCGTGGGCGGAGCGGGCGCGGCGCGCGGGCCTGGCGCTGACCGGCTTCCTGGCGGTGGCGGTGGCGCTGCGCGGGCCGGGCTGGGGGCCGGCGGCGGTGGTGCTGGGCGCGGGCGCAGTGGTGCTGGCGCTGGGGGTGCTGCCCGGGCGCCCGCGGGCCGGATCGCTGCTGGCCCTCGCACTGGTGGCGGCGGCAGTGCTGCTGAACCGGGGACTGCCCCGTGTACGCTGAAGAAGTCACCGTCGAGAACGAGCTGGGGCTGCATGCGCGCCCGGCGGCGCTGTTCACGCGCACCGCCAGCCGCTTCAAGTCCGAGGTGTACGTCATCAAGGACGGCCAGCAGATCAACGGCAAGAGCATCCTCGGGGTGATGATGCTGGCCGCCTACCAGGGAACGGTGCTGCTCATCCAGGCCGAAGGCGAGGACGAGCGCGACGCCGTGACCGCGCTGGTGGATCTGGTGAAAGGGAAGTTCGGTGAGCGCTGAAACCGGAAACCTGCAGGCCCGGTCGATGACCCTCGAAGGGGTGGCCGCCTCCCCCGGGATCGGCATCGGCAAGGTGCTGGTGCTCTCGTGGGACGAGCTGCGCGTGCCCGAGCGCGACGTGCCGGAGTCGGGGGTGGAGGCCGAGGTGCAGCGGTTCGAGGCCGCGCTGCAGGCGGCCGCCCGCGAGCTGGGCGAGATCCGCGACCGCTACTCCGGCGACATGGGCGAGGAGGCGGCCCAGATCCTGGATGCGCAGGTCCTGCTCCTGTCCGACGTCATGGTGCGCGACGCCACCGTGCAGGCCATCCGCGAGCAGCACAAGAACGCCGCGTTCCTGTTCAAGGGGGTGCTCACCCGGGCCCGCAGCCACCTGGAGCAGATGTCCAGCGAATACATGCGCGCCCGGGCCACCGACGTGCTGGACGTGGAGCGGCGGGTGCTCCACCACCTGCTGGCCCGCAGCGCCACCGGGCTGCGCGACCTGAGCGAGCCGGTGGTGCTGGTGGCGCACGACGTGCCCCCCAGCGAGACGGTGCTGATGCAGCCCGGCCAGGTGCTGGGCTTCGCGCTGGAGTCCGGCGGGCGCACCTCGCACTCGGTGATCGTGGCCCGGGCCCGGGGCATCCCGGCGGTGGTGGGCGTGCCCGGCGTGTCCCGCCTGGCCCGCGACGGCGACCTGCTGATCCTGGACGGCAACGAGGGCCGGCTGGAACTCAACCCCGACCCGGCCACCTTGGCCCGCTACCGGCGCCGGCAGCTCGACTTCGAGGAATTCGAGCAGCGGCTGGAGCGCACCCGCAACCAGCCGGCGGTGACCCGCGACGGGCGGCGCATCGCGGTGCTGGCCAACATCGAGACCCCCGACGAGGCGGCCGAGCTGCGCGCCCGCGGGGCGGAGGGGGTGGGGCTGTACCGCACTGAGTTCTTCTACCTGAACCGCGCGGAGCTGCCCTCGGAGGAGACCCAGCTCGCGGCCTACCGCAAGGTGGCCGAGGCGGTGGCCCCGGACCCGGTGGTGATCCGCACCATCGACGTGGGCGGCGACAAGGTGGCCTCGTACATGGGCGCCACGCCCGAGGAGAACCCCTTCCGCGGCTGGCGCGGCATCCGCTATTCGCTGGCCCACGAGGACATCTTCCGCACCCAGCTGCGGGCCATCTACCGGGCCAGCCCGTACGGCCGGCTGCACATCATGATCCCCATGGTCACGCTGGTGGAGGAGGTGCAGCGCACCCGCCAGCTGTGCCGGCAGGTGATGGACGAGCTGGAGCGGGAGGGGCACCCGTTTTCGCGGGAGGTGCCCCTCGGCATCATGGTCGAGACCCCCGCGGCGGTGCTGATGGCGGACCACCTGGCGCGCCACAGCGACTTCTTCAGCATCGGCACCAACGACCTGCTGCAGTACACCCTGGCGGTGGACCGCGGGAACGAGCGGGCCTCGCGGCTGTACCAGCCCCTGGACGTGGCGGTGCTGCGGGCCATCCGCCAGACGGTGGAGGCCGGCCACCGGCGGGGCCTGTGGATCTCGGTGTGCGGCGAGATGTCCAACGAGCCGCTGGCGTGCGTGGCGCTGGTGGGCCTGGGGGTGGACAAGATCTCCACCAGCCCCTTCGGCCTGCCGGGGATCAAGAGCCTGCTGCGGTCCATCGCGTACGAGGAGGCCCGCGGGTGGATGGAGGAGGCGGTGGGCCTGGAGTCGGCGGCCGAGGTGCAGGCCTACCTCACCCAGCGGCTGCCGCAGGCCTCCGAGATGCTCGGCTGGGGCGCCGGCGGGCGGAAGGGTGGGGCATGAGCCCGGACCGCCCGGTGGACCTGGACGCCCTGGACCTGGCGCGGCTGGACCCTTCGGGGATGTGCGCGCGGGTGGCGGGCCTGGGCGCGGACGCGGTGCGGGCCCACCAGGCCGCGGCGGCGCTGGACTGGGCCGCGCGGCCGCGGCCGCGCGCGGTGGCGGTGTGCGGGATGGGGGGCTCGGCCATCGCCGCGGACCTGCTGCGCGGCTACCTCGCGGACGAGCTGGAGTTCCCGGTGGAGGTGGTCCGGGACTACCGCCTGCCGGCGTGGGTGGGCCCGGAGTGCCTGGTGGTGGCGTCCTCCTACTCGGGCAACACCGAGGAGACCGTGGCGGCCTACGCCGAGGCCCGCCGGCGGGGGGCGCCCCGGGCGGCGGTGTGCTCGGGCGGCCGGCTGGCGGAGCTGGCGCGGGAGGACGGCGCGCCGCGGGCGGCGCTGCCCCCGGGCTATCCGCCCCGCGCGGCCCTGGCGTGGTCGTTCTTCACCCTGCTGGGGGCGTTCGTGAAGTGGGGCTTCGCCGGCAGCCGGGAGCGCGAGGTGGCGGCTGCGGTGCGGCAGCTGGAGCGGGCGGCGGAGGAACTGGGGCCGGCCGTGCCGGAGGCGGCCAACCCGGCCAAGCGGCTGGCGCGGGCGCTGCACCGGCGGCTGCCGGTGGTGTACGCCGCGGCCTGCCCGCTGGAGCCGGTGGCGCTGCGCTGGCGGCAGCAGCTGAACGAGAACGCCAAGACCCTGGCGCACCAGCTGAGCCTGCCGGAGCAGAACCACAACGAGGTGGAGGGGTGGGCCCACCCGCCGGAGCTGCTGCGCGGGTGCGCGGTGGTGCTGCTGCGGGACCGCAGCGAGCAC
>Ga0335070_10008195_pt1 | contig 12247 bp, 9 predicted proteins | sample Lox_Sample_13_FD_206722 | JGI IMG/M metagenome (GOLD analysis project Ga0335070, IMG submission 206722) | Soil microbial communities from Loxahatchee National Wildlife Refuge, Florida, United States - Lox_Sample_1.3 | ecosystem: Environmental > Terrestrial > Soil > Wetlands | place: USA: Florida...
GACCAGATGTATCCTTCGAAATCGGGAAGGAACTTGATGATGATCTGGTCGGAGGTCTGCGGGACGAAATACCCCTGGGTCATTTCGAGTTCGTCTTTCGCAAGGGCACGGGTGCCCGGGAGGAATTGGTTGCGGGCGCCGGCGGCCAGGACGATGAAGTCGGCTTCGCGAGACTCTCCGTTGACGGAATAGCGGGGTTTGTCGAAAGCCGTGTCGACCTGGTGGACGCGGTGAGGATGAACGCGGCAACCGGCGGCGCGGGCGCGATCGAGGAGCAGGCCGTTGAGAACGCGGCGCGAGTAGATGACGATGGGATGTTCAAGATCGAGATGCGCGCGATGATCTTGGGCGCTGATGATTTCGACGTCGCGAATCAGTTTTTTCGGGTGATTGTTGTCGAGGAGGAACGGGTAGCACTGCGTGGCCTTGTAGGTGAGGCCGCCGCCACAGGGTTTCTCCCAGTCAAGGTGCTCGTCGTAAATATCGACGGAATGGCCGGCCAAAGCGAGCTGCTCGCCGCACATTGCGCCGGAGGGACCGCCACCTACAATTACATAGTCAGCCATCGATCATCCACAAAATCGTTTGTGTACAGCTCCGGCGTGGGAAGGAAGGTCCGGGTCGGGAAACGCTTCTCATGTAACGGGAAAAAGCACCAGACAGAACCCTGCAAGCAGTATAGCACCGAAAACAGCAGCGGCTGTGGCGGAACCCGTGAGGCGGCGTACCAAATGAATACCTGCACCAGTGAGCAGGAAGAAGGAGGCGAAGTAGGGGGACAGAAGGACGAGCAGGATTTCGCCGCTTTTCAGGAACAGAACACCGAAGGCGAGCGCAAGCCAACTGAGAACGACGAGAGAGAACCAGAAGGGGTAACGCGAGCGCCAAGACGTGGCGGGTCCGGCAAGGACTTCCAATCCGTACAGAAAAAGGAACGCGGTGACGACAAAGAGAGGAAATCGCACCCAGCGCTGCAACGTGAGCCACGCGGATGTGGCGGTCAGTTCGAACCAGCCGGTGATCAGGAAGTGGAGAAGAAGGCCGGCGAGCGCCGCGCCGGCAAAGACGCCGGGGGAGACGGGAGCCAGTTTGCGAGCGATGCTGAAGTGCAGAAGAATGATGGCGAAACCCAAGAGCAGAAAAAAGCTCGCCAAGTAGTCGCCTTCGAAAAGGTGAATCGACTTGAGAGGTTTGAAGTAAGGCCAAAGGTGTACAAGGAGAAGGGAAAGAAGAATCACGGCGAGAGCGGCGCGCCAGCGAGGTACGGTAGGAACGGAGGAAAAGTCCCTGGGGGGATTGTTACCGACCAACTCATGGAGCAGCGGTCCCCCGAGCAGCAGGATGCCACAAAGGCCGAGGAAGCAGGCGATGAGATTGAGCCGGTAGGGGAGGCGGGGCTCGCCGGTCAGCCCCAGGATGTTGGCGGCCCAAGCTTGCGCTTCGCGAATGGCGGCCGGCGAGAAAAGAATCGTGACGTGGGTCGCCCAGGGCACGACGACATATTGGATCGAAGGGTCATTGGGCGGCACCAGGTCGGCGGCATTGGCCTTTAATCCCGGATGCTCGAAGCGTCCGACGATGATGCGCGTGTTCGGAAGAATTTTGGGGACACCGTTGAAGAGAAGATTCTGGCGCTCGACGCCGTGAGCGGGCTGCATGGGCGCGGGAGAGAAAGCGATCACGCCAGCGGGCCGAAACTTTTCCGCGATACGAAGCGCGATGGCTCCGCCCATAGAGTGGCCTGCGAGAATGGTGCGCGAAGGATTGATCATGCCGCGGGCGGCGAGTCCCCGGACGAGAGAAGCGGAGCAGGCTTCGGCTTGCTCGGGAAGGAAGGGGCCGGGAGAATGGCCGTGGCCGGGGAGATCGGGGATGAAGACGCGCAGGCCCTGTTCGGCGAAGGCGCGAGCCACGTACTCCATGATGATGTTGTTGGCGGAAATGCCGTGAAACAGGACGACGGAGCCTAGCTCGGCGGCGGGAGGAAGGTCTCTGCGCTCGATGGAAAGGACCTGCATGCGGCAGGACGCGGCGTCGACGATATAGCGTTTTTCCGTGTAGCGACGGGAAGAGAAGTAGACGAGGCCACCACCGATGATGAGACAAAGAATACCTGCGAAAGCTCGATTACCGCGGCGCGTGGTGTTCAACGAAAACGATCCCCCAAAATGACTCGAGAGTGGGCGTGATAAAATGAAGAATCGAAGCAGACGCAAACCCCGACACTTCGCGAAACATGGAGAGCCCTTGCATCCCGGCGTACTGACACTGAAAGAGACGATTGTGCGGTTTGGGCGCGAGAAACGCAACGGGAAGAAGGTCGTGTTCACGAATGGATGCTTCGACGTACTGCATCCGGGGCATATCCGGAGTTTGGAAAAGGCGCGGTCGCTCGGAGACGCGCTGATTGTCGGAATCAACAGTGATGAGAGCGTGCGGACCTTGAAGGGCAAGGGGAGGCCGGTGATCCCAGAGCAGGAACGAGCTGAGATTCTGGTGAATCTGGAATGCGTGGATGCGGTGCTGATCTTCGATGAATTCACGCCGCAGCGAGTGGTGGCGGAGCTCCTGCCGGATGTGTTGGTAAAGGGTGGAGACTGGCCCGGAAATCAGATTGTGGGGCGCGAAGAGGTGGAAGCGGCAGGAGGGAAGATCGTGCTCGTGGACGTAGTGCCGGGATATTCGACGACGGAAATATTGAAGAAGATCAGGAAATAGAAAATTGAAAATCGCCCTGGCGAACCAGAGGCAAAGATACAGCGGTTGACAAGACTTCGTAGGGATTATGGTGAAGGACAACGGCGGCGGATCGGGGCTGAAGTAGGGAAATGATACTGCCGGCGGTGCGAGAAAGACTGGAAGCACTACTTCGACACCCCTCAGTCGAGGGCGTGGTGGGGGAAGTGCGCGCCGGCGGCAACCTGGTCGGGCTTTCCGGCTTGCAGGACGTGGCGAAAGCGCTGATTGCCGCCCATGTTGTTCATGAACTGCGGCGGCCATCGTTTTTCATAAGCGCGAGCAACAAACGGGCGGAGGAACTGGCAGAGAGCTTGCGGTTCGCGTCGCAGATATTTCCGGGCAGCACGGGGGGAGTGGGGGTGCTGCCGGCCTTCGACAGCCTGCCGTGGGATCCGCAGGCACCACACGCCGACATTTTGGAGAGGCGGGCAACGGCGCTGTACCGGCTCGCGAATGGTGAGGTGTCGCTGGTCGTCGCGCCGGTGACGGCGGCGATGTGGCGGTACCAGGATCCCTACATTTATTTGACGCTGGCGCGCGTGCTGGCGAAAGACTCAGAAGCCAATCACGAAGAACTGATCACGCATCTGGCGAGCATCGGGTATGCGCGCACAGAGATGGTGGAACTGCCGGGGCAGTTTGCAGTGCGCGGCGGGATTGTGGACGTGTTTTCGCCGGAAGCCCTGCGGCCGGTGCGAATCGAATTGCTGGGAGACACGGTGGAATCGGTGCGCGAGTTCGATCCGCGGACGCAGCGGTCGATTGCGCCGGTGGTGCGAACGACGATTTTGCCGCTGACGGAATGGAGCGTGCCTGCGCCGGGAAGCCAGGAAGCGGAAGAGTGGGAACCCGGAAGGTGGCTGGGCGCGATCAAGGAGCCGGGCGGCAGTTCGTTGTTTGAGCTGGCGGAGAGTTCGCTGAAGCCGATCGTGTTTCTGGACGAGCCGGAGTCGCTAAGAGAAACGCGGAAGAAGCTGCTGGCAGAAGCGAACGAGAATTATGAGAAGTATGGGCGGGCGAATTCGCCGGTGGTCACCGAGCTGTTCTGGACCGAAGAGCTTTGGGAGAAGGCGCTGCACAGGGCTTCGCGGATTGAGTTGGAGCAGTTGCACCTGGCGGGAGATAGCGGCGGGAAACGCTTCGAGCTGCATTCACGGCCGAGCACGCGATATCACGGCAATGTGGTGGCGTGTTGGGGCGATGTGAAGTCGCAGGTTGCCGCGGGCGGGTCGGTGTTTCTGACCGCCGCGAGTACGGGGGAGCTGGAGCGGTTCGCTGACATTTGCCGGGAGTACGAAGTGTCTTACGTGCTGGGAGAGACGGAAGAAGCCGCGGCGGGATTCACGGCGGAGAGCGCGTCGGAATCCGCACGGCTGTTGCTCATGCGGGCGCCGTTTGGGGCGGGCGTGGCGTTCCCGGAAGCGAATCTGACGATCTACGGGAACGGCGATTTGTTCGACGTCGCACCCGCGGTGGAGCGGCCCAGCCGGAAAATTCGAACGTCGGGATTTTTTGCGGATTTTGCGGAGCTGAAGCCCGGGGATTTTGTGGTGCACGTGGACCACGGAATCGGGCAGTTCGAGGGGCTGCGACAGATCGAGTCCGACGGGCGACGGGCGGAGTTCATGTTGCTGCTCTACGCGGAGGATGCGCGCTTGTACGTGCCGCTGGAGCGCATGGACCTGGTGCAGAGCTACCGCGCCGTCGAAGGGACGCATCCGACGCTGGACCGCTTGGGCGGGACGGCATGGCAGGCGCGGAAGACGCGGGTCCGGAAGTCGCTGGAGGACATGGCAGACCAGTTGCTGGCGCTGTACGCGGAACGAAGAACGGCGAAGGGATTTGCGTTCTCGCCGGACGGGAACTGGCAGCGAGAATTTGAGGACGCGTTTGAGTTTGAGGAGACGCCGGACCAGTTGACGGCGATTGCGGACGTGAAGCGCGACCTGGAAAAAGTCGCGCCGATGGACCGGTTGCTGTGCGGCGACGTGGGGTACGGGAAGACGGAAGTGGCGATGCGGGCAGCATTCAAGGCGGTGACGGACGCAAAACAGGTGGCAGTGCTGACACCGACCACGGTGCTGGCGTTTCAGCACTTCGAGACATTCAAGAAACGGTTTGCGGCGTTTCCTGCGCGAATCGAGATGCTCAGCCGCTTTCGAAACGCGGCGGAACAGAAAGCAATCCTCGCGGACCTGGAGGCGGGAAAAATCGATGTGGTGATCGGGACGCACCGGCTGCTGTCGAAAGACGTGAAGTTTCAGGACCTGGGACTGCTGGTTGTGGACGAAGAACAGCGGTTCGGCGTGGCGCATAAAGAGCGGTTGAAGGAGATGCGTAAGAACGTCCATGCGCTGGCGCTTTCGGCCACCCCGATTCCGAGGACACTGCACATGTCGCTGGTGGGGTTGCGGGATATGTCGGTGATCGAGACGCCGCCCCGGGACCGTTTAGCAATTCAGACGGTGGTGACGGCGTTTAACGAAGAGATGGTTCGGAAGGCGATCGAGAACGAGTTGGCGCGCGATGGCCAGGTGTACTTCATCCATAACCGCGTGGAGTCGATCTATTCACTGGCGAATCTGGTGACTCAGTTGGTGCCAAAAGCGCGCGTGGTGGTGGGCCACGGACAGATGAGCGAGAAGGAACTGGAGCAGGTGATGCTGAAGTTCATTCGCGACGAGGCCGACGTATTGGTGGCAACGACGATCGTGGAGAACGGCCTGGATATTCCGAGAGCGAACACCATTCTGATTAATCGCGCGGACCGGTTAGGGCTGGCGGAGTTGTACCAGTTGCGCGGGCGGGTAGGACGCTCGCACCAGCGGGCGTATGCGTATCTACTGGTGCCTCCGGAGCGGGTGTTGACGGAGGTGGCGCGGAAGCGGCTGGCGGCGATGAAGGAGTTTAGCGAGTTGGGTGCAGGATTCCGCATTGCGGCCCTGGACCTGGAGTTGCGCGGGGCGGGCAACATGCTGGGGCGGCAACAGCACGGGCACATTGAGGCGATCGGGTTCGACTTGTACGTGCAGATGCTGGAACGGGCAGTGGCGAAATTGAAAGGCGAGGAAAGCGCGCCGGAACTGCGGACCACGATCAGTTTGGGATTGGACGTACGGATCCCGCCGGAATACATCCCGAGCGAGAATTTGCGGCTTCGGACGTATAAGAGAATTTCGTCGATCGGGACAGAAGCGGAGAAGCAGGACGTGCACAAGGAGTTGGCGGACAGGTTCGGTAATCTGCCAAAGTCGGTAGAAAACCTTCTCGACTTCGCGATGATCAAATCCTTAAGCGAGCGGCTGCGGATTGCCGCCGTGGAACGGCAGGGGAACAAGGTGGCGCTGCGGTTTCATCCGGAGACGACGCTTGAACCAGCGGCGGTGGTGAAGGTGGTACGGTCGCGAAAGGGTATCAAGCTGGACCCGAGCGGGGTGCTCTGGATGGAATTGAGTAAGGGCGAGCATGTGGTAGGGGCTTTGAAGCAGGTTTTGGCGGGTTTGCGGGGAGAGTAGGCGCCGGGCCTGGCAGGCTGACAGGCGGCAGAATCCAAGTTAGACTTGGAAAATGGGGAAAATCATGAAGAGTTTTGTATGGATAGGGGCACTTCTTGTGGCTTGCTGTGCGTATGGCCAGCAGCCGGCTCCGGCGCCACCCGCGCAGACTCCGGGCACGCCGACACTGGAACAGCCCAAGATGGAAGAGCCGGCGACGGCCCCGGAAGAGGAAAAGAAGGCCGACACGCCGGCGCCCAAAAAGCCGGCGGCGACGACTCCCGCGGCGAAGACGCCCACGCACACGGGGGCAGGCAAAGTGGTGGAAGAGATTGTTGCCCGCGTGAATAACGAGATCATCACAAAGTCGGAGTTGGACAAGGCTCGTGCCGCCGCGGCGGAGCAGGCCCAGCAGGACTGCTCTGGACGGTGCACGCAGGAGCAGTTGCAGACAGCCATCGAAGACGACCAGAAGAATGCGCTGCGCGACCTGATCGACCAGTCGCTGCTGTCGCAGCGCGGCAAAGACATGGGTATCAGCGTCGAGACCGACGTGGTGAAACAGCTCGACCAGATCCGCCAGCAAAACAAATTGAAGGATATGGACGATCTGGAAAAAGCCGTGGAGTCTCAGGGCATCAACTGGGAAGACTTCAAGAACAATATCCGGAACAAGCTGCTGACGCAGGAGGTGATCCGCCGCGAAGTGGGCGGGCACATCACCATTGGCCGGGAAGACGCGCTGGCCTACTACAACGCGCACAAAGAGGATTTTTCGCGTCCGGAACAGGTGGCGTTGCGCGCCATCGAAATCAAAACGGAAGGGAAGAAGGAAAGCGAGATCCCGGAATTGAAGGCCAAGGCGGAAAAGTTGCGCCAGCGCGTGGTGGATGGCGAGGATTTTGGCGAACTAGCGAAACGCTTCTCGGATGGAACAACGGCCCAGCAGGGCGGGTTCCTTGGCGTGTACAAAAAGACCGAACTGACCAAAGAACTATGGGACGCGGTCGAGCCGCTAAAGAAAAATCAGATGACGGAGGTGATCGAGACGAAGCAGGGCTTCCTCATCTTGCAGGTGCTGGAGCACTACACGGAAGGCATCCAGCCGTTCGACAAAGTCGAAAACGAGATCATGGACAAGTTGTATAGCGAGAAGATGGACCCGGCGCTGCGGGAGTACTTGAAGACGCTGCGCGAACAGAGCTATGTGGTGATCAAGCCGGGTTACCAGGACATCGCCGGCGGCGGAAACTCGGAAATTCAGGAAGTGAGCGCCACGCCGGAGCAGCAGAAAGAAAAGAAGCCGCATAAGAAATATTTGTTGTTCGGGAAGACCACCGAACCGAAATCATGAAGACTCTTTTCATCAAGGACCTCGCGGCAGACCAATCGATCACTGGATTCTTCCTTGTGCACGAGAAGGAAATCCGGAACACCAACACCGGCAAGCCTTACTTGCGCATGGAACTGGGAGACCGCAGCGGGAAAGTGGAAGCACGGATGTGGGACCAGTTCGAGGCATACGCGAAAGATGTGGCGCGCGATGACTTTGTGAAAGTGCAGGCGCGGGTCGAGCTGTATCGCGGGAAGCCGCAGCTTTCGCTGATGCAATTCCGCCGGGCGAAGCCGGAAGAAATTGAGTTGGGCGATTTTCTGCCACACACGTCGCAAGATGTGGCGGCAATGTACAAGCAATTGCTGGAACACGCGGAGGGCATGAAGAACCCGTGGCTCAAGCAGTTGGTGAAAAAGATTCTGAGCGATCCGGAGATCGAAAAGCGCTATAAACGTGCGCCCGCCGCGAAGGTGATGCACCACGCGTATCTGGGAGGATTGCTGGAGCATGTGGTGGGCTTGTGCGGCCTGGCGAAGGTGATTGCAGGACACTACCCAGAGTTGGACGAGGATCTGCTGCTGACGGCGGCGATGCTGCACGATGTGGGGAAACTGGAAGAATTGTGCTACGAACGGTCGATCGGATACACGACGGAAGGGCAACTGCTGGGGCACATCGTAATGGAATTGGAAACCGTAACGAAGGCTATGGACGCAATCGGGGGGTTTCCGGAGAAACTAAAGACGGTCGTCAGCCATATATTAATCAGCCATCACGGCGAATATGAATTCGGCTCACCGAAGCTGCCGATGATCCGCGAAGCGCTGGCGTTTCATTATATGGACGACCTGGATTCGAAAATGGCGGCGGTGCGGGCGTCGATGGAGTTTGAGTCTGGGGAAGAGGAGTGGTCGGTGTTTAGCGGAGCGCTAGGGCGGAAATTCCTGCGGCTGGAGAGGTACTTGAAGGATTGCGGGCCGAACGGAAAAGAGCCCACCACAGAGGACACAGAGAAGGCGCAGGGCGCGCAGAGTCTATTTGACGGGAAAAACTGAGGGCAGAGCTGAAGCGATTGGGATCTTTGCGAACTTGGGGCGGAGCAGTGCTGCATCCCACTAAGGACATCGAGAGGTAGGATCATCAACTGCGAGAATGAGCAATTTAACGAGCGGGCGTGGGAGCTCCTGGGGAGGGGCGGCCGTCCGGTCGAGGACGTGGAGCACACGCGAATTCCGGCGGAATACCGGGTGCGGGATTTGTGTATCCGTCCGGCCACCGTGCTGGCGCCGATGGCGGGCGTCACGGACACATTGTTCCGGCGCGTGATTCGCGGGCTGGGCGGCTGCGGGCTGCTGATGACGGAATTCACGAGTTCGGAAGGAATCACGCGGAGCGCAAAGAAGGCGGAGAAGTACTTATATTTTCAGGAGGACGAACACCCGATCGCGGCGCAGTTGTTTGGCGCGAATCCGGGCGTGATGGCGGACGCGGCGCGGATGGTCGAGGACCTGGGCTATGACGCGGTGGACATTAACCTGGGCTGCCCGGCAAAGAAAGTGGTGAAGTGCGGCGGGTCGGGGTTGTTGAGGGAATTGCCGCTGCTCCAAGAGATTTTCAAGAGCGTACGGGCAGCGGTGAAAATTCCGTTGACGATCAAGCTGCGCGCCGGCTGGGACGAGAATTCGATTGTGGCGAAAGAAGTGGTGAAGATGGCCGAGGATATTGGCGTGGAAGCGGCGGCGATCCACCCGCGCACGCGGTTGCAGGGGTATTCGGGAAAGGCGGATTGGAACATCATCGCGGAGGTCAAGCAGGCGGTGAAGATTCCGATCATCGGGAACGGCGATATTCAGTGTCCTGAAGATGCGGCACGCATGGTGAAGGAAACAGGTTGCGAAGCGGTGATGATCGGGCGGGCGGCCGCCACGAATCCGTGGATCTTTGCGCAGATACAGGAGTTCCGGGAAGCCGGGCGCTACAGCGTGCCGACGGAGGCGGACCGGCACGGGTTACTTTCTGGATACTACAGGCAAATTCTTAACTCCAAGGCCCCGGATAGCATGGGAAAAATGAAACAGTTCGCCTGCTGGTTTACGCACGGTGTGGGGAATGGCGGCGAGCTGCGCAGGATCGTGCATTTGGCGCGCACGCCCGGGGAAGTGGTGGAAAACGTGGAACGCTTCTTTGAGCGGAAGGCGGCCGTTTGGGGGGCACCAGCCCATGAGCCAGACCGCAGAGAGAATTGCACAGAGGTCGGAACGTAGGATATCGGTACGCTTGCCGTTGCGCGTGCGGGGACGGGATGCACGCGGGTTTGCCTTCGAGGAAGATACAGCCAGCGAAAACCTATGCCGGGGCGGAGCCGCGTTTCGGACGAGGTTCGACGTAGCGATTGGGTCGAATCTGGAGATTCGCATCCCGCAACAGGGGCCGCTATCGCGGCGCAATGAACACGATTTTGAAACGAAGGGCCGGGTGGTGCATGTCAGCGACGTGCTGACGGATGGCGAGCGCGTGGTGGGCGTGCAGTTTGTGGGCCCGAGGTTTCAGCGGATGTTCCGGTCGGAATCGGCGCGGGATTTCTGAAGATTATTCGGTGGTGCGCGGGTTTTCGTCGAGGAGCTGGCGGTAAGCATCGCGCTTGGTGATGCCGCGCTCTCTAGCGGCGAGTTTGAGTGCGTCTTTGCGATCGAGTTTAGCCTGATGCATGAGCTCGTCGACACGGGCAGCGAGCGATTGAGCGGTTTCAGCCTGCGTGCCAGGAACGCCTTTTTCCGCGGGACCAATCACCAAAGTAATCTCTCCTTTGGCCGGGTGAGCTTCGAGGGACTGAAAGAGTTCCGTGAGCTTGCCGCGGCGAAACTCTTCGTGGATCTTGGTGACTTCGCGGGCGAGACAAGCCTGACGATCGCCGAGGATTGCGGCTGCGTCGGCGATGGTTTCGGCGATACGATGGGGGGCCTCGTAGAAGATCAGCGTGCGGTCTTCAATGCGGAGACGTTCCAGAGCGCGCTGGCGTTCGCCGCTGCGGGCCGGAAGGAAGCCGAGAAAGAGAAATTCGTCATTGGGAAGTCCGGAAGCCGCAAGAGCGGTGAGGAGAGCCGCGGGGCCAGGGATAGGAATGACTGGGATGCGATGGCGAATGGCGAGAGTGACGAGACGATGGCCGGGGTCGGACACGAGCGGCATGCCAGCATCGCTCACCAGGGCGATATTGGCGCCCTTTTCCATGGCGAGGACCAGTTCGGGCGCGCGCGTAAGTTCGTTGTGCTCGTGATAGCTGACGAGCGGTTTGTGAATGTCGAAGTGATTCAGAAGCTTAAGCGTGTGGCGGGTGTCTTCGCAGGCGATCTGGTCGACTTCCTTGAGAATGCGAAGGGCGCGAAGCGTGATGTCTTCGAGGTTGCCGATAGGAGTGGCGACGAGGTACAGCCGGCCGGTCGGGGCTGGCTCGGGCGGAAGGGAATTGGCGTGAGAATCCATGGGGCCAAGAGTGAGTCTAACATGCCGGGAAGAGTGGTTGAGGGCGCGTGCTACAATGGAGTTTTGAAGGCTGCTTAGGAGGAAGGACTGTGCCGCTGTACGAGTACGAATGCACGAAATGCCACAAGAGAACGGAGAAGATTGAGAGCGTTTCCGGGCCGCATCTGAAGAAGTGCCCGCATTGTGGCGGAAAAGTAGAGCGGCTGTTGGCAGCGCCGGCGATCCAATTCAAAGGCGCGGGCTGGTATGTGACGGACTACGCGGGGAAGAAAAGCGGAGGAAGCGACGGAAGCGAAAAGGCCGCGGCGACGGAAAAGAGCGAGACTCCGAAAGAGACGACGAAGGAAACGAAAGAGAAGAAGGGCGCGAAGAAGTAAGGGTTGGTTGACCTTGGGTTGGTGAAGACCCACGGATGAGTAAGATTGAGCAACTCTCGGCGGCCCACTCTCCAATTCAAAGTTTCAGGGATTTCAAGTAGGCGCGGAATTGTTCGCCGAATTCGGCGTTCTGCATGCCGAGTTCGACGGTCGCCTTCAGGAAGCCGAGTTTGTCTCCCGCGTCGTAAGACAGCCCCTCATAAATCAGAGCCCACAACCCTTGTTCCTTCGCGAGGATGCGCATCGCGTCGGTCAGCTGGATTTCTCCGCCGGCGCCGGGTTTGGTGCGCTCCAGGCAATCGAAAATCGCAGACGGCAGGACGTAGCGCCCGGTAATGGCAAGATTGGACGGGGCCTCGGCTGGCTTGGGCTTTTCGACAAGATCCTGAATGCGAAGCAGGCGCTCGCCGAACGGGGGAAGAGGGGCGGGCTCGCCGGCGACGATGCCGTAGAAATTGGTCTTGTCGCGGGGGACTTCTTCGACGGCGATGGCGCCTGTGCCGGTGGCGTTGTAGACGTCGATGAGCTGTTTGGTGGCAGGATTCTTGCCGGGGATTAGAACGTCGCCGAGAAGAACGGCGAAAGGTTCATCGCCGACGAGATCCTTGGCGACAAGAACGGCGTGGCCGAGGCCGAGTGGCTCTTTCTGGCGCGTGTAGCTGACTTGGACCATTTCACTGATGCTGCGGACTAAGTTGACCTGATCGAACTTTCCCTTTTCCTCGAGGAAACGTTCCAACGTGGGGTTGTAGTCGAAGTGATCTTCGATCGAGTTCTTACCTTTGCCGGTGACGATGATGATGTGCTCGATGCCGGAG
>Ga0335070_10008196_pt1 | contig 12244 bp, 13 predicted proteins | sample Lox_Sample_13_FD_206722 | JGI IMG/M metagenome (GOLD analysis project Ga0335070, IMG submission 206722) | Soil microbial communities from Loxahatchee National Wildlife Refuge, Florida, United States - Lox_Sample_1.3 | ecosystem: Environmental > Terrestrial > Soil > Wetlands | place: USA...
GGGAGTAAGGACACCGACATCGTCCTGCTCTACTCCGACGACAATGGCGCGCACTGGAGCGCCCCGAAGCAGGTCAACGACGATCCCCATCTTCCGAGCGGAGTTCGAAGCCAGTTCTTCCCGATGGTCGCCGTCGATCAGACGACTGGTGATGTCGCGGTCGCATGGCACGACGCTCGCCGCGACGACGGCGGGGCGGACGGCATCCCGAACACGGAGACCGAGGTGTACGCCGCGGTCAGTCGCGATGGCGGCGCGCACTTCATGCCGAACGTGCGCGTCAGCGGAGGACCGAACGCCGGCGCTTCGAGAGCGGTCTCGTCGGAGACCTCGTATGGAGACTATCTCGGCCTCGATTTCACGGACGGCGTGATCCACGCCGCCTGGGCCGACAACTCGAATAGCGTGGGCGACAACCCCGACGGCGGCCAGACTCCTCCGCTCATGGACGCCTACACGGCGAGAATCGTCTTCGGACCCGACAGCGATGGCGACGAGATCGCGGACGCCGTCGACAATTGCGTCTCCCTCCCCAATGCCCCGCCGCTGAGCTGCGACACCGACAAGGATGGCTACGGGAACGCGTGCGACGGCGACTTCGACCAGGGCTTCGCCGTGAATGCGACGGACTTCTCCGCGCGCTTCCTCCCGGACTTCAAGGTCGGGACGGATGCCGCCCCGATCGACGGGACGGACATGAACTGCTCAGGAACCGTCGGCGCTACGGACTTCTCCAGCTACTTCCTGCCGCAGTTCCTGGCACCGCCTGGCACCGCGCCCGGCCCGTCGGGCCTCCCCTGCGCGGGCGCCGCGCCCTGCCCGCCGTTTCCGGCGTCTCCCTGATCGGGCCTAACGCCGCAAGTACAGCGTCGCGAGCGCGTCCGCGTACTCGTTCCAGAGCGTGCCGTCGTGGGCCTTGATCCAGCGCAGCTTCACCTTCGGGTGCGCCTTCGCGAGCGCGTAGAGGCGCTGCACCAGCTCGAGGTTCGCGATCGGACCCGTCTTGCGCCTCCAGCCGCGGCGCTCCCAGCCCGCGGCCCACTCGTTGACCGTCTTGACGCACAGGTCGCTGTCGGAGTGGACCGTGATCTCGGCATCCGCCGGCAGCAGCTCGTAGGCCGTGATCAGCGCCTTGAGCTCCATGCGGTTGTTGGTCGTGGCCGGGTCGTGGCCGTGGCGCTCGGCGACGATGCGCCCGTCCTCGACCCACACGACCCCCCATCCGCCGGGACCCGGGTTCCCCTCGCAGGAGCCGTCCGTGAAGACGCCCGTCTGCGGACCATCGTGGTAGCGCTCGAGGACCTCCTCGGGCGTGAGCACCGTCTCGCTGCGCGGCACGCGCCGAGGCTAGCATCGCCCCCGCGATGTCCGACCGGCCCTTCCAGTACACGCTCGAGGCGCGCGACGGCGCCGCGCGGGCGGGGCGCTTCACGACGCCCCACGGCGCGTTCCGCACGCCGGCCTTCATGCCGGTCGGGACCCACGGCGCCGTCAAGGCGCTGACGCCGGACCAGGTGCGCGGCACGGGCGCCGAGATCCTGCTCGCCAACACCTACCACCTGGCGCTGCGGCCCGGCGAGGCGCTGGTGGCGAAGCTCGGCGGGCTCCACGGCTTCATGCGCTGGGAGGGACCGCTGCTGACCGACAGCGGCGGCTTCCAGGTGTTCTCGCTGCCGCAGAAGGAGATCAGCGACCGCGGCGTGCGCTTCAAGAACGAGGTCGACGGCTCGGAGGTCGATCTGACTCCCGAGCGCTCGATCGAGATCCAGAACGCGCTCGGCGCCGACATCATCATGGCCTTCGACGAGTGCACGCCCTGGCCCGCCGACGAGAAGCTCGCGCGCACCGGCGTGCGCCGCACGCTCGGCTGGGCGTCGCGCTGCATCGCCGCGCACGCGCGGCCGCGCGAGCAGGCGCTCTTCGGCATCGTGCAGGGCAGCACGTTCCTCCACCTGCGCGAGAGCTGTGCCGCCGCGCTGGTCGGCATGGACCTGCCGGGATACGCCATCGGCGGCGTGTCGGTCGGCGAGGGACACGAGGAGCTGTGCCGCGTCACGGCGCACACCGCGCCGCTGCTCCCCGAGAACAAGCCTCGTTATTTGATGGGCGTCGGGCTCCCCGAGGACATCCTCGCGGCGATCGGCTTCGGCATGGACCTGTTCGACTGCGTGATCCCGACGCGCTACGCGCGCAGCGCCAGCGTCTTCACGCGCCGCGGGCGCATCCGGCTCACGAACCGGCGCTACCGCCGCGACGCCTTTCCGATCGATCCCTCCTGCGACTGCGCGGCCTGCGCGGAGGGATTCACCCGTGCATACCTCCACCACCTGTTCAACGCGAACGAGATCCTCTCCGCGATCCTGGCCTCGCTGCACAACGTGCGCTTCTACCAGCGCCTGGTGGCCGACGCGCGCGAGGCGATCCTCGAGGGCCGCTTCGAGAGCTGGCGCGCGGACTTCCTGGCCGGCTACGCGAGCGCCGGCGCGCGCAGCGAGGACGCAGGCGCCGAGTAAGGCCGCGCGCAGCCGTGCCCCACTCCGCGATGTGATCGGCCATCACATTTTTCGTGGCGCTGGAAGCCGATGCAGCTCCTCGAGAGGGGCAGGACGCAGGAGCTGCATGTCGCCCCGCATTCGAGCTGCCGCCCTGATCGCAGCCGCCGTGCTCTGCGCGGCCGGCGCGGGGTCCGCGGCCGCAGATCCGGTGTTCGTGACGGATCGGCGCATGGGCGATCTGGCTGCTGACGCGATGCCGACGGTGTTCTCTCCCTATCACTATGTGCGCGCCGTGCTCTTCCCGGCGCGCGCGATCGAGCTGTTCGGCCAGGGAACGGGCTTCGCGGTCGGCGACGGGCTGTCCGTCTTCGAGCTCGAGGGCGGCGCCGGCCTCCGCGTGCTCGAGAACCTGCGCTTCACGGCGAGCTACCGGGTGATCGACGCCGATAGCGGCTCGGACGCGTCCGCGCCCGGGCTCGACAGTCGGACCGGGAGCAAGGGCGCCTTCGTCGGGATCACGTTCGACTTCTGATTCGTTCTGCTGACGCGTTCCGGCGCGCCCAGGGTCTAGAATGGCGGTCCGCCATCGGGAGGCACCGCCATGATCCGCATCTACGGCATCTCGGGCTCGCGCGCGCTGCGCCCCCTGTGGACGCTCGAGGAGATCGGCGTCCCCTACGAGCACGTCAAGACGCACTTCGTGGGCGACTCGAAGAAGCCCGAGTACCTGGCCATCAACCCGAACGGCCGCGTGCCGGCGCTCGTCGACGGCAACCTGACGCTCTTCGAGTCGATGGCGATCGACCTCTACCTGGCCCGGAAGTACGGCGGCGCGCTGTATCCGAAGAGCCAGGAGGACGAGGCGCGCACGTGGCAGTGGAGCTTCTGGGGCATGACGGAGCTCGAGCCGCATCTCATCCAGATGATGCTCCACGAGGCCATGCTGCCGGAGGCCCAGCGCAACCCGGCGGTGGTGAAGGCAGCAGCGGAGGCGCTCGCGCGTCCGCTGAAGGTGCTCGACTCGGCGCTGCTCGGACGCGAGCACCTGCTCGGCGGCGCCTTCACGATCGCGGACCTCAACGTCGCGTCGGTACTCGGCCTCTCGCAGCTCTCCGGCTTCGACCTGTCGCCCTGGCCGGACGTGAAGCGCTGGCTCGACGCCTGCCTCGCGCGGCCCGCGTTCGCGCGCGCGCGGAGCAAGTGAGCGAGCCGCGCTAGCGCGGCTGGCCCGGCGGGAGCCCGCCTTCGCTCGCCTCCGGCTCGCTGCGCGTCGGCCGACTGCGTCGGCCTCCTTGCCACCCCAGGCTGCGCAGCTTCGCGTCCAGCAGCTCCGCGGCCTCACGATGGCCTCGCGCATTCCAGTGCCGGTCGAAGCGGTAGTAGCAGGGATCGCGGTCCGAGCAGCGGGTCCGGAGCTCGCGGAGCAGGTCGAGCATCTCGATGCCCTCCGCGCGCGCGAAGCCTGCGAGCCGCTGCGGGACCTCGTAGAGGTAGTGCGGCGCGCCGACGACGCGGGTGCCCTGCTCCACCTGCACCTGGTCGGGGATTGCGAGCAGGAGGAAGCGCGCGCCGCCCTGCTCGGCCACGCGGCGCATCTCGCGGATCAGCGCGAAGCTGAGCTGCCACGCGGGCTCCTGCTCCGACGCGTCGAGGCCCGGGTTCTCCGCGGGCCCGTGCCACCACTCGTCCAGCATCAGGTGCAGCAGCTTCAGCCGATCGCTTGCGAAGCGCCAGGTGTAGCTGTGGTTCACGAGCGAGTAGATCGGGCCCGTGCGCCGCTCGCGGCGCCGGAGCTTGTTGCGAAACGCCGGGTGGTCGGGCGACGCGGGCGACGGCGGCACGAAGCGCAGCGCGCCGTTCTCCAGCTCGAAGCGCGCATAGCGTCCGTGGAAGGCGTCGGCGACGTCGTTCCAGAAGAAGCCGAGGATCACGACGTCCGGCGCGAGGCGCATGCCGTCCTCCCGCAGCAGCAGCAGCTCTTCGACGCCGGAGTAGCCCGGCACGCCCGCGTCGATCACCTCGAGGCCGGGCTCGCGCTGCGCGAGCACCGCGGGGTAGGTCTCCGCGTCCTCGACGCCGCGGCCGTAGGTCATCGAGTCGCCGAGCACGAGCACGCGCGGGCGACCGGGCGACTTGTGCGCCGCGACCTCGGGTCCCCGGAAGCCGAGCGCGTTGTGCGTGTGCGTGACCGTGAACTCGTTGTCGCCTTGCGTCACGCGGATTCCGGGCACGAGCGCCCAGCCGCGCTCGGGGTGGAACTGCGTGTCGCCGCTCGGCTGCTCGGGGCGGAACTTCAGGTAGAAGTCGCTCCAGAACAGCCGCAGGCCGATCTCGATCAGCCCGAGCGCCGCGAGGCACGAGAGCAGCGCGAGGGCCGCATTCTGCGAGAGCCGCCGCGCGCGAGGAGAAGGCATGCGGGCCGCGAGCCCGGGCGCTGCCTACCGATAGGTCTCGCGGTGACCCGAGGTCATGCGCCGGCGCGCGCGCTTGAACTTCGCCTTGAGCCTGGCGCGGTAGCGGGCGCTCTTCTTGCGGTTGCGGTGGGGGAGCTTCTTGGCCTTCTTCACGGCGTGGCCTCCGAAGGGCGCGACAGACTAGGGAAGACCCGCCCGGGCGTCGAGCGGCTATGCTGGCCCGCGTTCCGGAGACCCCTGCTGTGACGGCCCTCGAACGCATCGCCGACTTCGACCTCAGCGAGGAGCAGCGCGCGGTGCGCCGGACGGTGCGCGAGTTCGCCGAGAAGGAGATCGCGCCCCACGTCGAGCAGCACGAGCGCGAGGCGCGCTACCCGACCGAGCTGATCCGCAAGCTCGTCCCGCTGGGTCTCATCGCGCCGATGATCCCCGAGCGCTACGGCGGCTCGTACAGCGACGTCGTGACCTACGGGATCATCTGCGAGGAGCTCGCGCGCATCGACTGGGTGATCGCGTCGGTGGTCTCCGTGACCAACTCGCTGGTGGCCGGCTCGATCCTGCGCCACGGCAGCGAAGCCCAGAAGGACCGCTGGCTGCCGCGCCTGGCCCGCGGCGAGATCCTCTCCTCCGCGTGCCTCACCGAGCCGGGCGGCGGCACCGACCTCGGCAACCTGAAGAGCAGCGCGCGGCGCGTGCCGGGCGGCTGGCGGCTCGACGGCACCAAGGTCTTCATCTCGCACGCCGCCCATGCGGGGCTCTTCCTGGTGGTCGCGTCGATCGACCTCGCGAAGAAGCACCGCGGCGTCACCGCCTTCCTGGTGGACCCGGCGAGCGAAGGCATCTCGATCGGCGAGTTCCCGATGCGGACGCTGAAGCGCGACAACCTCGCCGAGGTCCACTTCGAGAACGTCTTCGTGCCGGACGAGGGCGTGCTCGGCCAGCCGGGCGGAGGCTTCCCCGTGCTCGGCTCCGCGCTCGACATGGGACGCTATTCGGTGGCGGCGCGCTGCGTCGGCCAGGCGCAGCGCTGCATCGATCTCGCCGTCGCCTATGCCACGACCCGCGAGGCCTTCGGCCAGAAGATCGGCGAATTCCAGATGATCCAGCAGAAGATCTCCGACATGGTCTGCCGCACCGAGGGCGCGCGCGGCGTCGTCTACCGGCTCGGGCGCATGAAGGACGCCGGCATCGCGCGCGCGAGCCTCGAGGCGTCGCTCGCGAAGCTGATGGCCAGCGAGGCCGCCACGCAGAATGCGCTCGACGCCATCCAGATCCACGGCGGCTACGGTCTCTCGGCCGAGTACGAAGTGGGGCGCCTGCTGCTCGAGGCGAAGGCGCTCGAGTTCGGCGAGGGCACGAGCGAGCTGCACCGCAAGCTGATCGCCGAGCACGTGCTCGGGCTGCGCCGGCAGTGAACGGCGCGCGCGTCGCCGGGCGGATGGCCGGACCATGCACGCCAAGCTCGCCTTCTGGACCTGGGCCCTCGTGAACCTCGGCGCGGTCGTCGCCTTCGCGGCGTCCGGCGTGCGCGCGATCCGCCGCGGCGACGTGGCCGTGCACCGCCGGCGCATGCTCGCCTCGGGGCTGCTCGTCGTGCTCTTCCTGGTCGCATACCTCGTCAAGGTCGGCGTGCTCGGCAAGGAGGACCGCAGCCTGTGGAGCGCACAGGATCGCCTCGTCCTCTACGTCCACGAGACCTGCGTCGCAGCGATGCTGCTCGGCGGCGCGTACGCCGTCTGGCGCGCCTCGCGCTTCCGCGCGCGGCTCGGCGAGCCGCCGGCGCTGCCCGCCGAGCCGCTGCCGGGGAGCCTGCCGCACCGCCGCGCGGGCTGGATCGCGCTCGTCGGGGCAGCGCTCGCGCTGGTGACGGCGGCGGGGGTGCTGGCCGGCATGTTCGCCCGCGCGACGGAGTAGTAGGATCGGCCGCGGAGGACGCCGTGGGCGCGACCGGTCTCGTCGTCGTGTTCGTCGCTCTGGCGCCGATCGTCGGCGCGCTTCGCGAGTACGCGCGCGTCCTGCGCCCGGGAGGCACGCTCGCGGTCACGGAGGGCATCCGGGACCCGGACTTCATCCGCCGCGCGCGCCTCGTGCCGCAGGTGGAGGCCGCCGGACTCGCGACCGCGGAGCGGTTCGGGCGGTCGTTCCACTACACGCAGCGCTTCCGGCGGCCGCCGGCGCCCGCGCGCGCCTAGCGTTCGAAGCGACGCGATGCGGAGGATCAGCCGGGTCGGGCTCGCCGCGGCCGCGTCGCTCGCGGCTTCGCTCCTCGCCTGCGGGGGCGGGGAGGCCGAACGCCCCCGCAACCTCGTCCTCGTCTCCCTCGACACGCTGCGCGCCGATCACCTGGGCCTCCAGGGCTACGCGCGCGACACCTCGCCCGAGCTGGACCGCTGGGCGCAGCAGGCCTTCGTCTTCGAGAACGCGCTCGCGCCCGCCAACGCGACCGTCGCGTCGCATCACGCGCTGTTCCAGTCGCGCACGGCCGGCGCGGCTCTGGCCCGGCGCGACGCGGCGCCGACCCTCGCCGCGATCCTGCAGGCGCACGGCTTCCACACGGTGGCCTGGACCGGGGGCGGTACGATGTCGCGCGCGGCCGGCTTCGCCCGCGGCTTCGACGTCTGGGACGAGGGAAACGACGGACTCGCGCAGAGCGTGCCGAAGGCGCTGCGCTTCCTCGACGAGGCCGCGCGCGAAGACCGCCGCTTCTACCTCTTCGTGCACGCCTTCGACGCGCACCTGCCCTACGATCCGCCGCCGCCCTTCGACACCCGCTACGACCCCGACTACCACGGCAAGGTCACCGGGCCGGCCACGCTGCCGCTCCTGCGCGGCGTGCGCAGGATCTTCGAGCAGGCGCACGCCGCGCAGCCGCCGCAGCTCGACGCCGCCGACCGGACGAAGATCGAGGCACTCTACGACGGCGAGATCGCGCACGCCGACGCCCTGCTCGCGAAGCTGCTCTCGCGCCTCGCCGCGCCGGACCTCGAGGCCGAGACGCTCGTCGTGATCCTCTCCGACCACGGCGAGGAGTTCTGGGACCACGGCTCGGTGCTCCACGCGCACACGCTCTATCAGGAGCTGCTGCACGTGCCGCTGCTCGTGCGCGTGCCGGCGCTCGCGCCCCGGGCGCGGCGCATCGACGCGCGCGTCTCGCTGCTCGACGTGGTGCCAACGCTGCTCGAGCTGCTCGCGGTGGCGCCGCCGCCGGGTCTCCAGGGTCGCTCGCTGGTCCCGCTGCTCGAGGGCGCGGCCATGCCGCCGCGCCCGCTCTTCGCCGAGGGCTTCGCGTTCGACGCGAAGCTCCAGGCCGTGGTCGATGGGAACTGGAAGGCGATCCGTTCACAGGGGACGCAGGCGCTCGCCCTCTACGATCTAGCTGCCGATCCCGGCGAGCAGCGCGACGTCGCCGCGGCGCGCCCCGCGGACCGCGATCGCCTGAAGGCGCTGCTCGACACCGGGCTCGGCGGCGCGCCCGCGCCCGCGGACCCCCTGGCCATGCCGGGACACATCGACGCGGCGACGCAGCAGCGCCTGCGCGCGCTCGGCTACGTGGATTGACCCGGAGCGTCCGCCGCTTCGTGTAGATTGGTTCGGCCAGCCGCGGAGTCGACCGATGCACCTGAACCTCGCCAGCATCCTCCAGGGCAGCGCCGAGGCGCGTCCCGACCACGTCGCCGTGCGCTGCGGGGAGCGCGCGCTTCGCTATGCCGAGCTCGATCGCGCCGCGCGCGGCGTCGCGACGGCGCTGCGCGAGCGCGGCATCGCGCCGGGCGAGAGCGTTGCGATCCTGGTTCCGAACCTCCCGGAGTTCTCGATCGCCTACTTCGGGATCCTCTACGCGGGCTGCACCGTGGTGCCGCTCAACGTGCTGCTCTCGGCGCCGGAGGTGGAGTACCACCTGAAGGACTCGCGTGCGCGCCTGCTCGTGGCACACCCGCTGTTCGGCGATCCGGCGCGCGCGGGCGCCGCGGCCGCGGGCGTCGATCTCGTCTGGGCGGCGGGCGAGGGCGCGGGCACGCTCGCGGAACTGGCGGCGGCGGAGCCCTGGGCGTCGCCGCACCCGACGCTCGCGACCGACACCGCCGTGATCCTCTACACCTCCGGCACGACGGGCAAGCCCAAGGGCGCCGAGCTCACGCACTCGAATCTCCTGATCAACTGCTCGGTGGTCGTGCCGAAGCTCGCGCCGCCCGGCCCCGACGAGGTCGCGCTCGGCGTCCTCCCGCTGTTCCACTCCTTTGGGCAGACCTGCATCCAGAACGCCAGCATCGCCACGGGCAACACCTTCACGCTGCTCCCGCGCTTCGGGCCCGAAGAGGCGTTCCAGATCATCGAGCGCGATCGCGTCACGATCTTCGCGGGCGTGCCGACGATGTACTTCGCGCTGTTGCACCACGCGCCTACGCGCGCCTACGACCTCTCCTCGCTGCGCTGGTGCATGTCTGGCGGAGCGCCCATGCCCGCCGAGGTGATGAAGGCCTTCGAGGCGAAGTTCGGCGTCGACGTCTACGAGGGCTTCGGCCTCTCGGAGACCTCGCCGGTCGCGAGCTTCAACATGAAGGGCCGGCCGCGCACGCCGGGCTCGATCGGCTACCCCGTGTGGGGCGTCGAGATGGCGATCCTCGACGACGACGACCGACCCGTTCCCGACGGCGAGCGCGGCGAGATCTGCATCCGCGGCCACAACGTGATGAAGGGCTACCTCGGCCGGCCCGACGCCACGAAGGAGGCGCTCCGCAACGGCTGGTTCCACTCGGGCGACATCGGCATCCGCGACCCGAACGGCAGCTTTCGCATCGTCGATCGCAAGAAGGACATGATCCTCCGCGGCGGCTTCAACGTGTACCCGCGCGAGGTCGAGGAGGTGCTCTACGGGCACGAGGCGATCGTCGAGGCGGCCGTCGTCGGCGTGCCGCACGAGAGCCACGGCGAGGAGGTGAAGGCCGTCGTGGTCTCGCGAGACCCGAAGCTCACCGCGGACGAGCTGATCGCCTGGTGCAAGCAGCGCCTCGCCGCCTACAAGTACCCGCGCCTCGTCGAGTTCACCGAGAGCCTGCCGAAGGGCCCGACGGGGAAGATCCTGAAGCGCGGGCTGCGCAGGTAGGCGCGCACGTGACCGAGTCGCGACGGCGCTGGTTGCTCGTAGCGATCGGCGTCGCGTGCTTTGCGCTCCTGATCTTCGTCGAGTTCGCGACCGAGGGTGAGCACTACGACCTCGCCGATGCGCTGGGTGACGCACTCCAGACCGCGCTCATCGTCGCGACGGCGGTGGCGGTCGCGCTTCTCGCCGGACGCATGCAGACCGAGCGCGACGAGCGGCTGGCCCTCACCCGGGATCTGGAGCTGGCGCGCGCCGAGGGCGAGGCGTGGCGGCGCCAGGCCCAGTCCCACGTCGACGGGCTCGGGGCCGCGATCGCCAGGCAGTTCGAGCAGTGGAACTTCACGGGCGCCGAACGCGAAGTGGCGCTCCTGATGCTCAAGGGCTTCGTGCACAAGGAGATCGCCGCGCTGCGCGGGACCACCGAGGCGACGGTCCGCCACCAGGCGAGGACGATCTATCAGAAGGCGGGCGTCGACGGACGCGCCGGATTCTGCGCGTATTTCCTCGAGGATCTGTTGCCGCCCGACGGCGCGGGGCGATCCGCCGACTAGACGCGGCGCAGATGACGCTCGGATGACGAGGGCGTTCGCCTATCACACCTGTGTGATGGATGGCGAAGCGCGACGACGCCTAGTCTGCGGTTCACGGCAGTGGTGCACGGCGCCCGCCGAGGAGAGCCGTCCAGTCGAACGAATCGAAAACACAGCGAAGGAGAGATCCATGCACGGAATCGCTTCCCTTTCCCTCGAGTGGGCACGGCGCAGCGCGGTGACCGGGTTGTCCGCCGCCGTCATCGTGGCGGTGTGGGGGACTCCCATCCCCGCAGCGGCGAAGCATCGCGGACCGACGGGCGCCTGCTACCGGGTCTCGCAGGACTCGCAGCTCGCGTGCCAGAACAGCGCCCAGGACGACTACTGGATCGCCGTCGCGAAGTGCGACAACGCGCCGTCCGACTCGAACGCGGCGCGCGCCGCGAACGACTGCAGGAAGTCCGCGCTCGACGACGAGCAGGCGGCGTTCAAGGACTGCCGCGATCAGCTCTCGGCGCGAAACGACGTCTGCACGCAGCTCGGCGGCGGGCCCTACGCTCCGGAGATCGATCCCGCAGACTTCACCCACAGCACGACGATCGACAATCCCTTGAATCCGTTCCCGCCCGGCAAGACGTACCACTATCGCACCAACACCGCGGCGGGCGTCGAACTCGACGCCGTCACCGTCACGAACGACACCCGCACCATCGACGGCATCGAGTGCGTCGCCGTCCGCGACGTGGTCAAGCTCGACGGAGACCTGACCGAGGACACCACCGACTGGTATGCCCAGGACGACTCGGGCAACGTCTGGTACTTCGGCGAGGATTCCCGGCAGTTCGAAGGCGGCGTCCTCACCGGAAACGAAGGCTCGTGGATGGCGGGCGTCGACGGCGCGTTTCCCGGCATCCTGATGAAGGCGAACCCCGCAGTCGGGGATGTCTATCGCCAGGAGTACGCGATCGGCGATGCCGAGGACGTGGCTCAGGTGGTCGCTACCGGCCAGACGGTGAGCGTCCCCTACGGTTCGTTCAACAACGCGCTCGAGACGAGGGAGTTCTCGGGCCTCGAGCCGGATGCCAACGAGAACAAATACTACGTATCGAACGTCGGCGACGTGCTGGAAGTCGATCTCCAGACGGGCGACCGCACGGAGCTCGTGAGCATCACGCCGTAGCGACCGATGCGTCGACCGTCCGCCATTGGCAGGGCCGGCTCGTCGCGAGCTCGCGCGAGTCGGCCCTCTCTACGGCTTCGCCGGCGGCAGCAGCACCGCGTCGATCACGTGGATGATTCCGTTCGAAGCCGGAATCGACGCGAGGATGTGCGCGCCGTTGATCGACACCTTGTCTCCGTCCACGTGAAGTGTCGTCTTGGCCCCGTTGGCCATGCCCAGGGTGTCGCCATCCTTGAAGGTCGAGGCAGCGAGTGCCGAAGTCGTCACGTGGTACTTGAGCACATTGCGGAGCTGGTCCGCGTTCTCGGGCTTCAACAGGTCCTCGACGGTGCCGGCCGGCAGCGCGTCGAAGGCCTTGTTGGTCGGCGCGAACACGGTGAGCGGCCCGGAGGCGGCCAGTGCGGTCACGTAGTCCGCAGCCTTCACCGCCGTGATGAGCGTCGTGTGATCCGGGGACGCGGAGGCGATGCTGACGATGTTGGTGGCATCGATCGGCGGGACGCCCGAGAGCGGCTTTGCGGGTG
>Ga0335070_10008198_pt1 | contig 12242 bp, 9 predicted proteins | sample Lox_Sample_13_FD_206722 | JGI IMG/M metagenome (GOLD analysis project Ga0335070, IMG submission 206722) | Soil microbial communities from Loxahatchee National Wildlife Refuge, Florida, United States - Lox_Sample_1.3 | ecosystem: Environmental > Terrestrial > Soil > Wetlands | place: USA: Florida...
GAATCCCTTGGGAAGTTCGGTCGGCAGGTCCTTCAGCGAGTGCACCGCTAGATCGACGCGTCCAGCTGCGAGGGCTTCTTCGATTTCCTTGGTAAACATGCCCTTGGTGCCGACCTTGGCGAGGGCAACGTCGGTGATCTTGTCGCCGGTGGTGTGGATGATTTCGATTTCGACCTGGTGTCCGCGCGCGCGGAGAAGGGCGGAGATGTGGTTGGCCTGCCAGAGGGCAAGTTGCGAGCCGCGGGAGCCGATGCGGATTACAGCTGGACTAGAGTTCATCATTCTTGTTCTGGAGGTTTGCGTATTTTCGTCGGAATCGGCATCACAATCGTCTCACAGCCACCTGCGGTGGACCGTTCGACTGCGGCGGCAATGGCCAAGCCATGGTTGCGAACCACACCCCAAATATTGGAACCGAGGACAACGAGAGCCAAATTCCGGCGCGCTAGATTTTGTTGATAGATGATGTTCTGATCGCAAGTGAGCAAAACATCGAAGCCGGCGCCCTCAGCGGCGGCGAGTAGTTCGCCATTCTTGAGCCTGGGTGACCACTTCATCTGAAGAATGTTTCGGACTTCGTGCTGGGATAGAAAGGCGCGCACTCCGCTCGGAACATTGTTATCGAACAGGATCCGCAATGCGATGACCGTTAGCGTAATCGAGAATCGCTTGCACTTGTGCCGGCGAGACCGGAAACTGTTCTGAGATTTCAGTCACGCTGAGTCCGTATTCAGCATTATCAACAATAGCGCTCACCGGCACGCGCGTACCGCGTAGAACCGGCGCCCCGCCCTGAATCTCCGGATCCACTTCGACCAGAGGACAATTTGACCAGTCGACCTGGACGATTGCAGCCATGATATGTCTCCTCTGACTATGATTCCATGTTCAGTCCGAAATGGCTAGATTGGAGGCAGGGTTCAACGCCTCACCCCGACTTCGGCTTTCTTTCCCGCTTCTTCTTGCTTCGTGGCGGGCTCGGCGGAAATGTCTTTTGGTTTCACCTGCAGATTGAACAGCCGCCTGACCACATCGACCACTGTAGTCGCTTCTGATTCTTTTGCTGCTGACTTCAGCGTGGTGATCGGGGTGTGCATCACTTTGTTGATGATGCCGCGCGTTAATGCTTCGATCGCGATTTCCTGCTCGGGGGTTAGTTGGCCCATTCTTCCGCGGACTCGGTCGATCTCGGCCTGGCGGATAGTTTCGAGATGATCCTGCAGGCTCACGATCGTCGGCACGACATCTAGCGTGCTCTGGCGGGCTTCGAACTTCTCCACTTCACTGGCGATGATCGCTTCGGCGCGTTCGGCCTCTTTGCGGCGGTCAGCGACGTGGGTCGAGACGGCTTGCTGCAGGTCATCAATGTCGTAAGCGAAGATGCCGTCAAGTTTCGCCATCTCGGGCGAAACGTCGCGCGGGACGGCGATGTCGATGAAGAACATCGGACGGTTCTTGCGGCGAGCCAGGAATTGCTCTCCGTGCTCGCGGCGGAAGATGGCGTGCGGCGCGCCGGTCGAAGTGATAACGATATCGGCGCGGTCGCACGTATTGTAGAGATCTTCGAACTTGATGGCCTGCCCGTCGAACCTCTGCGCAAGGCCGATGGCGCGCTCGTAGGTACGGTTGGCGACAAAGATAGAGCCGCAGCCGTGCGCCATCAGATGGCGGGCAGCAAGTTCGCTCATCTTGCCAGCGCCTACGATGAAGACATTCTTGCCATGCAGACTGCCGAAGATCTTCTTGGCCAGTTCCACCGCAACCGAGGCAATGGATACTGAAGAAGATCCGACTGCGGTTTCGGTACGTACGCGCTTGGCCACGGCAAAGGCGCGGCTGAAGAGCTGATCGAGTTGTCCCCGAACGGCGCCAACAGCGCGGGCTGTTGCGTAAGCTTCCTTTACCTGGCCGAGAATCTGGGCTTCGCCGACCACCATGGAATCGAGACTCGAGGCGACACGAAAAATGTGGCGCACGGCGTCTTTCTCGCGGAATTCATAGAGATGGGCATCAAGCGCGTTCGCGTCGAGCTTGAAGTGGTCGTGCAGGAATCCGCGCAGATCGGCATGGCCGTTCACGGTGTGGGTGACAATCTCGACGCGGTTGCAGGTGGAAATCACCATCCCTTCTTCGATTCCGGGATAAGCGGTCAGCTCACGGCAGGTATCGGGAAGGCGCGACTCGGGGATCGCCAGCCGCTCGCGGACTTCGAGCGGCGCGCTCTTATGATTCAAACCGATGAGCTGATATCTCATGCCCCGAACCTGTGAATGGCCGAAAAGTAGTTAGCCGCCCATGCGGCCAGCGCGGCCACGAAGGCGAAGGTCGCCAGGAAGGCAGCGCGACGGCCGCGCCATCCCGAATTCCAGCGCGTAAAGACCATCACCATGTAGACGGCCCACATCAGCACCGACAGCAGAATCTTGGGATCGAGAAAATCCACACGCCCGTAGGTGGTAACCGCCACAACAGAACCGGTCAGCAATCCGAGCGTCATAAAGGGAAAGCCCAGAAGCAGCGAGCGATAGCCGATCTGGTCGATCACTTCCAGCGCCGGCAGGAAGGAGATGAGGCTCGTTGGCTTCTTGGCTTTCAGGCGACGCTCCTGCAGTAGATACAACAGACTGGCGCCAAAGCTCAGAACCAGTGCGGCATAGCCGGTGAAGATCAGGATGATGTGCGCAATCAGCCATCCCTTGTGCGACACGAATTGCGTTAGCAACACCGGTTGCTCACCGACGGCCGCAACAAATGTCAGGAAAAACACAATCGGAAACACAACCACGCCAGGAGAGGTGGTCTGGTAAATCGCGTAGATGACCATGAAAAAGGCCATCGACAAAAATGCCAGCAGCGATTCGCTGTTATGAACCGAGGCCCAGACAATCTGCCCGGAAAGAAAGATCTCGGTCAGCGAAACGAAATGGAAGACCATGCCCATGCTGGCGGCATGCAGGGCGATGCGGCTGAAAAGTTCGCTGGTGCGGGTCAACGCCACGAAGGCGTAGACCAGACCGACGAAATAGCACCCCAGCGCGAAACGCAGCCAAAGCAAGGACATGAAGTTCTCAGTTTCCGTTGCCAGTTCTCAGTTGGGAGTACCCGATGCCCAGCCGCGAACCCCAATGTAGTCCGGAATCCCTAGAGTTTATCGCACTTTGCGGGCCGGACTGCACTCCGCTAGTACTACACTGCCATTGTCCAGGCGGATTGGTCTAAGGCCAACAAAGATGGTCACTTAGATGTGTGATTGAGATCACAGACGCATGGTTCATTCGAACCAGCAGAGTCAGACTTGATCTCACAAATGGTTGCCAGGGCACAAGGTACTCCCTCGGGGGCTAAAGAGTGTGCGTGAGAACTCTTCGTTCGCCCCTCCGGGGCTGCGTCATTTTCCACTTTCGACCCACGACCTGCGTCGTGGGCTGCATTCTTTCGCCGCTTCGCGGCTGGCAGTCAGCGATTCGGTCCACTTCGGATTCGGAAAAACGAGTTCTCACGCACACACTAAAGCCCGGGTTTTATGCGGCTTTGACGGCACGGCCAAAGCCGTGCCCTTCCCAAACCCATTTATGAGACAGGCTCTCAGACCTGCAAGATTTGCCGAATCGAGCGCAGGATTTCCTCGAGAGTCTCGGAAGCTGTGTCTATCTCAAGATGGTCGCGATCCCAAGAGTGGTACTCGCGCGCCGAGACTTCCTCCCATGTCGGCGCGACCAGTCCGGGGACATCAACTGTCCTGGATTCAACTCGGCGGCGATGTTCTGCTGCGTCAGAGCATCGGATTTCGATCTCAATGATTCGGACTTCTGCCCTAGCAGCGACCTCGCGCCAGGCATTCCGCGTGATCGAAACCGGATTGACGCAATCGGCGACCACACTGCATCCGAGCCTGAGATTGTCTTCGGCCATGCTATAGGCGGCTCGGTAGCCTGCATCTTTCATCGGCTGGATGAGCGCTCCGGAATCGCGAAGAGCTTGCTCAATGGAGTCGATCCGCAGATATGTTGCGCCGATTTCGCGAGCAAGCTCGCGAGCGATGCTCGATTTTCCAACTCCAGGAAGCCCACTAAGGACGATCAGTTTCGGTGTCGAGGCCTTCGGATCCTGATTCATCGCGGGAGATCTGGGTTATTTCTGTTTAGGCAGCGCGTGCGGATTGGGCATTCCCGGGGGAATCGCGGTGTGGCCGGCTCCCATCGAGCCCATATCGCCGGGGGCAAAGCAGGTCACGCGGCCGCTGGCCGCCAGACGGAGTTCCGAGGGGCAATCGCCGCTGCTGACGGCGCCTCCCTCGGTTCGAGCGGTAAACAGCTTGCCTTCGGCGTTGCCAGCCACGCCCACGGCCATTCCGGGCATGTCGTAGGCGACATAGAAGGCATGCTTTGCCTTACTGGCCTGCATGGCACAATCGGCGGCGCTCTTTGACTGGGCTTCCTGGGCGTGAATGTCAAGCCGCCCGCAATTCGTAGCGGAGTTTCCGGCGTACTCCTGCAGTTTGAGCTGCACTGCATCGGGCGGTTTGGAAGGAGACGCGCTCGGGGACGACGATGTCTGCGGAGGGTTTGACTTGTTGCTGCAAGCTGCCAGGGCAAGCAGGAGGGCGAAGGGGAGGAGGTTTTTCATAGAAATGGAATTGTAAATTCTACCGCAACTCGGAAAAGGTAGCGGAAGTGCCATTGTCTCAACCGAGGCACGAAAAACGAGGCGCCCGTCGATACATCCTCGCTTGAAGGCGCTCGGCTTCGCCTTCGGGGGACAGCCGAAGGCGGCTGTCCCCACACGTTCAATCCACTCCCAAGCTCGACAGCGCTTCTTCCAACAGAGCCGAATCGATGCTCAGCCTGCGACCTTTCTCCTTGAGATCCTCAAGTTCATCAAACGCCCGGAACAAACGCATCTTGACTGCGGCATATTGCTCGGCGTCGTTCAAAGCCCTGCCGTGAGTTTCGCTCCAGCTTGTCAGCGGCGCCTGGGGCAGGAAAATACTCACCGAATACGTCAGCTTGCGGTCGGATGTCACGTCGAAAATAAACTCGGTGGCGGGAGCTTCCGAATCATCCGGCAGTGCTGCGCGCTTCCCTACGAAATAGTACTGATACACGTACCCCTGCGCGCCGGTATAGGTCTTCAGTCGGCGAACCGTCATGGGGACATTATGAGACTTCCACTGCGCTTTGTCGCGACGCAAAATCGATCACCACGAAGGGCACCGTTGGACTGCGCTCTGTCGAAAATCCCCACTTCTGGCAAATTCGGCCAGAAGTGGGGCACCCAGTTTCGTCTGTTTTGGTGTCTTTATGGTTGGTCGATTTTGAAATTTGCGGGTGATCCCAAAGAAGCATATCGTTGCAGGCGCACGTTCATTTCACGCCGGAGAATGTTCTTATGCTGAATCGCAGGACCTTCCTGAAGATCGCTGGAACGACGAGCGCAGCTACTGCCCTGGGAATCAAAGTACGCGGACTGGAAGCACCGCCAGTGAATCCCGCCGGGCCTATCGCGGCCAATGATCATATTCAGCTCGCCTTGATTGGTGCTGGCATTCAGGGCCAAGGAGACACGCGCACCGCGGTTCAAGTGCCCGGTGTGAAACTGGTGGCCGTCGCCGATTGCTACGACGGGCGCCTGGAACACAGCAAGGAGATGTGGGGCAACGATCTGTTTACCAGCCGCGATTACAAAGAAATCCTGGCGCGCAAAGATGTTGACGCGGTCATCATTGGCACACCCGATCACTGGCACAAGCAGATCGCGGTGGACGCCATGAAAGCCGGCAAGGACGTTTACTGCGAGAAGCCGATGATCCACGCCCACGCCGAAGGTCCCGAGATGATCGAGGCTGCGCGCGCAAACAATCGCATTCTGCAGATCGGCAGCCAGCGGGTGAGTTCGATCATTTACGCGAAGGCGAAGGAGTTGCTGGCCTCGGGGGTTATCGGTCAACTCAACATGGTCAGCGCGCATTGGGACCGGAACTCGGCCATGGGGGCCTGGAATTACACGGTTCCCCTCGATGCCTCGACAGAGACCTGCGACTGGGATCGTTTTTTGGGAACGGCTCCGAAGATTCCGTTCAATGCCGAGCACTTCTTCCAATGGCGGAAGTGGAAAGCCTACGGCACTGGAGTCGCCGGAGATCTCTTCGTTCACCTGTTCAGCGGGACACATTTCATTACGGGCTCGAACGGCCCCACTCGCGCGATGGCTACAGGCGGGCTGCGATTCTGGAAGGATGGACGCGACGCCGATGATGTCCTGCTTGGGTTATTCGACTATCGAGAGGGATTCAATCTCTCGCTGCGGGTGAACTTCGTTGACGGCGGCGAGGAGAGCGAAGGGCTGGTGTTTACCGGTTCGGAAGGAACGATGGAGATTGGCTACAACTCGGTCAGTGTGAGCCGCGTGCCTCGGGAGAAAGAACCCGGGCTGACGATCGGCACCTACACCGATGCCATGCAGAAGCGCATTCGGGATGCGTATCACGAGAAATATCCGGCGTCGCATCCGTCAGGGCCGCCGTCGGTTGCGATCGAGAAGTTCGTGGCGCCCGAGGGTTACCGCGATAGCTACGATCATTTCACGAATTTCTTCGCGGCTGTTCGCTCGAGGAAGCCAGTCGTTGAAGATGCGGTGTTCGGATACCGGGCCGCCGGGGCCGCTCTTCTCAGCAACCTGAGTATCGAGCGCGGAGCCGTTGTGAAGTGGGATCCGGACGCGATGAAGATCGTGTGATCGCCCCTAGAGGGCTGTTTTGAGGCGGGATTTAGTCAGCGACTCCGGAACGTGCCGGCTGTACGCATCCGGAGAGACGTCCCTGGCCAACTGTCGCATTAGTGTCCGCATCTCGGGGACGGAGCTCGATCACCCTTCCTCGATGCTCTTGGGGAAGAGGTGAAGGGCGCGGCCGGAAGTGCTCCGGCACATGGAACTCAATTAGCTTTGCCACGGCAATTCGTACTCCCTCAGTCTGTTCGCTTCCCATACAACCGAACTGCGGTCCGGTAAGCCATCCCACTCCCAACCACATTGGCAGCGTACGGAATCGCATAGACGAAATTTTTTCAGCAGAGTTTTGCAAATAGCGCAGGAACGCATCCACATGATCCACCACCCCGACGTACATCAGAATTGTGGCAATCCGGCGTGGATCGTTTCACGATGCCGAACGTCCCCCACCTGGGAGCAAGGCGCGCAAGGCAAATCTCCCCTGAAACGCACAGCTGTCCACACTCTTCCTCTGTCGGGCATGGGATAGACTAGCCATGTCCCATGTCTCAATTCGTACACCTGCATCTGCATACCGATTATTCCCTGCTGGATGGGGCCTGTGACGTCGAAAAGCTCTGCCAGCGCGTGCAAGAGCTCGGCATGCCGGCAGTGGCCATGACGGATCACGGCAACATTTTCGGCACGGTCCACTTTGTGAATGCGGCGTACAAGCAGGGCGTAAAGCCGATCATCGGGTGCGAACTCTACATCTGCAAGAAGGACGACCACCGCGCCCCGCCCGAGGGCGACACCTACAATCACCTGCTGGTGCTCGCCGAGAACGAAGAGGGCTACCGTAACTTGGTCAAGATCACCTCGGAGGCTTCGCTGCACGGCTTCTACTACAAGCCGCGCGTGAGCAAGAAGTTCCTCGCGGAGCACTCGCGGGGATTGATCGGGCTTTCCGGATGCCTGAAGGGAGAAGTTGCCGAGCGACTGGTCGAGGGTAACTACGAAGCCGCTCGCGCTGCTGCCGGGCAGTATACCGACATCTTCGGCAAGCAAAATTTCTATCTTGAGATTCAGGATCAGGGGCTGGAACTCGAGCACCGCATTCATCCCGGGTTATTCAAGCTGGAACAGGACCTGGGCCTGCCGCTTGTCGCCACCAACGATAGCCACTATCTCTGCGAAGACGACGCGCACGCACAGGACGTGATGGTCTGTATTCAGACGGGCAAGTCGATCCGCGACACCGGGCGCATGAAGTTCGAGGGCACGCAGTTCTTCGTCAAGAACGCGGACGAGATGTATCGCGTGTTCAAGGACTCGCCCGACGTGCTGACGCGCACGCTCGACATCGCCGAGCGCTGCCATTTGAAGCTGGAGAAGATTCCGAACCCGTTTCCGCAGTTCGAGGTTCCTTCCGGGTACACGATTGACAGCTACTTCGTGCATGTGACGCGGGAAGGGTTTGCGCGGAGGCTGGAGACGCTGCGTCCGCTGAGCGAGCAAGGCAAGCTGAAACATTCGATCAGCGACTACGAGCAGCGCCTGGAGCGCGAGCTTGCCATCATTCAGCAGATGAAGTTCCCGGGGTATTTCCTTATCGTGTGGGACTTTATCCGGTACGCGAAAGAGCGCGGAATTCCCGTTGGGCCGGGCCGCGGATCCGCGGCAGGATCGCTTGTGTCCTACGCGCTGGGCATTACAGACATCGATCCGCTGCAGCATGAGTTGCTATTCGAGCGGTTTCTGAATCCTGAGCGCGTGTCGATGCCGGATATCGACATTGACTTCTGCATGAACCGGCGGGGCGAGGTCATCGACTACGTCACGCAGAAGTACGGCCGCGATAACGTCGCGCAGATCATCACCTTCGGCACCATGGCTGCGAAGGCGGCAATTAAAGACGTTGGCCGCGCCATGGAAATCCCGTATGCCGACGTCGATCGGATCGCCAAGATGGTGCCGACTCAGCTCAACATTACGCTGGAGCAGGCCATCGAAGAATCGCCGCAACTGCGCGAGGCCATCGAAAAAGATGGGCAGATACGAGAGCTATTCCAGACAGCGAAACGACTGGAAGGACTGGTGCGGAATTCCGGCGTGCACGCGGCCGGGGTGGTTATTTCGCCACGTCCCCTGACGGACCTGGTCCCGCTGCACCGCACCAAGAACGACGAAATCGTTACCGCCTTCGACATGGTCGCCATCGAGAAGATGGGGCTGTTGAAGATGGATTTCCTCGGCCTGACCACGCTCACAATTCTGACGGACGCGATGAAGTTGATCGCACAAACCCACGACAAAGACGCTGGCATGCCCGTTCTGAGCAGCGAGGAGAACTGGCCCAAGCCGGTTCCGCTCCAACTCGATGACATACCTCTCGCGGACCAGAAGACCTACGAGAAGGTCTTCCACAAGGGACTGACTTCGGGCGTGTTTCAGTTTGAATCGCACGGCATGCGTGACGTGCTGCGCAAGTATCAGCCGAATTCGATCGAAGACCTTACGGCTCTCAACGCGCTCTATCGGCCTGGCCCGATACAAGGCGGGATGATTGATGATTTCGTCGACCGCAAGCACGGACGCAAAAAGGTCGAATACGAATTGCCGGAGCTGCAGGAGATCCTGCAAGAGACGCTGGGCGTAATCGTGTATCAGGAGCAGGTGATGCAGATCGCGAACCGGCTGGCCGGGTATTCGCTGGGGGAAGCCGACCTGCTCCGTCGCGCCATGGGCAAGAAGAAGCCCGAGGAGATGGCGCAGCAGCGGGAGCGGTTCATCGAGGGAGCTGCACAGCGCAAGTATCCAGCGAAGAAGATCGAGAAGATTTTCGACCTGATGGCACAGTTCGCGGGATACGGCTTCAACAAGTCGCACTCGGCGGCATATGCCCTGCTGGCGTATCACACCGCGTATCTGAAGACGCACTATCCGGTCGAGTTCATGGCGGCGCTGCTTACCTCGGTGACGGGATCAACCGACGACGTAGTGAAGTACATCAACGAATGTCGGGAGATGGGGATTGCGGTCGAAGCGCCGGACATCAACGTTTCCGATGCGAACTTCACACCGCACGGAGAAAGTATCCGTTTCGGCCTGGCTGCGGTGAAGAACGTTGGTGGCAATGCGATTGAGTCGATTGTTGTGGCGCGCAAGAAACTCGGGCGGTTTAAGTCGATCTTTGAATTCTGCGAGAACGTCGACCTGCGTCTGCTCAACAAGCGCGTGCTGGAATCGTTGATCAAAAGCGGCGCCATGGATTCGCTCGGCCGCCGCGCCCAGTTGATGGCTGTTCTCGACAAGGCAATGGAGCAGGCGCAGAAGGCTCAGCGCGACGCTGAAAACGGCCAGCACGGGCTCTTTGGAGTGTTCGAGGAAGAATCTGAGACTGCTACCGGCCGCCTGCCCAACATCCCTGACTGGGATGAGCACACGCGCCTGGCTGCGGAAAAGGAGATTCTTGGATTCTTTATCACAGGACATCCGCTGGAGAAATACAGAGACAAGCTGCAGGATCTGCAGGCGCTGAGCGTCGAAGAACTATCGGCGATGACGAAGTCCACCGGCAAAGATGAGACCCTGGTGACGGCAGGCATTATCAGCAACGTCCGTGTGCTCAAGTCAAAGAAGGGCGACTTCTATGCGCAGGGTACACTGGAAGACATGTCGGGATCGATCGACATGATTGTCTTCCCCGAGGCCTACAAGCGTCTCGCGGATAAGGTGAAGCTGGAAGTTCCGGTGCTGGTAAAAGCGGGTGTACGCATTGAAGAAGGCGCGAACCCCAAGCTCACCGCCGCAGAGATCATGCCGCTCGAAGATGCCAAGGTTCCGCTGCCGCGAGCGATTCGCGTCCGCATTCCTCTGGAAACATCCGCAGAAGAAACCGTGGACAAGCTGCACACGTTGTTTTCGGAGCGCAAAGGCGAGGCCAAGGTATTGTTCGACGTGGAACGCCAGGGGGATTTCATGGTGGTGATGGAGGCGGAAGGCTATAATGTCATTCCAGACCGCAATTTCATTGCTCGCGTGGAAGAGTTGTGCGGGCGCGGTAGCGTCCGCATCATCAGCTGACGAAGAGAATGGCAACCACCGAAAAAGAACAGCAGGAATTGGCGCAAATCGAGCGGCAAGTCGCCGAAATGGAGTCGAACGGCGCCGATGAAGCAACTCGCCGCGAGATCACAAAGCTGCAAGAGCGTATCGATCACCTCCGCCGCGAGATGAACGCGCCACCGTCGGCCTGGCAAAAGACTGAACTGGCGCGACATCCGCAGCGTCCGCAGACGCTCGACTACATTGAGCGCATCTTCACTCACTTCAGCGAGATTCACGGAGACCGTGGGTTTGGTGACGATGCGGCCATCGTCTGCGGCATGGCTCGCTTCCACGGCGAGGAAGTTCTGGTTGTGGGCACGCAAAAGGGCCGCGACATGAAGCAGCGCGTGTTCCGTAACTTCGGCACGCCGCATCCGGAAGGGTATCGGAAGGCGCTTCGCGTGATGCAGATTGCGGAAAAGTTTCGGCGCCCGATTTTCACTTTGGTCGACACCGACGGCGCCTATCCCGGCGTGCAAGCCGAAGAGCGCGGCCAGGCCGAGGCCATTGCCTACAATCTGCGCGAGATGGCGCGCCTGGAAGTCCCGATTATCACCGCGGTGATCGGGGTTGGTGGCAGCGGCGGGGCTTTGGCGATCGCGATTGCCGACCGTGTGCTGATGATGGAGAACTCGATTTATTCGGTGATTTCGCCGGAAGGCTGCGCGGCGATCATGTGGCGCGACGCGACGAAGAAAGAGCTCGCCGCCGAGGCCATGCGAATTACCGCCGACGATCTGAGTGAACTGGGCTGCATCGACGACATCGTCCCGGAGCCCGAGGGCGGAGCGCATCGCGATCATGAGGCCGCCGCCAACCTGCTCGATGCCAGCCTGCAGAAGCACTTCGCCGAGTTGAAGAAGGTCCCACCAGCAGAATTGGTCGCATCACGATATAATAAGTTTCGCAACATCGCGCAGTTCTTCAAGACAGAAGCGTGAGTCCGCGAACACTCCCCCTCGTTCGAAAGCCGGTTCCTCCGGGCTCCACACGGGGCGAGTAGCGCGACTTCGCGGCCAAGGCCGCCGTATAATTGAAGTGATTTCTTCCTCCGCAATCTGCGAGACTGGGCGAATGGGTTCGGCCCTTTAACTAAAGGAAGGTGTAGGGATGGCCACAACGGATGTCGTGCCCCGGGAATCCGCCGGCGGCATGGGCAAGCAGCGCATCGTCAACGACATGAGCATCCAGGTCGCGACGGTGAATGGTTCGGGTTCGCAAAGTTCCAATACAGTCCTGCTTCGGGCAATCTTTCAGATGGGCGTGCCGGTCTCGGGCAAGAATATGTTCCCCTCGAACATCGCCGGATTGCCTACCTGGTACACGATTCGCGCCAACAAGAATGGGTACATCGGGCGCAAGAAGGAAATCGATTTCCTGGTCGCGATGAATCCGGAGACGGCGACGGAAGACGTGATGTCGCT
>Ga0335070_10008199_pt1 | contig 12241 bp, 14 predicted proteins | sample Lox_Sample_13_FD_206722 | JGI IMG/M metagenome (GOLD analysis project Ga0335070, IMG submission 206722) | Soil microbial communities from Loxahatchee National Wildlife Refuge, Florida, United States - Lox_Sample_1.3 | ecosystem: Environmental > Terrestrial > Soil > Wetlands | place: USA...
GTCTCGGCGAGTGACAAGACCTACATAGACAGGGTGGAGATAACCTGGGCAGCCTCTCCGAATGCCGCCTCGTACACGGTTTATCGAGCCACATCGAGCCCCTATGGAACCAAGACCGCATTGGGTGCGACAACAGGGACTGTCTTTAATGATACTACGGCTGTCCCAAAAAAGACCTATTATTACTGGGTGAAGGCATCCAGTGCCTATGGGACGAGCGGCTTCAGTGCTTGCAATCCAGGCTATCGGCCCTAGCCTTGGATAAAAAAGTGATCATCGAACCCCACCGATAAGTTCCTCGTAAACTGGAATAAAGGGCATTTTCCCGACTTTGGCTGGAAAGTGCCTTTTTTTTGCGCTAAAAAAAGGAGCGCATGGGCTTGCAAAAGGGATATCGTTTCACGGTCGAAGTTTTTGCGTTCCTTGACAAAAGCGGATACTAAGCACAAATTTTTGTTAAGAGTGCGTAACTAATGGCCTTCAAATAAGTCGTTGAGAAGGAGGGGATCAAGATGGAAGCGAACAAACACGACGGAAATTTGCTTAAAGGAATCCTCATCGGATCCTTAGCCGGTGCTTTGGCAGGGATCGTTTTTGCTCCAAAGTCTGGAAGGGAGCTGAGATCCGACATCAAGGGAGAAGGCGAGAAAGCGATGCGCGAAACGAAACGGTTCTATTCGGGCGCCAGGGCCAAAGCGGACGCTGTGTTCGAAAGCGCCAAGGACATGTTCGGTTGTCGCGAGAGGAGCGAGGGATTAATTTTCCAAGACCTTGAGGAGCCGGACGAATTTACAGCAGAGGCTTAACGAGAAGATTCGCCAGCAGTTCTTCAAAGATATCCGTGCTTCTTCAAGTTTACCATCAGGATTGAAATAGCAGCGGGTGTGACACCCGAGATCCTGGATGCCTGACCCAAAGAGTGCGGCCTAATCTTTTTCAACTTTTCCATCACCTCGGTGGAGAGCCCGATGACGGAACCGAAGTCGAATACCCCGGGGAAAATTGTTTCCTCCAATTTCTTGAACCTTTGGATCTCCTCCGTTTGTCTCCTCATATAACCTTCGTACTTCACTTGTATCTCAGCCTGCTCCAACACCGATGCAGGAAGGCTTCCGAGGCTCGGATCAAAGGCGAAGAGCTGGTTGAACCGAATTTCGGGTCTCTTCAAGATTTCCCTGAGCGATAAATCCTTTTTCAGCGGAGCGCTTCGCCATTGTTGGAGGACTTCATTATTTTCCTTTGTGGGATTGACTCTTACCTCTGAGATTCGAGAGAGCGTTTTTCCGATGGCTATTTTTTTATCCAGAAAAATCTGATAGTCCTCTTTTTTCACCAAGCCAACTTCATAACCTTTCTCCCTCAACCTCAGGTCCGCATTGTCCTCCCTTAAATGGAGGCGGTATTCTGCACGGGAGGTGAACATACGATAAGGCTCGGCGGTCCCTTTGGTGACTAGGTCATCAATCAGGACGCCGATATAAGCATCGGAACGTTTCAAGATAAGAGGACCTTTTCCTCGTATATAAAGCGACGCACTGATCCCTGCTATTAATCCTTGTGCGCCAGCCTCTTCATAACCGGACGTTCCATTGATCTGTCCAGCATGGAAAAGTCCCCTGATTCTTTTTGTTTCGAGGGAGGGTTTGAGTTCGGTGGGGTCGACAAAATCGTATTCAATCGCATAACCGGGCCTGATCATCTCGACTTCTTCAAGACCCCTGATCGACCTCAGCATCCGGACCTGAATATCCAGAGGAAGGCTCGTTGAAATTCCATTGGGATAGATCTCATTCGTGTTGTGGCCGGCGGGTTCCAAGAAAATTTGGTGTCTTTCCTTTTCTGCAAAGCGAACCACTTTGTCTTCGATCGAGGGGCAATACCGAGGACCGACACCTTTAATGATTCCGCAATAGAGAGGGGATCGGTCGAGGCCGCCTTTGATGATGTCATGGGTCGTTGAGTTTGTGTAAGTAATATAACAAGGGACCTGCCTCGTATCGATCCTTTCTGTTGAGAAAGAGAAAGGAAGGGGCGGTTCATCCCCATATTGAGGTGTGAGTTGAGAGAAATCAATGGTACTACTGTCAAGCCTTGGTGTCGTTCCCGTCTTGAGCCTTCCCATCCGGAACCCAAATCGCTTGAGAGAGTCTGATAAACCGACCGAGGGTGGATCGCCCATCCGGCCGGCAGGGAAGTGTGTGAGCCCGATATAGATCAGGCCTTTCATAAAGGTCCCCGGGGCGAGGATTAAAGCCTTGGTTTGTATGGTTTCATTTAAATCGGTCCTCACTCCCATGATTTGATTTTCATCTAGTAGAATTTCCTCAACCGTTGCTTCTTTAATCGTCAGATTTTCCTGATTTTCAACACTCCCTTTCATGCGAAGCCGGTATTGCTGGCGGTCCACCTGGGCTCTGGAAGAACGGACAGCAGGCCCTTTGCCTGTGTTGAGTTGGCGGAACTGTATCCCTGTCTCGTCCGTGGCTTTGGCCATTTCTCCGCCCAGTGCGTCGATCTCTTTGACCAGATGGCCTTTCGCCAATCCGCCGATAGCAGGGTTGCAGGACATGTAACCGATCTGTTCAACTTTTTGAGTGATGAGAAGGGTAGGGTGTCCGATCCGAGCGCAAGCCAAAGAGGCTTCGATTCCTGCATGTCCCCCACCCACAACAATCACATCATAATCCGCCATCATAACTACCCGTTCCCAGACGCAATGTATATAGCGTTTGAATGGTCGCTTGGTCACATAGTCTCGCAATCTCCTAGTCTTTTGGTCAACTACGTGACAATAGGACTATGAGACTACAAGACTTCTGTCTATTTTGGGCCCCGGCAGGCCTTCACACAGACGCCACAGATATTATGGCTGAAACGGAGGGTTTTGGCAAAGCTTCTCAGTTGTTCGTAACATCGAAGGTGGTCGAATTCTTCCTGACGCACCTTGATCGCTCCGGCGGGGCAGACCGATAGGCATGAGAGACAGGAACTGCAATCCTTTATTGAAGGAGAATCGACCAAAAGGGGGAGATTGGTGAGAATCGTAACCAGACGGACGCGTGACCCGAATTGCTCGTTGACGAGAAGGTTGTTTCGACCAATCCATCCCAACCCCGCAGCCGAGGCTACATGTTTATGGGAAAGATGACCTCTTTGGTTTTTCCAATCAACCAGTTGAGAGGCAGGGATGGGGATAGCCTGGTATCCCTGACCCTGAATCGCCGAAGTCACAATAAGCCCGATCGTGTCTAAAAGAATGTTCGACCTCTGATAATGGTGGAAATAGAGCGGGGTGGGTTGGTTTTCAATATTGTCTACGATGGCGTCAGACAGATGGAATCCTACCGAGATGCCATAGCAAAAGGAATCCATTAAAGAAGGGGGAAGGAGGATTTCCTCTTTTTTGAAGGAGGCAATACTTGCCACTCCGACAAGGGAACTTCCCCATTGGTGGCAAAGGCTTCGGATCTTTTCGGTATTGTCCTTAGGATTTGTCATGAACGAATTGTGACCTGAGAATGAGTTTGTTGCAAGAGTCCTTCGCCTGCCTTCGCCGAGACGGCTTCGCGCAGGCAGGGAATTTCGGACTTCGGAGTTAAATTCCGCACTCCGCAATAGACTTAACGGGGTTTGATCTTGAGTTCTTTTATTTTCTTACGAAGTGTGTTCCGATTGATCCCCAAGAGTTGGGCGGCAGCAATTTGAACATGATCCACCCTCTCTAACGCGGACGTGATTAATATCTTTTCGACCACTCGAATGATATCGTCAAAGATGGCCATCTTGGTCTTCTTCTCCACGTAAGGGTCGATCTTGTTCAGAACTTCAGCAAGCTTTTGCTCTAAGATTTCGTCGAGGAAAGGAGACGTTGCTTTTATCTTGCCATCCTGGGCAGGGGGGCCAATCTTCTTCAGATGATAATTCTTAATGACAGGAGAGACGATGCCTGAGACGACGGAGAGGAACTGAAAATCTTCGATAAATTCCTGCCTGGGACCGTAGAGGGAATTGATGTTGATCACGCCCAGCGGCTCATCATCTGTAACCAGAGGAATGCAGAGCAAGGGTGGCTGGATCTCTTCAGATCGCTTCGGGCTCTTCGTCATCTCCTCGTAGAGAGGCTCCTGGTTTAAATTCTGGATCGCCGCGGGCTGCCGGGATTCAAGAACGCGACCGATCATTCCCTGCCGGCTGGGACAGGTGAGAGGATGGATTTCCTTTTCCATGCCATAGAGGGCCTCCAGACGAAGGGAGTCCTCTTGACGGTCTCGAAGCAAAAGAGAAGAGTAATTGATTGAGAAATATTCGGAAAGCGTCGCCATCACTCCGGCGAAATAATGCTGGAGACTGTTCTGCGGTGGGAGCAGGACGATTTCGTACAGGCTCCTCAGTTCAGGATTTGTACGGGGATTGGTGAAGAAAGAGGAAGACATTTCAGGCTCGGACCACCGTTATTCAAACGAAGTGACAGGCTTAGTGAATTGTTCGTCTTCTATTTCCGAACCCTAATCCTATACAAATCGGGTTCCGATTTCAAGAAAATTTTGATGGTTTTTCTCTTTTGTTTTTGGACTTGAAGTCTGGTTGTGAATTCATTAAAATCACTCCATATGGCCGAAGGAATTAGGATGAAAGAGGGACGGCCACGCGTGGTGATTCTTCTCGGTCCGACAGGAGCGGGTAAGTCAAGACTCGCTATTGAATGGGCGGAGGAATTAGGGGGTGAAATCATCAGTGCCGATTCCATGCAAGTCTACCGCTACATGGATATCGGGACAGCTAAACCAGGAGTCGCTGACCAAAAAAGAGTGCGACACCATCTGATTGATTTGGTAACTCCTGATCAACCTTTTCATGCTGCGCTTTATCGAACACTGGGTCGAAAAACCATTGATCACTTGCATGAGAATAAGACGCCGATTTGGGTCGTGGGCGGGACGGGGCTTTATATTAAGACCCTCTCGGAGGGAATTTTTAAGAGTCCTAAAATCGATCCCTCATTGAGAGAAAACCTGAAGAGGGAAGCGAGGGAGAAAGGGACGGAAACCCTTTATGAGCGCTTGAAGAAGGGGGATCCGAAAACAGCCCTCTCCCTTCATCCCAATGACCTCTTTCGAATTGTGCGAGCTCTTGAGGTTCTTGATTCGACGGGCATTCCCATTTCTTTCTACCGAGAACAACATCGCTTTGGGGAAAAGCCTTATGCGACGCTCAAAATAGGTTTTGAGATGAATCGGAACGTGCTCTATCAACGCATTGACGACAGAGTCGACCAAATGATGGAAAGAGGCCTCCTTCAAGAGGTTGAGAGGCTGATGGAGATGGGTTATGGACCTGAATTGAAGCCGATGCAGAGTTTGGGTTATAAACAGATGGCTCAATACCTATTGAAACAGATCGATTTGGACGAAGCGGTGCGACAGATAAAGAGAAATACCCGTCATTATGCCAAGCGTCAAATGACATGGTTTAAGTCTGATCCAGAAATTCGATGGTGGGATGGGGTGGTGGATCGGAAAAAATTATCGCTCGAAATCAAATCTTTTTGGGAAGGGGAGGGCAAGGCATGATCAAGAATCAGATCAATATCCAGGATCAGTTTCTCAATCGTGTCCGACGAGATCGGAAACACGTGACGATCGAATTGACCACCGGCCATCAGATCGAAGGAATCATCCTGAGCTTTGATAATTTCTGCATCATCCTCCGGGGGGAGACTGACCATCTGGTTTATAAGCATGCCATCTCCTCTATTTCCCCCGGCGAAAAATTGGAATTACTTGAATCGAAATAGGATCAGGCCCTACCTTCCCTGTCTGGGGAGGGCGCGGGGGATTGATGATGAATCATTTTGAGATCAAACCAATACTGGAGAGCCTCTTTTTCGTCTCGGATTCTCCCATTCGGCTTGAGACTCTTGTCGAGATCCTTCCTGAGTCAAATAAAGAGGCGATCCTAGAAGGGATTCGTCAAATTCAAGCAGAGTATGAGAATCCTTCTAAGGGAATAGAGCTGACAGAAATAGCCGGTGGATATCAATTCCGGACCAAACCGGATTGGGCTGAATGGGTCAGCCGGCTGAAAAAAGTGAGAGCAATTAAATTGAGCCAAGCCGCTTTGGAGACGTTAGCCATCGTTGCCTATCGTCAGCCCGTCATCCGTCCAGCGGTCGAGGAAATCCGCGGTGTGGATTCGGGGTCTGTTTTGCACACGCTCATGGAGAAGGGATTGATCAAGATGATGGGACGTAAGGATCTCCCCGGACGGCCGATCGTCTATGGAACCACCAAAGCTTTTCTTGAACTCTTCGGTCTGAATACACTATCCGACCTCCCCGCACTCAAGGAAATCGAGCCTCCCCCAACGCCCGAAGCAATCTCACAAGGGATTGATATTTCAGAGATTGCCACGCTCCCTTCGGTCGCTCACAATGACAGAAAGGGGAATGCGACACAATCTCTAGAAGGAGAAGCATGGGGTGAGGGGGAAGGTAAAGAGTAGGGGTCCGATTGGGACTAGAACGACTTCAAAAGATTTTGGCGAAGGCAGGGATTGCCTCGAGGAGGGAGGCCGAAAGAATGGTGATGAACGGAAGGGTGTTGGTCAACGGCAAGGTCGTTGAGACACTCGGTGTTAAAGCCGATCCCTCCAAAGATCACATCCAGGTGGATGGCAAGAAGCTCACCCACTTTGAACCGAAGGTCATTCTTCTTCTGAATAAACCCAGAGGCTATCTTTCTACGGTCAGGGACCCCAAGGGACGCCCGACCGTCCTAGACCTTCTCAAGGACGTGAGATGGAGAATCTATCCAGTCGGTCGCCTCGATTTCGATGCCGAGGGACTTCTTCTCCTTACCAATGACGGCGACCTGGCCAATCTCCTCTCCCATCCAAGATTTTCCATCCCGAAGACTTACCTGGTCAAAGTGGGGGGGATTCCGGATGAGAAAAAACTGACTCGGCTCAAGAGGGGAGTGATGCTCGAAGACGGGGAAGCAAAGGCTGTCTCCTGCAACGTTATTCGCCAGAGGGAGAAAAATAGCTGGGTTCGGGTGGTGGTGACGGAGGGGAGAAATCGTTTGATTAAGAGAATGTTTTCAGCCATCGGTCACCCTGTTCTCAAGTTGAAACGAATCGAATATGGACCGATTCGGTTAGGGGACCTTCCTTTCGGACAATACCGGTATCTTAACCCTGAAGAAATGGCGAAGCTCAAACGGATGGGTTCGGAATTCGGTAGGGAACGGTTTGAAACCGTTCCCTACAGGAGGTCGGAGGGAAGATCAAAAAGCATTAAACTCCGAACTAAATACTCCGAACTTCGAACTGGTGGGTTTCGAGATGTTGACGGGCGTTGAGATCAAGAGAAAAATAGTTCATCTGGCCACCTTGATCATTCCTGTCGGATACGCATTGACTTCTGAGGAAACGGTCATCCTCTTTCTTGTTCCTTTCTTTTTAGCACTTCTGTCAGTGGATCTCCTTCGTTTACTGCACCCCGGGTTGGGATCCCTCTTTCAAAAATACTTTTTCGGAAGGGTTCTCAGGGAAGAAGAGAAGCCTACGTTTATGGGGGCAACCTATTTTATCTTCTCAACGATCCTGACCATCCTCCTCTTTCCTAAACCCATCGCCGTCGCCAGTATCTTTATCCTCATTCTCGCCGATACAGCGGCTGCCCTGATCGGAAAATGGATCGGGAGAGTCGGGATCTTCGGGAAAACCCTTGAAGGAAGCATGGCTTTTCTACTCACCGCTTTATTGATTGTCTGGATTTCTCCCAATCTGAACCGGTTTTCAGGGAGCCTGGCAGCCCTTGGGGCTACTGTGATTGAGATTCTTCCAGTAGAATTAAACGACAATTTTACCATTCCCCTTGTCGCCGGAGCGATCATGTTTTTCTTGGGGAGATGAGAGAAGGGATGTTCTTCAGGGCCTCAACGATCCATCTGCCTTCTTCTTCTGAGGCAATTCTGGCAATAGCCGCGTGAACCTTCAGCTCATCGAATAAAAAAGAGAAAGCCCCTTCGGATTCTTTCGAGAGCATCCCGTCAGCTAGGGGGTTGAGGCTGATGACGGGCTTATCGAACTTCTTGATGAGATCGGAGGACCGGGGCAGATCGAGGGAGTCTAATTCTTTATTGACGGGCATGGCGAAGGCAGCCACATTAAGAGGTTTTGCCTTTGGAAGGGTGAAGGTCGTCCACTGCCCTGAGAAGATGGGGATGAATCCCTTTTCCCTCACCCTCGACACCATTTTGTGAAGTAGATCGATCCGGCCCAGTGCCAGGAGCCAATCCCCATATTTTTCTCCGACGAGGAGGAATGGGGAATCTTTAGGATCGAAGAGGGCGAGTGTTTTGTCAAAGCGAAGGGGATCAAAGGTCATCCGGTCAATCTCTTTTTGTGTGAAGACCTCTGAAGAAGAGGAGGGAAGGGGAGTATTTCGAAGCAGATGGGAAGGAAGAACCTTTCCGATTGTTGAGATCATTCTTGATTCAAACCGATGGAGTGGCTTTCCTAAAAAAGATACCCCGGCCTCTGCGTCGACATGGCAGAGGCCGATCAACGATTCGTCTCCTGTCAAATTCTTGAACTCCTTAAAAGATTCAAGGTGATTCGCTGAAGGGAGGTTAAAGCACCAGGCTCCCCATTCGTAAGTCTTCTCCATGAGGCGATAGATTTCGCGGTCGCCATGAGACGTCGCGGGCTGGATGGAGAAAATCATCCTCGGCAGTTTTTTCCCTTCTAGGGTAACCGTCGGAAGCCTCATCGTCTAAACATTTTATTAACTTCTTATTCTATTTTCAATCGACTAACCAAGAATATTTAAAATTTCCCGAATAATCCCCTCCCCCCTCCGATGGAGGATGGTGCGGGTGGGGGTGGCCCCTTCGACAGGCTCAGGGTGAACGGTTTTAAACCGAGCATGGTGAGCTTGTCGAACCATTCTCTCCTCTCTTTGCCCTGTTAAATAAGAGGACCCTCTAAGACAGGATGTTTTCTGATCCAAAAGCGTGTTAATAAGAATGTATCACCTTAGCTGTTGGAAATTCCCCTGTAAAATTCCTCCCGACCTCCCTTTGCCAAAGGGAGGCGGCAGGGCTTTCCCCTTTTAGCCAAGGGGGGATTTACGGGAATCTTATAATGCGCTTTTTTCATCACACGATAAGAGCGCGCTTTCTCAGGCGACCCAACTGTTTCCGAGTTCAGTGCAAATGGAAAGGGCGAATCCTTTCTGCCTTTCTCCCTAATCCAGGTAGGCTTCAGGAGCTTCTTCTTCCCGGCAGCATCATTCATTTGGTGAAAGAAGAGAAACTTCAAGGCCGAAAGACCCGCTACACGGCCATTGCAATTGATCGAGATGGTCATCCCATCATGCTCCACACGCATCGCACGAATGAAGTGGCGCGGTACCTTCTGCTGAGAAGAAAGATCCCAGGATTAGAGCGCGCAAGGATTGTGAAATCTGAAATTCGAGTGGGAAGGAGTCGATTCGATTTTCTTCTGAGAGAAGGAAACAAAGACATTGTTCTGGAAGTAAAGTCGTGTACGCTGGTCGGGGAAAGAATCGCCATGTTTCCCGATGCAGTGACCGAAAGGGGGACTCGGCATCTAAACGAGCTGGCTAAGATGTCAGAAGAAGGCGTAAGAGCGGTTGTCCTTTTCATCGTGCACTGGCCCTTCGCTAAAGTCTTCATGCCTGATTACCATACCGACCTCAATTTTTCGCAAACTCTTCTCGACATTCGGGATAGAGTAGAGGTGATCCCTGTCTCGGTACGCTGGAACGAGGATCTTTCACTTTCTCCTAACATTAGGATTCTTAAAATACCGTGGGATAGGATTGCAAAGGAGGCCAAAGACCGAGGGAGCTATCTGTTGATTTTGAGTCTAAAAAGAAAGCGAAAGATTAATGTTGGAAAGCTGAGCAGGGTTAGTTTCAGGAAAGGATTTTACATCTATATCGGTTCAGCCATGGCCAACCTGACCAAACGAATGGAGAGGCATCGACACTTGAGAAAGCAACACCACTGGCACATCGATGAGTTAAGAGCTGTCGCTGAAATCCATTCCGTATTGGCCATACGATCATCGGATCGACTCGAGTGTGAGATCGCGAAAGCGATGTCGAAAATTACCGAATGGTCTATCCCCGGATTTGGATCGACGGACTGCTGCTGCGAAACCCATCTCTTCGGAATGCCGGCCGATCCTTTCGAATCAGAGAGCTTCCATAAATTGCTTCAGTATTTCAGAATGGACCGATACGAGAAAAATAATGCACATTCTCTTGCAAAGCCTCTTCTTTTTTGATAATAGATTCTTATGGCGGTGACAGATAAGGAATTAAGAAAAGCGATCAAGTTAGGGATCAAGACCTTGATTATTCAAGAGGTCAGATTATTGCGAATGGAACACTCCTTCACTCCTCGGGTCATGATTGATGAGGTCTTCCGGTCGATCCAGGGCACCAAGAAAGAAATAGCCAAGTTGACGAAGGCGGTGGGGCAAAAGGAAAGAGAGGCCCTTCTGAAGAGAATGATTCGTCAATCTGTAAACGAAGAGATCGATCGAGTGATCGAATTGAGGAAGACCAGGTGCGTACGGTGCCTCCACGGGAGATTTTATGATGAGGCAGGGACGGCGTACGTAAACTTATCCGCCGAAACACGGGTCACGGCTATTGGCTGCGACAAACTCCGACCCGGCCTGCAAAAAAGCTGTCGACGATTTGTGGAGACATCACAGGCTGTTTCGCTCGAGGACTACCTTAACGAAATGACCCTCCTTTACGAGTTCAGGGAATTGATCGATCGAGTTGAGGAGATCTGGAAGGATTATCTTACTAAATAGCGCATAGCGCAGAGCGCTTAGTGCATAGTGTCCTAAATCCCAAAGAATAAATCCTTTCCCTACCAACATTTGAGTTGATGGACAGTGTCACGATAACCCTTCTTGCAGGTTACACCTACAAATCATTACGGACAACCATAATCAGGAATCGAAGATTACGAGTTGAAAGAGAGGGCAACGAATAAGCTGATGGGGGCTTATCCCTCAAGCGACTTGTTAGAGGATTATTTCTTCCAAGTATTCTTATCGTCTGCAAATTGAGCAAGCAACTTGGCTCGCCGTCGAAGCAAGGGCTCCAGCTGTGGCCAGTAGGAACGCTCACCGATCTTCACCGTGGGATGTGCTCTACCCCGACGCATGCAGTTGGCGACTTTCTCCCACCGCTTTGCAAACACCCGCAGTGCTGTGCGGGGGTGCTTTATCCGCGAGGCAGAAATGTAGTCCGTGGGAAGATCGCCGCAGATTACCCACCATCCGACCCACCCAGGACGTACGGCGCTTTCGATCGCCCACACCGAAAGATACGGATCAACGTGCCAAGCGGGCCAGCTACTAATGCGGCCGTGACGAATACGTTGACGAGTTAGGTAAGCCCGCACCTCCTTACGACGCTCGGCACACCACTTCTCCTCTGCTATGAGACGACGGGTTCCTTTGTTTGTCATTGCTCTCAAACGAAACGGGCGGATTTATCGGCGATCTGGTGGAGCCGCTGGTTATGCGGTCTTCACTTTCCATGACTTATCCGTAGGATTCTACCATCATCTTTTGAGATTTCAGCCTCAGCAACCCCACCTATTACATGATCAGCAGGGAGGGAACTGGAGACATACCAAATGCCGTTTCTCAGCACCGCTTTATATGGTTTTCCCTTTTCTATCTGGATTTTCCCATAAATTGGTATCCACACGGCTACGGCAATCTTGATGGCTGTCTCTTCGTTGGGGACATATCCAGCAGCGGGTTTGTAATTATGCCGTTCAGCTTCTTGGCCAAACAGGATTCCAGATGGTGCAAACGACAGAAGCAGCAGGAAAGCAGCAGTAATAACCTTTCTGTGGTCTATCATCGTTCTCCTTATAACAACTATTATACTGCAATTTGTAATTTGTAAGAATCCTATCCATGCCCCTGCTTTTTGTCAATGACAATTTGAGACTGGGGATTTCCATCTGAAACATTACATGGATGAGGTCTATGCGGATCTGAAGAGTTCAGGAAGAAGCAAACGAAATATCCCTTTGCCAATTTTCAAAAATGAACCAATGGGTAGAAATAACGAGTTCACCTACAAAGAGCTAGGATACGCTCTCTACACGATATGAAGATTTACGATTGAAATCGAGTATAACGACGCGGCTCAAGGGCGCGCGGCTGTTTGCGC
>Ga0335070_10008200_pt1 | contig 12241 bp, 12 predicted proteins | sample Lox_Sample_13_FD_206722 | JGI IMG/M metagenome (GOLD analysis project Ga0335070, IMG submission 206722) | Soil microbial communities from Loxahatchee National Wildlife Refuge, Florida, United States - Lox_Sample_1.3 | ecosystem: Environmental > Terrestrial > Soil > Wetlands | place: USA...
GTTTTTTTTTTTTTTGGTTGGGGGGTTTTTTTTTTGTTTTTTTTTGGGGGGTTGGGGGGGGGGGGTGGGGGGAGAGGGAAGGCAAGAGCCACAGAAAGAAAGAAGCGGGGGCGGTCACAAGGGCCGCCCCCGCGTTGCATTTCTTGAGCTAGAGATCTTGGGGCCGAGGCGCTTAGGCTCCCTTGATCTCGGCCACGGCCTTCTGGGCGGAGTCCACCAGCCAGGTGACCTCGTTGCCGCAGGCCATGAAGCGCATGCCCTTCTGGAGCCAGCTCTTGCAGCCGGCCACGTCGAAGCTGTGCACGCCGCAGGGCATGTTGAAGCGGCGGCAGGTCTGCTGCGTCCGCTCCACGTACTTGACGACTTCGGGCGCGGTGGGGTCCCCCGGCAGGCCGAGGGTCTGCGAGAGATCATTGGGCCCGATGAACACGGCGTCCACGCCAGGGACGGAGATCAGCTGCTCGAGGTTCTCGACCGCCTGGGCCGACTCGATCTGGAGCACGATCATCGTCTCCTGGTTGAGCTTGGCGGTGAGCTCCGCGCCCTTGTAGCGCCCCCACGAGGTGTGGACGTTGCGGGTGGACATCCCGCGCTGGCCCATGGGGTGGTACTTGGTGGCGTGGATGATGAACTCGACCTGTGCCTTGGTCTCGGTCTGGGGGCAGAGCAGCCCCGTCGCCCCCAAGTCCAGCGTCTGGTAGAGGCGCTGGGCCTCGGTGCTGCTCGGGACCCGGACGATCACGGGAAGGTCGACCCCGCGCGCCGCGACGCAGAAGTCCGACAGGGCCGGCGGGGTAAAGCTCCCGTGCTCGCAGTCCACGAACACGAAATCCCACCCGGCGCTCTTCATCATCACGGCGACCGCTGGCAGCCGGAGATGGCCCACCATGGTGCCGACCACGGCGCCGCCCGCCTTCAGGGTCTTCTTCAGGGGATTGTCGAGGATCATCGGTGCCTCCACGGAATGCAGGGGTTGGGGGTCAGGGGACGGGGGTGGGGGGGATGCCCGGCCCGCTCCAGTCCCGCTTTGGAATGCACGGAGCGTGGAACATCGCCGGAAGCCTACCCCAACACCCCGAAGACACAAGGGAAAAAGCGCCGCAGGTCCGGACGAGGGGCCCTTTGGCCGGGCTCTGAGCACGGGGCGGCAGGGTGCGGCATCCCGGGGGACGCAGGTTGAGCAGACTTCCGGACAAAGACCGGGCCTCGGGCCGAGGCGCCCCGAGAGTTCGCTTGTTTCCGCCAGGCAGTTCGCATTATCCTGAGCGGCAACCCACCGGTCGGATCGCGGGCAGCGCGGGGGATCCCGGGGCCCCGGAGCCCGGATGGCCGAGTGGTGCGCCACTACCCGGGAGAGGAGGCAGACGTGATTCAGTTCCTGGTGCACGAGAAGGCGGACAACGTGGGGGTGGCAACCGTGGACCTCAAGGCCGGGGAGGTCGCCAAGGGATTGTACATGGACTCCCAGGCGCCGGTCGAGGTCAAGATCCTCAAGGAGATCCCGCTCGGCCACAAGGTCGCCCTGATCGACTTCAGGGTGGGCGAGACGGTGATCAAGTACGGGAACGACATCGGGAAGGTGGTGGCCGAGATCAAGAAGGGCGACCACGTCCACGTCCACAATCTCAAGACCAAGAGGTGGTAGCGATGAAGAGCCCGAAGATCCTGGGATATCGCCGCGAGAACGGCAAGGTCGGCGTGAGGAACCACGTCGTGATCCTGCCGCTGGATGACCTGTCGAATGCCGCCTGCGAGGCCGTGGCCAACAACATCAAGGGCACGCTGGCCATCCCGCATCCATACGGGCGCCTGCAGTTCGGCGAGGACCTGATGCTGTTCTTCCGGACCATCATCGGCGCCGGCAGTAACCCCAACGTGGCCGCGGTGGTGGTGATCGGCATCGAGCCCGACTGGACCGAGCGAGTGGTCGCCGGCATCGCCCAGACCGGAAAGCCGGTCAAGGGCTTTGCCATCGAGCGGCACGGCGACCTGAACACCATCGCCGCCGCCTCGCGCCAGGCCAAGGAGTACCTGCAGTGGGCCACGGAGCTGCAAAAGCGGGAATGCACGCTGGAGGAGCTGTACATCTCCATCAAGTGCGGCGAGTCCGACACGACCTCCGGGCTCGCCTCCAACCCGACGGTGGGCAACGCGGTGGAGAAGCTGGTGGCGATGGGCGGGACGGTGAGCTTCGGCGAGACCTCCGAGATCACCGGGGCCGAAAAGGTCTGCCAGCAGCGCGCGGCCACCCCCGAGGTGGGCGCGGCGTTCATGAAGGCCTGGACCGAGTACAACGACCTGATCGTCCGGAACAAGACCGACGATCTGTCCGGCTCTCAGCCGACCAAGGGCAATATCCGGGGGGGGCTCACCACCATCGAGGAGAAGGCCTTCGGGAACCTGCAGAAGATCGGCAAGAAGGTGAGCTACTTGGGGGTCCTGAAGCCGGCCGAGCCCCCCAGGGGGAAGGGCCTCTGGTTCATGGACACCTCGTCGGCGGCGGCCGAGGCGGTAACGCTGTGGGCGGCCTCCGGGGCGGTGGTGCACCTCTTCCCGACCGGGCAGGGCAACGTGATCGGCAACCCGATCGAGCCGGTCATCAAGATCTCGGCCAACCCCATCACCTGCACCACCATGAGCGAGCACATCGACGTGGACGTCTCCGCAATCCTGCGGGGCGAGATGACCCTGGACCAGGCGGGAGACAAGCTCCTGGACATGATCGTCCGGACGGCCAACGGCCGGCTTACGGCGGCGGAGGCCCTGGGGCACCGCGAGTTCGTCCTGACCAAGCTCTACCCGAGCGCGTAGCCCGGATTGTTCACGAAAGAACCGTGAACAATCCAGGCTGATGCGCCAACCGCCAGGGCCTCTGTCAGCCAGGAGAATTCACGAGCGTGCCCGTGAATCTCCGGGCTGCGGCGGTTCTCCCTTGACTTTCCCGGGGGGTGTAGGTATTCATGCTCACCACCCTCCACAATGTACCCGACGCGCACCACCGGCGCGGTGCCGGCCACCCTCCCTGCGGAACCGGGGCTTCAGCCCCCCACGAAGGAGGTAGCACCATGCGAAGGCTATTACTCGGGAGCGTGTTGTGTCTTGCGGTCGTCGCCCTGGCCATGCCGGCCCTGGCGGGGCAGGTCCTGAAGTTCTCCAGCATCCACGAGCCGAGTCACCCCTCCGCCTTCACCGCCGAGTTCTTCGCCGAGCGGGTGAAGCAGCTGACCCACGGAGAGGTCGAGGTCCAGGTCTACCACTCGCGGCAGCTGGGGGACGCCCGGGACAACGTTGAGAACGTCCGCAACGGCAGCATCGCCTTCACCTCGGTGTCCATCTCGAACCTGAGCCAGGTCCTCCCCGTGATGGACGTCTGGTCGCTGCCCTTCATCTTCAAGAGTGACGACCACTACTGGTACTGCCTGAACGACCCCAAAGCCATGGAATTCATGAAGCAGCTCGAGCCCAAGGGAATCAAGACCATCACCTGGATCACCTCGGGGGCACGCAACTTCTTCACCCAGAAGCCGATCCACAGCCCGGCCGACATGAAGGGAATGAAGATCCGGGTCATGGCCTCGCCGGTCATGATCAACACCATGAAGGCCATGGGGGCGAGCGGTGTGCCGGTGGCCTGGGGGGAGCTGTACACCGCCTTGCAGACCGGCGTGGTGGACGGCGGCGAGAACAACCATCCCTCGGTCATCTCGATGAAGTTCTACGAGGTCTCGAAGTACTACACCATCGACGAACACATGCGGATCCCGGACGTGAACGTCATCTCTACCAAGGTGTTCGACAAGCTCAGCAAGTCCCAGCAGCAGGCCATTCTCCAGGCAGGCGTGGAGGCGACGGCCTACATGCGCGGGGCCTGGAAGGTGGCCGAGGTCAATGACCTAGACAAGATCAAGGGGCTCATGAAGGAAGTCATCGTGGTGGACAAGAAGCCCTTCATGGATGCCGTGGCGCCCCTGGTAAAGGAAGAGTCCAAGAAGCTCGGCGGCGAGGAATTCATCTCCTGGGTCCTGGAGACGGGCAAGAACTTCAAGTAGTGGCTTGCCAGTACCCGGTGGGGGCGCCTGGCGCCCCCACCGGTTTGTGTTTAACCCCACGGATCGGCGGGACGCCATGCTGAGAGCTTTCGATCGGGTACTGGAGGGGATCACCGGGGTGGCGAAGGTGGTGATGGTGTTCATGACCTGCGTGATCTTCGTCATCACGATCGTTACCGTGTTCACCCGCTACATTCTGAACTTCGTGCCCTCCTGGTCCGAGGAGGTCCCGCGCTACCTTCTGGTGTGGATCACGTACCTGGGGGCGGCCCTGGCGGTGAAGTACAAGGAGCACATCAGTCTGGACTTCTTCTTCCGCCTGATGCCGGTTCGGGCCCGCCAGGTCGGCCACCTGATCCTCAACGGCCTGATCGCGATCGTCGGCGTGGTCATGGTGGTCTACGGGAGCGGCCTGGTCAGTCATTTCGGCGACGACCTGATGGAGTCCATCCCGGTCAGGAATCTCTGGCTCTACCTGGCCATGCCGATCTCCGGCGCCATGATGCTCCTGTACATCATCCAGGACACCTGGAAGGGGATCCTCGGTCTGGGAAAGGTCCAGGACGTGGAGTCGTCCGAGATAGTCCCGATCTAGCCAGGCGGGGGAGAGCGGCCGCACCATGACAATCGCAATTGCCTTCATCTGCTTCTTCTTCTTCATGATCATCAACCTGCCGATTTCCTTTGGCATCGGGCTGGGGGCCATGCTGGCCAGCCTGACCATGGACATCGACAGGGCGACCATCGTCCAGCGCATGGTCTCGGCGGTGAACTCGTTCCCGCTGCTGGCGGTCATCTTCTTCATCTTTGCCGGCACGCTGCTGGGCCGGGGAGGTGTCTCCACCCGGCTGGTACGCCTGGCCGAGGTGCTGGTGGGGCGCATCCCCGGTGCCTTGGCCCACATCACCATATTGGCCTGTATGTTCTTTGGCGGGGTGTCGGGATCCGCGGTGGCGGAGATCTCCTCCATCGGGGCCATGATGATCCCGACCATGGAGAGGGGTGGGTTCAAAAAACCCACCGCTACCGCCATCGCGCTGGCATCGGCGGTCATGGGTCCGATCATCCCGCCGTCCATCCCCATGATCATCTTCGCTCACACGGCGGGCTCGGTCTCTATCGCGGCGCTGTTCCTGGCGGGGGCAATCCCGGGGATCTTCATCGGGTTCGGCCTGATGATCTGGGCCTTCTTCTACGCCAGGAAGCACGTTCCTCCGGTGCAGATGCCCAAGCTCTCCTTCAAGGAGAAGGCGTTCCGGGTGGCGGACGGTCTGGCGGGGCTCTTCACCATCTTCATCATCCTGGGGGGCATCATCTCGGGTTTCTTCACGGCGACCGAGGCGGGGGCGGTTTCCTCGCTGTACGCCATCATCCTGTGCTGCGGCGTGTACCGCGAGACCAAGTTCCGCGAGCTGCCCAAGATCCTGTTCGAATGTTGCCAGGTCAACGCCGTGGTGCTGTTCCTGGTAGCCACCAGCTCGGTGTTCACCTGGGTCCTGACTTACGAGAACTTGCCCAAGGCGCTGGCCAACACGGTGTTTGCCATCACGGACAACAAGATCCTGCTCCTGATCATCGTTAACTTCTTCCTGCTGATCGTGGGCTGCCTGGTGGATCTGACGCCGGCGGTGATCATGCTGACCCCGATCCTGCTGCCCCTGATGCAGAAGATGGGGATGAACATCGTCCACTTCGGCGCGATGATCGTGATCAACCTCTGCTACGGCCTGATCACGCCGCCGGTGGGAACCTCCCTCTTCGTGGGGTGCCGCATCGCCAAGCTGCCCATCACCGCGGTGATCAGGCCACTGGCGCCCCTCCTGGCCATCGAGATCGTCGTCCTGGTGGTCGTCACCTATTGGCCGCCGTTCACGCTGTGGCTTCCCCGGTTATTCGGATTCGTGATGTAGGGGACAGGATCGTGGGGTCCGCTGCGACGGTTCTGCCTACCGTGTCCCGCTGGCTGTGGGTGCTTCTCCTGCCGCTCGCCTCGTGTGCCACAACTGGAGGCGCGCCGCCTGAGGTGGTCCCGCGGGTCGACCTGAACCGATACATGGGCACCTGGTACGAGATCGCCCGCTTCCCGTTCCGGGTGCAGGAGGGCTGTTTTGCGACGACGGCCACCTATGCGCTCCGAGCGGATGGCACCGTCTCCGTTCTGAATCAGTGCCGGAAGGGCTCCTTCGGGGGGCAGCTCTCGACCGCCGAGGGAACGGCGCGGGTGGTCGATGCGACGACCAATGCCAAGCTCACGGTGACCTTTTTCTGGCCGTTTTCCGGCGACTACTGGATCATCGACCTGGACAAGGAGTACGAGTACGCCGTGGTCAGCGTCCCGTCCCGCAAATACCTGTGGATTCTTTCCCGCACGCCGGTCCTACCGGAGGGTGTCTACGGGGAGATCCTGGACCGCCTGCGCGCGCAAGGATTCGACGTCCAGCGGCTGGTCAAAACGCCCCAGCAAGCGCTCTAGCCCGGAGAATTGACGAAGGTATCCGTGATTCTCCGGGCTAAATCAGGCAATGGCCAATTCTGCAAATCTCGATGGCGGAGCAGAATCTCACGCTCCGTCACGGCCCGTCAGGGGCAGGCCTTCGTTTCATGGTTTTGGGAAATGGGATTTGGCCATTCCCGTAATGATTCGCGACCGCGGTCGCGAATCATACAGGCCAGACAAGGGGCCCCCTTTCCCGCGCTCACCCCCCGCACCCCCGACGGCTCCGGGTAGCTAGGTGCATCTTCTGCCAGACCGATCCACCCAGCATCACCCCTACGAGTGACCACGGGAAGAGGAGGAGCGTCGCCAGGACCACACCGTATGCGTTTCCCATCGTTCTCTCCTGAGGTACAGCCCGCTCGTTGGCTCCTTCGACCGGGCAGGACCGCGACCCTTTCGCCTTTTTCACCCAACCCGGGGCTGCCCGGGCCGGTCTCTACTTGTTTAGATGCAGGAAAAGCTGACAGGATTCCGCCCGGCAGGGCTTGCGGTGCCTTCCCCCGACACCCAGCTCCGGCGCAGGGTGCCGCCGCCGGGGCTCGGGGGCCCTTGCAGCGGAGATCGGCTTGACTCGCGGGGATCGTTCGACGTAGGCTCCGAGCGTGGCTCCAGGGGGACCGGGCGGACCTCGGGCGCAATCCGCACGGGGGAGCGGCGCGGTCCGATCTCCGCGCGCCACGGGCGCCACGGACGGGGAGCAGGAAGGAGCGAGTCGTCGTGATGTATATCCCGGAGGCCTTCCGAGGGGAGGACCGCTCAGCCCTGATGGCGTTCATGCGGGCGCAGAGCTTCGCCACCCTCGTCTCGGTGGCGGACCGCGGCATGCTCTGGGCAACCCACCTGCCGCTCCTGACCATCGAGCGTGGGGACAGCCTGGTGCTCCTGGGGCATGTGGCGCGGGCGAACGGGCACTGGAAGGCGTTCGGCGCCGGCGAGTCGCTGGCCATCTTCACCGGGCCCCACGCCTACGTGTCGCCCAGCCTGTACGAGTCCGTCGAGAGCGTTCCCACCTGGAACTATGTCGCCGTCCACGCCTACGGGGTCCCGCGAGTACTGGCGGCGAATCCCGCGGATGAGATCGAGAGGCTGCTCGAGGCGATGATGGAGACCTACGAGCCGGCGTATCGCCGGCAGTGGGACGGGTTGCCGGCGGATTTCAGGAGACGGATGCTCCGCGGCATCGTCGGGTTCGAGATGCGCGTCACCCGGGTCGAGGGCAAGCGCAAGCTGAGCCAGAATCGCAGCCGCACCGATCAGGAGCGCGTGGCCCAGGCGTTGCTCGGCAGTCCGGATCCTTCCGCCCAGGCGGTGGGGCGCCTGATGCAGGCCAACCTCCGCCCGGACAACGCAGGGGGCCGCTGAGGGGGTACGGAACGGAGGGACGCATGGAGTTCACATCGGTCATCGAGAAGCGGGCGAGTGTGCGGGAGTTCCTGCCGGATCCGGTGCCCGTCCCGACGCTGCGAGAGATGGTCCGCCTCGCCGGGCTGGCGCCCAGCGCGAACAACGCCCAGCCCTGGAAGTTCATCGCGGTGACCAACCGGGACCTGCTGGGTCGCATGGCGGACGCGGTCCGGCAGAAGCTCGAGGCAATGCTGCCCGTCCCGGAGGATCCCGCCGCCAAGCGGGTGCGGACCCAGGTGCTCTGGTTCTCCACCTTCTTCGGGGAGGCCCCGGCGGTCTTCGTGGTCCTGCGCAGACCCTACGAGGCGGTCATCGACCGGATCCTGCCGGGCAGCGGGACCAGCCACGAGCAGATAAATGCCATGCGCGGCCACCCGGATATCCAGAGCCTCGGCGCAAGCATCGAGAACCTGCTGCTGGCCGCCGTGGCCCTGGGCTACGGCGGGTGCTGGCTGAGCGGGCCCCTCCTCGCCCGGCCCGAGCTGGAGCAGGTGCTGGAGATCCGAGCGCCCTGGAGCATCGGGGCGCTGGCGGCGATCGGCAAGCCGTCGGGCGTGGTGGAGCGGCAGGAGCGGAAGCCGCTCGAGGAGATCTTCGAGCTGCGGGCGTAGCCCGCATGATTCGCGAATCCAGCTCGCGAACAACGCGCGCTTAGGTAAGCCCGGATCATTCACGTGTCCTCTGTGAATGATCCGGGCTAGAGGATCTCCCGTGGACACGCTGCTGGGAGTCGCGGTCGGGGTGGGACTGAGCGCGGCCTGCGGGTTCCGGGTGTTCGTTCCGCTCCTGGTGGCCGGGGTGGCGGCCCGAGCCGGGGTCCTGACGCTCACGCCGGGCTTCGAGTGGCTCGGGACCAACCCGGCCCTGGCGGCCCTGGGAACTGCCACCGCGCTGGAGGTGGTGGCCTACTTCGTCCCGTGGCTGGATCACCTGCTCGACCTCATCGCCACGCCGACCGCGGTGGTCGCAGGCGTCCTGGCCAGCGCGGCCGTCCTCACCGATCTGCCGCCGGTGCTGCGATGGGGGCTGGCGGTGATCGCCGGCGGCGGGGCCGCGGGGCTGGTCCAGGGGGCCAGCGTGCTCCTGCGGCTCAAGTCCGCGGCGCTCACCGGAGGCCTCGGCAATCCGGTGGTGGCCCTCTTCGAGCTGGCCGCAGCGCTGCTCACCTCCGTGCTCGCCATCCTCCTGCCCCTCCTTGCGGTGGCGCTGGTCCTGGTCCTCTGCGTGCTGGCGTTCCGGCTGGCGGGGAGGATCCTGTTCGGGAGAGGGCGTGCCGGCGGGGAGCACGGGTCGGACCCATGACGGCATTCGCGACCCCGGTTTATCCACGAAAGATCCGTGGATAACCCGGGCTTCCCTGTCAACGATCATTCCCGTCGGACTCGAGGTGTCGAGCGTGGCGTCAGGCGCGGCGACGGGCGAGAAGGAGCGAGCGGTGGGAACGCGACGGACGAGGAAGCAGGCAGGGGAGACGAAGACGGCGGTGGACTTCGAGAAGCTGGGCGTCTTCTACCTGGGGCGCCCCTACGATCCCTCTCGGAGGGCGGCGGGGGAGGGCCTGCTCCTCTACGACGCCAAGGACCTCGTCACCCACGCGGTCTGCGTGGGCATGACGGGGAGCGGCAAGACCGGCCTCTGCATCTGCCTCCTGGAAGAGGCGGCCATTGACGGCATCCCGGCGATCGTCATCGACCCGAAGGGCGACCTCGGGAACCTCCTGCTCACCTTTCCTGGGCTTCGTGCCGAGGACTTCGCCCCCTGGATCAACGAGGACGATGCCAAGAGAAAAGGGCTCGCCCCGGCGGCCTACGCCGCGCAGCAGGCCGAGGTGTGGCGGAGCGGGCTGGCGGACTGGGATCAGGACGGGGCCCGGATCCAGCGGCTGCGGGGTGCGGTGGACATCCGCATCTACACTCCGGGGAGCGCGGCTGGGATCCCCCTCTCGATCCTGGGATCGTTCGCCCGGCCGCCGGAGGCGGTGCAGGGCGAGGCGGAGCTGCTGCGCGGGCACATCGGCAACACCGTCACGAGCCTGCTCGGGCTCCTCGGGATCGAGGCGGACCCGGTCAAGAGCCGCGAGCACATCCTGCTCTCCACGATCCTCGACGCCGCCTGGAAACGGGGGCAGGACCTCGACCTCGCCGGGCTCATCCAGGCCGTCCAGAGCCCTCCGGTCGGCAAGATCGGCGTCTTCGACCTGGAGTCTTTCTATCCCGCCAAGGAGCGGTTCCAGGTGGTGATGGCCCTCAACGGCCTGCTGGCCGCCCCGGGCTTCCAGGCCTGGATGGAGGGCGAGCCGCTCGATGTGCAGCGCTGCCTCTACACGGCCGAGGGCAAGCCCCGCCTCGCCATCTTCTCGATCGCCCACCTGAGCGATGCGGAGCGGATGTTCTTCGTCTCGCTCCTCCTCAACCAGGTGCTGGCCTGGATGCGGACGCTGCCGGGCACGACCAGCCTTCGGGCGCTGCTCTACATGGACGAGATCTTCGGGTACTTTTCCCCGGTGGCCAATCCCCCGTCGAAGTTGCCGCTGCTCACGCTGCTCAAGCAGGCCCGGGCCTTCGGCGTCGGGGTGGTCCTCGCCACACAGAATCCGGTGGACCTGGACTACAAGGGCCTGTCCAACGCAGGGACCTGGTTCGTCGGCCGGCTCCAGACCGAGCGCGACGCGGCGCGCGTGCTGGATGGGTTGGAAGGGGCGGCCGCGGCGGCGGGGGGCCGGTTCGACCGCGGTCAAATGGCGGCGACTATCGCCGGGCTCGGGAATCGGATCTTCCTGCTCAACAACGTGCACGAGGATGCCCCGGTCGTCTTCGAGACCCGATGGGCGCTCTCCTACCTCCGGGGGCCCCTGACGCGGTCCCAGATCAAGGCCCTGATGGATCCGGTCAAGGCGGCGCCGGGCCCGGGTGCGGCGCCGGCAGAGGCGGCAGCGCCAGCCGCCCCGTCGGTGCCGGCCGCTGCCGCGCCCGCGGCGGGACCGCGCCCCGCGGCGCCAGTCGCCGCGCGCCCCGTGCTCGCCTCGAGCGTCCCCCAGCACTTCGTCCCGGTGCGGGGCCGTCCGCCTGAGGGGGCCGCCCTGGCCTATCAGCCCATGGTCCTCGGGGCGGCCCAGGTGCGGTTCATCGAGAGCAAGGCGGGCGTGGACACCACGCAGGATGTGACGGTGCTGGCGCGCGTCACCGGCGAGGCCATCCCCGTCAACTGGGACGAGGCCGCGCCGGCGGACTTTGCGGTGTCGGATCTCGAGGCCGCTCCCGTCGAGGGTGCCGCATTCGCCGAGGTGCCGGCGGCGGCCGTGAAGGCCAAGAGTTACGAGGACTGGCGGAAGGAGTTCGCCGGGTGGCTGTTCCGGACGCAGGCCTTGCGCCTGTACCGGAGCCCATCGACCGACGTCCTCTCGCGGCCGGGCGAATCGGAGGGGGAGTTCCGGATCCGCCTGCAGCAGGCGGGCCGCGAGCGGCGGGATGCCGCGACCGAGGCGCTCCGCAGCAAATACGCGCCCAGGATCGCGGCGCTCCAGGAGCGCATCCGGCGGGCGGAGCAGTCGCTGACGCGCGAATCCCAGGAGGAGACCCAGCAGGGCATCCAGGCGGCCATCTCGGTGGGGGCGACGCTGCTCGGGGCCTTCCTGGGACGGAAGGCGGTCAGCGTGTCCACGCTGGGACGGGCGACGACGGCCATGCGCGGGGCCGGACGGGTCCTGAAGGAGCGGGAGGACGTGGGCCGGGCCCAGGAGAACGTCGCCGCGCTGCAGCAGCAGCTCGCCGCCCTCGAAGATGAGTTCAAGGCCGAGGTCGCGGCCGCCGCGGCGGCCGGGGATCCCCTGGGGGAAAGGCTCGAGACTGTCTCCGTCCGCCCGACCAAGTCGAACATTGCGGTGCGGCTAGTTGCGCTGGCCTGGACGCCCTGGTGGGTCCCCCGGGGCGGGGATCCTGTTCCCGCCTGGAAATAGACGCAGCGACGCGCCGGGACCCGGCCTTTGCCCTTGACACGCCGGGTCCCCCCGCATAGGTTCATGACCACATCGCTGGGCGCCTCCGCCCGTCAGCCTCACGGGGTGTCAGCATGGCCGAGATCGCTCCCTTCCGTGCGCTCCGGTACAATCCCGAGCGGGTCCCGGACCTCGCCCTCGTGGTCTCTCCGCCCTACGACGTGATCTCCCCCGAGGGGCAGGAGCGCTACCATGCGCGCCACCCCTACAACGTGATCCGCCTGATCCTGGCCAGGGACGCTGCTCCCGGGACGAGGGAGCCCACCCGCTACGAGCGGGCTGGGGCCGCATTCAAGC
>Ga0335070_10008201_pt1 | contig 12239 bp, 11 predicted proteins | sample Lox_Sample_13_FD_206722 | JGI IMG/M metagenome (GOLD analysis project Ga0335070, IMG submission 206722) | Soil microbial communities from Loxahatchee National Wildlife Refuge, Florida, United States - Lox_Sample_1.3 | ecosystem: Environmental > Terrestrial > Soil > Wetlands | place: USA...
TTCGCGAGGGGATGGCGCGCCGAGAGCCGCGCCCACAGGTCGATGTCGGAGGCGAGGGCCAGATCCTCGCGGTAGCCGCCGAGCTCGCGCAGCAGCGCCGCGCGCGCGACGACCGTCGGGCTCTTGAGGCAGCTCGCGAAGAGCATGCGGCCGCGCAGCACGCGGGGCGCGGTCGGACGCAGGAGGGGCCCCAGCGTGCGCTGCCCCGAAGCGTCGGTGCGCAGCGCCCAGGATCCCAGCGCCGCGACCTCGGGATGGGCGTCGAGCCACGCGACCTGCAGCGCGAGGCGCTCGGGCAGCGACACGTCGTCGCTGTCGGCGATCGCGAGGTACTCGCCCCGCGCGAGGCGCAGCCCATGGTTGCGCGTGGCCGGAATGCCGAGGTTCCGCCCGTGGGCCACCAGCGAGACCCGCGGATCCCTGCATGCGCGCGCCACCGCGACGCTCTCGTCCGTCGAGCCGTCGTCGATCACGAGCAGCTCGAAGTCGCGAAAGCTCTGCGCCAGCACGCTGGCCAGCGCCTCACGCAGCACGTGCGCGCGGTTCCAGACGGGCACGAAGACGGTGACGCGCGGGCCGCCGGCGGACACGCCCGCCTCAGGAGCCCGCGGCGAGCCGCCGGAACAGCGCCGGCTCCACGAGCCTCCGCTTTCGCATCAGCAGCGAGCGCAGCGTCCAGCCCGCCGCGAAGCGCAGCTCGAGGAAGGCGGCGGCCGGCGCGAGGTCGGGTCCGCCCGCCTGCGCGATGCCGCGCAGCAGCGCCTCGCGCTCGACGCCGGGCCAGCGCAGCCAGGCGCGCGCGGCGCCCGTGCCGATCACCTCGCCGTCGGCCACGCTCTCGACGTCGAGGATGCGCAGCCGTCCCGAGGCGTCGCGCAGGAAGTTCTCCGGGCGCGCGTCGAGGTAGTCGTAGCCGTGCCAGAGCGCGGGCAGCGGAGAGGTCAGGCAGCGCGCCTCGACGCCGCGCAGCGTCGCCGCGTCGACCACACCGACGTCGCGGAGCAGCTGGAGCTGCTGCAGCGCCTCGGCGCGCAGCCGGATCGCGTCGTCCGCGATCGGAACCGGCGCGCGGACGTAGAAGGCGGCGAAGAGGGCTGCGAGCTCCTGCACCGGCGCGGGACCCGCCGGGTCGAGCGCGCTGCCTTCGAGGTAGTCGACCCAGAGCTCGTTCGCATAGCGAGCGATCCGGCGGGGCAGGAGCCCGGTGTCCGCCAGCGCGTCGAGCCGCGCCGCCGTGCGCTCTGCTTGCGCGGCGTCGGAGAACACGATCTGCTTGAGGTCGCGCTCGCCGATGTGGACGCGATACACGCGCTGCTGCTTCACGTGACCGCCGCGAAACAGGCGCTCGATGCGGCGCAGGCGCTGGACGAAGGGCTCGAGGCGCCGCTTGCGGTACGAGGTCACGCGGGGGCGATGTAGCACAAACCGCCGGAGCGGTGTCGCCGTGGTCGGGTCCGCAGCGCTGCCGTAGATTCGCGCGCGCGATGGAGTCCGCGCTGGTCGCTCACCTGCTCGGCGTCGTGCGCAGCGCTCCGCTCCGCAGCGCACCGTTCGCGCACCTGTACTTCGAGGGCGTGTTTCCCGAGGATTTCTATGCCGCGCTGCTCGCGGCCATTCCCGGGCCCGACCGCTTCGAGCCGCTCTACCACAAGGACGCGCTGCGTCCCGACGGCACCACGACGCGGAGCACCTTCACCCTCGAGCCGCGGGCGCTGGCCGCGCTGCCGCTCCCGGCGCGCCGCACGCTGGACGCGTGCCGCGAGGCGGTCGGCGGAGCGGCGCTGCGCGACGCACTGCTCGGCCGCTACGAGGACGTGCTCCGGGCGCGCTTTCCGGGCGAGCACCATGCGCTGACGCTCGACGGGACGGTGAAGCTCCAGCGCGACGAACCGGGCTATCGCATCGGCATTCACCCGGACACCAGCGACAAGGTCGTGCTGCTGCAGCTCTACCTGGCGCCCGACGACTCGCACCCCGAGATGGGCACCGCGCTCTACCGGCGCGACGGAGCCGACTTCGCGAAGGTCGACACGCTGCCCTTCCGCCGGAACAGCGGCTACTCCTTCGCGCGCACGGAGGAGAGCTGGCACGGCGTGGAGCCGACCTCCGCGCTGCGCTACTCGCTCACGCTCAACTACCGCCTGCGCCGGCAGCGCCTGCGGCGCGGCGTCCGGAAGCGCCTGCTGCGCCAGGTCACGCGCTGGATGCGCCGCGTCTTGCGAGCGTCGTGAGCGGCAGGGCGGGGCGCCGGGTGTAGCGCAGCGCGCGCATCGCCCGCGACACGGCGTCGTGTGCCGCGGCGAGCCACGCCGCGGCGTCGAGGCGCAGCCCGCCGGACGCGTGCGCCGGCGTCGGCTCGTAGCCGAGCTGCAGGGTCAGGTCGGCGAAGCCCGTCCGGGGGACCTCGAGCGCGCGGGCGGCGTGGCGGGTCAGCCGGATGCGACCGAGCAGGGCGAGCTGCGCGGGCGCGAGGTCGCGGCGGAAGCGACCCACGGAGGCGGGCGACACCGGGTCGTCGGGCGTGAGGTTCCAGGCGCGGGCCGAGGGCTTCCGGCGCCAGGCCTCGCGGTAGGTCCCCGGCGTGTCCGCGGCGGGGGAGTCCGGCGCGGCGGGCGGGAGCCCGATGTGGGCGAAGACACGGGCGAGCGTAGCCGCGGGATCCTCGACCAGGTCCTCGTAGCGGATCTCGAGGTACGAGGGACGTCCGCGCGCGCGGAGTCCGGCCAGCGTGTCGTAGAGCCAGCGACTGCCGGCCGCGTAGAGCGACTTGCCCCGGCCGAGCAGCGACGCCGCGACGTCGCGTCCGTCGCGGATGAGATGGATCAGGCGCGCCTCCGGATTGCGATGCACCAGCGCGGCGAAGGCATAGACGTTGGTCGGCGTCTTCTCCACGAAGTGCGTCGCCCCGACCCGCTGGCAGACGTGGCGCGCGAGTGCGCGGTGCAGGTCGGCGACATCGTGCGCGCGCGCCGCCCAGGCGGCGAGGCGCGCGCGGTCGAGGTCCAGCTGACGGCGAGGCCCGAGGAAGCCCGCGACCTGCTTGTAGCCGGGCGTCAGCACGCGCCGCGCGAGCAGCGCATCCAGCGAGGCCTCGAAGCGCGCGAGGTCGAGGGTCTCGGGATGGTTGAAGAAGTTCAGCTCGGGCACGCTCGCCACCCGGGGGTGTCGGCTCAGCAGGTGGATCAGCAGCGTGGTGCCGCTGCTGCCACAGCCCCCGACGAGAGCGAGCCCGACCTCCCCCATGGCCCGACAAGGTATCGTCCGCACGATGCAGCTGTACGAGCGCGGCTTCCCGGGTGAAGCGGCCTACGACGTGGCCGTGTCACGCGCGCTGCTCCTGGCCGCCGCGGAGGGGGCGCAGCCCGAGTGCCTGCGCCTGTACCGGCCCGACGAGGTGGTCGCGTTCTCGGGCAGCGACGCGACGCGTCCGGGCTTCGCGAAGGCCGTCGCGGCGGCCCGCGAGGCGGGCTTCGATGCGGCGCTGCGGCTGGCGGGCGGGGCGGCCGCGGTGTTCCACCGCGACGCGCTGGCGTTCGCGTGGTGCCTGCCGGCCGCGGACGCACGGCGCGGCATCCGCGCGCGCTTCGAGGGGGTCGCGCGCGTGGTCGTGGGCGCGCTGCGCGCGCTGGGCGTCGATGCGCGCGTCGGCGAGGTGGAGGGCGAGTACTGCCCGGGCGCCTTCAGCGTGAATGCCCGCGGCCGCCGCAAGCTGATGGGCGTGGGGCAGCGCATCGTGCGCGGCGCGGCTCACGTCGGAGGCGTCCTGGTGGTGGACCGCAGCGCGCGCGTCGTCGAGGCGCTCGTCCCGGTCTACGCGGCGCTGGGCCTCGCGTGGCGGCCCGAGACCACGGGCAGCGTGGCCGACGAGATCGGCGCCGTCTCGCTCGAGGCCGTGCGGGACGCGCTCGTGGCCGAGATCCGGCGCGAGCGCTCGCTCGAGCCGGCGTGCCTCGATCCCGGCGTGCTCGCGCGCGCGAGGCAGCTCGAGCCCCGCTTCTGTGTCGGCGACTCGAGGTCCGCCCGGGGAGCCTAACGAGGCGCCGCCTCCGCCGCGCCGAGCGTGCAGCGGAGGAGATCCGTGTCGACGTAGCCGAGCGCAGCGCCGCGCTGTCGGGCCGCCAGGCGACAGCGCGCGCCCACGGCCGGATCGCCGATCGGCGTGGCCTCCGGTGCGAGCACGAGGAAGGCCGTCTCGCCGCGGCGGCGCAGCGCGGCGGCGACGCGCGCGAGCGTCGCCGGACTCTGCGCGTGAAGCATCGCCTTCTCGTGCCAGACGCCGGCCAGCAGCTCGGTCAGCATCGCGTCGCCCGACACGACGACGCGCTCGGGCCGCGCGCGCAGCGTGCGCTGGAGCGCGTCGACCTCGCTCGCCTGCAGCGCGAGGAGCCGGACGCCGCGGCTGCTCGAGACGACGCCGGCCGCCACGAGCAGCGCCGCGCTGGTGGCGGCGACGCGCCGCGCGGCTCCGGGCCCGTCTCCGTGGACGGCCAGCAGCGCCAGCGCCCACAGCGCAGGGAGCCCGGGCAGCAGCAGTCGCGGGCCCACGTGCAGGCCCGTCCCGAAGACGCTCTGGGTTGCGAGGCCGATGGCGCTCGCGGCGAAGAGAAAGAACAGGCCCGCGAGGACGCCGGCGCGCAGGCCCGCACCGGCGGGGTGTCGCCCGAGCCGGACGGCGCCGCAGCCGGCGAGGCAGGAGGCGGGGAGCTGCGCGATCCAGCCGTTGTACGAGACGAGGCCGAGGAGGGGAGCCAGGGAGTGCGCGCGGACCTCCGCGTAGAGCCAGATGGCGAGCCCGATGGCGCTCGCGCTCGCCAGCGCGGCGACGCGGCGCCCGCGCCACTCGGCGGCGGCGCCGATCGCGACGCCGGCGAGCCCGGCGCCCGCGAGCGCGAGCGCTTCCGGCTCGCTCGTGCCGTAGGCGGCGAGCAGCGCGGCGACGCGCCGCGGCAGTGCGGAGACCGGGAGCGCGAGCGCGCGCGCCGCATCGAGCGCGATCACGTGGGGACCGAGGACGTCTCCGTACGCCCGGCGGTTCCACGCGGCCAGCAGCAGGAGCGGAGGGAGGGCGCCGGCGGCGAGCAGCGCGGGGCCGGCGGCGCGGCGCTGGAGCAGGGCGCAGGCCAGCGCGAGGCCCGCCGCGACCAGGACGAGCTCCTCGCGCAGCCAGCAGCCGAGCCCGAGCAGCGCACCCGCGCAGGCGAGGCGGGCCGGCGTCCCGCTCGCGGCGAGGAGCCAGGCCGCGACGCACAGCGCGACGGCGAGGCTGTGCTCCCAGACCACGACCCCGTAGAAGAGGAGTGGCGTCGCAAGCCCGAGGGCGAGCGCGGCCAGCGCGGCGACGCGGCGGTCCACGACGGGTGCGAGCCAGAGCGCGAAGCCGAACACACAGCCTGCGAGGCCGAGCGCGGCGGGCCAGCGCAGCGCCGCGGGGCCGCCGAGGGCCAGCCCGGGAGCGGCGAGCGCCGCATAGCCGATCGGGAAGATCGACGCGAAGCCGCCGGGCAGCCGGACCGCGAGAGCCGGTAGGGGGTAGGCGAGCCCGTCCGGGTCGAACTCCGCAGCCGGGTAGTCGAGGTGGAAATCCGAGTAGTGTGTCGCGAGCAGCCGCCCGGCCTGCAAAGCGCGGCTCGCACAGTCGCCGGCCCAGTACGCGTCGCCCGGCATGGCGTGGATCAGGGCGAGGCAGACGAGCAGTGCCGCCGCGGCGGCGAGCGCGGCGGGGGCCAGGGACTTGCCTTGCAGCGGGTGACCCATGGTGCCATGGTCGGCGAGAAGGAGGTCCCGTGTCGATCCTCTCGCGGCGCCAGCCGGTCGGTCTGCTGCTCGCCGCGCTGGTCGCGAGCGCCTGCCCGGGGTCCGGGCGTCGCGACATCCTCCACACGGAGAAGAAGCTCTACTCGCAGAACGACGAGGAGCTGATCATCCGGGACTTCTTCCAGGACCGGCGCGGAGGCTTCTTCCTCGACGTCGGCGCGAGCGATCCGGTCCAGAACAGCACCACCTACTACCTGGAGAAGCACCTCGGCTGGACCGGCATCGGGGTGGACGCGCTCTACCAGTACCACCTGACCTGGCGGATCCAGCGGCCGGCGAGCAAGTACCTGATGTACATCGTCACGGATCACTCGGGCAGCGTGGAGCCGTTCTACCGGACGAGCGAGCCGGCGCTCTCTTCCGTCGAGCCGGAGCGCGTGTTCGAGGGCAAGCACCTGGTGGACGCGGAGAAGCTCGAGGTCGAGACGATCACCCTCGACAAGCTGCTCGACGACAACGGGGTGAAGAAGATCGACTTCCTGTCGATGGACATCGAGGAGTCCGAGCCCGCCGCGCTCGCGGGCTTCGACATCCGGCGCTTCCAGCCGGACCTCGTGTGCATCGAGGCGTCGGACTCGGTCCGCGAGCGCATCCTCGCCTACTTCGCTGCGCACGGGTACGAGCGGATCGACCGCTACCTGGAGGCGGATTCCGTGAACTGGTACTTCCAACCCAAGGTCCAGACGGGAGGAGCACACCAATGAAGACTCGTGAACACCGGCTCGAGTGGCTCTCGCGCGCGGCGCTGGCGGCGCTGGTCGCCTCGGCCTGGGGCACCGCGGCGTCTGCCGACGAGACCTGCATGTCGCCCTACATGGCGAAGATCGTGGGGCAGGAGGATTTCCTCTACGTCTGGACGCTCGGGGTCGAAGGCCTCGGCGACGAGCAGGACAAGCTCGTGACCGTGGACGCGAACCCGGCGTCGCCGAGCTACGGGAAGGTGGTCCACACGCTCTCCGTGGGCGGCCGCAACGAGGCCCACCACTCGGGCCTCACCGATGATCGCCAGTACCTGTGGGCCGGCGGGCTCGACAGCAGCAGGATCTTCGTGTTCGACATCCACAGCAACCCGGCGCGACCGGTGCTCGCCCGCACGATCGACGATTTCGTGTCGAAGAGCGGCGGCGTGGTCGGGCCGCACACCTTCTACGCGCTGCCCGGGCGCATGCTGATCACCGGTCTCTCGAACGAGCGCGACCACGGCGGCCGCACCGGCATGGTCGAATACACCAACGACGGCGCGTACGTGACCACGCACTGGATGCCGACCGACGACGACCTGCGCGGCGCGCGCAAGATGGGCAAGGTCGCCGACGGCTACGGCTACGACGCGCGCGCCTTTCCGCGCCTGAACGCGCTGGTCACGTCGTCGTTCACGGGCTGGACCAACTACATGATGGACTTCGCGAAGCTGCTGGCCGACCCGGAGGCCATGAAGCACTTCGGGAGCACGGTGGTGGTCTGGAACCTGCACGCGCGCCAGCCGCGCCAGGTCCTCGACGTGCCGGGCGCGCCGCTCGAGATCCGCTGCGCCTGGGGATCGAGCCACGACTGGTGCTTCACGAGCACGGCTCTGACCTCGAAGCTCTGGCTGATCCAGGCCGACGCGAAGGGCCAGTGGCAGGCGACGGCCGTGGCGGACATCGGGGACCCGAAGAAGACACCGCTGCCGGTGGACATCTCGATCTCCGCCGACGACTCGCGCCTCTGGGTCGACAGCTTCATGGACGGCAAGACCCGACTCTTCGACATCCGGGACCCGCACCACCCGAAGCAGATCTACGAGGCCGTGATCGGCAAGCAGGTGAACATGGTCTCGCAGAGCTGGGACGGGAAGCGCGTCTACTTCACGTCGTCGCTGCTCGCGAACTGGGACAAGAAGGGCGCCGACAACGAGCAGTACCTGCGCGGCTACACCTGGGACGGCAAGCGCCTCGTGCGCCGCTTCGAGGTGGACTTCGGCGCGCAGAAGCTCGGACGGCCGCACCAGATGCGCTTCGGGTCGTACGCGCTCTACGGGCTCACGCGTCCACAGGCAGGGCGCGAGCTCGCCGTGCGCTGAGGGTCACCGGGTGGCCCGCGCGGGCGCATGGCTGTCCGCGGCAGCGCTCGTCCTCGCGACCTTCGCGCGGGCGCTCGCCGGCGGTCCGGACTTCGCGGCGCCCGAGCCCGGCAGCTACGCGCTGCCGCCGCTCGGCGCGGCGGCGGACGGCGCAGTGCTGCTCCCGGACGGAACCGCCACGACGCTCCACGCGCTGTTCGCGGGCAAGGCGGTGCTCCTCGCCTTCGTCTACTCGGCGTGCAGCGACGCCGAGGGCTGCCCGCTGGCGACGGCGGCCTTCCATCGCGTCGGCCGCCTGCTGCGCGACGATCCCGACACGCGCGCGGGGCTGCGACTGCTCTCGCTCAGCTTCGATCCCGCGCGCGACACGCCCGAGGCGATGGCGCGCTTCGCGGGGAGCGTCGACCGCGAAGGCCTCGACTGGCAGTTCCTCACGACGGCGTCGCCGGAGGCGCTGCGGCCGATCCTCGCCGCCTACGGCCAGGCGATCGTCCCGGAGCGCGATCCGGAGGGGCGGCCGAGCGGCGGGATCGCCCACCTGCTGCGGGTCTTCCTGATCGACCCGTCCGGCCGGATCCGCAACGTCTACAGCGCGTCGCTGCTCGGCGCCGAGTTCCTGGTGTCCGACGTGCGCACGCTGCTGCGAGAGCCCCGGGCGTCGCAGGGCAGCGATCCGGGGCCGATCGCGTTGCCCGCTGCGGGGAGGGATGCGATGGTGCGCCCCCGGAGGTTGCGGCGTTGGCGAAGCGGGTTCGCAGACTGGCCGCGCTGCTCCTCGCGGGAGCCGCCCTCTTCGCCTGCCAGAGGGAAGCGCCGCGCCGCGACATCCTCGGCACGGAGAAGAAGCTCTATTCGCAATTCGACGAGGAGCTGATCATCCGCGACTTCTTCCAGGACCGCCGGGGCGGCTTCTTCCTCGACGTGGGCGCCGCCGATCCGGACGTGAACAACACGACCTACTACCTCGAGAAGCACCTCGGCTGGTCCGGCATCGGCGTGGACGCGTTGCCCGACTACCGCGTCGCGTGGGAGGTGCAGCGGCCGCACAGCCGCTTCTTCAACTACCTCGTGACGGATCACGCGGGCACGGTCGATCCCTTCTACAAGGCGGGCGTGCGCACGCTCTCCTCGACGATCAAGGACCGCACCTGGGGCGACCAGAATCTCGACCTCCAGGAGATCGAGGTGCCCACGATCACGCTGACGAAGCTGCTCGACGACCAGGGCGTGGCGCACATCGACCTGCTCTCGATGGACATCGAGGAGTCCGAGCCGAAGGCGCTCGCGGGCTTCGACATCGAGCGCTTCCGGCCGCAGCTCGTGTGCATCGAGGCCGTCGAGAGGGTCCAGCCGCAGATCCAGGCCTACTTCGACGCGCACGGCTACGAGCGGATCGAGCGCTACCGCGCCCGCGACGACGTGAACTGGTACTTCACGCCGAGGGCCGCTCGCTAGCGGGTCGCCGTCGCGGCTGGATGCCGCGGGCGGCGGAGTGCTCAGCGCTTGCGCTGGCTCCCCGACAGCGCGCGCTTGCGCAGGCGCAGGCTCCCCGGCGTCACCTCGAGCAGCTCGTCCTCCGCGATCCAGCCGAGCGCCCACTCGATCGCCACCTGCCGCGGCGGGATCAGCGCGACGTTCTCGTCCTTCCCGGCCGCGCGGATGTTGGTGAGCTTCTTGGCGCGCGAGGCGTGGACGTTCATGTCGCCCGCCCGGCGATTCGCGCCGACGATCATGCCCTCGTAGCAGGCCACGCCCGGGCCGACGAACAGGTCCGCGCGCTCCTGGATCTTCCACAGGGCGTAGGCCGTCGTCTCGCCGCCCTCGGTCGCCACGATCGCGCCGACCGTGCGCGTCGGCAGGTCGCCGCTCCAGGGCTCGTAGCCGCGCACGGTGCGGTGCAGGATGCCCTCGCCGCGCGTGTCGGAGAGGAACTCGCTGCGGTAGCCGAACAGGCCCCGGCTCGGCACGACGAAGCTGAGCACCGAGGTCTGGCCGCGGCGCTCCATCGAGACGATGCGCGCGCGCCTCGCGGAGAGCTTCTCGAGCACCGCGCCCTGACACGCCTCCGGCACCTCGGCCACCACGTCCTCGACGGGCTCGCAGCGCCGGCCCTCGATCTCACGCGTGATGATCTCGGGGCGCGACACCGAGAACTCGTAGCCCTCGCGGCGCATCTCCTCGACCAGCACGCCGATCTGCATCTCGCCGCGCGCGGCGACCTCGAAGATCTCGGGGCTCTCGGTCGGCTCGATGCGGATCGAGACGTTGCCGAGCGCTTCGCGGCGCAGCCTCTCGCCGATCTGGCGCGACGTGACGAAGCGCCCCTCGCGGCCCGCGAGCGGCGAATTGTTGACGGAGAAGCGCACGCGCACCGTGGGCGGGTCGACGCTGACGCGGGGCAGCGGCTCGACGGCGCCCGGATCGCAGACCGTGTCGCCGATCTCGATCGAGTCGACGCCTGCGATCATGCAGAGATCGCCAGCGGCGGCCTCCTCGATCTCGACGCGGTCCACGCCGAGGGCGCCGAAGAGCTTCGTCACGCGGAAGCTCTGGGGCGGGCCCTGCGCCGGAACTCGCACGACCGTCGCCCCGCGGCGAAGGCGCCCGCGCGCCACGCGGCCGATCACGAGGCGCCCGAGGAACTCGTCGTACGCCAGCGTCATGGCCTGGAACTGGAGCGGGCCGTCGAGGTCCACGAGCGGGGCCGGCGCCTGCTCGAGCAGCGTCTCGAGCAGCGGCCGGAGGTCCTTGCGCGGCGCGCCGGGCTCGCGCGCCGCACTGCCCTCCTTGGCCGAGGTGTAGACCACCGGGAAGTCGAGCTGCTCGTCGCTGGCGCCGAGCTCGACGAGCAGGTCGAACACCTCGTCGAGCACCTCGGCGGCGCGCTGCTCGGGCCGGTCGATCTTGTTCACCACCAGGATCGGGCGCAGCCCGTGCTCGAGCGCCTTGCGCAGCACGAAGCGGGTCTGCGGCATCACGCCCTCGACGGCGTCCACCAGCAGGAGCACCGCATCGACCATGCCGAGCACGCGCTCGACCTCGCCCCCGAAGTCGGCGTGGCCGGGCGTGTCGACCAGGTGGATGTGCACGCCCTCGAAGCGGATCGCCGTGTTCTTGGCGTGGATCGTGATGCCGCGCTCGCGCTCCTGCGCGTCGCTGTCCATCACGCGCTCGACGGCGGCCTGCCTGGGCGGCAGCGCGCCGGTCTGGCGCAGCAGTCCATCGAGCAGCGTCGTCTTGCCGTGATCGACGTGCGCGATGATCGCCAGGTTGCGGACGTCCTTGCGCGGGGCCTTCATGAGGGCGGGCAGGCTAGCAGAGGGCCGGCAGGGCGCCCGCGCTTCGAGCCCGGCGCGTCCTGGCTGCCGCCCGACTGCCGTGATCCGGCACACGGTCGCGTCACGCGAGGGCGCCGAGAAGAGGAGATGGCGGGGGGCGCCGGAGGAACGACCATGCGCGCGTGCCGCGGCCTCGCCTTCGCGGGTCTCGCCGCGCTCGCGTCCGCGTGCGCTCCCGGCGAGCCGCGGGATCTCCTGGTCGAGCGCTGCAGCGAGGTGATCCAGTACCGGCAGCCCTCGCTGCGCGACGTCGCCATCGTCGGCGTGCTCCGTGGGCCCGGCACGAGCTCGGTGACGCTCGACTTCGAGGCGCGGGCGGAGCCGTCGGGAGCGCCGATGTCGAACCGCATCGCCTGCGACTTCGATCCCGCCGATCGCTGGTCGCTCGAGCGGATCCGCATCGGCGAGCGCGCGCTGACGGAAGCCGAGGTCGCACTCGTGAACTCGGAGTTCCTGCTGCGCGACCTCTCCCGCAGCCCGCAGCGCCTCGGACGCGCGCCGCTCGCGGGCTCCGTCTCGGATTCCTAGTCGCTCGCCTCGGAGTCCTCGACGACCTCCGAGACGACCGAGTGGGTCGCCGGCGCATCGGCCTTCCCGGACTCCGGGACCTTCGGGAGCAGGTCCGTCCACTGCTCGAGCTCGGCGGCGGCCTCGGCCGGCACGTCCTGGAAGCGCAGGACGCAGCCGCGGTCGCCGTCGATCCGTGAAACCTTTGCTCGCATCAGCAGGGGAGGGCGACCGGCGGGGCCGTAGATCACGAGCTTGAGCTCGTCGCCGATGGCGAGCTGGTCGTCCGGTGCGACGCGCATGCCGCCGCTCGACAGGTCGCGCCCGAGCAGTGTGCGCGCAGAGCCCGCGCTCGACGCAAGCACCGGTCGGGGGAACGGGCGCCGCGGCGAGCGCCGGCGCTCGGAAGGTCCGGAAGCCGGCTTGCGGGGAGCCTCCGCGGTCTTCGCCGGCGCCGCGGCGGAGGGCCGCGGCAGCGGGGCCATCGCCCCGCCGGCCGCAGCGAGACCCGCGCGAGG
>Ga0335070_10008202_pt1 | contig 12239 bp, 10 predicted proteins | sample Lox_Sample_13_FD_206722 | JGI IMG/M metagenome (GOLD analysis project Ga0335070, IMG submission 206722) | Soil microbial communities from Loxahatchee National Wildlife Refuge, Florida, United States - Lox_Sample_1.3 | ecosystem: Environmental > Terrestrial > Soil > Wetlands | place: USA...
TAACGTGCAGCACCTCAACGTCAAGATCTTCGCGCAGGGTCCCGCTGTCGTCGATCTCGGCGATGCGATCCCGGTATTTCACCGCTGGATACAGGAAGGCGCAGGTGAAGAGTTGTTGATTGACGTGGCCGATTACCGGCACGTGCCCGCCGGGCCCGGTGTGCTGCTGGTGGGTCACGAGGCTAACTACAGCCTGGACCTGTCATTCCGCAGACTCGGCCTGCTCTACAATCGCAAAGCGTCGCAGGAGGGAAGCACGCAGGATAAACTGCTCGAGGCTTTCTATTCCACTCTCGAGGCTTGCCGGCGCCTGGAACAGGAGCCGGAGTTTCGCGGCAAGCTGGTGTTTAATGCCGGCGATTGCGAAGTGATCGTTAACGACCGTCTGCTCGCGCCCAATACCGACGGCACGTGGCAGGCGGTGCAGCCCGAATTCGCGCGTTTCTGTGACGGGATTTACGGACGTTCAAGCTACACGCTCGAGCGGCGCGGCGAAGCTCGCGAGCGCTTCCGCGTGGGAATAGTGACGGCGAGGCCCGTCGAGGCACGCGCGCTCCTCGAGGCACTTGACGGCGCGTAGCGGCGGCGCTACTCGGCCCGCAACGCATCCAACGGCGAATTCGAACTCGCCCGCAAAGCAGGGATCAAGGACGCGACCAGCGCCGACAACCCGAGCGCTAGGACAGCCGCCAGCGTTACTGCCGGATTGTATGGGTTCATGCCATAGAGCTGATGGCCCAGGAATCGTCCCATGGCAAACGTCAACGGCAGCCCAATGAACAGTCCGATGAGAATGAGGCCCAATGCGCCGCGTAGTATCAAGGCAATAACTTCGGCGCGATCAGCACCCAGCGCCATGCGGACGCCGATCTCGTTCACGCGGCGGCCGGCGTTATAGGCAGTTACCCCGTAGAGGCCGATGGAGGCGAGAACCAGGGAGAGGACTCCGAAGAACGATGTGAGCCGGGCAATCAGGCGCTGCTGGCGGAACCGTCCGTCTACTTGGTCCTTCAGAGTGTGGATCGAAATGATGGGCAGATTGGCATCGACCGAAGCCATGGCCTGGCGTATCTGTGCAAAGGAGAGGCTCGCTCCAGGCTTGATCTCAATGACAATGTCGCGCAGAAAATGCGAGCCGGGATTGGCGTCGGTCGACTTGGCGTTCGACAAAACGTCGTGCTGCGCTTCAGGGAGAAAAAAGAACGGCCCAATCGGCTTGTCGAGGGCGAAATCCCAGTAGCGGGCATTTTTGGCAATCCCCACAATTTCGTATTGCCGTGACGCTCCCATTTCCGGGCGTCCAAAATACTTTCCGATCGGGTCTTGGTGCTTGAAAAATTTTCGCGCAAACGCCTCATTGATGACGGCTACAGGCCGTGAATTATCCTTCTCGGAGAGGCCGCGTCCTCTGATGATTGGATTTCCGATGACGTCGAAGTACCCCGGTGTGACTCGATCCCAGGAAGTAAAAACGTCATCCTTCGGCCCCGGGGGCGGATCTCCATCTATCCAGACGCCGCCACCCCACATGTTGCCGCCTAGCGGTGAATAGATACAGAGAGCGGCTGCCTGCACGCCTGGAATGCCGGACAGTGACTCACGGATCCGCCCGTAGAGAGGCGTGAGTTGCTCGGACGGGTAGCCCGCAAGCCTTGGATCAAAGTTCACCACGAGGCGCCGGTCCCGATCGAATCCGAAATCCTGGTTTTCCAGATGGTGCAGAGCGGCAGTGAGCAGCCCCGATGCCGAGAGCAAAACAAGCGAGAGCGCCGCCTGGAACACTACGAGTGTCTTTCGCGGGAGCGAGGCGCTGCGGACAGTGGAGCGGCCGCCGCGAAGGGCTTCGATTGGATCCACGCGCGTGGCCATCCATGCCGGACCAATGCCGAAGATGACTCCCGTGATCAACGAAACACCGAACGCGAACATCAGCACCGGCACGGAAGGCGAAGCGCTGATGGGGATGCCTGCCATACCGCCCAGCGGAGGGAATGCCAAATACAGAATCAGCCGCGTGCCGGCAAATGCGACCGCCAAACCTGCCGCGCCGCCGAATAGCGAGAGCAGAACGCTCTCGGCGAGGGCCTGCCTGACAATTCGCATGCCCGGCGCGCCGAGCGCCACGCTCAACGAGATCTGCCGCCGCCGCTCCATGCCGCGAACGAGCATGAGATTGGCTACGTTGGCGCAGACGATGAGCAGCACAAAAGCAGAGACTATCAACAGGATTTGAAGCCAGTGTTCGTATTCCTCGCGCATGCTGGTGATGCCGGCGCCTCCCAGCCTCAGGAACAGGGTCTGCTCAGGAAATCTCGCGCGATCGTTGGCGCTCATCTCGCCCCAGTGCGAGCGCAGCCACTGTTTCAGCTCGACGCGCATTTGAGCCTCCACGGATGCGGGCGCCGCGTTATGCCGGATGCGGCCGATCAACTCCAGCCAGTGGGTGCCGGCCTTCTTCAGATCGTCATCTTCGATAGCCAGCGGCAGAAAGAAATCCGGCGGATTGTCACGTAGAGTGTCGCCGAAGAAACCGGGCGGAGTGATTCCTACTATCGTGAAGGGCCTGTCACTTAGATTAAAGACGCTGCCGATTACAGACGGATGTGATCCATAACTTTGTTGCCACAAGCGATAACTCATCATGGCAACCGGCGGAGCGCCGGCTTGATCGTCGGCGGCCGCAAGCGCGCGTCCGGCATACGCGTTGATGCCGAACATGGCGAAGTAATTGCCGGAGACGTATTCACCCGGATAAACTTGCGCCGGCTCGGAGGTTCCTGCCCGGCGGACGCCATACATTTGCTCGCTCGCCGAGAACGCCGCCAATTCCGCAAAACTCCTGGTGTTGTCTCTGAAGTATTTGTACAAATCGTAGGAGACCAGGGAAAACTCTTCCTCCTGGCTGTACCCACCCCAGTAGCAACAGCGTGATTCTTTCCCCAGGCGGTACAATTCGCCGGGATTCGCCACAGCCAGCGACTTCAGTATGACGGCGTGCGCCAAAGTAAAAAACGAAGTAGTTGCGCCGATCCCCAGAGCGAGCGTCAGGACCGTAGTGATAGTGAACGCCGGGGCGTTGCGCAAGCGCCGCAGCGCGTGGCGCGTATCCTGGATCAGCGTTTCCAGAAGCGGGAGACCTCTCTGAGCCCGATAGTCCTCCTTGATTGCTTCCACGGCCCCGAATTTCAGCACAGCCTGGCGCCGCGCCTCGGCGGGCGATAGGCCGGCGCGAATATTTTCAGCGGTCTGCATCGCGAGATGTTCTTCAATCTCCGCCCGCAACCGCTCTTCGTCCTGCTGCCTTTTTGCCCACGAAGTCAGCCGCTTCAGCAACCGCTTTAGCATTCTCATTTCAGGTCTCTGGCTTTCACGGCAAAAAATCGCGCGATGATGGCGGTCGTCTGTTCCCATCCTCGGGCTTCAGCCTGCAATTGTTTACGCCCCGCGCGTGTCAGCCGATAGAAGCGTGCCTTGCGGTTATTCTCGGAGGCGCCCCATTCGGACGCGATAGAACCCTCCTGCTCCAGCTTCAGCAGCACCGGGTAGAGGGTGCCCTGGTTGAGTGTCAGGAGATCCCCGCTGATCTGCTCGATCCGCCGGGCGATCCCGTAGCCATGCAGCGGCCCCAGAACATCCAGAGTCTTGAGCACCATCAGCGCCAGGGTGCCTTGCCGAACGTCCGTTCTATCCTTCATGTCTCTATTGGGTTGCCAACATGAGTATGACACATCCCCTTTGGGAAAGCAACAGGACCAGTGTATTGCCGCGCAGGCCGGGGCCAACTCAAGGAGAGCGGACTTGCAAAAGCCCCGTAAATTGCGGCACAGTGACGGCATGCCCGTCGTGATCCTGCGCGTGATGATGGGGGCGTTCTGCGTGCTGTTCGCGTATGCGTTTGGGAAGTCCGCCATACGTTTCAGGCGCGGCCGGGAGCGACGGTCCAGAACCATCGCCTGGGCGTTGCGCACAATTGTCACCGGGTTGGCGGCAGCCTGGCGAGCCGGCTTCGACCTTGTCACCCTGGCCGTCGTTACTCTCGCGGCTCTGAGCTTTGCCGGTGGAGCGTATGTCGAGTGGCGTCCCAAGCACGAGGAAGAACTCGACAGGATCATCTTCCCGCCCGAATGAGCCTGCGCGGCCTTACCATCACGCTTCTGTTCGTGCTTGCGCCACTACGAGCGGGGTCGCCGGCATTCCGATTCGTGATCCTCGGCGATCGCACCGGTGAGGCGCGGCCCGGCGTTTTCGAAGAAGCTCTTCGAGAAGCGGCGGCCGAGGATCCCGCGTTTGTGGTCAGTGTCGGCGACCTGATCGAAGGCTTGAACGATGCCACCGTCGAAGGTGAGTGGCGGGCCCTCGATGCAATTCTGGCGCCCTTCCGGCGATATCCGTTGTATATCGCGCCCGGGAATCACGATGTCTGGTCAGAGAAGTCGGAAGAATGCTTCCGAAGATACACAGGGCGCCCGCTTCACTATAGTTTCGATTACCGGCAGGCGCATGTTACGGTCCTGGACAACAGCCGGACCGACCAGTTCCCGGCGGACGAACTGGCTTTTCTGGAAAAAGACCTGGCGGCGCATGCCACGCAGCCGGTGAAATTCATCGTCTCGCATCGGCCGTCCTGGGTGCTTAACGCCATCGTTCGCAATCCCGACTTTCCGTTGCACCAGCTCGCTAAGAAGTACGGCGTCGAAGCGGTGATTGCGGGTCACATACACGAGATGCTGCACGTCACGCTCGATGGAGTGGAGTACATTTCCATGCCGAGTTCGGGCGGACACCTGCGGCTTGCAAAGAGATATGAAGATGGCTGGTTTTACGGATACGCTTTGTTCACGGTGAGCGGAAAAGCTGTCCAGATTCAAATCAAGGAATTGAAGCCGCCGTATGGCCAGGAGCGCGTGACGGCGCCGGGGGATTGGGGCTCGGCGGGGTTGGTGCACGTGCCCGTGTCATCTGCGAAGTGATAAGCCGTTCCCCCATTCTTTTGCTCTTCTGTTAGCATGGATCGCGCTCCGAGGCGGAGCAACAAAAACTGGAATAGTTGAAAATAGCGTTCCGCAATCAGTTCTTCTTGCCAGTGAACGGCGGGATATCAATCGGCAAACCGACGCGCATGAAGAACCTTGCGAATGACTGGGACAGGTGTTCACGGTATGGCGGAAGCAGCCGGAGCCGCTTGGCTGCTTTAGCCCTGCTTCGCACGAAGGAAACGGGCAGTGAATACACTCTTCGAAAATCGATAACTCGCACTTCGCGCTCAAATCCCGCAATGGTGGAATCCGCCAACACATGAAACGCGGGTAAGCGCCCTTTTCTGGCGTCTTCCATTCCCACATCCTTGCCCAAATGCTGATCTCCCGCGAGTTCGGAACGCTTCCACACGGCGCACAGGAGAACGTCGTCCACCTTCTCCCGCCCCTTCGCAAGGTCGCAGCTTTGCGACATCACGATAAGATCCTGCTCTTTCCATTTGAAGGTCGTACTGGAAGGTTTGCCTCCCGCATCAACAACGAGGTCATCCGGCGGCAGAAAGACCGGGAAATTCTCGACGATATCACCCTGCTCGATATCGTCTCCATCGATCACGCCGAACCACGGGTAGTCTGGAATACCGTTAGCCATATGCGCAGCCACTGTCCGAGGCCGTTCCCATGCCGTGAGAATCCATTGCAGAACGCTTCTCAATCCCAAGGGTCCATAACGGGTGACGGCGTGGCGCGTCCGGCGTATTTCAAAGTCACCATGAGCGTTCCAGAAGGCCGCATAGGCGCGACTTCAATGGCGGCGTCCCAGTCAAGCAACTCGTCCGCGTAAAACTTGCTTGGACTTGGCCACCGCTGCGCGGTTACGGATATCGGGCTCAATATTCCGCTCTCGGGTCTGTTTTCGGAGAGCAACACGACGTGGTGCGCAAGCCATTTTTCTATCTCCCGCTTCATGTAATCGTTATCGGCAGCGTGCATACAGATCGCCGGAATATTCGGAATGTGAAGTGTCGCTACGGCGTCGGCAGTTGATGCAAACATTTTCATCTCTCCTTGAGCGCTTCGATGCTTCGGTCGGTTAACAGGCGAAAGAACTGTTCCTTCTCGCTGTCATGCGCCGCCGTTACCCAACTTTCCACAGTTTCTCGTTCTCTCGTTTCGAAGCCGTCTTTCGTGAACACATCTACATCGACGTAGACAGAAGTATTTGGTGGCAGCTTGCCTTGAACAAATTCAGTCGTGGCGATCCGTACCATGCAGGCGGCGTTGCTTGCCACATCAATTGTGAAGTTCAAATTGACGTAGCCCGTAACCCACTCGCTCGCGACCTTGATCTCCAGATCGAGGTCCGATATCGATGCGATGCCGTGAAGATCAGACCGTAGCGCATTCAGATAGCGGAGTCCCAATCTATGAATAATCAGACCGTTCGCCGTCTCGAAAAGGCCAGTAATTGTTTGCTGCAGTTCCGGCCAGAACCGTTCCCACCCTATATAGGGTACCGTGCGGTGATACGAGACCACCTGGGGACCGATGCGGACAGCCCGTTGCTCGCCAGATAGCTCAAAGACGGCCTGAAAACGGAGATTGGGATCGACTTGGCGAAGCGTGGCAGGGATGTCATAGGCGGGCAATCTTCGCTGCGACAGCTCTTTCCAAGGCTCGTAATCCGCAAGCCGGCCGAATAGGATTTCCGGAATTGTTGTCGTGTCAAAGCGCACTTCCAAGATGGCCTCGACGATCGCATCATTCTTCAGCTTCTTCGGAACAAGCTTCCCGCCCGACGCCATAATCCCCCTGTGCGCTCTCTCTTTGTCCGTCATCGTGTTTCGGTCAACCGTCTATTGTAAGACGAAGCCCGCGGCACATTGTGCCGCGGGAGGGAGTACGGCGCAACTCGCACTGCCAGCAATTCCTCATGCCTTGCTCAGCAAACCGCATTGTTAGTGAAGTATGTTTTGCCATTGCTCGTCTTACCGGTTGGCCTCAATCGTCTGCGCCACGTCTTCCCACTCCGCCAGGAGGTTTTCGAGATCGGCGCGACGCGCGCTCAGAAGCTCGGTGACGCGCTTGGCCTCTTCCGCGCTCTTGAAATTGACGAGAGCGTGTTCGTAGTCGGCGATTTCCACTTCGAGGCGCGTGACTTCATCTTCGATGGCGCGCCGGCGCTCTTTCATTTGGCGCAGCTTGATGGGATTCAGGCGGCGGTCGGCGGCCTGCTTCGGCTGCGGCGGTGTCGCGGGCTTGGCCGCCGCGGGCTGTTTTGGCTGAGCGGCAGGCTCCGGTTCCTCGGGCGGCGCAGCCGCGGCCGCGCCGCCTTGCTTCCTCCACAAATAATCCTCGTAGTTTCCCGGAAAAACGTTTACTGCGCCATCGCCGATTTCGAAAACCCGCGTGGCCAGCTTGTCGATGAAGTAACGATCGTGCGACACGAAAACTACGGTGCCTGAGAATTCCTTGAGCGCCTCCAGCAGCACGTCTTTGGCGCGCATGTCCAGGTGATTGGTGGGCTCATCGAGCAGCATGAAATTGCCGGGCATCATGAGCATGCGCGCCAGCGCGTAGCGGTTGCGCTCGCCGCCCGAAAGCACGCCGATGGACTTGAACACGTCGTCTTCGGAAAACAGAAAGCAGCCGAGAATCGATCGCAGCTCAGTATTCGTCGCGCGCGGCGCGACGGCTGCCAGATCGTCGATCATCCGAGCTGCCGGATCCAGCTCTTTGTATTGATCCTGCGCGAAGTAATCGGGGGCTGCGTTGTGCCCCAGCGTGTACTCGCCCGCGGTTAACGGCTCGATGCCCGCCAGGATCTTGATCAGAGTCGATTTCCCGGCGCCGTTCACGCCCACCAGCGCGACACGGTCTCCGCGCTCGATCACAAAATTCACGTCCGAAAACACCTGCTTGGCGCCGTAGCTCTTGGCCACGTTGCGGAACTCGGCCACCACGCGGCCGCTCGGCTTGGGCTGCGGGAAGTGAAAATGGATCGTTTGCTCCGCAGGCGGCAATTCGATCCGCTCGATGCGCTCCAGCTCCTTGATGCGGCTCTGCACCTGGCGGGCCTTGGTGGCCTTGTAGCGGAAGCGATCGATGAAGGCTTCAAGATGCTGGATCTTATCCTGCTGGTTTTTGTAGGCCGATTCGAGTTGCGCGCGGCGCTCGGTTTTCAGCTCTTCGTATCTCGAGAAATTTGCCGAATAGAAATTCACGCGCTTGTTCCACAGTTCCGCGATGCGCTTGACCGTGACGTCCAGAAAATAGCGGTCGTGCGAAACCAGAACATAGGCATGCGGATACTCGTTCAGGTAGTCTTCCAGCCAGTTCCGCGCTTCGAGATCGAGATGGTTGGTCGGCTCATCGAGCAGGAGCAGGTTGGGCTTTTCGAGCAACAGCTTGGCCAGCGCGATGCGCATCTGCCAGCCGCCCGAGAATTCTTCCGTAGGACGCTTCCAGTCTTCGCGGCCGAAACCCAGTCCCGTGAGTACGGCGCCTACCTGCGCTTCGATAGCATAACCGTCCCGTGCGCGAAACTCGTTTTCAGCGCGATGGAAGCGCTCTGACACCTGCGCGTATTCGGCGCTCGCCGGGTCCAGTTCAGCCATGCGCGCGGTGAGCGTTTCCTGCTCCTCTTCGAGCGCCCGCAGCCCGGCAAAGACAGTCATGCATTCGGCGAAGACCGAGCGGCCGGAGAGCGAGAGGCCGTCTTGCGGCAAGTATCCGACCGTGACGCCCTTCATGAGGGATTTGGTTCCGCCGTCAAGCCCATCGAAGCCCGCGAGAATCTTCAGCAGCGTGGTTTTCCCCGTGCCGTTGGCGCCCACAAGGCCGGTGCGTTCGCCGGGAGTGACGAGCCAGTCGAGTTCTTCGAAAAGGATTTTCGGGCCGAAGCGCTTAATTGCGCCTGTCAGTTGAATCATCGAGGGTAAAGCGCGAAATCTTTTCTATTTTATCGTGCCGGACGGCGGCTGCTGTTGATAGTGCCGGAAACACAACTGAGCCCCGCCCGCCAGCAGCACAAACCCTCCCGCCAGCTTCACCTCGAAGAGCCAGACTGACGAGACATCGCCGGGTGGAACAAACGAGAGCGCGACCGCCACCATCGTCACCATCGAGCCTACGGCGCTGCTCAACCGGTGGCCGCACTTCCAGGCCGCCGCGAACATGTACAGGAAGGGCACAAAGTAGGTGATCACGGTCAGGTCGACCAGAAGCTGATAGCCAATCCGCAGATTCTCTCCCGCCTGCATGGCGACAACGAAAACCGTGCAGGCTGCGCTCAAGATGAGGATGGAAAGATGCGGTGTCCGCCATCGCGGGTGAAGCCGGCTGAACACCGGAGGCAAATAATGATCGATCCCGATGACAAAGGGCAGGCGGGCGGTTCCCGCGATCCACGCGCCGAGCTGTCCCGTCACACCGAGGCAGATCGCGAACGCCATCACAAGCGGCAGCCCACTGAATCCCAGGCGTTCGCCCGCTGCACGCGCGGCCTGCACCAATCCCGTCACAATGCTGATGCGGTCAGGCGGAAGCAACACCAGGAGGGCCAGCGTCCCCGTAATGTAGAACGCGGCGATGGCCAGCCCCGCGATCCACGCCGCGCGCGGCACGTTCATCTCCGGATTCCGAATTTCGCCGCCCAGGATGGCGCCCAGCTCGAGCCCGCCGAACGCGAAGGCGATCTGCGACCAGAAGTTGAGCTTGTCCAGGTTCCATTCCGGCGTGATGCGGATCGTTGTCGCCGATCCGAATCGCATCCATGCCAGCACGCCAAGGCCGATGATCAACGCGCCACCCAGGTAGGTGGAGAGGCCGCCCAGGTTGCCAGTCCATTTCCCAATTGAGAGTCCCACTATGTTTGTGATCGAGGCGATCCACAGAATGGCCAGCGAAACGATCACCAGCCAGGTGCGATTCTCGGCGAAACCGAGGGCACTGGCCGCCATGCCGACGCCCGCGAGCAACAGGCTTGGAAAATAGAAGAGGTTGCTCAGCCAGTAACACCAGCCGCAGAGGAATCCGTGCCAGTCGCCGAAACCGCGGCGCGTCCAGACGTAGATGCCGCCTTCTTCGGGAAAGCGCCGCGTCAGAGCCGCCACAGCCACGGCGGACGGCACGAAGAACAGAGCCGCGGCAAGGAGCCACAGGGTAATGGATCCCGGTCCCGTGTGCGCAGCCGCCGCCAGCCAGCGGATTCCGGTCACCGCCGCGATGTTGAACAGGACGAGGTCGCGCAGGCCCAGCTCGCGCCGTAACGTGGGGGCAGCGCTGTCGCTCAGGCGCGCTCCGCATCGCCAGCAGGCGGGGTTCGAGGTACGCTTTCGAAAAGTGCGGGCGCTACCTTGTGGTTCATGCGCGAACTACAAATGATAGCCCAGCCTGCGAGCGCGAAAAGGAGGAACGAGCGCCGGGCCGCGGGGCCCCGACAAACCTCCGCGGCATCGTCCGGTACCCGGACAGGAGAAGGAAATGGCCTGTCACTTGATAGAGACGCATGCGGCGGCCATTTGGTTTTAGCCAGTCGTGCGGACTTGGCGCAGCACACTACAGCCAATACTGCCACTGATTCCTTATCAGGACGTATGCGGCTAAACATCCATTGGTGACTGCGTGCGCCAAAATGCAATCTGCGAGGCTCCGCGTGCGCGTCATCCACCAGTTGAACAGAACGCCTGCGATCAAACCGACGTCCCAATACGGCCCATGTTCGGTCGCGAACAGCACCGCCACCAGCCAGAACGACTGTGGCGTATAGCTCCCCAGCGGGATCTTACGGAAATCCCTCGAAATCAGCCAGCGCATCAGCCATCCGCGCCAGAACAGTTCTTCCAGAACCGGTACATTCACCACGCTCGATAGCACACGAAAGGTGATGAAGAAGATGCTGGTTTTCGCAGCCCCGGGAAGGGAACTCTTCGCTGCGCCGACTATGGCATTGTGGAACAGCCGGCCTTCCCGGTATGCCGGCCACAACGCGTCGGGACCAACCCAGATTGCGAACAGCGCGACGCCGAGGGCCACGCTCCCCCAGAGATTGACTAGCCGCCAGGTCACGATTTGCCGCGCACAGAATATCGTCACCGCGAAGATGACAAAAAATCCACCGGCGTAGCTGGTCTCGAGCAAACCGGGTGGTATGTATCGATCCAGCGCCAGGATCGCCAGAAACACGGCGAAGGGGACGACGTAGGGGAGTGCAGGATGCTCCTCCGCGGATTTGATTCTCATTGGTGCAGGTATTTCCAGTATCGATGTCAGTTAGAGTCTAACTCATCGTACCGGTACTTACTACCAATCCATTGACAGGAAGTCACTTAGTTATCCATCCTAAGAGTAACGAAAAAGCAAACATACGTAACGTGGAAGGGCCAATGGGTTTCGGAGGAATCAGGGCTGGGTGTTCAATTCCGTTTCGACCAACCTCAGTGATCTCGGGCGGCGGCGTGCCGTCTGTACTCGATAAGCGGTAATACCGAAAACCCATAGCGTTGGCTTGGCGCCGGCAGGTCGCACAGCCACTACAGGAGACGTGTACCTTTGAGCCACGCAAATAACTGAGATGCGGAAGCAGGAACAAAGCTCGAGCACGCGGAATGTTGCGGTGGTGATCGCGGCTCTCGCGGCGCCGTTGTTTGTCTCTCTTGTTGCCGGCTTCTACGTACGAGCTAACCGCTACTCGAAGGGCCCCGATGCACCAAGCCCTAGAATCGCCGGCTTCGAGTGGCAAAATGGGGCGGCGCCCACGTTGCGGCCCATATACGCGTTCTCCATCATTCCCGGAGGGGCGTACGACGCAGCCGAACTCAGGGTCAAGTTACGCTCAGATCCGGTGGCGGCGCGTCACTACCAGCAGTTTCAACTGGACCGCGTGCATCGCGTTGCGGCACATTCGCTGTCACGGGTCTACGTCTCCTACCGCAAAGGCGACTCGATTTACTGGACCCGAAAACCCATCCTGCTAGCCAAAGGTGAAAGCCTCCTCACCGATGGCATTCTGCTGGCTCGCGCACGCTGCGGAAACCGCATCTCCGCAGCCCCGCAGCAACCGGTTGCGGCAGCGGATCCGCCTCGCGATATTCTGGATATTCCGAAGTATTGGCTGCCGGCGCCTGGCGATCCTCTGCCGTCTCCGGAGCAGCCTGATGAATCACGGAAACGGGCGTTGGCTGCAGTACCGACAAACCGCCCGGCGGAAATCGGTACCAAGCGAAACAAATGGTGGCTCGCACTGCTCCCGTTACCTGCCCT